>Ga0136614_10000998_pt1 | contig 15844 bp, 18 predicted proteins | sample AntDrymUQ2792106_2_FD_106643 | JGI IMG/M metagenome (GOLD analysis project Ga0136614, IMG submission 106643) | Polar desert sand microbial communities from Dry Valleys, Antarctica - metaG UQ279 (21.06) | ecosystem: Environmental > Terrestrial > Soil > Desert | place: Antarctica: Dry Valley... | reverse complement strand
TCGTGTCCGAAACGGTGGGCCGGACAGTCCCCTCGGCGTCCCCGTCGATCAGTCGAGCGTGTCGCAACTGAGCGAGCGCCAGGCGATGGCCCGTGCCCTCGACCTCGCTCTGCGAGGCTGGGGACGAGTCCAGCAGGACCCGCTCGTCGGCGCCGTAATTCTCAAGGACGATGAGCCGATAGGCGAAGGATGGCACGCGGAGTACGGCGACCGCCACGCGGAAACGGTGGCTCTGGCCGACGCGGGTGAGAGGGCTCGAGGGGCGACGCTCGTCGTTACCCTCGAGCCCTGCGCACATCAGGGTAAGCAGCCGCCGTGCACGGCCGCGATCATCCGCTCCGGGGTCACCCGTGTGGTTGCGGCCATGCACGATCCCAATCCCATCGCGGCGGGCGGAGTTGAGCTGCTTCGTGCAGCAGGCGTCGAAGTCGAAGTCGGCCCCCTGGGTCACGCCGCCGCGGCGTTGAATGCCATGTTTCTCCACGGGATGCGGAACCGGGAACGTCCGTTTGTAGCGCTAAAGCTGGCGACCACGCTGGATGGCCGTATCGCCGATGGATTCGGGCGGTCGCGCTGGATATCCGGCGAAGCGGCACGGGAGTACGTACAATGGCTCCGCGCTGGATTCGATGCCATTGCGATCGGGGGACGTACCGCCCGCCTGGATGACCCTTCGCTCACCGTCCGTGGAGAGATACGCCCGCGAACACCTCCCCGGCGGGTGGTCTTCGACCGCGCCGCCGACCTGGGTCCTCACCTCACGCTCCTCCGGACCGCCGGTGAGACGCCCACGATCGTGGTGGTAGCACCCGAGGCCGATCGAACCCGACTCAAACGTATCGAGTCAGCCGGGGCCCTGGTCATTCGTGCCGGCAGGCTCGCGGCCGCGCTAGCCTCGCTGCGCGAGATGGGGATCGGGTCCCTTCTGGTGGAAGGCGGCGGACAGTTGGCCGGGGCGTTGCTGGGAGAGGGGCTAGTAGACCGATATTACTGGGTTCAGGCGCCGCTCTGGCTCGGTGATGGTGGCGTTCCAGCAGTAGCCGGGGTTCCGGCCCGCGGGTTGGAACAGGCCGACCGCTGGCACGTGGTCGAACGCAGGTCCCTCGGCGAAGACACCTTGCTAGTCCTGGATAGAAGCTGATGTTCACGGGAATCATCACCTCGATAGGGACGGTGGTCGAGGCATTGCCCTCCGCCGGAGGACTCGCGCTCACGATCCAGTCTGCCTATCGCGCCCTCGATGCGGGCGAAAGCGTGGCGGTTGACGGCGCCTGTCTGACCGTCGAGTCCGCCACGCCGGACACTTTCAGCGTCCACGTCGTACGGACCACGCTCGACCGCACTCAATTTGAGGAGTATGCCGCCGGCCGTCGCGTCAATCTGGAGCGAGCCCTTCAGGTCGGCGATCGGTTAGGCGGACACCTGGTCCAAGCCCATGTGGACGGTGTGGGCACGGTGGAGCAGGTAGTGGAAAGGGATGATGCGCGGCTGATGAATCTGCGAATTCCCGGGGACATCGGGCGGGTGTCCATGGCTCTGGGCTCGATCACAGTAGATGGCGTGAGCCTCACCGTCAATGCGAAGCCCGCCTCCGATTTAATCCAGATCTCCCTCATCCCGTTTACTTTACAGCACACAACCCTGGGGGAGCGCGAGACGGGCGACCGGGTTCACCTCGAGGGCGATGCGATCGGGAAGTACGTGAAGGCTCTTATGGAGGAACAGCGTAAGCGGTAGATAGTCGGAGTCAGGAGCTGGGGGCAACGCCCCACCGCTGGCTTCCTAGTCTAGACTCCTGACTCCTGACTCCTGACTCTTTGAGAACATGACCACCTTCGGCACAATAGAGCAGGCGATCGACGATCTGCGTAACGGCAAGATCGTCATCGTGGCCGACGACGAGGATCGCGAGAACGAGGGCGATCTCGTGTGCGCCGCGGAGCTTGCCACCCCCGAGATGATCAACTTCATGACCCTGCACGGGCGGGGCTTGATCTGCCTGGCTCTGACCGGTGAACGCTGCGACCAGCTCGGCCTCAGTCAGATGACGGAGCGCAACACCGAAGAGCTGTCGACGGCTTTCACTGTAAGCATCGATGCCCAGCGGCGGTTCGGTGTGACCACCGGCATTTCGGCCACCGATCGTGCCACCACCATTCACGTCGCAATCAACCCCGGTACTGTCCCCTCGGATCTCCGCCGGCCGGGGCATGTCTTCCCGCTCCGGGCCCGCCCCGGCGGTGTACTCCAGCGAGTAGGCCAGACCGAAGCCAGCGTCGATCTTGCCCGGATGGCGGGACTCAACCCGGCCGGCGTCATCTGCGAGATCCTCAACGCCGATGGGTCCATGGCTCGTCGCCCGGAGCTACAGGAGATCGCCCGCCAGCACGGGCTCACCTTTGTCACGGTCGCTCAGCTGGTGGCCTATCGCCTGCGCGCCGAGCAGCTGGTGCATCGCGTGGCCGAAGCGCGGGTGCCGACCAGGTTCGGTGAGTTCACCATCATCGGTTACCGCAACGACGTAGACTCGGCGGAGCACGTGGCGCTGGTCTACGGTGACATTGCCGGCCAGCCCCACGTGCTGGTGCGCATGCACTCCAAGTGTCTGACGGGCGACGTGTTCGGATCGCAGCGCTGCGACTGTGGTCTCCAACTCCACCGCGCTATGGAGCTCATTGCGAAGGAAGGCAAGGGCGCGGTGGTCTACCTGGACCAGGAGGGGCGGGGCATTGGGCTTCTCAACAAGCTGCGAGCCTACGCGCTCCAGGACAGCGGTGCCGACACCGTGCAAGCCAACGAGCGTCTGGGGTTTGCTCCCGACCTCCGGAACTACGGGATAGGCGCGCAGATCCTGCGGGACCTCGGGTTGTCCTCCATACGCGTCATGACCAACAACCCACGAAAGCTGGTTGGCCTGGATGGCTATGGCTTGGAGATCGTAGAGCGCGTGCCGCTTCTGACCGACCCCCATCTCGAGAACCGCACCTACCTACAGGTCAAGCGCGACAAGCTCGGCCACCTCTTCACCCACTGACTAGTGCCCGACTTCTCCGGCCGCTTACGCGCCTCCGGGCGAGTGGCGATCCTGGTAAGCCGATACAACGAGCTGATCACCACCAGGCTCCTCGACGGGGCCCTCGCCTGCTGCAGTGAAGCAGGAGTGCCGCGTGAGGATGTCGATGTCGTCTGGCTCCCCGGAGCGTTTGAGCTGCCCGCGGCGGCGGCCGCTGCCGCCGAAACGGGCCGGTACAGCTGCCTCGTTGCTCTCGGCGTGGTTATCCGTGGGGAGACGCCTCACTTCGACTACGTGGCGGGCGAGGCGGCCCGGGGACTCAATGCCGTGGCGGTGGGTCACGCGCTCCCAATCGGCTTCGGCGTGCTGACAGTGGACACATTGCAGCAGGCCGAGGACAGGGCCGGTGGAAGCGCGGGAAATAAAGGTCATGAGGCGGCGGTGGCCGCCCTCCGGACCGCGGACGCCCTGGCTCAGTTGCGAGCGCACCATGCTCCGAGTTGAAACCAAGAGTCGCGCCCGCGCGCTCCAGATTCTTTACGCCTGGGAGATGCAGGGCAGACGTCCGATTGCCGTCACCGCGAGCGGAGTCGCCCGGCTGACCGGCCCAGAGCCGCTCATCCTCGACCGGGCGGAGGCGCTGGCCGCCGGAGTTCTCTCCGAGATCGACGCCGTCGATTCCGAGCTTGCGCAGGCGGTCGAGAATTGGCATATGAGCCGAATCGCGGTGGTCGAGCGGAACATACTGAGACTCGGTATCCATGAGCTTCGCCGGGGGGAAGTCCCCCCGAAGGTTGCCATCGACGAGGCGGTCCGCCTGGCCCATTGGTTCGGTGGCTTGCGCGCACCGGGCTTCGTCAACGGCGTCCTGGACGGAGTCGCTCACTCGCTCGGGAGGCTGTAGCGCTCGCCCTGGGCACCGCGAGCTTGCTCTGAGCTTCGCGAAGGGTCCGCACTCCTTACTATCCGTACCGTGAACATCCTCCTCGTCAACTGGCAGGATCGCGCCAACCCGCACGCAGGGGGAGCGGAGATTCATCTGTTCGAGATCTTTCGCCGGCTGGTGGCGCGAGGCCACCGCGTGCGGATGATCTGCTCGGGCTGGAAGGGGGCCCCCAGCCGTGCCACCATAGATGGAATCAGTATCGAGCGGGTGGGGGGCCGGGACAGCTTTGCACTGCTCGGCCGCCGCGCCACCCATCGTGCTATCGTGGCGGAGAGACCCGACATTCTGATAGAGGACATCAACAAGCTGCCGCTTTTCCTTGCCACCGGCACCCGGCTGCCGTTTTGTGCCATCGTGCCTCATCTCTTCGGGGCCACGGCGTTCGCCGAGGCATCCTGGCCGGTGGCAGCCGCAGTCTGGGCGGCGGAACGGCCCCTTCCCTGGGCCTATCGGCGGGCGGGATTCCACGCAATCAGCGAGAGCACTCGAGACGATCTCGTCGCTCGCGGAGTGCGGCCGGATCGCATTCGGGTCATTCATCCCGGCGTGGACAGCAAGCATTTCACGCCGGGCCCCCCCGGCCGCCGCTCGGCCACACCGACCTTCTTGTATGTTGGACGGTTGAAGCGTTATAAAGGAATAGGCTCCGCCATACAGGCATTGGCGGTGGCCCGGCAGCGGCGGCCCGATCTGCGGCTGGAAATAGCGGGAACGGGCGACCATCGGCCGGAGCTGGAGCAACTCGTTGCCAGCCTGCAGCTCGACCGTGCGGTCGGGTTCCATGGCTTCGTCAGCGAGGAACGCAAGATCGATCTGATGCGGAGCGCGTGGGCCCACGTGTTCCCCTCGCCCAAGGAAGGGTGGGGAATCACCGTTATCGAAGCATCCGCCTGCGGAACGCCGTCGCTGGCGTCCAACAGTCCAGGGTTGCGCGACTCCGTTTGTCACGGCGAGACCGGCTTTCTGGTTCCCCACGGGGACATCAACGGCCTGGCTTCCCGAATGATGGAGCTGGCCGATTCACCGCCGCTGGTGGCGCGCCTCGGAGGCAGGGCCCGGCGCTTCGCCGAAGGGCTTACCTGGGAGCGCACGGCGGTGGAGACCGAGCAACACTTACAAGACATCATTGTGGGTTCAGCCGCGGGCTGAGTCCGGAGGAGAACTCATGCAGACCACCATTACTGCCCGCCACTGCGAAGTTTCCGACGCTCTGAGGAGCCGTGCGGTAACGGTCGGGGAACGATTAGGCAGCCAGGCGTCTCGTGCTATGGAGATGACCGTGGTGTTCGACGCGGAGGGGATCCGCCACATAGTCGAGTTGCGGTTGCATGTGGGAGGAGGGGACATTCTGGTGGCCAGTGCCGAGGGAGCCGATCATCGAACCGCGCTCGACCGGGCGGAGGAAAAGCTGCGGCGTCAAGTGGAGCGCTCTTCGGAGCGCCGTCGTAGCCGGTCCAAGCAGCCTAACAACCCACTGTAATGCTGCGACTCGGTGACTTCGTCAGCCGGCGGGGCGATCCACTTCAGCTGGAGGCGCTCACCGGTGAGGTTGGACTTGACCGGCAGATCCCCGACGCGGAGGTGGCCAGCCCCGGTCTGGCGCTGGCCGGATACACCGGACGCTTTGCGGCGAACCGTCTCCACGTCCTGGGTGAGACCGAAATCACGTATCTCAACGCGCTTGCGGCCGAGCAACGCCAGAAGGCGCTCGCCACGTTCTTCAGCTTCGATCTTCCTTGCATCTTCGTAACCAAGGGCCAGGAGGTGCCCGCGGAGCTGCTGGCGTTCGCCAAGGCCAAGGCAGTGCCGGTGCTCAGGAGCCGGCTCAAGACGGCGGAGTTCTACCGGCGGATAAAGCCCATCGTCGAGGAGGCGTTCGCTCCGCGGACCACCCTGCACGGCTCGCTCGCGGACGTTTACGGGGTGGGACTGCTCTTCGTGGGCCGCTCCGGAATCGGCAAGAGTGAGTGTGTCCTCGATCTGGTCGAGCGGGGGCATCGCCTCGTCGCCGACGACGTGGTGCAGGTCACCCGGAGGGGTCATGATGTGCTTATCGGTCGGGGCCACGAGCTCGCCGCACATCACATGGAGATCCGCGGCATCGGACTCATCGATATTCCCGCCCTCTTCGGTGTACGCGCGGTGAGGCAGCAAAAGCGTATAGAGGTCGTGGTTCAGCTGGAGGATTGGGAAACGGCGAAGGAGAGCGATCGTAGCGGGCTCTCTCGGGAGGAGACGACGATCCTCGAGGTACTGGTGCCCCGGGTGGTGGTCCCGCTGAATCCGGGGAAGAATATCACGGTCGTCTCTGAGGTCGTCGCCATGATGCACCTCCTCCGCTACTCCGGTGTGGACGTGGCGGCCGCATTCAACGCCCGGCTCATCAAGCGCATGAAGGAGCAACGCGGGGTAAAGGAGTATCTCCAGGAAGACTATGAGTGAGGAGTTGCGCGGTGTGGTGGTGTGTCACGGCAGCCTTGCCGGAGCTCTGGTTCAGGCGGCGGAACAGATCAGCGGGCTGGGAGGTGCGCTGGTCCCGGTCTCAAACACCGGCTGCGACCGCGAGGCCCTGGAGACTCGGGTGCTGGACGCCGTTGGTGGTCACCCCGCGGTTGTGTTCGTTGACCTGGCCAGCGGTTCCTGCCTCTTTGCCGTACTCAAGCGGCTCCGTCGCGAACAGTTGGTGAAAGTAGTCACGGGGGTCAATCTGGCGATGCTGGTGGACTTCGTCTTCCACCGCTCGCTCTCGCCGGCCGAAGCGGCGGCTCGTGCAGCGGCTGCCGGCGAGAAATCGATCCGGATTCCCTGATGTCCATTGTACTCTGCCGAATAGATGACCGGCTGATTCACGGCCAGGTGGTGATCGGCTGGGGTCGGGCGATGGGCATCGACCTCATCGTTCTGGTCGATGACCAGGTTGCCACCACCGAGTGGGAGCAGGAGCTCTACCGGATGGCGGTGGCGCCTGAGATCGAGGTCCGGTTCGTGACGATGGCCGATGCCGCCTCGCACATGACCGACTGGCAATCGAACGGAAAACGGGTGCTGGTGCTCACCGGCGATCTGGAGACCATGGCCACCCTCCGGGGGTCGAACCCCGATGCCGTGCAGCGGATCAACCTCGGGGGCATCCACCACCGGCCCGGCCGGCGTGAGCGGCTGCCATTCCTGTATCTGACCGACCAGGAGTTGCATGCGCTGCGGACGCTGGAAGCCGGAGGAGCCGTGATCACCGCGCAGGACCTGCCCACCACGCCACCGGTCGCTTTGAGATCCCTGGCATGACGGAGCTCTCGGCTCAGGTGCTCATCCTTATCCTCGTTTGGGGCACCCTCGTGGGGCTGGACCTGGTCAGCGTGCCCCAGGCGATGATTTCGCGGCCGCTGGTGGCCGGCACTGTTGCTGGATGGCTCACCGGCGACGTTCACACCGGCCTCAGAATCGGAGTCCTGTTCGAGTTATTCGCATTGGATGTGCTCCCCGTGGGCGCAGTAAAATACCCGGACTACGGCCCGGCCACCGTGGCCGCGGTCGTGCTCGGAACCGGCTCGATATGGCAGCTCAGCCTGGGGCTCAGCGTGGCGCTGGGTCTGGTGCTCGCCTTGCTGGGAGGATGGAGCCTTCAAGTGGTTCGCCGGTGGAATGCCCGCGCCATCCAGCGGCGGGCCGCCGCGCTGGCAGCGGGTGAGAGTAATGCTATCCGCCGTCTTCAATACGGCGGGCTCCTGCGCGATGCGTTGCGGGGGTTTATCCTCACGCTGGTCGGGGTGGTGCTTGCCTTGCTCCTCAAGGACGGTGTGCGGCTGGATGACCAAACTCACCTGGCGCTCACGTTGGTGGCGATAGGCTCCGCTCTGGCGGCGGCCGCAAATGGCGCGTTCCGTAGCTCTGGCCGGAATGCTCGGCTCAAGTGGCTCGCTGCCGGGGTCGGCGCCGGGGTCCTGCTGGCGGCGCTCGCATGACCGGCCGGATCCGCGCGATACTCCGATTGTTTGCGGTGCAGGGTACCTGGAACTATGAGCGCATGCTCGGCGTGGGCATGGGATACGCGGCCGAACCGCTCCTCGAGGACCTGAAGGCGGTAGACCCGGTGCGACATGGAGAGGCAGTCGCCCGCTCGGCCGAGTTCTTCAACTGTAATCCCAACCTGGCCGGCCTTGCCCTCGGGGCCACCACCCGCGCCGAGTATGAGGCGGTGCCGGGCCCTCAGATCGTCCGATTTCGCACGGCGCTGTGCAGCCCTCTCGGGGCCATGGGCGACGAGCTGTTCTGGGCGGGACTGGTGCCCGCCCTCGTGGGCGCAGCGCTCGCAGGCGTGGTTCTTGGAGCCGGCTGGTGGGCGATTGCGGGTTTCATTTTTGTCTACAACGGCATCCGCCTTTGGACCAGCTACTGGTCGCTCCGTGTTGGCATGCAGTCTGGTATGCGCGTCGGCGCGGCGATTGGGGCCTCATGGCTTCCTCGAGCGATCAGGCGGGTGGGACCTGCCGCGGCGTTTGCGATCGGTGCAGCCATTCCCCTGGTGGCCGCGTGGTATCTGAAGCCGTTCGGCTGGTCCGCCGGCGTTGGGGCGGCTGGAGTAGCGGTGGCCGGCATAGCCCTGACCCGCTGGTTCGCGCCTTTCCTGACGGCAATACGCTTCGCGCTCGCCGCCATGATCTTCCTCCTGATTCTCCGGCGGGTGGGCGTGTGATCGAGCGCGAGGCCACCATCGTGAACCGGGAGGGACTCCACGCCCGCCCGGCAGCGCGGATCGTGCGCTTGGCAAGCTCGTTCGGTTCCGAGATCGAGATCTGCAAGGATGGCGTAGGTGTGAATGGGAAGAGCATCATGGGGGTGATGATGCTGGCAGCCGAGTGTGGCAGCTCGATCACCATCCGGGCCAACGGGCCCGATGCCGAGCAGGCTGCGGAGGCTCTGGCGGCGCTGGTAGCCGACGGTTTCGGCGAGGAGTGACCATGCCCCGGCTGTTTCGTGGTATCGGCGTGTCTCCGGGCGTGGCCTGCGGCCCCGCCTTGATTATCCGCTGGGACTTTCCCGAGGTGCCCGATCGGACCGTCCGCCCCGACCAGGTCGAAAACGAGATGCGCCGGCTGCGTGAAGCCGTGGACTATGTGGTATCTCACCTCCAGGAGTTGGGTGAGCGCGTACTGCAGCGGGCCGGCCCCGAAGAGTCGCGCATCTTCGACGCACAGATTCTCATGGCACAGGACCAGGAGTTTCTCGCCTCGGTCGAAACCCTGATTCGCAACAACCAGCTCAGCGCCGAAACGGCTTATGAGTTCAAGGCCCTGGAGCTGAGGGCCCTCTGGTCGGGTGCGGCCAGGCTGCGCGAGCGTCTCGCCGATCTGCATGCCATACAGATGCGGATGATCCAGCGACTGATGGGCAGCGGCACCGATAGCGAGATGTGGTCTATTCCCGCCGACGAAAAGGTGATCATCGTTGCCCACGAGCTGTCCCCCGGCTTGACCGTCCAGCTCGACCGGGAGCACGTGGTGGGGCTGGTCAGTGAGGAGGGAACCCGTACCTCTCACGCCGCGATCCTGGCGCATTCGCTGGGCATTCCGGCGGTGATGGGTGCGGCCGGCGTCCTGGCGGGGATACCCAACGGAACGTTGCTCCTCCTCGATGGTCAGAACGGCACCATCGTGCTCGATCCCACCCGCGACGAGCTGGAAGTCGCCAAGCTCCAGCTCAGTAGGAGGCACAAGCTGGAGCTCCAGCTCGAGGCGGTGGTGGGAGAGCCGGCAGTCACCCCTTCGGGCCGGGGCATTACGCTGATGGGGAACGTCGATCTTCCAGAGGAGATCGAGGCTGCCAGCCGGCATGGGGCAGAAGGGGTGGGGCTCCTGCGCACCGAGTTCCTGCTCACCGGCCGGGCCAAGCTGCCCACCGAGGACGAGCAGACCGAATATTTCCGCCGGGTGGCGCGAGCCTTTCCCGGCAGGACGATAATCATCCGGTCCTTCGACCTGGGTGGCGACAAGTTCCCCGCCGCCTTCAAGGCGCCAGTCGAGGCCAATCCATTCCTGGGCTGGCGCTCGATTCGTGTCTGTCTGGACGAGCAAGCGGTATTCCGGCCGCAGATCCGTGCTGTGCTGCGCGCGGCGGCGAATTACGATATTCAGTTGATGCTCCCCCTGGTGACTACGGTTCAGGAGGTCCGGGACACGCTCGAGATTGTGGCGGAGGAGTCAAAGTCGTTGCAGGAGGCCGGTGTGGGCAGCGCCCATTCGATTCCCGTCGGAGTCATGATCGAGACACCCGCGGCGGTTCTCATGGCCGACCGTCTCGCGGAAGTCAGCGCCTTTTTCAGCGTCGGTACCAACGATCTCACGCAGTACACCATGGCTGTCGATCGCGGGAACGCCCGGCTGGCCAATCGCTTCAACCCCCACGATCCCTCTGTAGTGCGACAGCTGCGCCATGTGCTGGAAGTGGGACGCGCGGCTGGGCTGCCGGTAAGCGTCTGCGGGGAGATGGCCTCCGAGCCCTTGAGCGCGGTGCTCCTGATCGGACTCGGGTACGATCGCCTGAGTGTGTCACCTCCAGCGCTGCCGCTGGTGAAATGGGTCGTGCGAACGATCCCGGAGGAAACGGCGCGGCGTGCGGCCCACGCGGCGCTGGACGCCGCCAACGCGGCCGACGTCTCCGCCGCACTTCGGGAAGCGGTCGGGGAGTATATCGATATACGACTGCTCGACCCCCAATCGGCGTTGCCTGGCCGTGGGAGGGCGGCTACCTTGCCCCCCGGCAAGAGCGGTGGCTAACTGCTGCCGTCGTCCCATATGCGAGACCAATGACATGGCTCCTTCAAAGCGTCACGTTTTTACCTCCGAGTCGGTAACCGAAGGTCACCCCGACAAAGTGGCCGATCAGATTTCCGATGCCGTGCTCGACGCCATTCTGGCCCGAGATCCGGCTGCGCGCGTGGCGTGTGAGACCCTCGTGACAACCGGCATGGCGGTGGTTGCGGGCGAGATCACGACGGATACTTACGTCCACATTCCCGACCTGGTCCGGGAAACGGTGGAATCGATAGGGTATACCGATGCATCCTATGGCTTCGACGGTCGTACCTGCGCGGTTCTGACCACGATCGACCGGCAATCCCCGGACATCGCCATGGGTGTCGATTCGGCGTCGGGCAAGGAACAGGGTGCAGGCGATCAGGGCATGATGTTCGGTTACGCCAGCGACGAGACTCGGGAGCGAATGCCCCTGCCGATCATACTGGCCCACCGGATCGTCGAGCGGCTGGCGACGGTGCGGAAGGGGCTCAACGGAAGCCCGCGGATCGAGTGGCTTCGCCCCGACGGGAAGTCGCAGGTATCCGTCGAGTATGAAGACGATCGCCCCATCGGCGTCCGGACCGTGGTGGTGTCCACTCAGCACGCCGAGCGCAACGGGTCGCGACAGTTGAGCCAGAGCACCATCCGTGAGGGCGTCGTCGAGGAAGTGGTCAGGCCGGTGCTGGAGGAGGCTGGGCTCGAGTACCGGAAGATCAAGTTCCTGATCAACCCCACCGGCCGGTTCGTGATCGGCGGGCCCCATGGAGACGCCGGACTTACCGGGCGAAAGATCATCGTCGACACGTACGGGGGCATGGCGCGCCACGGCGGCGGCGCTTTCAGTGGCAAGGACCCCTCGAAGGTCGACCGGTCGGCCGCCTACGCGGCCCGGTGGGTGGCGAAGAACATCGTCGAGGCCAAGCTGGCCCGCCGGTGCGAGGTTCAGTTGGCGTACGCCATCGGCGTAGCACGGCCGGTCTCCGTGCTGGTCCAGACGTTCGGTACCGGTTCACTGCCCGATCCCGCACTTGAAAAGATCGTCAACGAGGTGTTCGACCTCACGCCCAGGGGCATCATTGACGCTTTGAAGCTGAAGCGCCCAATTTACAGGCCCACAGCCAGCTACGGGCACTTCGGCCGGAAGCCCAGGAGTGGGCAATTTGATGGAAAGAAGGTTGATTTCTTTACCTGGGAGCAGGCCGACCGCGTGAAGGATCTGCTGTCGGCTGCCCGCTGAGGAGCGCAATGACCGTCACAACCGCCATAGCAAAGCACGATGTCAAAGATCTGACGCTGGCCGACGAGGGAAAGCGCCGCACCGAGTGGTCGGAGCGCTCGATGCCGGTTCTACGGCAGATCCGCGCCCGCTTTACCCGGGAGCAGCCGCTCAAGGGGGTCAAGCTCTCCGCCTGCCTCCATGTCACCACCGAGACGGCCAACCTGATGATCACGTTGCGGGCGGCAGGCGCCGAGATTGCCCTTTGCGCCTCCAACCCGCTCTCGACCCAGGACGACGTAGCCGCGCACCTGGTTCGCGATCACGGAGTGCATGTCTATGCCATCAAGGGCGAGGATCATCAGACCTACTACACGCACATAGCCCAAGCTCTCGCTTTCGGCCCGCAGATGACTCAGGACGACGGCGCCGACCTGGTGGGTGCGCTCCATATGATCGCGCTCAACCGCCTGGATGACCTCGCGCCCCCGATCCGGCAGTGGGTCGAGGGTCTGTCACAGGCTCAGCGGAAGGATCTGGTGGGCGCGGTGCGCGGCTCCACCGAGGAGACCACCACGGGTGTCATCCGACTCAAGGCGATGGCAAAAGAGGGAATCCTTCAGTTTCCTATCATCGCCGTGAACGATTCGAACACCAAGCACATGTTCGACAACCGCTACGGCACTGGGCAGTCTACGCTGGACGGCGTGGTCCGTGCCACAAACCTGCTCCTGGCCGGCAGCACGGTGGTGGTTGCCGGATACGGGTGGTGCGGCCGCGGGGTGGCCAGCAGGGCGCGAGGTGCAGGAGCGCACGTGATCGTCACCGAGATCGATCCCTTGCCCGCGCTGGAGGCGAGGATGGACGGGTTCGAGGTCATGACGATGGCCGACGCGGCTCCTCTGGGTGACCTTTTCATCACTCTGACCGGCAACATCCATGTCATTCGGCCGGAGCACTTCTCCGGTATGAAGGACGGAGCCATCGTCTGCAACTCGGGCCACTTCAACGTCGAGCTCGATCTCGAAGGTCTGGCCCGCATCGCCTCCGCCCGCCGCCACGTGCGCGAAATGGTGGAGGAATTTGTGGTCAAGGGACGGCGTATCATGGTGCTCGGAGAAGGCCGCCTCATCAATCTGGCCGCCGCTGAAGGTCATCCCGCCAGCGTCATGGACATGTCGTTTGCCAACCAGGCCCTGGCGGCCGAGCTACTGGCCAAGGATGCCGGCAAGATGAGTAAGGCGGTGCACCGCCTCCCGCCGGGAGTAGACCATGAGATCGCGCGGCTCAAACTGCAGTCCATGGGCATCGCCATCGACGCACTCACGGCAGAGCAGGTAAAGTACCTGGCGAGCTGGGACGCAGGGACGTAGGCGATGAGCCGATGATCGAAGTCATGGTCGCGCATCTCGGCCTAGATCGAACCACCAATACGCCGGTCGTGATCCTGAGGGAAAAGGACGGAACCCGTGTTCTGCCGATCTGGATCGGGCCGGCGGAGGCCAGCGCGATCGCGATGGAGCTGCAGGGGATGAAGGCGCAGCGCCCGCTCACCCACGATCTGCTGAAGCAGATCCTCGTCGGTCTGGGGGGCGATCTCCGCCGGGTGGTAATCAGCTCGGTCAAGGAAAACACCTACTTTGCCGAGCTGCTCATCCGGCGAGAAGACCACGTATTCCAGGTTGACGCCCGGCCCTCGGACAGCATCGCGCTGGCCCTCCGAATGCGGGCGCCGATCTTTACCAGTGATCAGCTCCTGGACCAGAGCGGGGTCGAGACCGATGAGCCGTCTCCTGACCCGTCACTCGAGGCGGACAAGCTCAAGGACTACCTGGAAAAGATGGACCCGCAGGATTTCGGGAAGTTTAATCCATAAGGTGGGAAGGGCGGGGGGCTCGCCTCCATGTTCGGTACGCGACGAGCAAGATTCCTCGCGGTGCTCGGGATGAGGATTGCTCTTGCACGGCGCCTCTTCTCAACCTTCTCAGTCTTCTCTGCCTTCTCGGCTCCCCTCCTAGCCCAATCCGTCAGAGCCGAGGGACGAGTCCTCAAGTCTGATTCCACCCCAGTAACCGGCGCTCGCGTAGTGCTGCACCAGGTGGGGCGAGCGCTCCAAGGTCCGATCGACTCCGTCCGCACCGACCGTCGAGGCGGCTTCCGTTTCGCCTTCTCTCCCGACACCTCGCTATACCTGCTCAGCGCCCGCCATGCCGGCATTGAATATTTCTCGCCGCCGGTACACACCAACCCCGAGCGGCCGGACACCGCGATTCGGATCGTGGTGTATGACACCTCCAGCTCCGTTCCTGTCTCGCTGGAGGCCCGCCACCTCGTGCTGACGCGGCCCGGCGAGGATGGCTCCCGGAATGTCCTCGATCTCCTGGTTCTTCGGAATGACGGGCAGCGCACGCGCGTGGCGCCCGACAGCGTGCGGCCTTCATGGAGCAGCCTGCTGCCGCGGGGAAGCATCGGTCTCGAGCTGGGGGAGGGTGACGTCTCACCCGACGCGGTGGCGCGGCGGGGTGATTCGCTGGTCCTGATGGCCGCGATTGCGCCGGGAGAAAAGCAGGTCACCGTCCAATACCTGGTTCCGGCCGGCCGCGATGACCTGGAGCTCCTCTTTGCGCAGCCGGTTGCGATGGTGAACATTCTGGCGGAGGAAAAGGGCGTCGCCGTGAGCGGTGGCACGCTGGCGCTGGCTGACAGCCAGGTGCTGCAGGGGCGCTCCTTCCGCCGCTGGACGGGACTGGTTCCGGCAGGCACCACACTGCGCATCAGTCTTCCGGGGCGAGATCGAACTCCCCAGTGGGTGCTCGCCGCCCTCGTGGCGGCGGTTGCGCTGGCGCTGCTTGGCGCCGGGTGGTTCTTCCTGAGCCGTCAGACGGGTTTGCCCAGACCGTCCTCCAGCGAGCTACTCGACACTGTCGCGGCGCTCGACGCCCGGTATCTGGGACGGGAGCCGGAAACTCCGGGTGACGAATGGCGCTCCTACCAGGCCGAGCGCGCCCGCCTCAAGGCCCAGCTCGCCACGTCCCTTGCGGTAGGAAGCCGAAACCCATAGACTAGCCGCTGCGGAACAACTGAAGACACACGAACGGGGATACTCGGAAGCCGGTGCAAGGCCGGCGCGGCCCCGCCACTGTAACGGGCACCTGGCCCTCACCGGCCAGGCTCTCCACTCAGAAAGCCACTGGGAAACCGGGAAGGCGAGTGGAGTCCCGAAGCCAGGAGACCTCGCCGTTCGTGCCACCATCGAAGCCCTCGGGGGAGGGTTGGTGGCGTGCCCGGCAGCCCTTTCGGCTCTCGCTCATCGCCCATCCTCCGAACCAGGAAGATGGGCATGATTATTTCCGGCATCCAGCGTCGAAACTTCGGCAGAATCCTTACCTCCATTTTCCTCGTGGCAGGTGCGGGAGGCAGTGCCTGCCGGAGTGCGCCAAAGACTGACGTGCGGATCAGTCTGGTTGATGATGCCGGGGATACAGTGAGGCTGGCCGCCCCCGCCCGGAGAGTGGTTTCCCTCATCCCCGCCACAACCGAGCTGCTCTTTGCCCTCGGCCAGGACTCGGTCGTGATCGGCCGTACCAGCTACTGCGACCATCCCGCGGCCGCCAGCGCCGTCCCCGACCTGGGCGACGGCATCAAGCCCAATATCGAGGCCGTCATCGCCAGCCGGCCCGATCTCGTCATTCTGTATAACTCGGGGCAGAATGCCGCCGTGGCCAGCCGCCTTCGCGAGCTTGGTGTCGCTGCGCTCCGCGTGAACACCGACGCTCTCAGCAGTGTTCCGCGGGTTGCCCGGATGCTCGGCAAGCTCACCGGAAACGAGCGCGCCGCCGACTCGCTCGCCGCCGTCTTCGATACCGCCCTCGCTT
>Ga0136614_10000994_pt1 | contig 15858 bp, 12 predicted proteins | sample AntDrymUQ2792106_2_FD_106643 | JGI IMG/M metagenome (GOLD analysis project Ga0136614, IMG submission 106643) | Polar desert sand microbial communities from Dry Valleys, Antarctica - metaG UQ279 (21.06) | ecosystem: Environmental > Terrestrial > Soil > Desert | place: Antarctica: Dry Valley... | reverse complement strand
CTGTAATAGAGGGGCTTGATCCCGAACCGGTCGCGGGCGAGCACGAGCCGCCGTCGCTTCCGGTCCCAGAGCGCGAGCGCAAACATGCCACGGAGCCTCTCGACGAAGCGCGGGCCGTGATCCTCATAGAGATGGACGAGCGTCTCGGTGTCGCTCTGCGTCCGGAAGCGGTGTCCGCGACGCTCGAGTTCCTGCCGAAGCTCGCGGTAGTTGTAGATCTCGCCGTTCTGGACGACCTGGACCGAGCCGTCCTCGTTGCCGATTGGCTGATCGCCGCCCGCAAGGTCGATGATCGCGAGCCGCCGCATGGCGAGCCCGAGAGGCCCGTCGACGAACATGCCTGCGCTATCGGGGCCGCGGTGCACGAGCGCCTCGTTCATGCGCTCCAGCGCAGCCCGATCGACCGGCTCCCCACGCAGCGAGAGAAGTCCGCAGATTCCGCACATCCGCCTACTGTAGAGCGGCAGTGAGCAGGTTGTGGGAGCAAGCGAGGGTCGCGACCCTAGACGAAAGACCAGGAAATGCGCGGAAACGCTTGAGACGAACCTCTTTAGGGGTATAAGAGGCGCGGCTCGAACGACTGCAGCTCCTCCCTGCCGTCCAGCCTGCTGGACGCCTGCGGAAGTCGAGCGCGTAAGCGAGCGGTGGAGGGAAGTGAGGAACTGCGGCTGGAAGAGCACGCGAGGCGTGAGGTGAGACGCCCCTGGACCGACCCCCAGCCGGATCTCGACGCCGTCGCCGCGATCGAGCTCGCGCGCGCCCGTCGCCACCGGCGCCCGATGACCGTCGTGACGATCAGCGTGCGAGAGAGGCCGCGGCGACTTCCACCCCGCGGGACCTACCTCCGGCGGCTCGTCGGCGCGCTGCGACACGCGTCGCGCGACATCGACCACGTCGGCGCCCTCACGGGCTCGCGCATGGTCGCGTTGCTGCCCGAGACCTCGGGTGAGGGCGCACTCGACTTCGTCAGGCGGGTGCGCGGTTTGCTCGACCCGCAGGCTGAGCAGCTTGCGGTCGGTCTTGCCTCGTTTCCGGACGAGGAGGTGACCTGGTTCGGCCTGAAGACACTCGCGATGCGACGCGAGCAGGGATTGGACGAGCTTTTTTCCGACGAGGGTGGGGAGAACGGCGGGCCGTCAGAGCGCGAGGAACCGGCGACGCGCCCGCCCGAGCTCGGCCGCCGGAGCGGGGTGTCGTCAGCGGTGCTTCGACGCGTCGTCGATGTGCTCGCCGTGCTCGTTGTCGCCCCTGTCGTGCTCGCGCTCGTCGCGCTTCTCGCCGCTGCGATCAAGCTCGATTCGGCAGGGCCGGTGGTGATCACGCACGAACGTCTGGGGCGAGGCGGTCGTCGCTTCCGGCTCCTCAAGTTGCGCACGATGGTGTGCGACGCCAGCGAGCGGAAAGCGGCGCTCGCCCACCTGAACGAGCTCCCCTGGCCCGATTTCAAGATCGCCAACGACCCGCGCGTGACTCGGGTCGGGCGGTGGCTTCGGAAGACGTCCCTTGACGAGGTCCCCCAGCTTTGGAACGTGCTTCGCGGCGAGATGACGTTGGTCGGCCCGCGCCCGTGCTCGATCGGCCTCGACGCGTACGAGCTTTGGCAGACGGAACGCCTCGAGGACACCCCGGGACTCTTCGGCCGGTGGCAGTGCGACGCGCGGGCCGCCGTCTCGTTCGAGGATCGCTGCCGTATGGATATCAGCCAGCTCCGCTCTCGCTCGCTCCGCTCGAGCGCCGTTCTCACCGGCAGGACGATCTGGGCGGTTCTGACCGCCAGGCACGGGACGTAGGAGTCCGTGCAACACTCAGGAGGTATGGCGGCGCTCTTTCTCCGCCGGGCGTGGCTGATTGCGGCGGTCATTGCGCTTGCAGCCCTAACGGCATGGATCGCAGTCCAGGCCCAGCCCAAGGTCTACGAACGCACGCTCGTTTTCGTGCTCCGGCCCGGTCCCGCGATCAAGGATGCTCAGATCCCCGACGCGATTCGCGGGATCGCACAGGAGGACGCTCAACTCGTACGTACCGTCGCACGCGTGATCAGGACGGATCGCTTCCTGGCGCTCGCGTTTGAGCGCGCAGGCGGGACGATCAGCGAGGACTACACGCTGACGTCCTCGGTTAGCCCGGGCAGCGACGTGATCGAGACACGGCTGCGTGGCCCCGATGCGGACGCGCTTGCGCGCCTCGGCACGGCGTTCGCGCGGTTGGCGTCCGCCTGGGTCGCGCGGGTGTACCGCGCGTACGAGTTGGAGTTTCTCGAGGCCGACGTGGCCGATGGGCCGGTCGCGCCGCGGACCGGCGAGACCGTCCTGCTCGCGGCGATGCTCGCCGCGCTGATCAGCGCCGCAGCGGTCGCCGGCGAGGCGAGGCTGCGCGGGCGGATCGCGAGACCGGTGCCGCCGGCTGAGACACCGATCGCCGAGGAGCAGGAGCGGCCTGCTCGCAGCGCGAACGCCGCTCGGAGGAGCGTCGTGACGCCGGCGCCACCGGCGGCGACACCGATCGCCGAGGAGGAGGAGCGCACGCCGGCCCGCACAACTCCCGCCGAGCGGAGGAAGCGCACGGTGCGGGGGGTCTCGTCGACAGCCAGCGAGCAGCCGCGCGTGCCGAAGAAGCGGCCGCGCGCCGGCGCGTAGACGGAGACGGCTCGTCGACGGCGGCGAGGCGGCGCGCGGGTCGGTGATGCCGGTCGGCTGGCTGCCGCCGACGACTGACGAGCGCCTGGCGTGGGTGTGCGCGGCGCTCTTCTCCGTGTCCGTCGCCGTCAGCGCCGCATCTTCGCCCGCCTCGCTGCTTCTCGCAGGCGGGATCCTGATCGCAGGCGCCCTCGCCGCCGTCGCGTTCGTGCAGCCCCGCTGGGTGCTTCTGTTGCAACTCGCCCTCGTGATCGGCTACCTGCCCGACGTGTTCGGTCCGCGGTCGGGGCTTCCCGTGACGGAGTACACGCTCGTCCTCCTCCTCTCCGTCGCCGTCCTCTTCCGCTGGCTCCTGGGGCGCGAGCGCCCGGCGCGGGTGTCGGAGGCAGCGCTCTTCGCGGCGCTCTTAGCCGCCATGGTGCTCTCGGCCGCTGCGGCGACCGATCGGTCGGCGAGCCTCGCCGACCTGAAACAGCTCATCGCGAGCGCCGCGTTGGTCTTGCTGATGGTGGGACTGCTCGACCAGCCCCACTGGCTGCGAAGGGCGATGTGGGCCGTTGTCGTCTCGGCCGCAGGACTCGCGGCAATCGCGGTGTTCCAGCAGCTCACGAAGACGTACGACGTCGACTACTTCGGGTTGTCGACGATCCTGGAGGATCGGACGCTGAGGCGAAGCGCGGGCCCGCACGATGCGAACTACTTCGGCGCCGCGCTCGTGATGGGCGCGGCGCTCGCCCTCTACCTCTTCCTGGCGGCACGGCGAGCGTTCGAGCGAGCTGCCGCTCTGGGAGCGCTCGCCGCGTGCCTTGCCGCCGCTTTCTTCACGTATTCGCGGGGCGCTGTGGTCGCGCTCGCCGTCTCCTTGGTGGCAGCGGCGGCCCTGAGGCGGGTGCGGCCGTGGATCCCGCTCGCCGGCGCCGTCCTTCTCATCGGGCTCGCCGCCGTCGCGCTGCCTTCCGACGTCAAGACACGTTTCCGGTCGGTCTTCGCGCCGGTTGGGACGGAGATCTCCTACATGAGCGACGAGTCGCTGGCGAACCGGTTCGCCGAGAACCTCGTCGCCGTTCAGATGTTCCGTGATCGCCCACTCCTCGGCGTCGGGCCGGAGAACTACCCGGTCCACTACTTCGAGTACGCGCAGCAACTCGGTCTCGACACGCGGGTGGTCGCGAGTTTCGAGTCCGGACAGAGGCCGCACAACCTCTACCTGGAAACCCTGGCCGAGCTCGGTGTCGTCGGTGCGGCCGCACTCCTGTCGATCGTCTGGCTCGCCGTCTCAGGGGCATGGCGCGCTCGGGCGCGGCTTCCCACTCGGGAGGGGTTGCTCGCCGAAGGAGTGTTTGTGGCGTTGATCGGATTCCTCGCCGCCAGCCTGTTCCTGCACCTGTCGTATCCGCGCTACCTCTGGGTGCCGGTCGGCCTCGCGCTCGTTGCCGGCCGGCTCGCAGAGAAGCGGGTCACGGAGCCGGCGTCCTCACCGCTCGCCGCGCCCGCCGCGTGACCGGCCGTGTGCCGCGAGTCGCGCATAGATCGCCTCGTGCTCGCGAATCCATCGGCCCGGATCGAGCTGCGCACCCGCCTCGACACGCGCCGCTGCTCCGATCCGGCGGCGCGTATCGGCGTCGCGCAGCAGCATCAGGAGCGCCGCGGCGAACGCGCGGGAGTCTCGAGGCGGGACGAGGAGGCCGCTCCGCCCGTCGGCGATGACCTCCTCGAGGCTGCTCACTCTCGTCGCAAGGACCGGTATACCGAGCTTCATGGCATCGAGCACGGTGATCGAGAGGCCCTCGTTCTCGAGCGTCGGGCTACAGATCACGTCCGTCGCGGCCACGATCTCGACCGCGTCTGCCCGCTGTCCGAGGAACCGAACGGCGTGCCCGACCGCGAGCTCGCGGGCGAGCCGCTCCAGCTCGTCGCGCCGCGGGCCGTCGCCGACGATCAGGACGCGCAACGTCGGGCACTCCGCGAGCACACTCGGAAGCGCACGCAGCAGGGTGTCGTGATCCTTCGGCGCCGCGAGTCTCGCTACCGCCGCCGCGACCGGCTCGTCGCCCAGGCGGAGCTCGGCGCGCTTTCGGCGGCGGTCGAAATCCGGCGGGAGCAGCAAGCCGGCGAGGGAGACGTTCCTGAGCACCCGCAGCCGCGCTGAGGCGATTCCGAGCTCCTCGACATGACTGGTCTTCACGGCCTCGCTCACCGCGATCAGCTCGTCGGCGAGACTGCGCGTGGCGAAGCGTGCGAGCGTCCGCCGGGGAAGCGGATGGGTTCGCCGATCGCCCGCGACGCTGTGCAGCGTCGCGACGACGGGCCGGCCTGTGAGACGCCCGGCGAGTCCGCCGCAGAAATCGCCGATCGCGAGGTGCGTGTGCACCACGTCGATGCGGCTGCGCCTGATCGCTCGTACGAGCGAGGCCACGGCGCGGAGGTCCCACATGCCGCGTCCCTCGAGGAGCAGCACCTCGCGGCAGGACGCACGCAGCGCGCCGACGAGGTCGGGGTCGTAGCCTCGCATCACGTTCGCGACGGAGAGCTGGAAACGAGACCGGTCGGCGAGCATCGAGATTCCGCGCAGCACGGCCTGCGCTCCACCGACGTGGAGATGGTCGATCACCTGCAGGACTCGTACCCTGGCGGACCGATCAGCCGTCACCACCACAGCATCGTTCCTCGATGAGCACGGGGCTTGCTCCTCGGCGAAGACTCGAGTTCCGCGCCGTCGCGGGCTTCTTCTGGAACTACGGCGGCTTTCTCGGCGGCCGGATCGCGTTCTTCGTGGCGACCCTCATCCTGGCGCGCTTGCTGGCGCCCGACGACTTCGGCCTGGTCGCGTTCGCGCTCGCCTTCCTGGCGTACGTCCACAACGTCACGAGCCACGGTATCGGCGAGACCCTCGTCTATCGCACGGACGCGAACGACGTCAGCCTAGCCTCGACCGCCTACTGGCTCGCCGTCGGGTCCGCCGTCGTCCTGACGGCCGTCTTCTGGCTCTCAGCCCCGGCGATCGCGAGCTTCTCGTCCGAATCCTCGACGATGACCTGGGTCCTCCGGGTCCTGAGCCTGCAGCTCGTGATCACGGCGCTCGCGAGCACGCACGCGTACCTGCTGCGCCACTCGCTCGACTTCCGACGGATCTTCGTCGTCGAGCAGGCAGGCGGGCTCTTCAAGGGCGGCGTCAGCGTCGCGCTCGCGTTCGCGGCGGCAGGCGTTTGGAGCCTTGTGGTTGGTCAGCTCGCCGGCGCTCTCGCCTCGGCGGTCGCGCTCTGGCTCGTGAGCGGCTTCCGGCCCAAGCTCGTCTTCGACCGCTCGCACGCGGCATCGACGCTTCGTGTCGGGAGCGCGTTCATGGGGCTCGCGATCCTCGGAGAAGCGGCGCGCAACATCGACTTCGTCATCGTCGGAACGCGACTCGGTCTCACGGAGCTCGGCTTCTACGTGCTCGCGTTCCGGCTTCCCGAGCTGGCAGTGCTCGCGATCTTCGAGGCCGTCTGGAACGTGCTGTTTCCCTTCTACTCCCGCCTGCGCGAGCTCGGACGCAGCGAGGAGTCGAGCAGGCAGGAGCTCGTTCGCGGCTATCGCCAGACGATCCGCCTCGGCGCCCTGTTCGCGTTTCCGCTTGCGGCCGTCGTCGCCGCACTCGCCCTTCCGCTCGTGCTCACGCTGTACGGGGAGCGGTGGCGGCCGTCGGCGATCCCGCTCGCGCTCATCGCCGTGTGGGCGGGGCTCACGGCCGTGAACGGTATGGCCGGGACCGTTCTCAAGTCGATCGGACGGCCCGGCGTCCTCCTGCGCAACTCGTTCGTCTATCTGGCGGTTCTGCTCCCGTCCCTGTGGTTTGCCGCCGATTTCGGCATCGCCGCCGTCGCGGGCGCTCACGTGGCCGCCCAGGTGCTCTGGCTCCCGTTCCTCGCCTTCACCGTCGGCCGCGTGTTGACGGTCTCGTGGCTCGAGACGGTCGTCAACGTGCTCCCCGGCCTCTTCGTGGGCGGCATGCTCGCAGCGGCGCTCATTCCTCTTGCGCAGGCGCTCCACCCGGCGCTCGCGCTCGCCGCCGGCGGCCCGCTCGCCGTCGTGCTCTACGTCGTGTTGCTCCGCCTGATCGTGCCGGGCGACTTCCGCGCGTTGATCGACAGGCTGCGCGAGCTTCGCGCGAGCCGCGCGGACCGCGACCTGGCCGTGATGCCCGACGAGATCTTCACTCCGCGCGCGTAGTCCGGCCGCCGCCCCGCTACGAGCGCGGGCCGGGGTCCGCGCCGAGCTCGCGACGGCGCTCGGCGCGCTCCCAGATCGGCGTCTGCCGCCGCCTCACGAAACGGTAGAGCCCGACGACCCCCGCAAGGTTGCTGTTCACGAGAAAGGTCGGCAGGTAGAGCAGCCGACCGACCGTGCCCCCGCGTCGCGTGCGGCTCCCGATCCAGGCGAGCGAGTAGAAGCCCGCCTGCGCCGCGAGTAGCAACCAGCTCACCGGCGGGGCGAGCTCACGCCAGCGGTGGCTCGTCTGGCGCGCGGGCCGCAGGACGGCGAGCGCGTTCGTCGCGGCGGCGCCCGCCATGGCGACGCCGAGCAGCGTGCGCATGAATTGGTGTGACGCGACCTGCCAGAAGACGAGTGGGCGGTGAAGCGGAACCACCCTGTGCGCGAGCGCAAGCTGCTGGTAGCGGCCGGCGAAGATCCTGGCGCGGCGGGCCTTTTCCTCACGAGCCGAGAGCGAGACGCGCTCGTACGAGCGCGCCTTCGGCGCGTACACGACGCGATAGCCCCGACGGATCAGGCGCAGCGCCATGTACGTGTCCTCGTTGATGACTCCTGCCGGCGGCGGCTCGAAGAGGTCGCGCCGAATCGCGAGCACCTCCCCCGAGACGCCGGTGCAGCAGCCGAGCCGCGTCTCCTGCGCCTTCACGAACGACTCATAGCGCCAGTAGAGGCCCTCCGAGTCGCCGAGCGCGCCGTCGCCGCGGACGATCATCTTCGCCCCCGTGACCGCCCCGACCGTCGGATCGGCAAACGGCGTCACGAGCTCGCGCACGGCGCCCGGTTCGTAGAGGTTGTTGGCGTCGGAGAAGACGACGACCTCGCCGCCGGCGCGCGAGATGGCACGATTGATCGCCGCCGACTTGCCGCGCCGCGGCCCCTCGTAGCTGAGCTCGACGCCGCGGTCGGCATAGCCATGAACGATCTCCGCCGTCCGGTCGTCGGAGCCGTCGGCCGCCACGAGGATCTGCAACCGGTCGCGGGGGTACACGAGCGCGAGCGTGTTCTCGAGCTTCTCGGCGATCACGGCCTCCTCGTTGTAAGCCGCGATCACGAGCGTGACGGACGGCGAGGCTGCCTGGACGTCGCGCCGCCTCGGCGCAAGACGCGCAGCGAGTGCGAGGATCGCCGGGTAGCCGGCATAGGTATAGGCGATCGCCGCCACGCAGACCCAGAAGACTCGCGCCGTCATGCGCGCGGAGACGCGGGCGGCTGCATCGGCTCGCTGCGGTCGGCGCCCGGCTGCGACCAGTCCCGGACGAGGAGGGCGTGGAGCGTCGCCGTCGTGCGCCGCACGTCGAACGACCGCAGCACCTTGTCGCGACCGGCCGCGCCGAGGCGGCGTCGGAGGTCGGCGTTACGGTGAATCAGCAGGACGGCCGCGGCAAGCGCCGCGGCATCCCGCTCGGGGACGAGCAACCCCGTCGTGCCGTCCTCGATCAGCTCGGGCACGCCGGAGATCTCCGTCGCGATCACAGGCAGCTCGCACGCGAGGGCCTCCATCAGCACGACGGGCAGGCCCTCCTTCTTGCCCTCCTTCGTCGTGACGCTGGGCAGCACGAGCACGTCTGCCTCGGCCATGAGCTCGCTGACGCGCCCGCGCGGCTGGTGTCCCAGCAGCGTGACGACGTCACGAAGCCCGTGGCGCTCGATCTCCGCCTCGATCCGCGAGCGATCCTCGCCATCACCGACGAGCAGGCAGCGAAAGTCCAGACGCTTCGTGCGTAGTTCACGACAGGCGGCCAGGAGGTACAGATGCCCTTTGTATTCCTCCAGGCTCGCGACGCACAGCAGCGTGAAAGGGCGCGCGGAGCGTCGCGCGGCTTCGGGGCGAAACAGGGTCAGGTCGACGCCGCAGTGGATGACCGCGACCTTCTCGGCTGGCTCCCCGTAGAGGTCGCGGAGCAGCGTTCGATTGTGCTCGGAGACCGTCACGACGAAGCTCGCCTCCTTCATCTTCTCGGCGAGCATCGGGCGCTTCACGAAGATGTCGTGTGCATGCGCCGTGAAGCTGTACGGCAGCCCTGTGAGCCGGCGGATCACGTACGCGGCGAGAGCGGGATGGGTCGCGTAGTGCGCGTGCACGTGCGTCGCGCCAAGGCCATGCATGCGGCGCGCGAAGTAGGCAGCCTTCGGCACGACGTACAGCGTGCGCAGGAGGAACTCGGGGACACGGAGATTGCCGAGGATCGCGCGTACCCACGTCGCGACGTACGCCCGCGGTCGCCGGAGCAGCCAGAACAGCTGGGCCGACAGGACTGCCCTCGAGGCGACGTTCGTGTAGTGCGCCCGCTCGGCGAGCGCGTGCGCCTCAGGATGCCTCACATCCTGCTCTTCGCGCAGGAGCGGAAAGACCTCGACGCGAAGGCCGAGCCGCTCGAGCTCGACGATCTCGGAGAGGATGAACGTCTCCGAGACCTTCGGGAAGCGGGACATCACGTAGGCGACGGTCCGCCTTTCGCTCTCTGGCTTCACGATTGCCGCGCGGCGATCATGCTCGCGCAGGTCCCGGTCCGGGGCGCCGGTACGATCGCCTGATGCGCGAGGCGGACAACGGGCGCCCGCTTCGAGTCTGCGCAGTCATCCAGGCCTTCCGGCCGACGGTCGGGGGCGCCGAGCTGCAGCTGGAGCGACTGCTTCCGCTCCTGCGGTGTCGCGGCGTCTCCGTCACCGTTCTCACGCGCGGCTACCCCGGCCGGCCGAGAGTCGAACGGATCCACGACGCGACCGTGCGTCGCGGCCTCGTCGCCGGGAGGTCGCCCTTCGCGTCGCTCTCGTTCATCGTCGGCTCGCTCACGCACCTCGCGCTCCACCGCCGCTCGTTCGACCTCGTCCACTCGCACGGGGCGCTCTCGGAGGGTGCGATCGCCCTCGGAGCGAGACTGCTCGCGCTCCCCGCTGCCGTCAAGGTCCTTCGAACCGGCCCGTTCGGCGACTTCGCGACGCTCGCGTCCCGACCGTTGGGTCGCGCGCGCGCACGGCTGCTCGTCGGGCACGTCTGGTTCATCGCAGTCAGCAAGGACGCGCGTGCCGAGCTCGAGGGCCACGGCGTCCGGTCCGACCGCATCTTCGACATTCCGAACGGCGTCGACACCGCCGCCTACTCGCCGGGGACGAAAGACGACCGGCGCCGCCTGCGCACGGAGCTTGGGCTCCCGGACGGGGCGCTGGGACTCTTCGTCGGCCGCCTCGACCCGGTAAAGCGGGTCGATCTCGTGATCGAGGCGCTGGCCTACGTGGATGACGTCGAGCTCGTGGTCGTCGGCGATGGGCCGGACCGTACGCGCCTCGAGCGTGTCGCGTCGACGGCGCGTTTGGGCGACCGAGTTCGGTTCACCGGGCTCGTCGACAACGTCGCCGACTACCTCCGGGCTGCGGACGCCTTTCTCCTGCCGTCTCGAGGAGAAGGGATGTCGAACGCGCTGCTCGAGGCGATGGCCTGCGGCCTCGCCTGCGCCGCAGCCCCCGCAGCGGGCGTGCGGCAGCTGCTCGCGGACGGACGCGGGCTCGTCGTGGAGGCCGAGGCCCCGGCCGCGTGGGGCGCGGCTCTCCGGACGCTGGTCGGCGACACGCCGACGCGAGAGCAGCTGGGCGCCTCCGCCGCCGAGTACGTGCGCCTCAACTACGGGCTGGCCTCGACCGCCGACAAGCTCGTCTCCGCCTACCGCCGACTGCTCGCCGCAGCGTGAGCGCTGCGCGAGGCGGATCGCCGCTAGCCGAGCCACCGCTCCCGCCAGAGCTCGAATTGGAGCAGTAGCCAGACTTGGCGGCCCCGCTCGCCGTGCCCCTGCCGGTGCTCGCGCACGATCTGCGCGACCGCAGCCGGGTCGAACAAGCCCGCCGCTGCCACCCGCGGCGCGTCGAGGTACTCGCGCACGAGAGGACTGAGCGACTCCCGCAACCAGGCGTCGAGGGGCACCGCGAACCCGGCCTTTGGCCGCTCGACGACCTCTCGTGGCAGGCGATCGCGCATCAAGCGCTTGAGCAGGTACTTCGACGTCCGCCCGTTGAGCTTCAGACCCGGCGGGACGCTCAGGAGGAAATCGATCAGCCGCGGATCGAGGAAGGGCGCGCGCACCTCGAGCGATGCGGCCATGCTGGCGCGGTCGACCTTGGCGAGGATGTCCTCTTGCAGGTATCCCCGCAGGTACGCGGCGATCGCCTGGTTCTGCGGGCTGAGGCCTTGCGGTAGGTCGCCGAGAAGCGTGTGCTCCCCCTCCTCGAGGGCGCCGTCCGGGAGGGATTCCCGGACGCCGGCCGCGAGCACCCAGCGCGCCGCGCCCTTGAACGACCCGAGATAGGCGAGAAGTCGCGGAACCGGTCGCTCGTCGAGGCGCCGGGCGGAGCGAACTCCACGCAGGGGGAGTGGGCCGAGTCGCGTCGGCAGGCGCCGCGCGATGCCCGCGACGGCGCGCCGGAGGTGCATCGGTGCAGCGTCGAGCGGCGTCGCGAAGCCGAGACGCCGGTACGCGGCGTAGCCCATCAGGAGCTCGTCGCTGCCGTCTCCGCCGAGAGCAACCTTGACCTCCCCGCGAGCGACCGTGCTGAGCAGGTAGGTGGGGAAAATCGACTGGTCGCCCATCGGCTCGTCGAGGATCTCCGCCACCCGAGGCACGAGCTCTCGCACCCGCGCCTGCGAGAAGAGCTCGAGATGGTGCTTCGTCCCGAGATGCTGTGCAGCGCGCCGCGCGTAGGCGGACTCGTCGAAGCGTGACTCCTCGAAACCGATCGAGAACGAGCGCACATCGTCGCTCTGTCGCCGCATGAAGTAGCCCACCGTCGTCGAGTCCAGCCCCCCACTGAGGAGCAGCCCGACCGGGACGTCGGCGACCATGCGCAGCGCGACGGAGCTCTCGAGCAGCTGCTCGAGCTCCTCGAGCAACGCAGGCTCGCCCGAGCTGGTGGGCGAGAACGGGGGCGCCCAGTAGCGAACGGTCTCGTAGCCGTGCGCGGACACGGCGGCGTAGTGGCCGGCCGGGATCTTGGTGACGTGTTTGAAGATCGTGCGCGGGCCGAGGATGTAGTCGAAAGCGAGGTACTGCTCGAGCGCGACCGGATCGAGGTCGCGACTGAGCCCTGGGTGGCGAAGGAGCGCCTTCAGCTCGGAGGCGACGGCATACCCACCGGGGATCTCGGCGAGGTAGAGCGGTTTCTCGCCTGCCCGGTCGCGCGCGACAACCAGCCGGCCGTTCCGGCGATCCCAGATCGCGAAGGCAAACATCCCGTTCAGCCGCGGAAGCAGCGCCGTGCCCCATTGCTCGAAGCCGTGGACGAGGACCTCCGTGTCGCTGTGATCACTGCTGAAGCGGTGCCCGTGCGCGAGCAGCTCCCGGCGCAGCTCCGCGAAGTTGTAGATCTCGCCGTTGAAGACGACGCAGTGGTCACCCTCCTCGTCCCACATTGGCTGGTGACCGCCCTCGAGGTCGAGGATGCTCAGCCGCCGGATCCCGAGCGCCAGTCCGTCACTCGCGGAAACGAAGCTGCCCGCCTCGTCGGGACCGCGATGGGCGAGCGTGTCGGTCATGGTCTCGACCAGCTCTCGTAGGCGCGGGGACGGGCTCGAGACGATCAGCGCCACGATGCCGCACATCGCCTGTCTACCGAGCCGCGGCCGCCCGAGCCGCGTTCGTCCCGAAGATGTCGTCGGCGTCCCGCGAACGAGCAACCACAGGTACTAGCGGCGAGCTCGCGGCCGCAGCGCCCCCCGCGAGATCGAGGCCCGGTCGAACCAGAGCTCGAGCGGGTTCGCCTGCGCCGAGTCGTTCGTCGCGACGATTCCCACCCGCAGGGCGGTCACCGTGCGCCCGTGCCAGTTCGGCCTGCGTGAGGAAGCGCGCCGCGTCCCGTCGATCCAGAGCTCGTTCAGCGCGCGGGCGCCGGCGCGGGAGAGCCGCTGGTGGACCTCGATCCAGTGCCACGCGCCCGTCGAGAGTGGTCGAATCGGAGTGGTCAGATGCAGCTCGGAGCCCTGGTCGAGATTCCGCAGGACGAGGACCCAGCGGCCGTCGCTGAGGACGGTGACTCCTCCTTGGTCCTGGCTTCGCTGCTCGAGTGACCAGTTGTCCCAGCGGAGGACGTCGACCTCGCCTTGCATGCGTGCGTAGAAGTCGCTCGAGAGGTAGAACGCGGCTCCGTACCAGACGTCCCTCCCCCCAACCCAGTTGACACGCCAGATCCCGCGCGCGAATTTCGTGTGGCCTGTGCTAGCCGGTGTGATCGCGTGCGCGGACTTCGATCCTTGGTACGCACGGGAGCCGTCGATCGCAAGCGTGCCCGCCGCGCCGGAGTTGATCTCGTCGAACTGATCGAAGCCGCTCGTCTCCATCGTCGCGAGACGCACGATCTTGGGCAGCCGTGCGGGAGCGTGCCTCGCGGGATCCGAGCTCACAGCACTCGCGATCAGGACGCCGGTCGGCGCCGCCCGTTGGCCGTCCGCCGCAGCAGCGGGGACGACGAGGGCTGCGAGGGGCGGCAAGAGGATGGCCAGGGCAAGTCGTCTCATTGCTCTCTTGTCGCATTCTCACGGTAGCACCCGAGAGGCCAGGCGCGTGCAGGCCCGCGCCTCGAGGCCAAGCCCGGTCAGCCGCTGCCGTACCTTGTGCGAGTGCAGGCAGCACTCCGCCTGGTCGAGCTCCATGAGGTTCCTTTCCGCGGGGATCCGTGCCCGTGAAACGGGGAGAGAATTGCTGATGCTCTACGACCCAGCCAGCCACGAGCCGCTCGGCGGCGGCCCCTGGAACGAAGCTCGCGTGCGCGCGTCGATCCAGCACGTCGTCGGCGACGTCGAGGAGGCGCTTCCCGAGGATGGCCTTTGGCCGCTCCATCCTGGCGATAACGGCCGGCGCGAGACCGACTCGCTGACGGGCATCTGGATTGGGGCGGCAGGCGTCGTATGGGCGCTTGACTGGCTCCGGCGGGCCGGCGCCGCCGAGCTTCGCCGCGACTACGCACCGGTCATCCTGCGCGCGCTCGAGCGCTACGTCGCAGAGCCGGACTCCGGCGAGCGCGTCCCGAGCCTCTGGATGGGTGAGGCGGGCATCCTCCTCGTCGCCCACCGGCTCGTGCCCGACGGTGGGCGCGCCGACCGGCTGCACGTGTGCGTACGCGAGAACGCTGTCAACGAGACGAACGAGGTCATGTGGGGTGCGCCGGGCACGATGCTCGCCGCGACAGCGATGCTGGAGTGGACGGGCGAGCAGCGCTGGGCCGATGCCTGGCGCGAGAGCGCTGATCGACTCTGGGCCGAATGGCGACACGTGCCCGAGCACGATTGCGAGCTCTGGACGCAACGGCTCTACGGGTACGTGACGGAGTTCGTCGGCCCCGCACACGGCTTCGCCGGCAACGTGCACGCGCTTGCCCGCGGTCGCGGCCTGCTCTCCGATCAGCGCCGGCAGGAGCTTGACCGGCGCGCGATCGCGACTGTGACGAAGCTGCCCTTCCGGGAGGACGGCCTCGCGAACTGGGCCACGCGGGCGAGAACCGAGCTGGCGAGCGAGGACGGCGCGGTACGCGTCCAGTGGTGTCACGGCGCGCCGGGAATCGTCTGCGCGCTCGCCGACCTCGCGCCGGACGATCGCGAGTTCACCGAGCTCCTCCTCGCCGGCGGCGAGCTCACGTGGACCGCGGGCCCGCTCGCGAAAGGTCCTGGTCTCTGCCACGGCACGGCCGGCAACGGCTACGCCCTTCTCAAGCTGTACCGCCGGACCGGCGACGAGCGCTGGCTCGAGCGGGCGCGAGGCTTCGCGATGCACGCGATCGAGCAGGTCGAGCAAGCGCGGGAACAGGACGGACGGGGCCGCTACTCGCTCTGGACCGGAGGGATTGGCGCCGCGCTCTACCTCTGGAGCTGCCTGGCGGAAGACGACCGTTTCCCGACGATCGACGTCTGGTGAGGCGGCATGCGGTCGTGATCGGCTCGGGGCCGAACGGGCTTGCCGGAGCGATCACGCTTGCCCAGGCGGGATTCGAGGTCGAGGTGCACGAGGCCGAGGAGACGATCGGCGGCGGCGCGCGGACCCAGGAGCTCACTCTGCCCGGCTTCCGGCACGACACGTGCTCGGCCATTCATCCCCTCGGGGAGGCGTCTCCAGTCTTCCGCCGGCTCGGCCTGCCGATCGAGTGGATCCACCCGCCGGCCGCCGCCGCCCATCCGTTCGACGACGGGACGGCGATCACGCTCGAGCGGGATCTCGGGGCGACGGCGAGCCAGCTCGGAGGCGACGGCAGCGCCTACAGGCGCCTCTTCGGACCCCTCGTCGAAGCGTGGCCGCAGATCGAGCCCGTGCTCGTCGGGCCGTATCCGCCGTCCCGGCGCACGCTCTACGAGCTCGCCGCCACGCTGGGGCCGGTCGGGCTCGCGCGTGCCGCGGCGGCGTCGCTCGCGGCCGGGCGGCCCCTGGCCGAGTCGCAGTTCGCAAGCACTCACGCGCGCGGCTTCTTCGGAGGGCATGCCGCGCATTCGATGCTGCCGCTCGAGCGCCGTCCGAGCGCAGGGTTCGGCTTGACGCTGATCGTCCTCGGCCACGTGGTGGGCTGGGGCTTTCCGCGCGGCGGCGCACAGGCGATCCCGGATGCGCTGGCTGAGCGGCTGCGCTCGCTCGGGGGCGAGATCCGGACGTCCAGCCCGGTGGACGAGCTGCCACGGGCCGACATCGTCCTCGCCGACGTCGCCCCGCGCGAGCTCCTGCGCCTGGGAGGCGACCTGCTGCCCGCACGTTATGCGGCCGCTCTCCGCCGCTTCCGCCACGGCCCGGGCGCATTCAAGCTCGACTGGGCGCTGAACGCCCCGATCCCGTGGCGGGCCGACGTCTGCCGACGGGCCGGCACAGTGCACCTCGGTGGAACGCTGGCCGAGATCGCATCGTCCGAGTGGGATGCCTGGCGCGGCGCCCACAGTGCCCGCCCCTTCGTCCTGCTCGCGCAGAACAGCGTGTTCGACGGCACGCGGGCACCGCCGGGCAAGCACACCGCG
>Ga0136614_10000992_pt1 | contig 15860 bp, 19 predicted proteins | sample AntDrymUQ2792106_2_FD_106643 | JGI IMG/M metagenome (GOLD analysis project Ga0136614, IMG submission 106643) | Polar desert sand microbial communities from Dry Valleys, Antarctica - metaG UQ279 (21.06) | ecosystem: Environmental > Terrestrial > Soil > Desert | place: Antarctica: Dry Valley... | reverse complement strand
GCTTGATTACGGATCGGAGCCCGCGCACCCGTTCGGACTGCAGAGCTTGGTCCGCGTTTGGTCCGCACGAGGGTGCGAAATGATCCGCAATCGTGAGCTTCGGTGAGCACTGGAACAGCGACGATGGCGCTCGCTTTCAAAGGCCGGTATCGGTCTTGCAGCCGAGCGAACAGGAATCCCGTCCAGCCGATCTCCTCCGCCAGGTTGAAGAACAGGATCAGCAACAGGAGCTGCGGCAAGACCTGGGTGAAGAGCAGCGGCCACTTGTCCGCCAACGCGTCCAGTGGAGCCGGGCCGAGCAGCGCGGTGGCGGCCAGCACCGTTGCGATCGGCACACCGAGCAGCGCCAACACATACCAGCGGATACCGACCCGCCAGCGCAGGCTCCGTTTGGCCAGGTCGTGTACACCTGCCCGACCGCGCACGGCTGCGACTACCAGGAATGCCGGCAGTGCCGACCCGAGGATGTGACCGAGGGAGTCATAGAGCGCCAGATCGAACGGCAGTAGATCCCGTCGGGTCAGAAATGGGGGAAACGCCACACCAATGTTGACCCCGTAGACCATGATCAGAAAAGCCGCCACCGGATGTCGAGCTATGACCTGTCTGGCCCGCGAGAACGGGCGTAGGTTCGGGTCAATGGCGACCCGGAGAACCTCGCGTCCGTTCAGAACGCGGCGGCCATGTTCCAGACGCTGCTCGGTCCGTCGCGCCTGGCGAATCAGGGAGCACGTGTTCGGCACAAGAACGAGGCCGCCAACTCGGCTATATGATTGGTAGACCCTGTTGGGGTTTGGCGGCGAGCTGGAGGATGGAGGTTGGAAGAGCAGGTCGCTCTCGGCAGCCGAGGACCACTTTCGGCTGGTCTGGTTCGCGGGGTTGGGATGGCCTTGGCCGCTGGTGGCTTGTTGTTCGCCGTGGCGACGTTATTGCACCCCTCCCAAGAGACCCCGGTCACCATTCTTGAGACCGAGGCGAGGCTGGTCGGATCACACGCCGTTTACGTCGTCTCCTACGTGCTGATACTTCTTGGTCTCCCGGCCCTTTACGGTACCGAATCGCAACGGATGGGGCGGTTGGGGTTGATCGGGTTCTTGGTGACGTTCGCAGGCACCACTCTGGTTGCGGTTTCTAGCCAGTTCGGCTTCATCGCCCCCGGTTCTGGCCGCTGAGGCACCCGGAACCCTCGACCAGATCATTCTCTATATGCCGGTTGTGGTCTTCAACGGGTTCGCCGCCGCTGGTTTCATGGCCGGCTATGTGATATTGGGCATTTCGATTGCTACCTCGAGAGTCTTCCCCCGATGGTCAGGAATCCTGATCGGGGTGGGCGCACCGGCCCACTTGGTGGGGTTTGGGGTCGCTCAACTTGCATCACCGGCACTCTGGTTCGTGGCCGTCCTCGGTAGCCTGGCCCTCGGCTCGGGACTTGCGTCGTGTGGTTATCGGATGTGGGCTAGACCTGGGCTCTGACTCGCCGTCGTACTGTCGGGGGAAATACGATTGACGCGAGGTCAAAGGTAGATACTCGACAATATGCCTCGGCTCCGGGTTGGTCGATCGCCGATGCGGAGGAAACCGCAATGCTCCTGCCACCGCTAGCCGCTCACCTACATGCCGTTCCAGCGCACTCGCCGGTTGGTGCGTTATGGCGCCATACCGGGTGATCTGATCTGAGATGGGGCCCCGCGTGGTGGAGTTCCATCACGACGGAAAACGATTGCCTGCCCAGTCGCCCTGCTGAGGTCGGTTCTCTGTTGCTCGGCTTGCATCCGGGTAGCGTCGCAACTCATGAGCTACCGTGAGACCTATGGGCGATCGGACATCGAGTCGATCGGCGCCGTCACTCTTGTGACTCACGACATGGCCGGCTCCATTGGTTTCTACACGTCGCTTGGCTTCGTTCTCATCGATGGCGGACCCGAGGCCAGTTTCTCCAGCTTCGCCATTGGCGAGGGGTTCCTCAACCTCATGGCCCGACTAGGAGGGCGGTCAACGTCCGGGTGGGGGCGACTTATCCTCTATGTCTCTGATGTCGATGGGCTCTACCGGAAGGCCTTGGAATTCGGACTAACTCCAGAGGCGCCGCCACGCGATGCTGAATGGGGCGAGCGGTTCTTCCACTTGACCGACCCCGACGGGCACGAACTCAGCTTCGCCAGGCCCTTGACGCCGCGATAGTCAGGCCCGAATCCAAGCCCATACATTCGTGCCGATCATGAGCGGGCGGCACAGTGAGTGTTACTGCAGCCGAAGTCTTGTTCCGCAGCGTCGGCGTGGCCGGTGAGACCGTTCGGAGCTTGGCCGGTCCGGGCTCGCTCCTCGGCTCCACAGCGGTGAACATGGTGTGGAAGCCACCGCCGAGATGCTCGATCGGCTGGGCGCTTTCACCATCGAGGGGTTGACGCTGCTTCGGGATAAGTACGGCAAGTCCAGGGTGTGAGGAACGCCCTACGTGGCGCGCTCTTGGCGACCGCGTCGCCACTCTATGGTGATGGGGGAGTGCCCTACCTGGCGCCACGACTGGTCGAGGGCGAAGTTACCGAGCAGTGTTGTGGTCTTCCACCGCTTGAGCTCGTGGTGTTGGTATCTTCGCCGGTAAGCCTCGGCGGCGAGATATCCGGCGGCGGCGGCCTGAGCCGCTACGTAATCGGGCGGCTCTCCGTATTTCGACTGGTAGCGGTGCGAGAAGTCGGCTCCGGCAGGGCCCACCTGGGGGGTGGCGGCGTCAGAGATCCATTGCACAGGACCGACTACCCCTTCGGCGGTCGGTCCCAGCCGATTCCCGAATTCGAGTAGGCCGGCAGCCACGCAGCCGAGCAGGCCTGGTTCGGGACCGGCGCGGATCTGTTCGACGGCGGCCAGATCCTCGGTGAAGGTCCCGACGATCAGCACCGCGGCCTCGGTCAATGACCCGGCGGTCGCCAAGTCAGCGAGATGCACGTCGCGAATGGCTAGACCGAGTTCTGTCGCCCGTTGGCGAGCTCCGGCGACCACGGCGGAGGCGAAGCGGCCCCTCCCTTGGGTAAAGACCACCCGCGGTAATCCTCTCCGATAGGCGAGGTCCACCGCCCCTCGGAAGTAGGTCGAAGCGGGAACCGAAACGGGCACTACAAGAGGGCGGATCAAGTCGTCGGCGGAACCGCCGTGGTTCCAGAGCAAGGCCCCCTGCCCAGAGACGATGGGCCCTACCTGGCGCACCAGGCCACTCCCGTAGGGACCGAGTAGCACGTCGACCCGATCGCCGAGCCAGCGCCTGTAGGAGTTGCAGGCTGTGGTTGCCGAGCCGGCGTCGTCGACGGTCTGCAACCGGATCTGATCCGCCGACGCCCACAGCTGGAGGCCGCGGGCAGCCTGGCGTCCTTGTAACGCGAGCGGGCCGGTGAGGCTCACGGTGGCTGCTGCGGTCACCATCATTGTTGTTGGCATAGCTTGCTCCCTCGATCCGCGATGTGATGATGGGGTAGAGATCTGCCAAACCAAGTTCAGCCGACGCGGAGATGACGATGTACCCACGGGCAGCGGCCGACGCCATCCACCATTCGACCAAGCACGGTACTCCAGCCGCCCACCCGCAACGGCTGGTGAGCTATCGGAGGCTCGACCCTGACAACGCCCCGACTCCGTTCAAGAAGTATCGAGACCTCCCGATCTCTCCGCTGTCGCGGGAGCTGGTCGACTCGACCTTGCCGGCAGTGAGGGTGCTGGGCGGCGAGCGGGGCAACCGGTCAGCGCTGGACGGGTCGCTGCTGGCAACCCTTCTCTACCTCGCTGCCGGCGTGACTCGGGTCACGGCTGGATCGGCTCGCGGGCGGATCTTCTTCCGTGCTGCCATGTCAGCCGGAAACCTCCATCCCGTCGAGGTGTATGTGATCGCCGGACCCGGTGTAGATGGTGTACCAGCCGGAATGCACCACTTCGCTCCCCTGGAATTCGGGCTGACGGAACTGCGGCGGGGAGACTTCCGGGCGGCGCTGTCGGTCACGGCGCCGGCGGCGTTAGTGCTCACCGGTCTCGTGTGGCGCACCGCCTGGAAATACGGCGAGCGGGGCTGGCGTCACCTCTACTGGGACGCCGGCACCATGCTTGCCAACCTGGTGGCCGCTGCTGACGCCCACGGCCTTGGCGTCCGCATCCTCAGCGGGTTCGCCGACGAGACAGTTTCCCGGTTGGTCGGTATAGATGGGGTAGAGGAAGTTCCCCTTGCCGTTGTGACGCTGGGATACGAATCTGGCGACGTCGAACCCGGGCCGATCTCAAACCGCGACCCCGCACCCCTTTCGGTCAATGTCGCTCCGGTGGCGCCCCGCCCGATGCGCCTACCGCTGCTGGTCGAAGCTCAGGCGGAAAGCACTCTCACCGCTGACGACGTCACCCGCTGGCGCCAGGCGGCCATTGCCGTGAGCTCCGAGATGCCAGCCCACATCGATCCGCCGCCCTCAGGTCCCAAAGAGCCCATCGAAGCGGTCATCCTGCGTCGGGGATCCACCCGGGTCATGCGCCACGAACCGGTCGCCCACAACGCGCTGGTCTGGCCGTTGGCCGCGGCCACCAGAGCGGTCCCCCTCGACGCGGCTCCGCGAGGCACATTGCTCGAGCACTATGTGAACGTCCATGCCGTCGACGGTGTGCGACCCGGTGCCTACCGGTGGGAGCATGGCGATGTGGAGTTCATCACAGGCGACGACTCGCCCCGGGAGATAGGCAGATTGCTGTGCCTCGACCAGCCGCTCGGCGCCGACTCGGCGTACACCGTGTTCCACAACGCGGCGCTCGACCCGATCCTCGACGTCCTCGGCTCCCGCGGTTATCGAGCGGCTCAACTCGAAGCCGGCATCGTCAGCGGCCGTCTCGCCCTCTCCGCGTTCGCCCTGGGCCTGGGTGCGACCGGGCTGACCTTCATTGACGATCTCGTGGCCCGCTACTTCCACACGACAACCGCGCCCATGCTGGTGACCTCGGTTGGTGTGCCAGACACGCCCCCAGCCCCAGCCGGTCGGCCCGGCGAGCCGGTAACTCTCCGCCGAAGGACCAGCTGATGGACCGCGCCTCGCTCCATTTCCAAATGGTCCCGCCGCTCACTGACAGCCTCGGCGATCGGCTCCAGTAGACGGTGTCGGAGATCCGCCGTTTCAACGCCGGCAGCGCTTCTTTGCCGGGTTTTGCCCTCGGCGATCTTTCGGTTGCAGTAGGCCCGTCCCCAGCGTGTCCGGTCTCCTGGCACAAGGCAGCGGCTAACCGGAGGCGGATTCAACCCCTCCCTAGAAATGGACTACGGGGCACGTCAGGGTGCGGGTGACTCCCTCAACGGCCTGGATTTTGTTAACGACAAGCTTCCCGAGAGCATCAACGTCTGCCGCCTCCACCCGCACAATCACGTCGTAGGGGCCGGTAAGGACGTCGGCGGTGCCAACGCCAGGGATACGGCCGAGCTCCGCGGCTACCCGTGTCTGTTTCGCGATCTCGGTTTGGATGAGAACGTAAGCTTCGACCACTGCTTCTCCCTGAAGGCTCTCCCCGAGCTCAACCGTAGTCCCGCAGACGACAATACGGTAAGGGAAGAAGCCCCAGCCGGCGCAGGCCTGATGCAGCAGCTACGTGCCAGGACCTTCGCCAGGCTTGGCCCGCGGACAGCCACCCGCTCACCAACAACGCTCAAGAACGACCGAATTGCCTGGCCGCATCCGCCCCCTAACCGGCAGATAGGAGCGATCCTCGGGCTCGGTCATAACGCATCGTGGTCCGGGAGGTCGGCGTGCGACGCCGCTTCTTGGACGTCTCTGAGTGGGACGCCCGCGTCGAGGGCTGCGGTAATGAACGTGTGCCGTAACGAGTGGGGGCTGATCCGCTTGCCTATGCCGGCCCGCTCGCGGAGGCAAGCCCAACGTCTTTCCGAGCTCGAGGGCTGGTTGACCGCGTCTAGTTGCGGCAGGCCTTACTGCAATCCCCCTTGCATCGGCGGCTTGCAGGCCTCGGACGCGGTCAGCTGGCTGCATTGGCTCTTGACGCGGCCCACATTCTGAGGCTCTCTTAGGCAAAGAATTCGTCAAACGCGGCGGTATCCCGCATTTACGCCCAGAACTCCGCGATCTGACCCTCGGCGTTTATCCGATAGACCTCCACGCCCTACTGGTCGAAGCGCTTGCCGTCACGCCAGTGGTTCCAGTGAACCCGAGTGAATACCCACTCGTCAGTCGCCACGATTCCTTCCACCCCGATACTGAAGGTCGTAATCACCGGCTCCCCCGTTGCGGAGAACTCCGGGACGACTACTTCCAACAGCGCCATCGTCTCGGCCTCGTTGTGGTCGCCGGACAACCGATGCCTTCCCGGCACGTGCCAGACAAGGTCATCGGCCAGCATCTCGCGGATCGTGTCTGCGTCGCCCTTGGTGAACGCTTCGTACGCACGCCAATAACGCGCGAGGTTGGGGTGCTCCGACATGACTCCCTCGCTTTGGGCCGGAATTCCGAGCTGAGTATCAGTCAAGACGACCGCGCCGATCAAGAAGAACCGGCGTCCTGACCGCACATATCAGCCGCGCCGGCCCAGCCCTTTGCTCGTTCAGATGCGCTCTGGAACCGGCAATCGGTTTGCCCAGAGGCCGAGCAGGAAGGGCCGATCTGGACGGCTTGGAGGTGGGCAGGTTATTGCTCCTGATTGGGTGATCTGTTTCGACTCAGGAGCTGGGCTTGACATGGCGGTATCCCTGCCGAGCGTACGCTGGGTGCCATACGCGCCACACCAGCCCGACGACGAGAGCGAGACCCACCGCGGCGAGGTACCAGATGTTGTCTTTGGACTGGCGTTCAGCTGGCGCTGTGACGGCGGATATCTCAGAGGGAGGTGCCTCACCAAACGACGAGGCCTCAGCGATGGGCACACCCAACTCGGCCAACGTGTCCCGCAGCCCGTTGGGCGCTGCGAACCAGCCGATCACCCCGGGTCCCCAACCCTCGAGGCCTTCTTGGGCGGGGGTATGGATAACTGGGCCGTTCTGGGCTTCCAGATAGATCAGCTGACGGATTGTGCGCTCACCCACGCTTTCACCTGGAGGGCCGGAGTTGATCCAGGTCAACGTATAGGCGGGCCCCAGCTCACCCGTCGGCTCCTCTAGCGGCAATGGATGATCGCCGGTTGCGTACCAGATCCCGGTCTGTTCCATGAGCTGGCTCACCAGGTCGGAATCGGCGGTGTCCATCAGCTCGATCGGTCGGTCGATCCCAGGGCCGGTAACGGTGGCAGACTGGGGACCCTTCGCAACCGCAGGCTCACTGATTCCGACCACGAGCATTGCGACGATTGCTACGCCCACCACGACCATCACACGGGGCCTGCCCGCGGTGCTACTCCTCGATGGCATCGGCTCCACGTCCTTTCCAGGCGAGACTCAATCACCTCTTACTACACCGCCCACACGGTTCAGGTTCCCCTAGGGATGGCTGCACGGCCGAATAGCCGCAAAGGGCGAGCAAGACCTGCGGCATTGGTTGCTTGGGTCGCGGGATGATCTCGACCGGACTGGGTGAGCCGCGGCCCCAATGAGCTCGCGCCCCGTTCTAAGAGAGTGAGGAGTCCCTCTTCGAATCTGTACTCCCACCGCGTTGCAGCACTTCGTAACCGAGCGCCGAAGTGCCGAGCGGGGCCCTTTCTCATAGGGATCGTTTTCGAGCAGATCAGATGGTCGATAGGACACGTCGAAGCAGGATCCAGGAGGAGGCCGGCTCTGGTCGGCATTGATCGCCGGTCGCGCATCGTGGTGCACGTGGTTCGGCGTCGCCGCTCATTCATCGAGCTCGACGCTCTCGACTAGTACATCTTGGGATGATCACCCAACATCGGAAGCCCGGGAAGCTCGTCCGGTGTCTTCACCCTGTCAGCTCTGGTTTGAAGACGAGTGGTCCGGTGGTCTGGAAGCCGCCGCTGATGTAGAGCTGGCCGTGGATCCAGACCATGGCGTGGCGGTCTCGCTCCGCTCCCTCGGGTGCAGGTGGCAATGCAAACCATTGGCCTGTCTCAGGGTGATATGCGGCTCCATCTCCGAATTCGACCTCATCACCAAGCGTGCTCCCACCCCACAGCACGAAATACTGCCCTTGTCCAACTTGCCGTGGCATAGCGTCTAGGAGCAAGTGGAGCATTAGTGAGGGCACGCCACGAATCTGTGGCTGAGTTATAGGCGGCAACGGTGGGACCGGCCTCTGGTGACGCGGTCCCGGCGTAAACCAGCATTTCGTTGCCCGTCCACACCGCTTGAGGGTGAACCCCAGTCGCCAACGGGCTTCCGGCAAGTTCCCGCCAGCGATCCCTAGCAGGGTCGTAGCCGACACCGTCGTTGAGGATGCCCTCGCCAATGTCGTCGCATTGGCCGATGGAGGCATCGCATCCTCCCCAAACGACAAGGTCGCTTCCGGTCAGGCCGTGACCTCGAATGATCGTATTGGACCCGGTGGCAACGAGATCGAGGACCATTCGTCAGTCGTTGGCTTGAAAGCAAGGCCCTCTCGATAGATGAGCATCTCAGTGCCGCTCCACATGGCCGGTCCTGTGATGGCGTCGTCTCACGCATCCAGCCGTCGAGGCGGATCAGGAAGCGGACGCCACGAGTCTTCGGCGGGGTTGTAGGCAGCGCGGATCCGTTTGATCCCAGGACCGTTGTTCCCGCCCACGACCAGAAGCTCATCGCCGGTCCACACCATGGCGGCGTTCGCCCTCCACTCCAACCCGCTAGAGGCAATCCGAGTCGCCGTCCCGGTGACGGGGTCATACCGTTCGCCTGCGACAGTCGTTCCACGGTTCTGCTCAAAGACAACCAAGACCTCGTCGTGTGCGACGAACAACCTGGGAAGTAACTCGCTCCGACCAAGCGTGGTATCCGGCTGAAACCATGACCCCGCCCAGATGGAGGAGGGTTCCCCAAACGGATCACCACCTTTGGACGTGCCAGACATCGGCACATCCGTCACGACCTGTGTCATGGGCGACGACCCGGGCTCACACGCCGCGGCCAGCACCGCAGCTGCCACCACAATCAGCATCCTCCGCATGTGTTCTCCTTGGCAAAGCATTCGGGCGGATCGGATGAGCTGGGGTGCATTGCGATGAGTCTGGTCGGCTCAGATCATGCGGTGAGGGTCAGAAACTAAAGGTGCAAATACCGCTGGTCTGGCCTCGGGGAACGGGGCATGTATCTGATGAGGGTTCATCTCCGAGGTAGACGTCAGCCAGGTCGCTGTCGGCGACGACCGGGGTCAAGGCTCCTCCGAAGGGCAAAACGACGGCAGTGAGGTCCGGGTCGGAGAGCTGGTATCGCCAGATGACCGTGTGGGTCTGGCTGTACGAGTAGGAGGAGGCGAACAGCTGGGTTCCGTCGGGTGCCCAGGCGAGGTAATCGATGGTGGTGTCTGGGTCGGAGATCACGCTTCCTCTCCCGGACTGAAGGTCGACGATCCATACCGCCTCACCTTCCGATGAACCATTTCCGCCGACCATGGCAGCCAGATATCGCCCGTCGGGCGAGAAGCGGGCAAAGTATTGACCCACGAACCTTGCATACCCCTCGGGCGGAACGAACTCTTCGGAAGTAAGAGTCGAGGTGTCCGTCACCATTAGCCGTAAACACAGCCCGGGACACCAAGCCAGATACGCACCCCGCACGTCGGAGACAACACCCGGCCCGCCTTCCTCGAGAGGTGTGACCTTCCCGGTCGAGGCGTCCCACAGGTCGAGCCGGTTCCCAACCTCGAGGACCAGGCCACCCATGAAGCCCATTGCTGGGTAGCCGTCTCCCAGCAATGCGACAGGTTCAGTTATCCGTTCCCCGGAGACATTGACCTGCCAGACCTCGGGTTGGCCACCGCCGATTCTGCCGGCTGGGTAGTCGATCATCCACACCCGTTCCGGCTCGGCTGCCGGAACGAAGATTGTTGCCAAGCCCAGCGATGTCGGTTGCCGACTGGCGAGATCGAATGCGTAGATGTCAGACCAGCCCACTACCAGGGTGTCCCCGACTCGGATCATGCTGAAGGGTTCGTCGCCAGCCCGCTGACCCTCGACCACACTCCGCCCGGCCAGACGCCGATCCGGGTCCACCGCGGTAACGCCGTCGAGGCCGTCGTCGAACAGAAGCAGCGTTCCGGTCTTGTCATCGAAGATCGGACCCTCGGCCGGCAGAGACAATGTCGTGACCGTGGCCGCGGTCGCCATCGTAGAAGACGTTGACGCGGTCGTAGGCAATGACGTTTGAGTCACCGGTGTCGTCGTCTGAGGTCCGACCGTGGACACCGGTGCGTCGACGCCCGAGGCGGTGCACGCTCCGGCGAGCACCAGCAACAAGAGGAGTCGACCCACCCAATGTGTGGACATTTCCACGATTAGACGATCCGACGGGCTCCGAAGTTCATCAGCGCATAACACTACGATCCGATCAGTCGCTCCGAGCCCAGTCTCCGCACAGAACCGGCAATCCCGGATATTCCTGTAAGTCACCCAGGGTGGTCGAGCGATCGTCACGAGACTTCGGGAGAAGGAATATGCCCCCTGAAATCTTCACCTAGCGAAGAGCATGGACATTCCGGCCGCGTTCCAGATTCTGGCTGTGCGATACGTGCGATGAAACGACCGAGGTGCTAGCCCAAGGCCCACTCGCAAGCCTCTGACCAACACCTTCTTGAGTCGGGACGGCCGGATTCGAACCGGCGGCCTCAGCGTCCCGAACGCTGCGCGCTGCCAAACTGCGCTACGTCCCGATGGCATCAGCTTAGAGGTCGAAGGGACCCGAACTTCCGGGTCTACATTGACGGCCGTGCAACTGCTGTTGGTCGCCGACTCGCTTTGGGTTCGCAACGATGTAGCGGCTGGCCTCCCGTCGATCGACTGGTCGATTCATCACGCCGATCCCCGGCTCGTCGTCGAGGCGGCTGAGAAGCATCCTCCAGAAGTGGTCGTAATCGACATGCAGGTAGGAAGCATGGGCGGGATGGCAGTCGTCCGCCGGTTGCGCCAGGCAATGGCGATGGGTCAGATTGCGCCGACCCGGCTGGTGCTCCTGCTCGACCGCAGCGCCGACCGATTTCTCGCCAATCGAGCTGGCGCCGACGTCGGCCTGCTCAAACCGTTTACTGCCCAGGAGCTGCGCGGCGCCCTCTACTCCGATTGACCCGGTTTTTCGCGTCTGAATAGACCCAAAGAATGATTTCGCGCCCTCCGAATCAATGTCCTTCTGGATTGGCAGCGCTGGCGGATCGAGACGTAAGGTCGCCAATCCCCTATGCGACGCGGAGTCTTTCTTTTCGCGGTCGCCCTCGTCTTGCTGGCGGCGCTGCCAGCTCGAGCGGACGACCTCGGAGCCGCCATCAATGCGGTGCGATCAACCTCGCTACAGCTGAACGGGGCGGTCGATGCCTTTGCCCAGGCCGCTTCCGATCGGATCGCCGTCGGCCAAGTCCTCGTCCACTCGAACCTGGCTTCGGTGCTCGGAACGTGCAGCGCGGCCGGGGAGGTGATGGCTTATGGACCAAACGTCGGCGCGATCATGCAAGGCTGGGCCGGCAGCCCGGGACACTGGTCGGTCATCACCCAGAGTTCCTGGAGTGTCATGGGTACCGGAGTGTCGGTGGACGCCACCGGTCAGTTGTGGGTCGCGGTCGTTTTCTGCACACTTCCTTCCGCTCCCGCCGCGCCTCCCACCACCGTCCCGCCGACCACCGCACCACCGACCACGGTTCCGCGCCCGGTGGTAATCCCCACCACTGCAGCCCCAGTTGCCACCACTTCCGCGCCGGTCGCGACCACAACGACCCTCCTGTCCGTCACCGCCGCGCTCCCGCTCGCTCCGGACCCGGTGATCATTCGCCTCGGCCCTGGACTCAACCGAACCCCTTGACGGCCGCTAGCTGATCAACTCCGCGATCTGGACCGCGTTGAGCGCCGCTCCCTTGCGGAGGTTGTCGCCCACCACCCACAGATTGATTCCGCCGGTCTCGCCGAGGGTTGGACGCACGCGTCCTGCCAGCACGACGTCCCGGCCAGTGGCATCAAGAGGAGTCGGCACCCGCTCTGTCCAGAGCTCGAGCCCCGGGGCGTGCCGAAGAATGTCGATTGCCTCCTCACGGCTCATCGACCGGCCGAAGAACATCGAAGCGGAGACGCCATGGCCGACCATCACCGGCACGCGGACACAGGTTGGCTCCACCAGGATTTGATCGTCGTCGAGAATCTTGCGGGTCTCATTGACGAGCTTCCACTCCTCGTCCGTATATCCCTCCTCAGTCTCTGATCCCGCAAAAGGAATCACGTTGAAGGCGATCGGGCTCACATAGAGGTTCCCGCCCGGGTCGTCCCAGGTGCCTTCGACCAAACCTTCGCCATCTGGTGCGAGGAGGCCGACCTGGCGGCCGAGCTCGCTCATCCCCGCCTGGCCAGAGCCACTGACAGATTGATAGGAAGAGACGGTCAGGCGCTCGATCCGCGCCTCACGGTGGAGAGGCCCGGCCGCCATCATCAGCGCCATCGTCGTACAGTTGGGGTTGGCGATGATGCCTTGATGTGATCCCACCACATGATCGTTGACCCCGGCGACGACCAAGGGGACTTGCGGGTCGCGCCGGAATGCCGACGAATTGTCGATCACCACCGCCCCCGCAGCCACAAAGCGCGGCGCAAAAGCCCTTGACCTGTCGCCACCAGCCGAGAAAAGGGCGATGTCGATTCCGAATGGGTCGGCAAGCTCCAGATTCTCGACCTCGATGTCGCCCCACTGAGTCTCCACCACCTGACCAGTCGAACGAGCAGAGGCGAGGACCCTCAATTCCGCGAGCGGGAAGTTTCGCTGGCCGAGAATCTCAATCATTTTTCTGCCGACGGCGCCCGTTGCCCCGACCACCGCCACCCGTCGATCACTCATGCCCCGACCTCCTCGGCCGTCAGCGGCGGCTGGAACTCGTCGTGGAGGGCCTGTACCGCCTGGTCGACCTGATCGCCGCTCACCACGCAGGAAATGCGGATCGTGGACGTGGAGATCATCTCGATGTTGATCCCGGCGTCAGCCAGGGACCGAAACACTCGTGCGGCCACCCCCGGGTGAGACTTCATGCCCGCCCCGACCAGTGAAACCTTGCCGATATTTTCATCGACTTCGATCATTTGGGCACCGAGCTCTTTGGCGACTTTCCCCGCCACGTCGGCGGCATAGCTGGCCATCGCACGCGGGACCGTGAAGCTGATGTCGGTCGACCCGTCGTGACCGATGTTCTGGACGATCATGTCGATGTTGATCTCCCCTTCCGCTAACGGCTCGAAGAGGGCTGCGGCGACGCCGGGTTGATCGGGAACGCCGCGGACCGTCAGCTTGGCTTCCGAGCGATCGTGGGCGATGCCGCGAATGATGGCCTGTTCCATGGTGGTCTCCTTCACCCAGGTCCCAGTTTGATCCGTAAACGATGAGCGGACATGCAACGAAACCTCGAAGCGCCGGGCAACTTCCACCGAGCGGGTGATCAACACGCCGGCCCCCGAAGCTGAAAGCTCGAGCATCTCGTCGAAGGAGATCTCATTCAGCTTGCGGGCAGTCGCCACGAGTCGGGGATCGGCGCTGAAGATGCCGTCGACGTCGGTGTAAATCTCGCAGGCGTCGGCGTCGAGGGCGGCCGCCAAAGCCACTGCCGTGGTGTCGGAACCCCCGCGCCCAATGGTGGTGATCTCCTTCGAGGTCGGGTCCACACCCTGAAAGCCGGCGACGATGACGACTTTCCCCTGGGCGAGGCCCTCACGTACGCGCTCGGCCCGAACCTCGGCAATCTTCGCCGACCCGTGGGCGCCAGCGGTGAGGATGCCCGCCTGGGAGCCGGTGAGACTCATTGCCGAAACGCCGCGGGCGTCAATCGCAATCGCCGTGAGAGCCATGGCGATTCGCTCGCCCGAAGTGAGCAGCATGTCCATCTCGCGGGCGGGGGGATCGGGAGTGATGGCCTGGGCGAGCGAGATCAACTCGTCGGTGGTGTGGCCCATGGCCGACACCACCACCACCACCTTGGTCCCGTTGCGCGCTGTCGCGCAGACGCGATCGGCGACAGCCGAGATACGTTCGGGGGTGGCGACCGACGTGCCACCAAATTTCTGAACGATGAGGGGCATGATCCTTCCACTTTGGCGAGGCAGAGGGCTAGGAGATAGCTTACGGTCCGCTCCTCTTTCCTCAGAAAGAACAGTCATGACCGACCGCCGACAACGCCAAAAGGAACTGCGCGCTCAGAAACGGGCCGTGGAGCAAAAGGCGGCCTCCCGGCAGGAGTTCCGACGCCGAATCGTTATCGCCCTGCTGGTGGGCATCAGCCTGGTGGGATCCTTGCTGCTCTTGAACCTCGACGTCGGCGATGAGGACGCGCTTCCGCTCGGTTTCACAATCTTTCGGGAGCAGCCCACCGCCTGCGAGGCTGATGCTCCTCCGGAATGGACACCTCGTTCCTTCGAGGCGCCGGTTGACCAGGGTTCTATCCCGAACTCGGCGACCATCGCCACCTCCTGCGGTCCCATCGTCATCGCATTCAATCCCGAGGCGCCGGAAACTGTCAACTCGTTCGTTTTCCTGGCCCGCCAGGGTTTCTATGACGGTCTCGTTTTCCACCGTGTCCTTGATGAATTTGCGATCTATGCCGGAGATCCCGAGGGCAACGGGACGGGTGGCGCCGGCTACTCCCTCACTGAAGAGCTCCCGCCGGAGGGCTTCATCTACGAACCGGGGGTGGTGGCGATGGCAGAAGGAGGAGGGACCACGAGCAGCCAGTTTTTCATCGTCACCGGAGCCGACGCGTCGGTCCTGAACCGCAGCTTTTCAGTCCTGGGCACAGTCACCGAAGGCCAAGACACGATCGAGACGATCGTCGCTTTGCCGCGAACCCGCTCGATCGGGGGCGCCGAGGAGAGCCGGCCCGCCGAAACGGTATACATCGAATCAATCACCTTTACGGATTGATCGACCTTCACACGCATTCGACCGTGTCCGACGGCTCGGACGATCCGAGCGAGGTTGTCCACAAAGCGGCGGCAATCGGCATCACGGCCCTCGCTCTTACCGATCACGACTCGTTAGGAGGAATCCCAAAGGCGCGAGCTGCCGCCGAGCGCGCCGGCATCGAGCTCATCCCCGGAACCGAGCTGTCGGTCAATTGGGAAGGCGGTGCGATGCACCTGGTCGTCTTGTTTCTCGACGAAAGTCCCGGACCTCTGCAGGCTCGCCTAATAGAGATGCGCAGCGGACGCACCGAACGGAACTCGATCATTCTGGAAAAGCTTGATGCCTTGGGGCTAGGGGTGACTCTCGACGAGGTCTTGGTGCATGGCCAGGGCGAGACGATTGGTCGGCCCCACATCGCCGCGGTGATGCTGCAACGCGGTTACGTGACGACTATCGCCGAAGCTTTCGACCTCTACCTCGGTCGGGAACGCCCCGCCTATGAGCCCCGGTGGCGTCTCGATCCGGAGGAGGCCATCGAATTAGCGCGGCAATCGGGAGCCGTTCCCATCCTCGCCCACCCGCATACCCTCGGCCTCGATCGGTCGGAACGAGTCGCGGAGACTCTCAACAGGTTGAAGCGCGCGGGCCTCGTCGGAATGGAGTGTTACTACCCGCTCTATTCACCGTTGGAGCGGGAAGGCTACGCGGCTTTGGCCGTACGATTCGGTTTGCTGGCCTCGGGTGGCAGCGACTACCACGGCACCTACAAACCGGGGATCGACCTCGGAACCGGTCGGGGCGACTTGCGAACTCCGTCTCACCTCCTCGACGCCTTGCGACCCTGAAGGTATTACTCGGCTGCTGAAAACGTCTTCACGACCGGGACCCACGGATCGAGGCCGGCGGC
>Ga0136614_10000991_pt1 | contig 15862 bp, 14 predicted proteins | sample AntDrymUQ2792106_2_FD_106643 | JGI IMG/M metagenome (GOLD analysis project Ga0136614, IMG submission 106643) | Polar desert sand microbial communities from Dry Valleys, Antarctica - metaG UQ279 (21.06) | ecosystem: Environmental > Terrestrial > Soil > Desert | place: Antarctica: Dry Valley... | reverse complement strand
GTGAAGGTCTGGGACCTGGCCGCGCCCTATCTCATCGTGACCGAGTCCGGAGGTCGCATGACCGACCTCGACGGGCTGCCATCGTGGACCGGGCCCTACGCGGTGACCTCCAACGGTCTATTCCACGACACGGTGCTGGAGACGCTTCGTCAAGCCTAGCCCTCTGCAAACGCACCATCAGTGAACAGCCGCCGACGGCTACCTCATGGCCATCCCGTAGCCACCTTGGTAGATCCAGGGGTACCAAGACCACTCGCGGTCAGTCTCTGTTCTCTGATGGTGATCTATCGCAGGGCTAGGCGAACATCGCTACGCCACACCTGGTTGGACTGGCCACGACCTCGTCCGCTCTTGAGGCCGATGCGCTGCGCCAGCCTCGTGGCAACGGTTCGACGTGGTGCTCAGAGGCCCATCAGTTGACGCTTGAGGGCAGCATCGGCGCGTAGCGCGCGGGCTGACCCGCGGTGGACGATCCGTCCCTGTTCCAGGACGACGACCTCATCCGCCACGCCCAGCGTCAAGCCCACGTTCTGCTCGGCCAGGACGATCGTCTGGCCTCGCTCGGCCAGGTCGATGATCACCTCTCCCAACTGCTCCAGCACGCGCGGGGCAAGCCCCTCGCTCGGCTCGTCCATCAGTAGTACGCCCGGGTTGCGTAGCAGGCCGCGGGCGATGGCCAGCATGCCCTGCTCGCCGCCACTGAGCGTGGTCGCTTCCTGGCGGCGCCGCTCGCGCAGGAAGGGGAACAGCGCATACACGGACTCCAGCGTCCAGTCACCGGGGCCCTGCCCCACGGTCAGCTGCTCTTCCACGTCGAGCCCGGACAGGATGCCTCGGCCTTGCGGCACGAGCGACAGCCCGGCCCTCGCCCGCTCCGTGGTCGATGCCGCGCTCAGATCCTGCCCTGCCAGGCGAACCGTTCCGCCCGTGGCTTCGATGGTGCCCATGATCGCCCGGAGGAGTGTGGTCTTGCCCATCCCGTTGCGTCCGAGCAGGGCAAGCACCCGACCTTCGCCTACCGCCAGGCTCACTTCGTGCACGACCCTGGCGGCACCGTAGCCGGCGGACAGGCCTTCGACCGACAGAGCCAGCGGGCTGTCCGCTCCATCGTGCGGGCGGTCTGCCAGCCCATCCGTCGCTTGGCCGACGTACAGGCGCTGGACCTCATCGCTCGCCCGAACGTGATCAGGGTGCCCCGAGACCACCACTCGGCCCAGGTCGAGCACGGTCATCATGTCGGCGATGCCCAACGCGAACGCCAGGTCGTGCTCGACCAAGAGCACGGTCATCTGTCGATCCAGGTCGTGCAGCAGCTGAGCGATGGTGCCACGCTCGGAATCGGCCAGGCCGGCCAGCGGTTCATCGGCCAGCAACACCCGCGGACGCTGGGCCAGGGCCATGGCGATCTCCAGTTGGCGCGCCTCGCCGTGCGACAAGTCGGCGGCGCGATCGCCGGCCCGATCGGCCAAGCCGGTCGACTCGAGCGCCGCCTGGGCCGCCGCGACGAGCCGCGCATCACCGTCCAGCCTCTGCCAGGCGCGCGCACCGGACGAGCGGCCGGCGGCCGCTAGCAGGCAGGCGTCCAGCAGCGTCTCCTCAGGGAACAACGTGGAGCGCTGGGCGGTCCGAGCCACCCCCAACCTGGCCATCCGGTCGGGTGACCAGCCGGTCACCTCCTGACCGAGCAGCCGCACCCGACCGGAGGTCGGCCGCACAGAGCCGGCGACGATGGCCAGCAGCGTGGACTTGCCGGCGCCGTTGGGTCCGATGATGGCGTGCCGTTCGCCGGCCGGTATGCGCAGCGAGACGTCGTGCAACGCATCGACGCCGGCGTACCGCTTCGACAGGCCATCGAGCTCGATCACGGCCGCCCTCGTCGCAGCCAGCCACTGAGCACCACGAGCATGAGCAGCGCACCCAGCACGAGCTCCCAATGGTCCGTCCGGCTGGTCACCAGATCTTCCGCGAAGGTGAGCCCGATGGCGCCCATGACGGCGCCCGCCAGCGACAGAGCTCCACCGACCAGGACCATCACCAGCAACTCGCCGCTGGTCAGCCAGGAGAGCAGCTCAGGCGATATGAACGAGGTGTGATGGGCGAACAACGCTCCAGCTAGCCCCGTCACGCCGGCCGATATCACGAACAGGATGGTCCGCCAGCGAGCGACCGGATAGCCCAGCGACGAGGCCTTGGACTCATCCTGGCGAGCGGCGTCGATGCTTCGCCCGAACGTGGTGGCCATCAACCAGCGAGCCCCCTCCAGGGTGGCCAACAGCACCGCGGCGGTGACGACCAGGCCGACCCGCGGATCCTCAGCCCAGGGTTGCCGCGGGATCCCGGACAGGCCGGTATCGCCGCCCGTAAGACCGACCGACTGCTGCAGCGCGACCCTGGCCAGCTCTCCGAAAGCGAGCGTGACCATGACGAAGGCGAGACCACGGGTGCGCAACGCAAGAGGTCCCACGAACGCGCCGTAGGCCATCGCGGCGCCGACCCCGCCGGCCAGGCCCAGCACGCTGGGCGTGCCCAGATCTCGAGCCATCAGGGCCGAGGTGTAGGCGCCGATGCCGAAGAAGGCGCCGTGACCCAATGAGATGAGGCCCACCCGGGCCACCACGAGAGCGAGGCCCAGGGCGCCGATGCCCAGGATGGCCGCCTGTGTGGCCACGAAGACGGTCCGGCCGCCGATGACCAACGCCGCGATGGTGACGACCACCAGCGTGAGCCGCCCGGCCCAGATGGTCAGCCGGGCGCCCTTCGTGCGAACAGCCCATAGGGTCGCATGATGAGCACGACGGCCAGCAGAAGGAAGAGCGCCACCACCGACAGGCGCGGCACGAGCGCTCGGCCGAAGCTGTCGAAGAGGCCGACCAGGATGGCACTCGAGAACGTGGCGCCAGCGCTGCCGGCGCCGGCCACGACGACCACGATGAGGGCCAGGATGAGTGTCGCGAAGTCGAGGCCGGTGGAGGTCGCGATGATGGGGGCTCCGATGACGCCACCGAAAGCGGCCAGCCCGGCGCCGAGCGCATAGGTCGTGCCCAGGACGCGACCCGTGTCGATGCCCAGCGATGCGGCCACCGACCTGTCGGCCGCCGCCGCTCTGACCATGGTCCCCAGGCGGGTGCGCCGCAGCACGATGGCGATGGTCATCACCACGATCAGCCCGACCAGGATGACCGCCAGCCGGTAGATGGGGAAGCTGGCGATGCCCAGGTCGATCGTGCCGGCCAGGAGCTCGGGCGCCGGCAGCGATCTGATGCGCCCGCCGAAGACAGTGCGCATCAGGTCCGAGAGGATGAAGGCGAGGCCGAAGGTGAGCAGCATCTGCTCCACCGCCCGATGCTGACCGGCGTACCGGCGCAGCACGAGACGCTCCACACCGGCCGCCAGCACCATCACCGCCAGCGGTGCCACGACCAGCGCGCCGTAGAAGCCGACCGAGTCGACGAGGCTCAGACAGAGGTACGCGCCGAGCAGATAGAAGCCGCCATGGGCCAGGTCCAGGAAGCGGCCAAGGCCATACGTGAGCGAGAGCCCGACGGCGACCAGGTAGAGGATCGATGCGTAGGAGAGCCCGTTCAGGGCGTAGAGCAGGATCAGGTCCACGGGCGGCGTCGCTAGGGCAGTGGGTCGGGGCCGATCTCGCCCAGGTCGGCGATGACCACGTTGGTCAGTGCGCCGTCCACCTCGCGCACCTCGCGCAGGTACATGTGCTGGATGATCTGATGGCTCGCGGCGTCGATGCGGACCGGGCCGCGCGGGCTGTCGAGCACGGCTGCCTCCATGCCCGCGATCAGATCATCCGGTTCGGTCGAGCCACCGGCCGCGGCGATGCCCTTGACGATGAGCTGGGCGGCGTCGTAGCCCTGCGCGACGTAGACACTTGGCGTTCGGGCATGGGCAGCGCGGAAGGCCTGCACGAAGCGCTGATTGGTCGGGTTATCCAGGGTCGGTGCGTAGTGCATGGCGGAGATGGCGCCCAATGCGCTATCTCCGACGGCATCGATGATGTCGGCGTCGACCATGAAACCCGAGACCGTCAACGGCTTATCGTCCTTGAGGTCGGCGCTGGCGTACTGCTGGACGAAGATGACGCCGTCCGACCCGGCCAGGAAGCCGAACGTCGCGTCCACATCGGCGCCGGCCACGGCGGCTATCGCGTTGGCGAAGTCGTTCGAACCCAGCGGCGTGAAGGTCTCTGAGACGACCTGCCCACCGGCCGCCTCGTAGGTCGCGCGGAAGGCGGCTGCACTCTCCTGCCCGAAGGCGTAGTCGGAGGCGACGATGGCTACGCGTGGCCCGATGTTCTCCGCCACCCACGTTCCCAGTGGCGCATGGATCTGCTCGCTGGTGAAGGAGGTCCGGAAGATGTAAGGGCTCCGGCGGGCGGCGGTCAGCTCGTTACCGCCGGCGTTGGAGACCACGGTCGGCATCTCCTCCTCGACCAGCAGATCGCGCGCCGCATAGGCGACGGCGCTGCTGACGATGCCGGTCAACAGGTCGAGGTCCTGGTCGAGCAGCCGGCGCACGGCCTCCAGCCCGGCGTTGGGATCGGTCGGCTCGTCCTCCGACACGAGCTCGATGGGACGACCTCCGGCCGTCGCGCCGACCTCCTCGAAGTAGAGGTCCATGCCGGCCAGGATGTCGGGACCCAGTTGGCCGTACACGCCGGCGGTCGGCAGGAGGACGCCGATGCGGACGGGTTGCGGCGCCCCAGGCGCTGACGCCGATGCCGATGCCGGGGCGGGTGCCGGCGCGGTGCAGCCGGCGGCGCTGGCGACGACCAGGATGAAGCAGACGACGTGGCGGATGGGAACGGTCATAGCCAGCCTCGGGCTTTGAAGCTCACGAACAGGCCCACGCTGGTGAGGAGCATCAGAGCCAGGGCGAAGGGGTACCCGAGCTCCCAGTGGAGTTCCGGCATGAAGTCGAAGTTCATGCCGTATACGGTGCCGATGAGGGTCGGGGCGAACAGGATGGCGGCCCAGGCGGAGACCCGCTTGACCTCCTCGTTCTGGCCGTAGCTCGCCTCCGTCAAGCGCTTGATCTCCTCGTTCTGGGCCTGGTTCACGAGCGTCGCATTGACGGTCAGGATGTCACCGAGCATCTGGTGGAAACCGTCCACCCGTTCGGCCACCGTCGTGGCGTGGTCGGCCACGTCGCGCAGATAGCGCTGCAGCTCCTGATCGGTGCGGAACTTGTCGAATCCAGCCACCAGCGCATCGAGCATCGGCAGGAGCGGGCGCGTGGCACGCTGGAATTCGATGACCTCCTGAGAGAGCTCGTAGATGCGCCGGGAGACCTTCGGATCGCCCCCGAAGACCTGCGTCTCGATCTCGTCGATGTCCTTCTGCAGGCCCGCCACTACCGGCGCATAGCCGTCGACGACGCTGTCGAGGATGGCATACAGGACGGCCTCCGGACCGCGACTCAGCAGCTCAGGGTCAGCCTCCATGCGCAGCCGCACGGCAGCCAGGTCGGGCGACTGGCTATGGCGGACGGTGATGACGAAATCGGCGCCCACGAACAGGTGGATCTCGCCGAACTCCACCTCCTCGAGGTCATCCCGATAGCGGGCTGCCCGCAGCACGGCGAACAGAGTGTCGCCGTAGCGCTCCAGCTTCGGCCGCTGATGGGCCACGATGGCGTCCTCGACGGCCACCTCGTGGAGGCCGAATTCCTCGGCCACGGCCAGCAGCTGAGTGTCGGCCGGTCGGAGCAGGCCTATCCAGGCCATCGTGCCGGGCTCATCTCGGCGCCTGCGCGAGGCATCCGCCACGGTGGCCGGACTCTCCACGCGGCGACCCATGCGATAGAGGCCCGCATCCACCACGCTCTGCTCCACCGGCGCGGCTACCGTCGGTCGCGGCTCCATCGAGACCTCGGGCGCCGGATCGCGGCGTCGATCGTTCGTCCCGCGCGAAGGCTGCCCGCTCGATCGTGCCACACACCGATCTTATCCCGCCGGGCTATTGGCTCTACCATTGACGCCGATCGTCGAGCGGTGCCACGATGCACCGAGTCGCTCCCCAGCTCGAGTCGCTCATCCCGGGCCGTGATCCGGTGGCCATCGATGATGTGCTCGGAGCGATGTCAGTCCTGTCCAAAAAGGAGGCCCCATCTTGATGGAGTCGGTCGCGCTCATCGTCAACGGCGAGGCGCGTACTGTGGACGTGGAGCCCAGACGGCTGCTCGTACAGCTCCTGCGCGAGGATCTGAGCCTGACCGGAACACACGTAGGCTGCGATACCAGCCAGTGCGGCGCCTGCACCGTGCTACTCGATGGGCGAGCAGTGAAATCCTGCACCGTCCTGGCCGTCCAGGCCGACGGGTCGGCGGTCACGACCATCGAGGGGATGGCCAGCGATGGCCGACTTCACCCGCTCCAGCAGGCCTTCTGGGACAAGCACGGGCTCCAGTGCGGCTTCTGCACGCCGGGCATGATCATGACCGCGGCGGACCTGCTCGAACGAGATCCGGAGCCCACCGACGAGGTCATCCGCCACGCCCTGGAGGGCAACTTCTGTCGCTGCACCGGCTACCACAACATCGTGGCCGCGATACGGGAGGCGGCTACGGTCGGCGGCGGCCGGATGCCTGATGCGATGAGCGACGATGAGCCACCGCTGCCACCGGTCAGCGGCGATGAGACTGAGGCTGCTCCAGCCGGGCCGGTCGCGGAAGGGTTGGGCGAGGATCTCTCGTCGCCTGACCGCTCGTAGGACGGAGGACCACCAGATGGCCGTTGGATCGTTGGTCGGCAGTCCCATCAAGCGGGTCGAGGATCCGCGCTTCATCACCGGCGCCGGCAACTTCCTCGACGACATACGCCTCTCCGGCATGACCTATGCATCGATACTGCGGTCGCCGTACGCACATGCCAGGATCGGCGCCATCGATGTCTCGGCAGCTGCGTCCATGCCCGGCGTGGTCGCCGTCTTCACGGGCAAGGATCTGGAGGCGGACCTCAACCCGCTGCCCTGCGCCTGGGCCGCCGGCGGCGCGGCGGGAGGTGATGTCGGCGGTGTCGTCAACAACATCAACACGCCGCGTGTGCTCGCCATCGATGATGTGAAGTGGACCGGCGAGGGCGTGGCGGTGGTGATCGCCGAGACGGCCGAGCAAGCGACCGACGCGCGCGAGGCCATCGTCGTCGACTGGGAGCCGCTGCCGGCCGTGGTGGATGCCGAGGCGGCCACCCAGGATGGCGCGCCCCAGCTCCACGAGAATGCTCCCAACAACGTGGCCCTTACGTGGGCGGTAGGCGATCGGGAGGGGACCGAGCGGGCCATCTCAGCGGCCGAGGTGGTGGTCCGGCAGCGCATCGTCAATCAACGGCTCATCCCCAACCCGATGGATACCCGCGGCGCCATCGGGCGCTACGATCCCGGCACCGACGAGTACACCATCTGGATGACCAGCCAGACGCCGCACATCATGCGGCTGCTCCTGTCAGCGTTCGTGATGGGCGTGCCGGAGCACAAGATCCGCTGCATCTCGCCCGACGTGGGCGGAGCCTTCGGCACCAAGATCTTCTGTTATCCGGAGTGGGCGCTGGTGGCATGGGCGTCACGCAAGCTCCGTGGCCGGCCCGTCAAGTGGTACGAGACGCGCCAGGAGAACTACCAGGCCACGACCCATGGGCGTGATCACATCACCTACCTGGAGATGGGCGCGACGCGGCAAGGTGTGGTGACCGGCTTCCACGTCAAGACCTACGCCAACCTGGGCGGTCGGCTCTCGACCATCGGCCCGGGCGTCCCGACCACTCTCTATGGGCGGGTGCTGAGCGGACCCTACAAGTTCCCCAATGTGTTCGTGGAGGTCGTCGGCTCATACACCAATACCTGTTTCGTGGACGCCTACCGCGGCGCTGGGCGTCCCGAGGCGACCTATGTCCTGGAACGGGGCATGGATCTGCTGGCCGACGAGCTGGGCATCGACCCGGTCGACGTCCGCCGCCGTAACTTCATCCCCAACGATGCCTTCCCGTACCACAATCCGAGTGGCCTTCTGCGGTCATGGAACGGAGCCGAGATCGAGGTCGACTCGGGCGACTACGAGGCCGCTCTGGACAAGGCCCTGGCGATGGTCGGCTACGACCAGCTCGCCGCGCGCAAGCAGGAAGCGGAGAGCCGCGGGAAGCTGCTTGGCCTGGGCCTGTCGACCTATATCGAGGTCTGCGGCGTGGCGCCGTCTAAGTGGATCGGCCTGGTCGGGGAGGGCTGGGGCGCCGGGATGTGGGAATCGGCCAACATCAAGATCCACCTGACAGGCAAGGCCGTCTTGTCCATCGGTACCTCCTCGCACGGTCAGGGCCACGAGACGACGATGGCCCAGGTGGTGGCCCAGGAGCTGGGCCTGCCCGTGGAGGACGTACTGGTCAAGCATTCCGACACGCTCGGAACGCCGTTCGGCTATGGCACCTACGGCAGCCGATCGGCAGCGGTCGGCAGCATCGCCGCGTGGTACGCCGCCGCCAAGATCAAGGAGAAGGCCAAGCGCCTCGCCGCTCACATGCTGGAAGCGGCGGCCGAAGACATCGACTACGAGGACGGCAAGCTCTTCGTCCGTGGCTCACCGGACCGCTCCAAGACCATCCAGGAAGTGGCCCTGCAGGCGCACGTCGGCTACGACCTGCCTGAGGGGATGGAGCCGTACCTGGATGAGACTTCCTACCACGACACACCCAACTGCACCTGGCCATTCGGCACTCATATCGCAGTCGTGGAGGTCGACCGGGAGAGCGGCCACGTGCAGCTCGTGCGCTACATCGCGGTCGACGATGTGGGCAAGAAGATCAACCCGCTCATCGTCGATGGCCAGATCCATGGCGGCATCGTCCAGGGTGTCGGACAGGCGCTCTGGGAAGGGGCCATCTACGACGATGGCGGCCAGTTGCTCTCCGGTTCCATGCTCGACTACGCCATCCCGCGCGCCTCGTGGCTGCCGCACTTCGAGCTGGACGAGACGGTCACGCCATCGCCCGTCAATCCGTTGGGCGTCAAGGGCGTCGGCGAGGCCGGCACGATCGCCAGCACACCGGCCGTCGTCAACGCTGTCATCGATGCGCTCGCCCCGTTCGGCATCCGCCACCTCGACATGCCGCTGCGCCCGAGCACGGTCTGGGCAGCGATGCAGTCGAGCCGGGAGGATGGCCGATGATCCCGGCTGCCTTCGAGTACATCCGACCGACCAGCCTTGACGAGGCCTTCGACCTGCTCGCCGAGGACGGCTCGCGTGCCCTGGCCGGTGGCCACTCGCTGCTGCCGCTCTTGAAGCTGCGGCTGACCAGCGTCGACCGGCTGGTCGACATCGGCCGCCTGCGCGAACTGGGCGGTATCAGCGCCGGTGCCGGCGGCGCACTCCGGATCGGCGCCATGACGACCTACCGGGACATCCTGGACTCGGAGGAGGTACGTGCGCGCGCCCCGCTCATCGCCGAGGTCAGCGGATCGATCGGCGACGTCCAGGTGCGCAACCGTGGGACGATCGGTGGCAGTGTCGCTCACGCCGACCCGGCGTCTGACATGCCGGCCGTACTGCTCGCCCTGGGCGCCTCATTCGTGCTCCGCTCCAGGGATGGCGAGCGAACGGTGGCCGCTGACGACTTCTTCACGGGGGCCTTCGCGACCGACCTGCGAGCGACCGAATTGCTGATGGCCATAGAGGTGCCGGCGCCAGGGACCGGCTCAGGCGCCGCCTGGCAGAGTCTCATGCAGCCTGCCTCTGGTTATTCCATGGTCGGCGTGGCAGCAGCCGTCTCGGTGGCCGGTGGTGCCGTCTCGGCGGCACGCATCGCCCTGACCGGCGTCGGCGAAGTGGCGTACCGCGCGACCGGCGCGGAGGAGGCCCTGGCCGGCAGTGACGGAGGGACCCAAGCCGTCGCCGCGGCCGCTGACCACGCTACGGATGGTGTCCAGGTCAACGCGGACATCCACGCCGACCGGAGCTACCGGTCGGCGATGGCCATCGTCCTGACGCGTCGGGCGATCGAAGCGGCCTTGGGCCGCGCTGCAGGAGGCTCGTCGTCGTGATCCCAGCCGTCTTCGACTATGTCCGACCAGCCGACCTGGACGAGGCGCTGGCCATCCTCGCCGAACGGACGGACGCCAAGATCCTGGCCGGCGGCTTCAGTCTCCTGCCGCTCATGAAACTCCGGCTCGCGCAGCCGGAAGTGGTCATCGATCTGCGCGACGTGGGCGGTCTGGACGGGATCACCGAGTCCGCCGACGAGCTGCGTATCGGCGGCCGCGCCACGCATCGCCGGATCCACGAGGATGCGCTGATCCGCGCCACCTATCCGCTGCTGCGGGATGCGGCCGGCGACATCGGCGACCCGCAGATCCGCAACTGGGGCACGCTCGGTGGATCGGTCGCGCATGCCGATCCGTCGGCCGATTGGCCAGCTGTCCTGATCGCGACCCACGCCACCATCGTCATGCGCGATGCCCACCGCGAGCGCACCGTGGAGGCCCGCTCGTTCTTCATCGATTCGTTCGAAACGGCCATCGAACCGGCGGAGATACTGACCGAGGTGCGGATACCCAAGCCGGGGCCGCGCGCCGGTGGCGCCTACGCCAAGATCGAGCGGCGCGCGGGCGACTTCTCGACCGTCGGCGTCGCTGTCCAGCTCAGCCTGACCGATGACGCGCGCATCTCTCACATCGGCATCGGCATCACGGCCGTGGCGCCGGCCGCGTTCGCAGCCACGGATGCAGAGGCGATGCTGACCGGCGCCGCGCCAGATGATGCGATCATCCGCCGAGCAGCTGAGGCGGCGGCCGCCCAGAGCCGTCCCGCATCGGACAGCCACGGTCCAGCCGATTACAAGCGCGCCATGGTCGTGACGATGACCATCCGGGCGGTGGCTCGCGCGATCGCGCGAGCCCATGGCCAGGACTGAGGAGGACCTACCGTTGGACACCCAACACGTCACGGTCACCGTCAACGGAGAAGCGCGTGAGGCGGACGTCGAGCCACGGCTCCTGCTCGTCCATCTGCTGCGCGATGTCTTCGGCCTGACCGGGACCCATATCGGTTGCGACACATCGAACTGTGGCGCCTGCACGGTCCATATCGATGGTGAATCGGCCAAGTCGTGCACGCTGCTCGCCTTGCAGGTCGACGGACGGCAGGTCAAGACGATCGAGGGGATGGCCAGCGGCGCCGACCTCCACCCGCTCCAACAGGGCTTCTGGGACCAGCACGGGCTTCAGTGCGGCTTCTGCACGCCGGGCATGATCATGCAGGCAGCCTGGATGCTCGAGCGGAACCCACAGCCTTCCGAGGAGGAGATCCGCGACGGCATCAGCGGCAACCTGTGCCGTTGCACCGGCTACGTCAACATCGTCAAGGCTATCCAGCAGGCGTCCGGGATGCTGTCCGAGGCCGACACGGCCAAGGCCGAAGCCGCCGCGCAGGTCCAGGGCTAGGAGGCAGCGCATGGCGGTCGAGATGGAGGTCCCGACCCAGACGACGCCCGAGGTGGGCGGTATGGGTCACTCGGTCAAGCGCAAGGAGGATCCGCGCTTCATCCGCGGCGCTGGGCGCTACATCGATGATGTCGTCCTGCCTGGCATGCTGTGGCTGGATATCGTGCGCAGCCCATATGCGCACGCCACCATCAAGGGCATCGATGCGTCAGCGGCGCTCAAGATCCCCGGCGTGCTGGCCGTCATCACCGGCGCTGACCTGGAGAAGGCTGGCCTGCACTGGATGCCCACCCTGGCCAATGACAAACAGATGGTGCTGCCGACCGATACGGTCATGTATCAGTCGCAAGAGGTGGCGGCGGTCGTCGCCACCGATCGCTACACGGCCGCCGACGGCGTCGCCGCGGTCGTCGTGGACTACGAGCCACTGCCGGTCATCGTGGATCCGTTCAAGGCCATGGAGACGGGGGCGCAGGTACTGCGGCCCGACCGCGAGGACAGACCCAACAACCACATCTGGCACTGGGAGTCGGGCGATCGTGACGCCACCGACCGCGCCCTCGAGTCGGCCGCGGTGCGCGTGTCGCAGCGGATGCACATCCCGCGCATCCACGTCGCATCCATCGAGACGTGTGGCTGCATCGCCGACTGGGACGCCATCCGCGGGCAGATGACCCTCCACATGACCTCCCAGGCGCCGCACGCCATCCGGACCGTGCTCGCCTTGGTCTCAGGCTTGCCCGAACACAACATCCGGGTCAAGACCTACGACATCGGCGGCGGCTTTGGCGGCAAGGTGCCGGTGTATCCAGGGTATGTGCTGGCGGTGGTCGCCTCGCTCACCGTGGGCAAGCCGGTCAAGTGGATAGAGGACCGCTCGGAGAACCTCCAGGCCGACTCGTTCGCCCGCGATTACCACATCCACGCCGAGATGGGCGCGACGGCCGATGGCCGCATCACCAGCCTCAAGGTGCGCACCCTGGCCGATCACGGTTATACCGATGCGGCGGCCGATCCAAGCAAGTTCCCGGCCGGCCTCTTCAATGTCATCACCGGCTCGTACGACTTCCCTGACGCGTTCGTGGAAGTGGATGGCGTATACACCAACAAGCCACCGGGAGGGGTCGCCTATCGGTGCTCCTTCCGGGTCACGGAAGCCGTCCATGCCATCGAGCGGATGGTCGACATCCTGGCCCACCAGATCGGCAAGGACCCGGCCCAGTTGCGGATGGAGAACTTCATCCAGCCAGAGCAGTTCCCTTACAAGACGCCGACCGGCTGGGAATACGACTCGGGTGATTACGGCAAGGCCCTCAAGCTGGCCATGGAGATGATCGGCTATGACGACCTGCGCCGTGAACAGGCGGAGAAGAGAGGACGTGGTGAGCTGATGGGAATCGGCATCAGCTCATTCACTGAGATCGTCGGAGCCGGCCCGTCGCACCAGTTCGACATCCTTGGACTCAAGATGTTCGACTCGTGTGAGATCAGGGTCCACCCCACCGGCAAGGTGCTGGCGCGCATCGGCGTCCAGACCCAGGGCCAGGGCCACGAGACCACGTTCGCCCAGATCATCGCCGAGGAACTGGGCTTCCCAGTCGCCGACATCAAGATCGAGTACGGCGACACGGACACCGCGCCCTACGGTCTGGGCACGTACGCGTCCCGATCCACCCCCGTGGCCGGTGCCGCTACCGCCATGGCGTCGCGCAAGATACGCGAGAAGGCGCGCCATTTGGCGGCGCACCTGCTGGAAGCCAACCCGGATGACCTGGAATGGACCAATGGCAAGTTCAGCGTGAAGGGCTCACCTGACCGTTCGAAGACCATCCAGGAGATCGCCTTCGCCGCATACACCAACCATCCCCAAGGCATGGAGGCAGGTCTGGAGGCGGTCGATTACTACGATCCGCCCAACCTGACCTTTCCCTTCGGCTCGTACATCTGCGTCGTGGATATAGAGCGGTCGACCGGTGAGATCAAGATCAGACGTTTCGTGGCGGTCGATGACTGCGGCAACATCATCAACCCGATGATCGTCAACGGGCAGATCCATGGCGGCTTGACGATGGGCCTCGCGCCGGCTCTGTACGAGCAGATCACCTACGACGAGAACGGCAACAACCTGGCTGGCACGTTCATGGACTACCTGCTGCCGACCGCCGTGGAGACACCGGCCTGGGAGCTTGGCAAGACCATCACGCCGTCGCCGCATCATCCCATCGGTGCCAAGGGAGTAGGCGAGTCGGCGACCGTGGGTGCACCGCCAGCCATCGCCAATGCGGTCGTCGATGCGCTGTGGCACCTGGGCGTCCGCAACATCGACATCCCCATCACGCCACCCAAGGTCTGGGCCATCCTGCAGGAGAAGGGGGTCGCGACGTAGGCGGCCCTTCGGCGCACGAGGTCTTCGCACGGGTCGCGCAGCTCTCGGCCGCCGGACAGACGTTCGCGCTGGCCACCGTGGTCGCCGTGCGCCGGCCCACCTCAGCCCGACCGGGCGCCCACGGGATCGTGCATCCGGACGGCTCCATCGAGGGCTGGGTAGGCGGAAGCTGCGCCCAGCCGGTGGTCATCCGCGAGGCCCTGCGGGCATTGGCCGATGGCCAGCCACGGCTCCTCCGCATCTCTCGCGAGGCCCCGTCAGAGGCGCGCCGCGGCGACGGCATCGTGGAGGTCGTGATGACCTGTCATTCAGGCGGCACGCTGGAGATCCATGTGGAACCGGTGCTGCCCAGCCCTCAGCTGTGGGTCGTGGGCGTGACCCCCGTGTGCGGTGCGCTCGTGCGCCTGGGAGCGGCCGCCGGCTTCGCCGTCACGCTGATCGATCCCATCGCCGATGAAGCATCGTTCGGCGATGCCGAGCTGGTGGTGGCTTCGGCCGACATCTCAGGCTTGGCGCCGACCTCACCGCCGTATGTGGTGGTCGCGACCCAGGGTCAGTGGGACGAGGAGGCGCTGGAGGAGATGCTGCGCCGGGAGGTGGCATACGTCGGCCTGGTCGCCTCCAGCACCCGGGCGGCCGTGGTGCGCGAGTACCTCACGCAGGAGGGTCTGGCGCCAGAGCGAGTCGCTGCCGTGCGCGCCCCGGCGGGCTTGGATATCGGGGCCGAGACGGCAGAGGAGGTCGCGCTCTCCATCCTGGCCGAGTTGGTCCAGGTCCGGCGTGGCCGAGCGCCGTTCGTGGCCGCGCCAGGGCCAGCCACGCTGGTCGGTGACGGCTCAGGTCCCGCCGCCGAGCAGACTTCCTCGGATATCGTCCTTACCGATCCGGTCTGCGGCATGACCGTCGACGCCGACAACGCCCGTCACCTGGCCGAGCATGACGGCACCATCTTCGCCTTCTGCAGCCTTGGTTGCCGAACGCGCTTCATCAAGGATCCGACGGCCTACCTTTCGCCGTCGTCCATCAGCTCCTGAGGTCAAGCCATGCAGTTCTCCGGCAAGGTCGACATCAAGGCACCGCGCGAGAAGGTCTTCGCCTTCGTCACGGATCCCCAGCAGGTCGGCCAGTGCGGGCCGGGCGTGGAGTCCATCGAGGTCATCGACGAGACTCACTTCAAGGCCCGCGCCAAGGTCGGGGTGGGCTTCATCCGGGCCAAGTTCGTGATGGACATGGAGCTTGTCGAGGCGGTCGCGCCGGAACGTGCCGTCATCCGCGCCCGAGGCCAGGCCCCGGGCAGCGCCGTTGATGCCACCGGCACCATGACCCTCTCCCAAGGCGCCGATGCCGGCGCGACCGTCATGGATTGGCAGGCCGACGTCACCATCTCGGGCACCATCGCCTCGGTCGGTGGGCGCATGATCGAGGGCACCGCCAACAAGCTCATCGGCCAGGCCTTCGACTGCATCCGGTCTCGCCTGGAAGGCTGAGGCGGCGCGGCTGGCTGCTCAGCGAGCTCCCGACGGCCGATCCTGTGGGACACGTGGCCCACGTAAATGACGTGGTAGGAGACCTCTCGTCTACGATCCTTTCGCTCGCCGCTGAAGCGTTGGACGGAACCGACGGCCTGGGCTACCAGCGCTAGCTTTGTCCATCGGCCGGCTCAGCGCGGCATCATCAGCGACGTGAGTGGCGACGGTTGAGGATCGAACGGCTGTGGCCAGGTCGGACCGTCTCCGCATCGCATGCTTCCGAGCTGGACGGTGCGGTGCTGACCCGTGATCTGGTCGTGGCTGGCAAGCGGTGGGCTAAGGGTCGTCGACTGTCAGCCGCCGACGTGGAGCGCCTTGCGACTGACCTACCTGAGGGACGGCCGGTGACGCTCCTCCTGTTGGAGTCAGGCGATATCCATGAGGACGAAGCGGCTCACCGTCTCGCGTCCGCAGTGGCGGGCATCGGCCTGACGCAGCGCGGACCAGTGGAGAGCAGACTCGACCTGCTGGCGGCTCACGACGGCGTGCTTCACGTCCGCATCGCCGCC
>Ga0136614_10000989_pt1 | contig 15883 bp, 13 predicted proteins | sample AntDrymUQ2792106_2_FD_106643 | JGI IMG/M metagenome (GOLD analysis project Ga0136614, IMG submission 106643) | Polar desert sand microbial communities from Dry Valleys, Antarctica - metaG UQ279 (21.06) | ecosystem: Environmental > Terrestrial > Soil > Desert | place: Antarctica: Dry Valley... | reverse complement strand
CGTGCGCGCCGGCGTATTCAGCCTGTAGCGCTCCGTACTCATTGGCGCGCGCACCCTGTGCAATCCTTGAGTCTTCAACTTGGTTGAAGATCATCGGCGGACGCTCGAACTGATAAAAGACGAAGACCAGCACGCCGACCAGCAGGATCAAAAACTGCATCGGGATTTTGACGAACGCACTCATCAACAGAGACGTGCGCCCCTCGTTCACGGATTTCGCGGTGAGATAACGCTGCACTTGGCTCTGATCGCAACCGAAATAGGCGAGCATCAAAAACAGCCCGCCGATCAAACCCGACCAGAGCGTGTAAGTCTGTTTCAGATCGAAAGTCGTATCAATTGTCGTCAGCCGCCCGGTCGCGCCTGCCAGATGCAGCGCGTCGCCGAGCGATACGTCTGCCGGAAATTTCGCGACAATGATGAAGAGACAGACGAAGAGGCCGAAGAAGATCACGATCACCTGCTTCACGTCCGTCCACGTCACGGCCTGCACGCCGCCGACCATCGTGTAAGCAGTCGTCGAAAGTCCCATCGCGAAGATCGTCCACACCTCGCTCCACCCTAAAACAATCGAGAGAATGACCGATGGTGCGGCGATGATCACGCCGACGCCCAAGCCCCGCGAGATGAGGAAGAAGAAGCTCGTCAGCGTCCGCGTCTTCAGGTCAAAACGTTTTTCGAGGTACTCGTAAGCCGTGAAGACTTTGGCGCGATAGAAGAACGGCACCGCCGTCACGCACAAGATGATCATGGCGAACGGCAGGCCGTAGTAAAACTGTATGAAGCGCATTCCGTCCGAGTAGGCTTGCCCAGTCGTCCCGACCAGAGTGATCGCCGAAAGCTGCGTCGCCATCACCGAGAGGCCGACGGCCCACCACGGCAAGCTCCGGTTGGCAAGGAAATATCCTTCGGCGTGCTTGCTGTGTTTCGTCATCCGCACGCCGTCCCAAATGATATAGATGAGATAGGCGGCGACCACCGCCCAGTCCAACAATCTCATGCTTTACACCTTCCGCTTCAAGATGAGAAAGCGCGTGAGAACAACCACAACGCCCCGATGACCAGCACAGTGAACAACACGACGGCGAGATAGATCGCGCGCCAACGTGTTTCTCCGTCAGCGCGTGGCTTATCTTTTAGAGGCAGGTTGAAATCAGACATAAATTTTAGTAGCAACGCACTTCAGCTAACTTTATCGCGCAGGAGTTTATCTTGTTGCGATCCATAACAACTCATCGTCAAGAAGCTGTTTCGCCAGCCCGTGAATAATAACGAAAGGCTGCATTAACGGATTGATAAAGCGAAACCGGAATCTCCGGGCCTTGCCCGTCTTTTGCAGGATCGGACCTCGTTTGCCGGAACAAAAGTCTGTTAGGTGACGGGAAAAGGAAGGGATGTAATAAGGTTTATCCATAATTGCCGATAGAGGTTTGGCGACAGCCGCAGCCGAGAAGTAGCCTAAATCGTCCGTCTCCGCTAAGGCACAGGCTAAAAGGACTTCCTCATAAAGATTATGTTTCTGCGGACTACTCGTTGCCTTGTAATAAGCATTAAGAATGCTATGAGCCTTCTCGACGGCGGTGATTGTTGCGGCCTTTACATCACTCATCGTGATATGCGTGTTTTGATTTTTATCAATAGCGTGAAGGGCGGCGTAGAGACCTAATAAATGTGTGTAGTGCGGCAGACCTTGAGAAAGACGCGCGATCCTGTCTTTAGCATGTTCGTCTATCGTCATCCCCGCATGGCTGAGACCTCTATCGATAATTTGCAGCAACTCCGCCCGCGACATGCGCGGCATCGGAACTTGGATCAGAGCGCGCTCTATCGACCTATGCTCGGAGATGAGATCGTCAACGGCGTCGGCAACGCCGACGAGAATAAGCGTGACGTTGACGGAATGATCCGATAGGTTTTTGATCGTATCGGCTAATAATGTGATGGTCTCTCTATCCTTAATCCGATCCACTTCATCTAATATGATAATCACAGTCCCCGGAATTTGGCTGAGTATGTAGCGAATATCGTCGGGTGTTGGTTCTTCCGGCAGAAGGCTATCTAGCGAACGTGTTTCATCGAATGATTCGCTGCGGAAGCCGATTTGTTTAGCCCGCATGATGACCGTCATCTCGCGGAAGATTTTTCGCCATAAAGAAGCAAAATTATCGGTTCCATCACAATTGATTGTTCCAGAGTTTAGTAGCTGCAATCCAGCACCCGATAGAATCTCGGCCAAAACCTTAGCCAGAGATGTTTTCCCTACGCCTCGTTCTCCGAACATAATAACGTGTCGCCCAAGTTGCACGGTGGCGTTAACGACATCGTTGATCTGGTCTTGGCGACCTGCAAATAAGGTAATCCTATCTACCGGTGCGCCGGGACGAAAAACTGTGCCAACCTTTACTCGAAAATTTATTTGTTCCTGTGCATCCAATATTTTCGCCCTCCCATCGATGTCAAAAGCTCTGAATTAACCCCACAAGGCTAACAATAAGCACGCAAAAGCTACAAGTCAACACTCGAACGCTGTCAGCACGCCCTAAATTCTGCCGACTCAGCTAGTTTTTGTGCGATGCCCCGTTCTGCGAAGGCTCAAACACATGAGTGCCGTGAAACCGCCAGCAATGTCGATTAGGCTGTCCCAGATCGTGCCGGTGCGTGAAGGGACTAATGACTGATGATACTCGTCAAACAGGGAGTAAACGATGACGAGAAGGAGCGAGGCCGCGAACCAAGCGCGCCGCAAAGTCGCCTGTGACGAGGTGATGAAGGCGCGTGCAGCTAAAAGCGCGAGCAGGGCGTACACGGCAAAGTGCGCCAGTTTGCGCGTGAGGAAGTGAGCATGGGCGAGCGCTATGGCAGAGATGTCCGGGAAGAGCCAGCGCAGCAGGGGACCCATGATGCGCGAAGTTTCCGAAGCCGCCATCGCGCCGGTCGAAGCGTTGAAGATGAAGCTGAGCCAGAGCGCGAGCGGGCCGTAACGCCACAACCGCCCGCGCCATGAAGAGACGGTCAATTTCTCAGCAGGCATTACCATTGCTCTCACCCTCTCTTGTTTGTGTATGGCCTTGCTCTCAAACAAAAAGGGAAGCGGCGCGCACGCGGCTTCCCTTCTCCAGACTCTGACTTTCAACCAACTCGCTCAAGACGATGCTGCCGCCGAGCCGGAGACGACTTCGATGATTTCGGTGGTGATCGCCGCTTGGCGGATGCGGTTCATGTTAAGCGTCAGCGTGCCAATCAGTTCGCCCGCGTTCTTCGAGGCTGCGTCCATCGCCGTCATGCGCGCGCCTTGTTCGGACGCGATTGATTCGAGCAACGCGCGGAAAACTTGCGTCTCGATCAAGCGCGGCAAAAGTCTTCCGAAGATGTCGGCGGGCGGCTGTTCGTAAATGTAATCGATGAAAGTTTCGGGCTGTGGCCCCGCCGTGACTTGCTCTCCAGTCTCTTCCATAACGCGCGAGACGGGAAGTAGTTGTTCGAGAATGACGCGCTGTTGCAACGCCGATTTGAACTCGTTGTAGATGATGAAGACTTTATCGATCCCTTCGTCTTCCGTGTAGCGGCGCATAATGTCGCCGGCTAATTCGACGGCTTCTGCATAACTAATGCGTCCTTTACCCGTCAGACCGATGTATTCCTGCGCGATCTGTATGTCGCGGCGGCGGAAGAAGTCGCGCCCCTTGCGCCCGACCGCCATCAATTCGATGGTCTTCCCCGCGTTCTCGCGGATGAAGGCTTGCGCGGCCTTGATCAGATTCGCGTTGAACGCGCCCGCTAAACCTTTGTCGGCGGTGAGCAGCACGAGCAGGTAACGCTCGTTGCCGCGCGCGTCGAGCAGCGGGTGGTGATAATTCTCGTCCGTGTGCGAAGCCAGTTCCGTCAGCACGTCCGTCATCTTCCGCGCGAACGGGCGCGCGTTTGTCACGCGCTCTTGCGCACGTCGCAGATTCACCGCCGAAAGCATCTTCATCGCTTTCGTGATCTGCTGCGTGTTCTTCACCGACTTGATGCGGCGGCGGAGATCGAGAAGGTTAGCCATAACTGTAGAGGTCAGAGATCAGAGGTTAGAGGTCAGTGAAGGCAGTTTGTTTTTCAACTGACCTCTAACCTCTGATCTCTGACCTCTGCTTTCATGCTCCGACGGCGACGGGCGCGGCGGGCGTCGCGGCGGGTGTCGCGGGCGTTGTTGTTCGTGTTGTTGGAACGGTCGGGGGCGTGTTGCTCCAAGTCTCTTTGAAGTCTTTGAGCGATTGCGTCAGACCGCTCTTGATGTCGTCGGTGAGCGCCTTTTGCTCGCGCATCTTTTGCAGCAAGCCGGGATGTGCGTTCTCGATGAAGCGGAGAAGTTCCGACTCAAAGCGGCGGATTTGCTCGACGGGAATATCGTCGGTGTAGCCGTTCGACGCGGCCCAGATGCCGAGAACTTGTTTCTCCACGTCCATCGGTTGATATTGCGGCTGTTTGAGAATCTCGGTCAGGCGTTGGCCGCGCGCGAGCTGCGCTTGCGTCGCTTTGTCGAGGTCGGAGCCAAATTGCGCGAAGGCTGCGAGTTCGCGGTATTGTGCGAGGTCGAGGCGGAGCGTGCCGGCGACGGATTTCATCGCCTTGATCTGCGCCGCGCCGCCGACGCGCGAGACCGAATTGCCGACGTTAATGGCCGGGCGCACGCCCGCGTTGAAGAGATCGGCTTCGAGGAAGATTTGCCCGTCGGTGATCGAGATCACGTTCGTCGGAATGTAAGCCGAGATGTCGCCCGCTTGCGTCTCAATGATCGGCAAGGAAGTGAGCGAGCCGCCGCCTTCCGCATCTGAGAGTTTCGCGGCGCGCTCAAGCAAACGCGAGTGCAGATAGAACACGTCGCCCGGATACGCCTCGCGGCCCGGCGGACGCCGCAGCAGCAAGGAGATTTCGCGATAAGCGGCGGCGTGCTTCGAGAGATCGTCGTAGATGGTCAAGACGTGCCGGCCACTGTCGCGGAAATACTCGCCGATGGCCGCGCCAGCGTAAGGCGCGAGGAACTGCATCGCCGCCGGATCGGAGGCCGTCGCGCTGACCACGATGGAATAGTCCATCGCGCCAAAGTCATCCAAAGTTTTGACGACCTGCGCCACCGTCGAACGCTTTTGGCCGATGGCGACGTAAATGCAGATCACGTCCTTGCCCTTCTGGTTGATGATCGTGTCGAGCGCGACGGCGGTCTTGCCCGTCTGCCGGTCGCCGATGATCAACTCGCGCTGGCCGCGCCCGATGGGAACCATCGCGTCAATCGCCTTGAGGCCCGTCTGGAGCGGTTCTTTCACCGGCTGGCGATCAACCACGCCCGGCGCGATGCGCTCGATGGAGTTGAACTGATCGGTGATGATTGGTCCCTTCTCGTCAATCGGCTGGCCGAGCGCGTCGACCACGCGACCGATCAGCGCGTCGCCGACCGGAACGCTCATGATCCGCCCGGTGCGGCGCACCACGTCGCCTTCCTTGATCTTCTGAAAGTCGCCGAACAGCACCGCGCCGACCTTGTCCTCTTCCAAGTTCAAGGCCAGCCCGCGAACCTCGTGCGGAAAATCCAACAACTCGCCGGCCATCGCTTTTTCGAGGCCGTGAATCTCCGCAATGCCATCGCCGACTTTAATGACCGTGCCGACCTCCGTGACAGTCACGCCCGTCTCGAAGTTCTCGATCTGCTGCCGGATAATGTCGCTAATCTCGTTGGCTTTAATCGGTTCCATAACTGTATTTTTTGATTTTTGATTTGCGATTTTTGATTTGTCTGCTGATCCGCGATCCGAGCTTTCTCTAATTGCAAATCAAAAATCAAAAATCGCAAATTCAGACCTCTCCTGCCATCTTCTGCTTGATCTGCTGCAATTGGTTGCGGACTGAGCCATCGTAAATGGTCGAGCCGATGCGCGTTACGATGCCGCCCAAGAGTTCTTCATCGACGGCGAATTGCAGACGCACTTTCCGCCCGGTCAAATTTATCAGGCGAGCGCGTAAGTTTTCTTGCGCCTGTTCAGGCATGGGCCGCGCCGTCGTCACTTGTGCCGAGACCATGCCGGCGCGCACGTCCAATTCGTGTGCGATGCTTTTGTTGATTTCATTCAGATCGGTGAGCCGCTGATTCTGCAACAGCACTTGGAGGAAATTCGCTGTCGCCGGGCGCACGCGAGTACGTGCGATCAGCATACTCAAAACTTTGCGCTTCTGATCATAAGGGATCGTCGGATTGCGGAAGACCTCCAACAGTTGCGCGTTCGACAACATCATGTCACCCCACGCCGATAGTTCTTCCTGCACTTCCCGCGCTTCGCTCCGCGCCGTCACCACGTCCGCCAGCGCCGCAGCATAACGCCGCGCCATCGTCTGCACGCTCAACGCCTTGCTCCCTCCAACTCTTCGATATAACCATTCATCAAGCGCGCATCATCTTCCGGGCGAATGTCTCGCCGCAACATCTCTTCAGCCAACAGCACACTCTGTTCGGCGGCATAGCGCCGTAAATCATGGCGCGCTACTTTGCCCGCGCTCTCAATTTCTCGCCGCGCTTGCTCACGCAGTTTCCGCGCCTCTTCTTCAGTCGCGCGTGCGATTCGTTCACGCTCGGCCAGTGCTTCCTGCTGCGCCTGCTCGCGAATTGTCGTGACCTCCCTATCCAAACGCGCCAGACGTGCATCCACCTCTTCCAGCTTTGCCAAAGCCGCGTTGCGCTCTTCCTGCGCTCGCATCAAGTCGCGCCGGATCGATTCGCGCCGCGTCCGCATCGCCTCGCTAATCGGGCGGCGCAGAATGTAATACAGAATTCCGATGAACAGGAAAAGATTGATGAACTTCCAAAGTTCAAAGCCCGGATAGTTGTACCACGTCGGGCCGACGAAGAGAGCCATCATTGAAATCAAGACGGGTGTCATAAGCGTTTGAAATTTTAGGCGCGCGGCTGTGCCGAAGAAACGCCTCCGCCGGGACGGTGTAAAAGCTGCGAACTGATCTCGCCGGCGATCCGCCGTGCGTCGCCTTCGAGCGAAGCGCGTGCCTCCGTCGTTTGCACCTGAATCGCCATCTTCTGCTCTTCGATTGACTGCGTGACTTCGGCGCGCACATCATCGACCTGTGCCTGCCGCACGCGCATCGACTCGGCGCGCTCTTGCTCTAGCCTCTGATAGCCTTCGACGCGCGCCTCGCGCAGAGAATTTTCATAACGTTTCAAATTCGCATCGACTCGCCGCAGAGTGTCTTGTGCTTCACCCGAACGACCGCGCGTGCGTCGTTCACGCTCTTCCAGAATGCGATTGATCGGTCGGAACAGCGTCGCGTTCAACACATAAACCATGAAAATGATAAGCGCGATGTGCAAGAATATTGTGCCGTCCGGCACGAGTTGGATGGAATTTTGGAGGAAACCCAAAAAGAGCATAAGACTCACAGTTTTAGTTGTAACGAGTCGTAGCGACTCGACATCGGGTATGACTCAGAAATCTATGCGTATTAAAAGGTTGCGACTTTAACACGCGATTTCACAAACAGTCAAGGACAGCTCAGATTGAGAGACTTTTTCGCTTGCCTTTGATAACCCAAAAATCAAAGTCGCCGCGCAAAACTCATGCGGCGACTTCGATCTTCAGGCTCCCAACTGAGTTTGGCCTTGTAATTAGCTCAGAGGCGCATCGGCATGATGATGTATTTGTAATCGTAATCAGTGTCGGAGACTGGCCGTAGTTGTGCTTGTGAGTTGCCGTCCCTGAACTCAAAAGAAATCTGCCCATCACTAGCAATGTTTAAGAAATCTTGCAGATATTGAGCGTTAAAACCGATCTCCATTTCGTCGCCGGCATATTCGGTCGCGACTGTTTCCCGTGCTTCTCCTTCCTCTGCCGTCTGCGAGCTGATGTGAAGATTTCCCGGCACGAGATGAAAACGGATGGCGTGCGAGCGATCATCGGCCATCAGAGCTACGCGGCGGATCGCTTGGCCCAAAACTCCGCTGTCGAACATTGCCGACTTATCATTGTTTTTCGGGATCACCATCTCGTAGTTTGGAAATTGCCCGGCGAGAGTGCGCGAAACCAAAAGTCGCGGCCCCATCTCGAAGTAAATGTGGTTCTCGTCTGTCGCCAGACCAATCTCTCCCTCATGCGAAGCCGTCAGCTTGGTCAATTCGGCAAGTGTCTTTCGTGGAATCAGGGTGTCGATTCCCCCGTTCGTCACGTTAGCGCCCAAATCCTTACGCTCGATATAGGCCAAGCGATGCCCGTCCGTCGTCACCATTCGCCCACCCGTCTTGTCTAAAAGGAACTTAGCGCCCGATAGAGTGTATCGTGACTCTTCCAGAGTGATGGCGAAGATTGTGCGTTTGATGAGCGTCTCAAAAACACTTCCCGGCAGTTTAATCGACGCCGAACGGAAGTCCGGTAACTCCGGGAAACTTTCGCGCTCAACTCCGGCAATGCGGAAATTAGACCGTTCACATTTCACTGCGACCCAATTGTTGTCCTCTTTGCGGAAATTAACCGAAGCCTCCGGCAGCACGCGCGCAATATCAAAGAGCTTTCGCGCGTTGACACACATCGCACCGGGAGCCTTAATCTCAGCCTCAGTCTCGCAGCGAATTGTCGTGTCGAGGTCAGTACCGGTAATTCTGATAGCGCCTTCGCCTACTGATTCTATGAGGATATTTGAAAGTACCGGAATCGTGTTCTTCTTCTCCACGATGCCCTGTACAAAACCCAGTTCCTTTTGCAGAACATTCTTGCCGATGCTGAATTCCATGTGTACTCCTCTTCGGGATAATCGTTTTAGTAGAAGCCACTTTTTAGTCCGTCATTGAGATCGCCTTTTACTATTATTACTATTATTAAAATCTTATTTATATCTCTAGTAGTAGTAGTAGGGCCTGTGGAAATGTGGAAAACCCACTTTAATGTTGTAGCCAGTAGATTTGTTTTCCACAGCCCCTGTGGAAATCGCTGTGGAAATCTCTGCTTGACTGTGGAAAACTTTTGCGAAAAGCAAGTTTTCCACATTTCCACAGCCCCTATTATTGCGATGCCTGTGGAAATGTGGAAAACTCAAGGTTAAATATAAGAGAACAAATGAGTAATTCTAAAACCGTACTGTGGAAAACTTTTTAAGCAAAAAATGAGCTAACTATTTGCAAAGATTGTCCATAAGGTCGCTGACGACCCTGTGGAAATTTTGGTCACTTGTAACCAACGCTTCGATCTTCTCAACCGAGTGGATAACCGTCGTGTGATGCTTTCCGCCAAACTCACGACCGATCTCTGGGAAGCTATTTTTGGTCAGCCTTTTACACAAATACATTGCGATTTGTCTAGGCACAGCGATCTGTCGGGAGTTGTTTTTTGATTTTAGTTCCTCAACGCGCAAACGGTAATGAGTAGCGATAGTTCGTTGAATTTGTTCAATCGTAACGCCAGCAGGTCGATCATCTTCTGCGATATTACGAATCGCGTCCTGCGCGAGCATCTTAGAAATTGGCAGCCCGCGTAGAGAAGAGATTGCAACTAGCCTGACCAGCGAGCCTTCCAACTCGCGAATATTGCTTTTTACTTTCCCGGCTATAAAGAAAGCTACATCATCAGGGAGCGGCACGCCATCCAAATCTGCCTTGCGTTTAAGAATAGCAACTTTAGTTTCAAGGTCTGGCGGTTCCATGTCTGCAATTAAACCCCATTCGAAGCGCGAGTGTAGCCGCTCTTCCAGAGTGGGAATCTCGCGTGGCGGACAGTCAGAAGTAATCACGATCTGCTTCTGTCCGTCGTAAAGCGCATTAAACGTATGAAAAAACTCTTCTTGAGTTCGCTCTTTACCGGCCATAAACTGAATGTCATCCATTAGTAGCACGTCAATCGAGCGATATTTCTCACGGAAAGTTTGCGCTTTATCGTAACGGATAGCATTAATTAGCTCATTCATAAACTTCTCTGCCGAAAGATATGACAAGCGCAGATACTTATTCTTCTCCTTAATAGCATGTCCGATAGCGTGCATCAGGTGCGTTTTACCCAAGCCCACACCGCCATATATATAGAGAGGGTTATAAGTTTTACCGGGAGCTTCTGCCACAGCTAAAGCTGCGGCATGTGCAAATTGGTTACACGATCCGACAACAAATGTCTGGAACGAGCATTTCTTGTTGAGAGAGTAATCGAGAGGTTCAATATCAACAAAATTAGTAGCACTTGGGGCCAGACCGTCTGATTCGGCGGCTTCCAAAAGCGAAAACAGACTTGTCGATTTACCTTTCCCAAGAGTGGTTTTCGTGTGTGAAAGATCGAATCTGTGTTCCTGCACTTCTTCGCGCGTAGTTATTTCCGTTTCCGCTGTCGAGTCGTCAACTGTCCAATCAATTTGGTAAGAGGTTAGGTTTAATTCTTTTAGAGACTCCTCGATTACATCCGAGTAGTTAGAACTAATCCAATCTTTCACTATTTGATTAGGGGCGCATAAATGCAAGATGTGATCTGCTTCGTCACATCCATTAAAGCCAATGGAGCGGAACCACGCCTCAAAACTCTGGTGGTTGAGCCGCCTCTCCACTGCATGGAGAATATCGTTCCAAACTCTATTTTCGATAGTTGCACTCATTTTGTACTCGCTCCACACCTAAGTTTACTCGGAGAGAAGTTTTTATTCAGTGAATCAAAAAGAGACAAACAGGAATCAATCGAATTCATCTTCTGTGTTGACTTAATTATCCCAAATGTTGCAAGAGCAAACTTTTTACGAAAATCGGAGCAGGGTTTTTATAGTTTTCCACAGGGTTTTCCACAGCCTGTGGAAAACCCTGTGGAAAGTTAAAGCGTTACTTTAAATGTTTATTTATCAATTGTTTACAGGTAGATGCGAACTGTAAAACGGGCGCGAGACTAGCATAAGAGGGAAAGAAAATGCAAGAGAAATCCACAGCCCAGAGTGAGATTTTTTATCACCTTCTGATTGAGTAATTTATTGTGAGACAGAATCTCAAAAACTTTAATAATTCTTGCTTGTGAACTATAATAGAACAAATTGGAAAACCTACAAATACATTTGTCATAAAAGCTAGTTTCCCGTTCTTGACACTTGGTGCGTCCAGAAGTACTCTCTGTTTTTTCATTTAGAGGAGGAAATAGTTACTAATGCCAAAGCGCACATTCCAACCTAATAATCGACGACGTGCGAAGACACATGGTTTTCGTCTGCGTACGGCAACGAAAGGGGGGCGTTTGGTCTTGAAAAGGCGTCGCGCAAAAGGGCGTAAGCGGCTTACTCCGGCGCATTATTGAGTTGAGATCAAATTATTGCCAAAGAGCATTAGCTTACGAAAATCTCAAGAGTTTCGCACGGTCTATGAAAAGGGCAAGCGTTTAGATGGGCATTTCATAACTGTTTTCGTCAGCCCAAATCATCTGGATTGCCATAGATTGGGAATTACAGCTTCGCGCAAAGTTTCGCTCCGTGCTGTTGATCGCAACCGCTTGAAGCGGTTGATTCGAGAGACTTTTCGTTTGAGTGAAATAGTAGTGAGTAGTACCGAAAAACGATATGACTGGGTAATAAATGTTAAACGCTCTTTGTTAAAGGTGAAGCTGGCGGACTCCTTGAAGGATTTTCAGAGACTGATTTCGTGTTTAGCAATTGAGGAGGAGTCCAAAACTTATCAGGCCGGTCAGGAAAAGCCGTGAAAAGAATACCGCTGATCCTTCTTCGACTCTATAAAGCTATTATCTCGCCTTTTCTTCCACCAGCATGCCGCTTTATTCCAACCTGCTCTGAATATGCTTATCAAGCTATCGATAAGTATGGCATTTTTCGTGGCTGCTGGATGAGTTTACGTCGTCTAGCTCGCTGTCATCCTTTTCATAGAGGCGGATATGATCCGGTCTCATAGGAAGTTAGTTAATTTTTGAGGCGATTCATAGATCGCATCGTATTAGGTTCAAATGGAACAAAAGCGATTATTCTTAGCTTTCATTTTGTCGGCTGTCGTTCTCTTCGGTTGGACATACTTTTTCGCTCCCAAAGGGCCACAGCAAAAAAATGCCAACGTCTCACAAATTTCGAGTAATCAGGGAGAGGCTTCCACTGAAGTCACCCCACAGCCTACTGCTCCCGAAGCACCATCGACATCTCCCATTGTCGCGGCAGATAATGTTGCACAGAGGGTTATTACTGTTGCTAGTCCGCTTTATGAAGTGAAGATCGACAACCGCGGCGCAGTTGCCACCAGTTGGATCATTCAGCAGAATAAAGAAACAGGTCGTGCGCTTCATTCCGTAGCGAGTGATGGGACCAATCAGAAGGAATTAGAGTTAATCCCGCCTGCTTCAATCCTGAAGAATGTTCCAGATGCTCCTCGACCACTGGCGTTATCTACAAGCGACAACAATCTAAATAATTTCCTGAGTTCGAGTCATTATTCAATTAGTGGAATGGAAGATCAGAGCAGCGATGTTCGTTTAGAACTTCAACCCAATGAAACTAGAAGTTTAGATTTCGTTTTGCGTGACGAGTCAACAGGCACAGAGGTGGTCAAAACACTACGCTTCAGTGCTGAAAGCTATGTGGTGGATGTTGGCGTTAAACTGTTGAGAGGTGGGCAGCCTGTTCCGAAAGTAAATTTAACAGTCGGCCCGAGTATTGGTGATCAGGGAGTACCACAATATAGCTTTTACTCCGTCGCCCCGGAAGTGGTTTTGGGGACTGGTGATGGATCAACTATCTATGTCGGACAGGATATTCATAACGATAAAGACCTTCAAAGCGTAGCCGGCCCGGTTGACTGGGTTGCCATCGGGGATACTTATTTTGCGATGGCCGCTGTGTCGCCCGCGCCTGTGCAGGGTGCGGAGCTACGCGCGGTCAAATACAATTCTGAGATAAACGGGGCAAAGGAGGATCGGTATCTCGTTTCGACTTACTTACCGATTCCTGCCGACGGATCGTTGACGAGAGTTTTCGTCGGGCCGAAGGATCACGATCTTTTAGCTAATGTGAGCGGAGAGATAAGCGCATCTGTGAATCGTTCCGTCAATTTGGACGGGCTGATCAATTATGGGTGGTTGGGCTTTATTGCTCGTCCTCTAACTGCGCCGATTTTTTGGTCTCTCAAGCATTTGCACACTTTAACAGGCAGTTATGGCACGGCTATAGTTCTCTTCACCATTATCATTTATTCCCTTTTCTTTCCTCTTAAGTGGCGTTCGTCCAAAGCTATGAAGAAGGCGATGAGACACGCGCCGCGCATGAAAGAAATTCAGGAAAAGATGAAGGGTCTGAAGCAAACTGATCCTCGCCTGAAAGAGTTGCAAACAGAGCAACTGAGGCTAATGAAGGAAGCAAATCCGTTGGGAGGCTGCCTCCCCTTGCTGATTCAAATGCCGTTTCTGATCGCGCTTTATACCGCTATTACAATCTCGATTGATTTTCGGCAAACCTCCTTTCTCTGGATGCCTGATCTATCTGCGGCTGATCCTTACCGCTTACTGCCAATTTTAATGGCCGGTTCGATGGTGGTTTTGCAATTCATCACACCTGCACCCTCAGCCGATCCCTTGCAGCGTAAGATGATGGCCGTTGTACTACCAGCCGTGATGCTCTATATGCTTTGGACTGCACCGGCGGGACTGCTTGTTTATTGGTTCGTCGGTAATATTGTCGGTTTCATTCAGCAGTTTGTCATTAATCGGTTAGTTAAATCAGAGGATGATGAGCAACAACAGCCGCCTCAAGAGAAAACAGCAAACAAACCGAAAAAGCTATCAGAGGCACGCATGTCTCAAGCTTGAGCTTGATTAGATTTCAAACACTTCATTTCTACGGGAGTAGTATTAGCTATGAGTCAAACATCGCAACAGGCCGAAACATTTCTTAATGACATTTTCGCTGACGCGAAATTTGATTTACACGCAATAGCGAAAGTCACGCAAGAGAGTTGCCTCCTTGACATAGATGGCGAGGATACTTCTCTTCTGCGAAACGAAGGCGGAGAATTATTGAATGCGCTTGAACACTTAGTTAATCAGGCTTTCGCGCGCACTTTGGAATCAGGAGAACGCTTCGTGTGCGATGTCCATGGCTTCCGTTCAACGCGGGAATCGGAATTACACGCAATGGCTCAACATGCCGCTGCTCGCGTGCGCTCGACAGGGCAGCCATTCACATTCGGACCGATGGACGCGAATGAACGGCGCATTATCCATCTCTCGTTAGCTGAGGAGCGCGATATTCAGACCGAATCAGTTGGTGAGGGAAACGCCCGCCGCCTCAAGGTTAGCCAGAAAATAGTCAGTAAATAGGAATTTCAAAAACAGCTCTAGGTCGCGCTTCGTTTTTGCGCGACCTTTTATTTTGTAGTGAATTCAGAAACTATTGTCGCACTCTCGACACCGCCGGGCCGCAGTGGTATCGGCATTATCCGATTGAGTGGCCCGCAATCTCTCAAGTATGTCAGATGTCTTTTGAATGATGAAAATTTCACGCCCGACCCTAATCGCGTCACTCTAAAATCTATTATCGATTCTGAAAATGGTGAGGTACTTGACCACGCTCTCGTTACTTATTTCAAAGCGCCTCATTCCTTTACCGGCGAGGATATTGTTGAGTTGAGCTGTCATGGCTCTCCGGTACTTTTAATGAGCGTTCTTGACGCGCTTTTAAGGCTTGGGGCGCGCATGGCAGACCCCGGAGAATTTACTTTGAGAGCGCTCTCAAACGGACGCCTCAACCTTAGTCAAGCTGAAGCTATCCGCGACCTGATTGATGCACAGACTAGCACGGCTGCAAAACAAGCCATGCGCCAATTGGGCGGCGAGATGTCTCTACGTCTTCAGCCAATAAAAAATGAATTAATCAATATCATAGTCCTACTCGAATCCTCTCTCGAATTTGTCGAAGATGATTTGCCACAACTTGCTTGGGATAAGATCAATTCTCAGCTTACAGACCTTGTCGGCACACTAAATAAATTTGCTCTGACCTTCCACGCCGGCCGGCTTCTTAAAGAAGGCATAAAGGTGGTTCTAATTGGACGCCCAAATGTAGGTAAGTCAAGCGTTTTCAATAGTTTGCTGTGTTTGGACAGAGCCATTGTAACAGCCATTCCCGGTACTACCCGGGATAGCTTAAGCGAGATGCTAAATCTAAATGGCGTTCCGGTTTTATTGACAGATACGGCTGGCCTTCGCCTATCTTCCGACCCCATTGAATCTATCGGTATTGAGCGCACACGACAAGCCATTGCCGATGCTGATCTGATTGTTGTGGTTCTGGATAACTCGTCATCATTGGCAAAAGAAGACTTGGAGATACTTGCAGATGTATCGCACGCAGCATACCTTGTTGTACTAAATAAATGTGATCTAATATCTCATTCAAATGGTGCTTTTGCTGATTGTATTCAAGGCGGAAAAGTTATCAAAATTTCCGCTAAAACTGGTGAAGGACTAAACGACTTAAGAGAATCTCTTGTAGAGCCGTTCGCTAACGGAGCAGTTAATGATGCTGGGTTTTTAATTACTAATTCTCGTCACTATGATCTTCTAAGACGTTCAATTGGGGCCTTAACTGCGTCGGGTGAGTCGATTAAACAAGGTGCGAGCGAAGACCTAGTTTTAGTGGGATTATATGATGCCCTCCGCTATTTAGGTGAAATTACTGGTGAGACAACTTCTGAAGACGTACTAACTCAAATATTTTCCACTTTTTGCATAGGAAAGTAAGCCTCGATAACCATCCAGCACTGATAATGGGTCAAAGGTTGGATAACATAAGCAGCTTACAAAAAGTAATTTGGTAAAATCTGCTGACAATGAAAACAGCAACTAGATTCATCAAGTCGCTTTCCCAAGAGCAGCAGCGGTCTTTGAACCAGATCATGCGAAGCCAT
>Ga0136614_10000988_pt1 | contig 15887 bp, 15 predicted proteins | sample AntDrymUQ2792106_2_FD_106643 | JGI IMG/M metagenome (GOLD analysis project Ga0136614, IMG submission 106643) | Polar desert sand microbial communities from Dry Valleys, Antarctica - metaG UQ279 (21.06) | ecosystem: Environmental > Terrestrial > Soil > Desert | place: Antarctica: Dry Valley... | reverse complement strand
TGGAGCTCGTCGATGAAGAGGATGATCTCGCCCTCGGCGTTCTTGATCTCGTTCAAGACCGCCTTGAGTCGCTCCTCGAACTCGCCGCGGTACTTCGAGCCGGCGAGGAGCGCGCCGATGTCGAGCGCCCAGACCCGCTTGCCCTTGAGCCCCTCGGGGACGTCGCCGCTCATGATCCGCTGCGCGAGCCCCTCGACGATCGCGGTCTTCCCCGTCCCGGGCTCGCCGATCAGCACCGGGTTGTTCTTCGTTCGCCGCGACAGCACCTGGATCACGCGGCGAATCTCCTCGTCACGGCCAATGACGGGATCGAGCTTCCCCTGCTCGGCGAGCTCCGTCAGGTCGCGGCCGAACTTCTCGAGCGCCTGGTACGACCCCTCGGGATCCTGCGACGTCACGCGCTGCGAGCCCCTCACCTGGTTCAGGGCCTGTAAAAGCGCGCTCTCGTCCACCAGGTCGAGCGCAAAGAGGAGATGCTCGGTCGAGATGTACTCGTCTTCGAGCTTCTTCATCTCCGCCTCGGCGTCGTCGAGCACACGCGCGAAGGCGGTGGAGACACGTGGTTGCTGCGGGGCGCCTCCGCTGATCGACGGCTTCGCGGCGAGAGCGGCTTCGGCGCGCGCTCTGAGGTCCTCAACCGACGCGCCCGCACGCTCGACGAGCGTGCGCGGCAGCTCCTGGTCGAGCAGCGCGAGCACGAGGTGCTCCGGATAGATCTCCGGATTCCCGCTTCGCCGCGCTAGCTCCTGCGCTTCGGCAACTGCTTCTTGCGACTTGATGGTCAGCTTCTGGAAGTCCATGTCCTCTTCCGGTCAGGCAGACGGTTGCTCGGGTCCGAGTACAGAACGATGTCGCGGCGGTACTGCTTGTGGACGTCGCGGATGGCCTCGCGCGCCTCGCGCTCGAGCCGGTCCATGCGCACGCGCAGACGTTGCACCTCGTCTCGCAGCTTGAGCACAGTCTCGACGCCCGCCAGATTCAGGCCGAGCTTCGTCGTGAGCTCCTGGATCAGGCGAAGGCGCGCGAGGTCGGCCTCTGAGTAGAGCCGTGTGTTCCCAGGCGTCCGCTTCGGCCGCACGAGGCCCTTCGCCTCATAGATCCGAAGTGTCTGCGGATGCATGCCGACAAGGTCGGCGGCGATCGAGATCATGTAGCGCGGGCGGTCGTCCATGAGTCCCTCGGCCATCCCCATCACGCTCCCAGCCGCTCGCGTGGCTCTTCGCGCGAGACCTTCTGCAGGTTCTCGATCGCCTCGCGCTCGGCTTTCGTGAGCTTGGTCGGGACCGAAACGCGGACGCGCGCGAGGAGGTCCCCGCGGCCCGAGCCCTTGAGCTTCGGCGCCCCGCGGCCTCGAACCCGAAGTGTCCGGCCGTCCTGCGTGCCGGCCGGGACCTTCAGCGAGATCCGGCCGTCGGGTGTGGGAACCTCGACCTCAGCCCCGAGCGCCGCTTCGGCATAGGTCACGGGCACCTCGATGACGAGGTCCGAGCCGCGTCGCTCGTAGATCGGCGAACGCGCGACGCGCGTGACGACGTGAAGGTCGCCGGCCGGCCCGCCGCTCGCGCCGGCCTCCCCCTTTCCCTTCAGCTTGATGCGCGTCCCGTCCTTGACGCCTGCCGGAATCTTCACCGAGTAGCGCTTCGTGCGCCGCTGCCGTCCGGAGCCGGCGCATGCGCGACAGGGCTTCTCGACAACGGTGCCATGGCCGCGGCAGCGCGGGCACGGCTGCGACAACGCGAAGAATCCTTGATCGTCGGAGATGACGCCCCGACCTCGGCACTCCGGGCACATGATCGGGGTCGTTCCGGGCTCGGCGCCAGACCCGCGGCACGTCTCGCACGCCGTCTCGACGTCGACCGGAATCTTCGTCGTGACGCCTTTCAGCGAGTCCTCGAACGAGATGCTGACCTCGACCTCGACGTCGCGGCCCTTCTCCGCGCGCTGTGCGCGCGTGCGGCCCGCCCGTGAGCGGACGTTGCCGAACATGCCGCCGAAGAGGTCGGATAGGTCGCCGAGGTCGCCGATGTTCCCGGAGAAGTCGAAGTTGAAGTTTCCGGCCGGCCCGTTGCGTCCGCCGCCAAACATTGCGGGCCCGAGCTGGTCGTACTTCTTGCGTTTCTCGGGATCACCGAGGATGTCGTACGCGCCCTGAATCTCTTTGAATCGCTCCTCAGCCGCTGCGTCGCCCGGGTTCTTGTCCGGGTGGTACTGGCGTGCGAGCGTGCGATAGGCCTTCTTGACCTCGTCCTGTGACGCCTTCTTCGAGACGCCAAGCGCCTCGTAGAGATCTCTTGTTCGCGTTGCCATCAGCCGCTCCCCGATTCGCGGGCCGGGCAAGCCCGGCCCCTACGACTGCCGGCTGTAGGGGCGAGGCTTGCCTCGCCCACGCCCACGCCCCCGCACGCGCAGGCGATCTTCATTCCGCCTCCTGAGCGGCTCCCTGCGAGACGACGACTCGCGCCGGACGCAGGACGCGGTCGCCGAGGCGGTACCCCTTCTGCAGAACCTCGAGGACGGCGCCCTCCTCCTGCTCCGAGGGCTGGGAGAGAAGCGCTTCGTGCACGTGTGGGTCGAAGCGGCCGTTCGTCTCGATCTCGACGAGACCCTCGCGGTCGAGCGCGTCGCGAAGCTCGCGCGCGACGAGCCCTACGCCCTCCTCCAACTTCGCCTCTTCGTGGGCCGCCGCTGCCTGGAGCGCACGCTCGAGATCGTCGAGCACAGGCAGGAGCTCCTTCACGAGCCGCTCGTGCGCCCGCGCGACCAGGCTCTCCTGATCGCGCGCCGCGCGCTTGCGGTAGTTCTCGAAGTCCGCGGCGACACGCTGGAGCTGGACCAGGTAGTCGTCACGCTCGGCTTCGGCCTCGACCAGGCGCTTTTCGAGGTCCGCCTCGTCCGCCGCGGGCGGACTGTAGGGGCTGGAATTGTCCGGCCCGTTCCTCGCCTCTACAGGCTGATCGGGGTCGGCCCCCTTCTTACGACGCGACGCGGCCATTAGGACTTCTTCGCCTCTTCCTCGTCGATGACCTCGTAGTCGGCCTCCTCGACGACCTCTTCCTCGCTTGCGGATGAACCGTCGCCGCCGGTCGCGCCGGCCGCCGCCGCCTGCTCTGCCTGCACCTTCTGGTAGACGGCCTCCGCGAGCTTGTGCGACGCCTGCATCAGGTCCTCGGTCTTCGTCCGGATCGCCGTCGCATCCGATCCGTCGAGGACGCCGCGAAGGTCCTCGAGCCGGGATTCGATCGTCGAGATCGTCTCCTCGTCCACGGCCTCGCGGTGGTCCTTGAGGCTCTTTTCGGTCGTATAGATGAGCGACTCGGCCTGGTTGCGCGCATCGGCGAGCTCGCGCAGGTTGCGCGCCTCGTCTGCGTGCGCCTCGGCGTCGCGGATCATCTGCTCGACCTCCTCGTCCTTAAGGCCAGAGCCGCCGGTGATCTGGATTTGCTGCTGGTTGCCGGTGCCGAGATCCTTCGCAGAGACGTTGATGATCCCGTTCGCATCGATGTCGAACGTGACTTCGATCTGCGGCATGCCGCGCGGCGCGGGCGGAATGCCCACGAGCTGGAACTTGCCAAGCGTCTTGTTGAACGCGGCCATCTCCGACTCGCCCTGCAGGACGTGGATCTCGACCGACGGCTGGTTGTCCTCAGCGGTCGTGAACGTCTCGGACTTCTTCGTCGGGATGGTCGTGTTCCGCTCGATCAACTGCGTGAAGACGCCGCCCTTGGTCTCGATCCCGAGTGAGAGCGGAGTGACGTCGAGGAGGAGCACGTCCTTGACCTCGCCGCGAAGCACGCCCGCCTGGATCGCGGCGCCGACGGCGACGACCTCATCGGGGTTGACGCCCTTGTGCGGATCCTTGCCGATGAGCTCCTTGACCTTGTCCTGGACCGAGGGCATGCGCGTCATGCCACCGACGAGGACGACGTGGTCGATCGCGCTCGGCTCGAGGCCCGCATCCTTCAGGCACTGCTTCGTCGGGCCGACGGTCCGCTCGAGGAGCGCGGCGGTGAGCTCGTTCAGCTTCGCGCGCGTGAGCTGGAGGTCCAGGTGCTTCGGTCCCTCCTGCGTCGCGGTCACGAACGGCAGGTTGATCTGCGTCGACATCGTCGACGAGAGCTCGATCTTCGCCTTCTCGGCTGCTTCGTAGAGGCGCTGGAGCGCCATCTTGTCCTGCGCCAGGTCGATGCCCTGCTCACGCTTGAACTCGGCGACCATCCAGTCGACGATCGCCTTGTCGAAGTTGTCGCCGCCGAGGTGGTTGTCACCGTTCGTCGCCTTCACCTCGAAGACGCCTTCGCCGAGCTCGAGGATCGAGACGTCGAACGTCCCGCCGCCGAGGTCCCAGACGAGGATCGTCTGATCGGACTCCTTGTCGAGCCCGTACGCGAGCGACGCCGCCGTCGGCTCGTTGATGATCCGCAGGACGTTGAGGCCGGCGATCTTCCCCGAGTCCTTCGTCGCCTCGCGCTGAGCATTGTTGAAATAGGCGGGGACCGTGATGACGGCGTCCGTCACCGGCTCGCCGAGATAGGCCTCCGCGTCCGCCTTGAGCTTCTGGAGGATCATCGCGCTGATCTCGGGCGGCGCGTATTCCTTGCCCCCGGCCTTGACGCGCGCGTCGCCGTTCGGGCCCGCGACCACCTCGTACGGGATGATCTTCATCTCCTCGGAGACCTCCGAGTACTTGCGCCCCATGAAGCGCTTGATCGATGAGACGGTGTTCTGCGGGTTCGTGACCGACTGGCGCTTCGCGGGGGCGCCCACGAGCCGCTGGTCGTCCTTCGTGAACGCGACGACCGACGGCGTGGTCCGGCCGCCCTCCGCGTTCGGCATGACTGTCGGCTCGCCGCCCTCGAGCACGGCCATGCACGAGTTCGTCGTGCCGAGATCGATTCCGATTGTCTTGGCCATAGTCGTTCGCTCCTTCGTGAGTTCGCTCGCTCGGGTTCTTTCTCGCGCTGAGAAAATCTAAGCCTCTTTATAGCAGATCAACGGAGGTGCGTACACGGCCGCACAAGAGGGCCGCTAGACGTCGACACGGCCGAGGAGCTGATCCGGGAGAGGATGATCCGGCACGCGCGACCCGTGCAGTCTCGTAGCAGAAGGGCCCGCAACGTGCGAAGACGCCCACGCGGGCGCCTTCGCTGCGACAGAAAAAGAGTCGACTAGATGCGCTCTCGACCCTCTCCCCGGGCCTCCCCGAGCTTGTCGCCGGCGACGTCCTTGGCCTGGTCTGCCTTGCCCTTTCCTTCGCCCCACGTCTCCTGGGCACTACCCTCGGCCTCGGTCGTCTTGTCGTCGGTGACCTTGCCCTTCGCTTCTTTGGCGGTCCCCTCGACCTTGTCCCACTCGCCGGCCATGTACCCCCCCTTTCGGCTCGTGTCGTTCCTGTGTCCCCGGCCGACGCAGAGGCAAACGTCGATTCCGGCAGGCTAGGGTACGAGCGTGGAGCCGCTCACCGACAGCTTCGGTCGCGAGATCAAGAGCCTCCGCGTGTCCGTGACCGACAAGTGCAACTTCCGGTGCACGTACTGCATGCCTGCGGAGGGTCTCGAGTGGCTGCCGAAGAACGAGATCCTGACGTTCGAGGAGATCCATCGCCTCGTCCGCGTGATGGCGCGCATGGGCGTGAGCGAGATCCGCCTCACCGGCGGCGAGCCGCTCGTCAGACGCGATCTTCCCGAGCTCGTCCGGATGCTGGCTGGCACGCGCGGCGTCGAGGATCTCTCGCTCACCACGAACGGCGTTCTGCTCGACCGCTTCGCCGGGCCGCTCGTCGCTGCCGGCCTGCGCCGAATCAACGTCTCGCTGGATTCGCTCTCGCACGTGAAATTTGCCGAAATCACGCGCCGCGACGCGCTCGACCGGGTGCTGGCCGGCCTCGAGGAGGCGGAGCGGTATCCCGAGCTTCGACCGATCAAGGTCAACTGCGTCGCGGTGAAGGGATTCACCGAGACCGAGGTTCCCGCCCTGGCGGACCTTGCCAGGCGGAAGCCCTATGTCGTCCGCTTCATCGAGTTCATGCCGCTCGATGCCGACCAGGCCTGGGAAGACGACAAGGTCCTGACGGGCGCTGAGGTGCGGGCGATCATCGAGGAGCGCTGGCCGCTCGTGGAGATCCCCGCCAAGCCCTCGTCGACGGCGCGGCGGTTCCGCTTCGCCGACGGTGCCGGCGAGATCGGGTTCGTGAACCCCGTGTCGGAGCCGTTCTGCTCGACCTGCGACCGGATCCGCATGACGGCGGAGGGCCGGCTGCGAACCTGTCTCTTCTCGCGCCGCGAGTGGGATTTGAAGGCGCCGCTTCGCGCGGGGGCGACCGACGCCGAGGTCGCTGTCCTGATCCGAAACGCAATCAACCAAAAGGAATTGAAGCACCGCATCAACGAGCCTGGATTCGTGCGCGCGAGCCGCTCGATGAGCCAGATCGGCGGCTAATCCCGAGCGAAATTCGCGCCTTCGGCGCGGCAATTTCGTTCGGCGATCGAGCGGTCGGCCGCCTGGGATACGGCGCCGTGCCCGCGACGCGACCAAGGATCGGCTCTCTAGAATCCTGCGCATGATTCGGCGGGCCGGGAGGGTCCTTCCGCGCGGGTGGGGCGATTTCGGGCTCCAGCTCGCGATCTGGCTCGGCTTCGTAGCCGTGTATCAGGTCGCGCGCGGGCTCGCCGACCGGGGTGCCGCCGAGGCGATGGAGAACGGGCGGATCGTGCTCGACCTCCAGCGGAACCTCCATACGCTGGTCGAGCCGGACCTTCAGCGCGTCGTGCTTCAGGCCCCCGACTTTTTTATCGACGCCCTGAACTGGTCCTACTGGCTGTCGCAGTTCGTCGTCGTGAGCCTCGCGCTCCTCTGGATCTACCTCTTCCGAAACGAAGCCTTCGCGCGGGTTCGAAACTGGGTGCTCGCGGCGAACCTGATCGGGCTCATCGGCTACATCCTCGTCCCGACCGCCCCGCCGCGGATGTTCCCCGAGGAAGGCTTCGTGGACACGCTCGCGTCTTCGGCCGGATTGAACCACGGCAGTGGGCTCATCGAGCTCGCCTCGAACCCGTACGCCGCGATGCCGAGCCTTCATGGGGCCGACGCGCTCATCATCGGTTTCGCGCTCGCCAGCCTCGTCACCAGCCGCTGGCTGAAGGTGGTCTGGACCCTCTGGCCGACGTGGGTCTGGCTCGCCGTCATGGCGACCGGAAACCACTTCTGGCTAGATATCGCCGCGGGTGTCGGCACGGCGGGCCTTGCCGCAACCGTGCTCGCGTGGCACGAGAGCCGCCGAGACGAGGTCGCGCCGGCAGTCTCATCCTCGCACCGCTGCTAGCCTCGCCCGCAAGGTGACCCGCACGCTCCCGCGCGTCCAACGCGCGTACACGAACGAGGTCCGTCGGGTTGCTGCGAACTCGATGTCGCAGCTCGAGCAAACGCGCGTAACACCGGATGCGCTCACGGCCGCCGGTGTCCTCCTCTGCATCGCCGGCGCCATCGTCGTCTACTTCGAGTACGCCGGTTGGGGCCTGTTCTGGATCGGCGCAGCCCTCTTCGTCGTCGGCTCGATCCTCGACATCCTCGACGGCGCACTCGCTCGGCGTCGCGGGCTCGGCACGCCGTTCGGCGCCTTCATCGACTCGACCGTCGACCGGGTCGGCGAGGCTTTCATGCTCGGCGCGATCGCGCTCGTCTTCATGCGGGATGGGTACGAATGGGCGGTCGGGCTCACCTTCGCGGCGCTGACGGGGTCGTTCCTCGTGAGCTACACCCGCGCTCGCGCGGAGGCGCTCGGCCTGAAAGGGGACGTGGGAATCGGGAGCCGCGCCGAACGCGTGGTCGTGATCACGACGGGACTTGTCCTGGCGCCGGCACACGAATTCGTTCTGCCCGCTGCGATTGCGCTTCTGACGGCCACGGCCTGGCTCACCGTAGTCCAGAGAGTGCTAGCGGTCCGGGCACAGCTCCGCGCGCGCTGATAGCACTTTTGTGCTATCTCTATCTCCCGACATGGCACGGGACCGTACCGACGTGCTCGTCCGCATGCCCGGTGAGCTCAAGAAGCGGCTCGCCGAGGAGGTGGGACGGCGCGGGAGCAACCTGAACGACGTCGCGGTCGAGATCCTCGCGGCGCGCTTCGGCGTCGACTTCGACCCCACAGGACGCAAGGGAAGTCCGCGCGCGTCCGGGCGCGACGTCCTCCTCCGCATGCCCCGTGCTCTCAAGGACCGCCTCCGGCAACGAGCGTCGGAGCGGAAACGAACAGCGAACGAGCTGATCGTCGAGACGCTGAGCGAGCGTCTTGGGATCGCCTCACCCAGGAAGGAACGAATGGCTTCGACGAACGGAACGCAGAACGGCAAGGCGCGCTCGCGCGACAAGGTGCGCGTCGCGATCATCGGCGTGGGCAATTGCGCGAACTCCCTCCTCCAGGGCGTCGAGTTCTACAAGGACGCCGACCCGGATGAGTTCGTGCCGGGCCTCATGCATGTAGACCTCGGCGGCTACCACGTGCGCGACATTGAGTTCACGGCCGCCTTCGACGTCACGACGGCGAAGGTCGGCAAGGACCTCGCCGACGCGATCTGGGCGCAACCGAACGACACGTACCGCTTCGCGGACGTCCCGAAGACCGGCATTAAGGTTTCGCGCGGGATGACGCACGACGGGCTCGGGAAGTACATCTCGGAGGTCGTGGACAAGGCACCCGGCGACACGGACGACGTCGTCGAGATTCTCCAGGAGACCGGCACGGACGTCGTGGTGAACTACCTCCCCGTCGGCTCCGAGGAAGCGACGAAGTGGTACACCGAGCAGATTCTGAACGCCGGCTGCGCAATGGTGAACTGCATGCCGGTCTTCATCGCGAAGGGCGGTTATTTCGGCAAGCAGTTCGAGCAACGCGGCCTTCCGATCATCGGCGACGACATCAAGTCGCAGGTCGGCGCCACGATCACACACCGTGTTCTCACGAGCCTCTTTCGTGAGCGGGGCGTTCGCCTCGACCGGACGATGCAGCTGAACGTCGGCGGGAACTCCGACTTCCGGAACATGCTCGAGCGCGAGCGGCTCGAGTCGAAGAAGATCTCGAAGACGAACGCGGTCACGTCGATGCTCGAGTACGACATGGGCGCGGAGAACGTCCACGTCGGCCCGTCGGACTACGTGCCGTGGCTGACCGACCGCAAGTGGGCCTACATCCGGATGGAGGGTTCGTCCTTCGGGAACGCGCCGCTCAACATCGAGCTCAAGATGGAGGTCTGGGACTCGCCGAACTCGGCCGGGATCGTCATCGACGCGGTTCGCCTTGCGAAGCTCGCGCTGAACAACGGCGTCGCGGGCGCCCTCGAAGGGCCGAGCGCCTACCTGATGAAGTCACCGCCGAAGCAACTGCGCGACGACGAGGCCTACGAGGCCGTCGAGGCGTTTATCAAGAAGCACGCTCGCACGAAAAGCAAGAAACCCGCATCTGCCAGATAAGAACGGGTCGCGCGCGGGCTTCCCGTCCGCGCGCGGGTGCCGTTGGGTACCCGCGCGCGGGTAGACGGACGCGGATGCGTACCCGACCCTCCCGCCTACCGCGTTCGAGCGTACTTCGAAAAAGCGCACACGGGTGTGCGCTTTCGCAAAGAGAGCGCGCAACCCTGTAGCCACGAAGCCGTCCAAGAGCCCTTCAAAACGGAAAGTTTTCGCAAGGGCGATACTTTTGTCAACGGTCCGGAGTCCCGACTGCGTGCCGCGAGCGTTCGACGCCCGAACGACCGCCGAAAACGGCCTCGACTTACAATCGTTTCGGAGATGGGCCTTCGCATCTGCATGGTCACGCCGTTCGCGTGGTCCCAGCCGCATCCGGTGAACGAGCACGTCGCGGGGGCAGCCCAGGCGCTGCGCGCGCGCGGGCATGAGGTCGTCGTTCTCGCGCCCTCGAACCGGGCGATGCAGCTTGCGGCCGGCCGCCGCGCTCTTCGCCGCCTTGCCCGCGATGGGATTCCGCTCGAGGGCGTGGTCGCCCTGGGCCCGGCGATCCAGGTCTCCCCGCGGAGCCGCGTCGGCGTGCCCGTCGGCGTTCAGGCGAACCTCACGCTCGCGCTCTCCGCCGATCGGTTCGATGTCGTTCACGCCCATGACCCCGGTGTGCCGAGCCTCTCGTACGTCGCGCTCCGCCGAGCCCGTTCCCTGACCGTCGCCACCTTCCACTCGGCCGAGCGGCTCGCGTACCCGCCCGGGAAGGGCCAGCGCGAGAAGCTCCTCACACGAATCGACGCGCTGACGGCGGTTGGCGAGGCCGTGACGGACGCCGCGCGCACCAGGTTCGCCGGCGACTACACGACCCTTCCGGTCGGCGTCGACGCAGAGCTCTTCCAGCCCGGCCCGCCACGCAAGCGGTTCGTCATCGAGTGGCGTCCGGACGAGGTTCACCGCGCCCGTGCCGCGTTCGGTGCGCTGGCAGACCTCCCCGGCTGGGAGCTCGTGGTGCTGCGGACGCGACCGCTGAGCGGCCGTCCGTACGTCCCGCGCGCGCTTCGCGCGCGCGTCAAGGTCCGTTCGGGACTCGACGCTGTAAGCCGCGCGCACGAGCTGCAGGGTGCGGCCGGGTTTATTCCGGCCGGGCGCGGATCGACCCGTCCGAGAGCAGAGGCGGCGGCTGCGGGTGTCCCGTCCGTCGACCCCCCCGGCTCGTTGGAGCAACCGGAGCTGCTCGGAGCCGCCATGGCGCGGCTCGCGGAGGACGCCGACTGGCGTGGAAGGCAAGCCGAGGCAGCACGGCGAGGGAGCGAGGCCGAGAGCTTCGCCACACTCGCAAAGCGCCTCGAACGAGAGGTGTACCGTCCCGTCGTGGCGCGCCGCCGCCGGCCGGCCGAGGCGCTCGACCCGCTCGCCGACCGCCCGCTCGTCCTCTGCGACCTCCACATGCACACCGAGTGGTCGTACGACTGCTCGGTTCCGACGCTCGATCTGCTCGACTACGCCGAGGCCCAGGGTCTCGGCGCGATCGCGATCACCGACCACAACGTCTTCGAGGGTGCGCGGGAGGCCGTCGAGCTCGCGCGTGGGCGGGCACTGACGGTGATCCCGGCCGAGGAGGTCAAGACGACCTCGGGCGAGGTGATCGGCCTCTTCCTCCGCGAAGAGATCCCGCCGGGAATGTCGATGGGCGAGACGATCGCCGCGATCCGCGAACAGGACGGGCTCGTCTACCTCCCCCACCCCTTCGATCGGCTGCATTCGATCCCAGCGGCGCGGACGCTCCACGCGCACCTCGCGGACGTCGACGTCTTCGAGGTCTACAACGCGAGGCTTCTCCTCGACGGCTACAACGACGAGGCACTTCGCTTCGCGCGCAAGTACAACCTGACCATGGGCGCGGGCTCGGACGCCCACGTGCTCCAGGGGGTCGGAACCGGCCTCGCGCGCATGCGCGCGTTCGAGAACCCGGAGGAGTTCCTGATCAGCCTCCGTTCGGCCGAGATCCTGCGGCGTCCGAAATCGCTCGTCTACCTGCAGGGGCTCAAATGGGTCGCGCAGGCCCGCGAGCGGCGCGCAAAAACTGCGGTCCGGTAGGAGGACGCGGCGAGGACCGCGAACTACCGACGGAGCCCCCGTGCCCTCGTCGACCAACGACATCTCAGAGCGCTACCTGAAGAAGGCGATCGCCGAGATGAACGAGCTCGGCCGCGAGGTCGCGGAGGCGGCCGGGCCGGACCGCGCGCCCGTGCTCGGATCGGGACATCCCCAGGCCGAGATCTTCCTCCTGAAGCACCATCCGCAGCCGTCGGAGATTCACGAGGGCGTCGCGTTCTTCGGACGCGCAGGCCAGGCGGTCCTGAAGTCGATCCAGCGCCTGCGCGTCGACCCGACGGCGATCTACGGCACGAACTGCCTGAAGTACGAGGACGAGCCCGACGAAGAAGCGCAGAGCTGGCTCGGGCGAGAGCTCCACATCGTCCAGCCCAAGCTCATCGTCGTCATGGGGCAAGATGCCCTTGCGTGCCTGAACGGGATCCGGTTCCCCCTTTCGACCGAGCTCGAGACGACGCAGGGGTCGATCCAGAAGTTCACCCCGACGGCCGAGGCCCTGGTCGTCCCGGAAATCGACACGGCCCTCGACGAGGAGGATACGAAGCGCGCTTTCTGGGAAGCCTTCAAGGCGATCGGGCCCTGGTGGTCCGAGCTGCCCCCTTACTAGCGCTACTCGTCCCGCTCGTCGTCTACGACGCCGTCGCCGACGGCCTCCCTCGTATCCCCACGGAGTGGGACCTCGCTCTCCTCTCCGTGGTGATCCTCCCGGCGACATTCGCTCTCGTGTGGTTGGCGCTCCCGTATCGCCGCGCGCTCGAGGGACGGCGCCTCCTCGCCGTGCTCGTCCTCTTCGCGCTCGTCACCGTTGCGCTCGAGCTCGCCGATCTGGATATCGCCGCGAACTTCGCGAAGTTCGCCACCGTCGCGATCGCCGGCTGGTGGTTCCTCGGATTCTTCGAGGCCGTGAGCTGGGTCGTCCTCGTCGCTCTCCTGATTGTCCCCGTCGACATCTTCTCCGTCGCCCAGGGCCCGACGAAGATAATCGTCGAGGAGCAGCCCCAGGTCTTCGACGTCCTGAGCGTCGCATTCCCGGTACCCGGCGAGCACTCCTCGGCGCAGCTCGGCCTGCCCGACATCCTCTTCTTCGCGCTCTTCCTCGCAGCAGCCGAGCGCTTCGGTCTACGCACCGGATGGACGTGGATCGCGATGGTCGTCTCCTTCGGCCTGACCCTCTTTTCGACCGTGTACTTCGACGTGGCCGGCCTTCCCGCGCTGCCTCTCCTCTCCGCGGGCTTCGTGGTCGCGAACGCGGATCTCCTCTGGCGCTCGTGGCGCGCCCGGAGCGGCTAGCAGCGTCTACACCTGCGCGAAGAGCGCGACCGTCTCGACGTGCGGCGTGTGCGGGAACAGGTCGACCGGGCGCGCTCGCTCGAGGCGATACCCTGCAGCGACGAGCTCTCTTGCGTTCCCCGCGAGCGTGGTTGGGTTGCACGAGACGTAGACAATTCGGGGAGCGTCGAGGGCCGCGACTTGCTTTAGCGCCTTCCCTGTGAGGCCCGCGCGCGGCGGATCGAGCATCACGACGTCCGGCGAGCCGGCGCGGTCGCGGAGCTCCTCGAGCGAGTCGGCCACATCCCCCGCGAAGAAGGCGGCGTTCATGATCCCGTTCAGCTCCGCGTTCTCGAGCGCGCAGGCCACGGACTCTTCGGATGACTCGACTCCCCAGACGGTTAGCGCGTCGTGTGCGAGGGCGAGCCCGATCGTTCCGATCCCGCAGTAGAGGTCGTAGACGGTCTCCTCGCCGGTCAGCCCTGCGTACTCGATCGCGAGGCGATAAAGCGTCTCGCACATCGCCGTGTTCGTCTGGAGGAACGCGTTCGGCCGGACACGAAAGCGCAGCCCGAGGATCTCCTCCTCGATCGCGGGCTCGCCCCAGAGGAGGCGCGTCGGCACGTTCGTCACCTCCGCAGGCCGGTCGTTCACGGCCCAGTGCACGGACTTCACCTCGGGAAAACGGCGCACCGTCTCGACGAAGCGGTCTGCCCCGGGGAGATCACCCGGCGCCGTCACGAGCGTGACGAGCGCCTGCGCTGTGTTCCGTCCCTCGCGAAAGACGAGGTGGCGGAGGAAGCCTTCCTGTGTCCCCTGATCGAACGGGGCAAGACCCTCAGTGCGTGCCCACTCGCGGACGGCATTCCTGATCCCGTTGCCGAGGTCGGTGGTGAGCCAGCATTTCTCGACGTCGAGCACCTCGTCCCAGCGGCCGGCCTTGTGGAGTCCGAGGCCGAGGCCGACGGGGGTCGAGGTGAAGGAGTACTCGAGCTTGTTCCGGTAGTGGAAGACGGACTCCGCGGACACGGCCGGTTCGAGTTCGAACGCCTTCAGCCCACCGATCCGCGCGAGCGAGTCGGCCACCTGCGCCGCTTTTGCGTCGAGCTGAATGTCGTAGGCGAGATCCTGGAACCGGCAGCCTCCGCAGGCGGGGTAGTGCGCGCAGGGCGCCTCGACGCGCGCGGCTCCCGGTTCGAGCACCTCGACCGCGAACGCTTCCGCGTGGTTCTTCTTCACCTTCGTCACGCGCGCGAGGACCCGGTCGCCCGGTAGTCCGCGCCGGACGAAGAGGACGAAGCCGTTCAGGCGTGCGACGCCATTCCCGCCGTAGGCGAGCGACTCGATCTGGAGCTCGAGCTCCTCCCCCTTTGCGACGGGTTTTGCCATCCGGCCAGCCTAGCGACGGTGCACACGAGTTGGCCGCGGGCCGGGCAAGCCCGGCCCCTACATGGTGCCGGTGCTGTAGGGGCGAGGCTTGCCTCGCCCGCGCGAGGGGCTAGGCGAGTGGCGTCACGTAGACGGTCCGCTGACGCGGCCCGTCGAACTCGCAGAGGAAGATCCCCTGCCACGTCCCGAGCGCCAGATCGCCGTCGCGGAGCGGAATGACGACCGACGTCGCGGTCAACGCCGCGCGGATGTGGGCGGGAGCGTTCTCCTCGCCCGCCTCGATGTGCTCCCAGCCCCATCCCTCGCCCACGATCCGCTCGAGCGCGCGCTCGAAGTCGCGCGCAACCGCGGGGTCGGCGTGCTCCTGGACGATGATCCCCGCCGTCGTGTGCGGTACGAACACGACGGCGGCCGAGGCCCCGTCGGCGTCCTCGAGCGAATCACGCACCTGGTCGGTGATGTCAACCGCCTGGGTCCTGCGCTCAGTCGCAACCTCGAGCTCCTGCAGCACCCGCAGCATCCCTCGCTATCCTACGGCACCGATGGCGACCGCCCCGGTGGGTAGCAGCACGCTGGATGCCTACCGGGAGGAGGCCGACCGCTTCCTCGCCGCGCTCGACGAGGAGACCTACCTCCACTTCGCAGGCTTGAAGGACGAGTTCGAAGTTGCGCGGATCTACGAACGGTTTTCCGACCTGACGACCCTCGACGCCTGCCGGCGCCTCCAGAGCGCTGCCGAGTCAGACGGAAGCGCGGCCCTCGAGCTCTGGCGCTTCGCGTGCGAGGGATACCTCGGCGATCAGACGCGCGACCTGACCGAAGAGATCGCGCGCCTCGAGGCGACGCTCGAGGTCGAGGTGGACGGCAAGCCGATCCCCTTCCGAATGCTCCGGCCCGCGATCGCCAACGAGCCCGATCGCGCGCGGCGCGAACGCCTCGATCGCGCCCGGATCGAGCTGACGGAAGAGCAGCTGAACCCGCAGCACATCCGCCTGGCCGCGATGCGCCGCGACGGCACCGCCCGGCTCGGATTTGGCACCTACCGTGAGCTCTACGACCGTTTCGCGTTTCCGCTCGAGGAGCTCGGAGTCCAGTGCCGCCGATTCCTCGATCTCACCGAGGACGCCTTCGTCGAGGCGTCCGACCGTCTCTTTCGCCGGCGCCTCGGTATCCCGCTCGACGAGACTTCCCGCTGGGACGTCCCGCGCATTTTCCGCGCGTCCGACTGGGATGACGGCTTCCCCGCCGACGCGATGCTTCCCGCTCTCGTCGGGACGCTCGCCGACCTCGGGATCGACCTCGACGCCCAGGCGAACGTTCATCTCGACATCGAGCAGCGCCCAAAGAAGTCGTCGCGCGCGTTCTGCGCGCCGATCGAGATCCCCGACCGGATCATGCTCGTCATCCAGCCGATCGGCGGGCCCGAGGACTGGCACGCGCTCTTCCACGAGGCAGGGCACACCGAGCACTACGCCCATGTCTCGGCCGACCTCCCGCTCGAGGCGCGCCGGCTCGGCGACAACGCGATCACCGAGGGCTGGGCCGCGCTCTTCGAGTTCATGGTGAACGACCCGGCCTGGCTTGCGCGCCGCCTCGACTTCGGGCGCCCTGACGATTTTGCCGACGAGGCGGCTGCGATGCACCTCTACCTCGTCCGACGCTATGCG
>Ga0136614_10000986_pt1 | contig 15890 bp, 15 predicted proteins | sample AntDrymUQ2792106_2_FD_106643 | JGI IMG/M metagenome (GOLD analysis project Ga0136614, IMG submission 106643) | Polar desert sand microbial communities from Dry Valleys, Antarctica - metaG UQ279 (21.06) | ecosystem: Environmental > Terrestrial > Soil > Desert | place: Antarctica: Dry Valley... | reverse complement strand
CTTGATCTCGCGCATCAAGGTGATGTCGGAACTCGACATCGCCGAGCGGCGCATTCCCCAAGACGGTCGCTTCCGCGTCCGCTACAAAGGGCGCACCGTCGATTTTCGCGTCTCCATCATGCCGACCGTCCACGGCGAAGACGCAGTGATCCGTATTCTCGACAAAGAACAAATCAACGAAGAGTTCCGCGATTTGCGGCTCGATGTGGTCGGCTTCTACGAGGAAGACCTTCGCAAGTTTCGCCGCTACATCGCCGAGCCTTACGGCATGGTTCTCGTCACCGGCCCTACCGGATCGGGCAAGACCACTACTCTGTACGCCGCGCTCAACGAGATCAGAAACGAAGAAGACAAGATCATCACGATTGAAGACCCGGTGGAATATCAACTGCACGGCATCACGCAGATTCCCGTCAACGAGAAAAAGGGATTGACGTTTGCGCGCGGCCTGCGCTCGATCTTGCGCCACGACCCGGACAAGATCATGGTCGGGGAAATCCGCGACTCGGAGACCGCGCAGATCGCGATTCAGTCGGCGTTGACGGGGCATTTGGTATTCACGACGGTTCACGCCAATAACGTGATCGACGTGATCGGACGCTTCCTCAACATGGGCGTGGAGCCGTATAATTTCGTCTCGTCTTTGAACTGCGTGCTGGCGCAGAGATTGATTCGCCTGTTGTGCGAGGTGTGCAAGCGGGCTTACGAGCCGAAGGACGATGAGCTAATTGAGTCGGGCCTCAAACCCGCCGACCACCGCGAGCGCGACTTTTACATGAGCGTCGGCTGCGACGCTTGCAACCACACGGGCTATCGCGGACGCACAGCGATCCATGAATTGCTTGATCTCTCGGACAACATTCGTGAGATAATCATCGAACGGCGGCCCGGCTCGGAAGTCCGCCGCGCGGCGGAGAAAGAAGGATTAGCTTCCCTGCGCGAGTCCGCACTCCTGAAAGTGTTCAAAGGCGTCTCGACGCTGCACGAAATCAACCGCGTGACCTTCGTCGAAGAGGTCAAGCTCAACGGGAATTAGTAGTCAGTTTTCAGTTTTCAGTAAAACGCAAAAGCGCTTGTTCTGAAAACTGAAAACTGTTTCTGGAACGCTTCAACCCGACCGGACGTGTAACCCCTCAGACCAGCGCTCGCCCGGCAAGCAAGCTGCTGAAAACTGACAACTGAAAACTGCTTTTGAGGTATGAAATGAAGAGAGAAACACGCGCGCGTTCGCTGGCATCGATGCTGGTGATTTTCTGTTTACTGGCAGCTCCGATAGCGGTCTCGGCGAAGAAGGGCGAGAAGAACTACAAGCGCGGATTGCAGCATGAAACCGCGCAGCAGTGGGAGCGCGCCGCGCAAGAGTTTGCGCTGGCCGTCGCCGCGAATCCTTCCGACACTGAATATCAACTGCACTACCGGCGCGCGATCTTCCAAGCCTCGCAGAAGTTCATGGAGCAGGGGCGCACGCTCGCCGAACAGGGCGATTACAAGGGCGCGTACAACGCTTACCGGCAGGCTTACGGCTATGATCCGGTGAACGAATTGGCGCTCGCCGAGATGCAACGCATGGTGCGCTTGCAGCGGGAGCGTGACGGCACGGGGCCGAACGGCAACGGCAATGGGAGCGGCGCACCGCCGGAAAGCTCGCAGCTCTCTCCTTCAGCGTACCAACCCGAAGCAAACGGCGCGGCGGCGAGAATAACGCCGGCCAGCGCGCAACAAGTGTCGGGCCTGCCGGCGGCGCGCTCAGAGGCGAAGCGCATCATCAACTACAGCGGCGATCTGGAACAGTTCGTCCGCCAGATGGCGACGGAACTCGAAGTGAACGTTATTTTCGACCGCGATTTTCCGAAGCGCACAATCAACGTCAGCCTCCGCGACGTGACTGCCGCGCGCGCTCTCGATCTCGTCTTCGTCTCGCAGGGCTTGTTCTTTCAGAAGCTCGACCGCCGCACGATCCTCGTCGCCGATCAATCAAAGCGTCCGCAGTATCAACAGCTTGTCCTCAGAACGTTCTATCTCCAGAACATCGATCCGAATGATGCCCGCGGCTTGATTCAAGCGGCGCTGCCGCCGACTGCCGGACGCAGCCCGCAGGCGATACCGAACAAGGCCACCAACAGCATCACTGTCCGTGACACGCCGGAAAACATTCGACTGATCGAAGAGCTACTACGGGGCGTCGATAAAGACCGGGCCGAAGTCGTGATGGACGTGCAGATTTATGAAGTCTCGCGCACCAATCTGCTGCAACTCGGCAACCAGATCGGGACTGATGCCCAGTTGGGCAATCTCGGCGGTGTGAGTCGTGGGCTGGCGCTCCTCGCGGGCAGCCGGCAAGTGGCGGAACAGGCGTTGCCCACCGGCACATCGACTGCGCTCGGCGCGGCCTTCATCTTGCCGACGACCGCTCTCAGTGCATTCCAAGCCAAAGACAACACGCGCTTGCTCGCGTCCACGCAAGTCCACGCTTTCGACAGCGAGCAGTCCACTACCCGCATCGGCAAGAAAGTCCCGGTGCAGACCGCGCAGGTCTCGCCGTTTAGCGGCGTCGGCACGGGGAACAATCAAAACCCGCAGGCCGGCGTCCAGACCGGACTCTTCGGCGGCACGGGCTTCCCCGTCATTCAGTATCAGGACACCGGCTTGATCTTGAAGTTCAAGCCGCAGGTCTTCCCGAATCATGACGTACAGGTGCAGATGGACATCGAGTCGAACGACGTGATTGGCGGAGCGAATGCTTTGACGCCGACGTTCAGCCAGCGCAGCATCAGCGGCATGGCGCGCATCCCGAACAATCGCACGATGATGATCGCCAGCATCGCGCAAGATCAGGAATCGCGCGGGCGGCGCGGCCTGCCCGTCCTCGGCCTGATTCCCGTGCTGGGACGATTGTTCAGCACGCCGACGAGAAATGATGTCAACTCCGACATCGTGATCACCGTCACGCCGCGCGTGCTACGCGCCCCGAATGTGACGCCGGAAGATTTAGAGTTGCGTCCGACCGGCACGCAAACGGCTCCGGCCAGTGAAACGCTTGAAGCGATGGTGCGCCAAGCCGACCGCGAAGATCAGCTCGCCGCCGCGCGCCAACTGCCAAAGAATCCAGTCGTGCAACTGCCGACTGCCGCTGCGACCGAAGCCGCATCCGCGACGATACCAACAACGACGCCCGCCGCTCCGGCAACTGAAACCGAGCCGGCCTTCGTCCCCGCGCCGAAATTATTGGCTGGCAGCCCTGTTGTATCTGCCGCCGCGCCCGCCGCTCTGCCGGTCGCGCACGCCGTCAACGCCGGCTTGCTCAATTCAATCACGAACAGCCTCGCCGTCAACGCGCCGGAGAATCGCGAGCGCGCGACAGCGGTTGCCATGTCGAATGACAACTCCGCCGGCGGCGCAGCACTCTTCGTGATGGCGAATCAACGCGAGATGCGCGCGGGCGAGAAGCAACGCTTGATGATTTTCGTCAAGACGGATGTGCCGCTCAACTTGGCGGCGGCCTCGTTGCGTTTCGATCCGAAGATGCTGCGCGTCGTCTCCATCACGAAGGGCAGTCTGTTCGGCGAAGCGCCGGCAGCCGCGCCCGCCATCACGCCATCAATTGATGCCGGACGCGGGACGCTCCTCGCGCTCGTCGCCCCGGCTTCCGGCACGCCGATCAAAGGCATGGGCGTCATGCTCTTCGTCGAGATCGAAGCCCTCGCCACCGGCAACACCGAGATCAGCTTCAATCAGTCCGCCGTGCATCTCATGTCCACTGATGGACGCAACATCCCGGCGCAATTCACGCCGGTTCGTTTGACGGTGAAGTAGGCAATGAAAATGTTTGGCAGACGGGGAGACAGAGAGAAAGGGAGAGAGGGAGAAAAGGCGATATGCCCGTCTCCCCGTCTCCCCGTCTCCCCGTCTCCCCATCTTTCTTTCAGAGGCTTTACCCTGATCGAGTTGGTGATCACAATGACGATCCTCTCAATCCTGACCATCGGCGTGATCCCGCTCGTCAAGACCTCCGTCAAACGCCAGCGCGAGCAACAACTCCGCGAATCTCTACGCGAAATGCGCGAGGCGATTAAGGAGTTCAAGCGCGACACGGTCGGTGCGCCGTGCTGTGGGGCGCAGCAACAGGCGGGGACACCACCGGGGGGAGGCGGCGGAGGTTATACTGATCCGCGCAGCAAAGTGATGATCAGCGATAACACTATCTTCACGCCGGACAACATCGATCACTACCCGCCCGATCTCGACACGCTCGTGAAAGGCGTCAACGTTGTCCCGCGGGTTCAAGGATTAGCTGCGCCGGACATCACCCGCTCGCCGACGGCGGGCGGGCCTCTCGTCTCGACTAAACAGAAAACTTATCTCCGTAAAATTCCCATCGATCCGATGACGGGCAAGGACGATTGGTGTTTGATTTCCAGTTACAACCCGGACTCGTGCGACGGCAGCCCGAATGTCTTTGAAGTGCGCTCGCGGTCAGAAGAAGAAGCGTTGAACGGGGAGAAGTACAGTGATTGGTAATTCAATTGCGGACGCTTCAATTGCGGATTGCGGATTGCGGATTGCGGATTGTTCGGAGCCAGCATCGCTCTCAATCCGCAAGTCGCCTGCCGTGGCTTTCAATCCGCAATCGGTACGTCCGCAATCAAAAGGCTTCACGTTGCTCGAACTGATGATCGTGATCTCGATCATCGTGATCCTCGCCGCTGTCGTGCTGCCGCAGTATCAGAAGACGGTGTTGCAGGCGAGCGAGGCGGTATTGCGCGACGATTTGTTTCAAATGCGGAAGATACTGGATCAGTATGCCGCCGACAAGGGCGAGTTGCCGCAGTCGCTCGATCAATTAGTCGAGGCCGGTTATCTGCGCGAAGTCCCCGTCGATCCGATCACGGGCGAACGCAATTGGGTGACAGTCACCGGCTCAGACATCAACTCGTCAACCGGCGGGCAGGGCATTACCGATATTCGCAGCGCTGCCACCGAACCCGGCTCCGACGGCAGGGCGTACAGCGAATGGTGAGGGAATTTTTGATTTGCGATTTTTGATTTTTGATTTGAAATCTGTGATCTCAAATTTGAGATTTGAAAGTTTCGGATGCCCTGATCCGGATTGAAGACGCAGACCTGCCTTCAATCGCAAATCAAAAATTCAGTCAATCGCAAATCAAAAATCAAAAATTCTCAAATGAATTTTCTGCAAAAACTGATCAAGCCGCGTTTCCCTTCGGCAGCCGTGGGGCTGACGGGCGAGAGCGCGGCGGTCGTGTCTTTGGAGCGGCGGCGCGATGCTTTCGCGATCCGGGGGGCGGGTTACGTCTCTCTGCCGGAGGGGTTGGTGCAGCCGGGCTTTGAAGAGAGCAATGTGGCGGATGTGCGCGAGTTGGCCGACGTGTTGGGCGAGTTGGTGTCAAGCGCGGGATTGTTGAAGCGTCATCGCTGGTCAATCGCGTTGCCCGAAGCGGCGACGCGCACCGCGATCTTGACGATGGAGACTGGTCCCACGTCCGGCTCGGAGCGTGAGGAGATGCTGCGTTGGAAGACGGAACGCGCCTTCGGAGCGGGCGTCGATGAGTTGCGCGTCTCGCGCCGACGCCTGCGCCCGGACGCGCAAGGCCGCCCGCGCTATTTGGCGAGCGCCGTGCGGCTCTCCGTGCTGGCGGAATACGAAGCCGTTTTCAGCGCGCTTGGCTGGCACGCGGGGCTGATCCTGCCGCGACACATGGGCGAAGCATGGTGGCTGATGAAAGGCCATGCCGCCAATGCAGAGGCCGACTCTCTACTGGTCAGCGCGCATAGCGAAGGTTTTACCGCCGTGCTGCTCCGCGCCGCTCAACCGTTGCTCGTCCGCAGCATTGTGTGTGATCCGGAAGATCGCGCCGACGAGCTATACCGCTTTCTCTTGTTCTATCGCGACCGCGCGACTTCCGCGCCGGACGCCGGAGAAGAGAACGGCGCGCCGGCAGCAGCAGTAGCGGGCGAGACCATCGATCAACTATTAGTCGCCGGGCGCGGCATTGAACCGCAACAGGCCGCGCAGATCGTCGAAGAAACGCTCTCCGTCGCCCCGCACATCGTTGATGCCGAAGACGTGCGGCTCGCGCTGCCCTCGACTGATCTCACGTTCGACATGTTCGCCGCGCCCGCCGGATTAGCTGCGTTAGCCTTTGGCTAACGGTTTCGAGTTTCGAGTTGAAGACAATGGCTTTGGTTTCAACTCGAAACTCGAAACTTAGACCACGCTCGCGGCGTTAAACGAAAAACTATGAGCGCTTTATCCCATACTGTTGAGAGCTTTGCCGGCGTCGCGGATTGTGATCTGGTCAGCCAAGCGATTACCGGGCGTGAGGCCGGGTTCGAGGAGTTGGTGCGCCGTTACCAACGCCCGATTGCTTCCTACATTTACCGGATGACCGGCGACTATGAAGCCGCGCTCGATCTGACGCAGGAGGTGTTCATCAAAGTCTATGGCTCGTTGGCGCGTTATCGTCCTGAATATAAATTCTCGACGTGGATTTATCGCATCGCGCACAACACCGCTATCGATCACTTGCGCCGCCACTCGACGCGCGAGCAAGAGATGGCGAAGGACGAGAACGGCAACGAACGTCCCGTCGCGAGCGGCGCGCCCACGCCCGAACAGTTGAGCGAGCGCGCCGAGCGCCGCGCCGAAATCGAAGACGTGATCCGCGCTTTGCCGCCGAGCTATCGCGAGTTAATCATCTTGCGGCACGCGCACGATCTCAGCTACGACGAGATCGCGGAAGTGACCGGATTGCCACTCGGCACGGTCAAAAATCGCATCTTCCGCGCCCGCGAAGCCATGCGCTCGCCGCTCATCGAGCGCGGCATCACAGGTGTGTGAGTCCAAAGTCCAATGTCCAAGAACCGTCTTGAGATTATGGCGTTGGATTCTGACTCCTGACTTTGGACATTGGACTTTGGACTTAGCATGACAGAGCAGATGCTAAACAATGAAGAGCTACCGCAATCGTGTTCGCAGGCGGATGCGGCAGCGGCGTATTTGGATGGCGAGTTAGACGTGGCTGCCGTTGAAGAGTTTGAGCGGCACGTCGTAGCATGTCACGCTTGCGCCAGCGCGGTGGCCGATCAGCGTCGTCTGCTCTGTGTGTTGGATGTCGCTTTCTCTGACCAATCGCAACGTGAGTTCGCGCTTCCTAAAAACTTCATCCAAGTCGTCACCGCACACGCGCAGACGGACATGTGCAGTTTGCGCCGCCCGTCGGAGAAACGGCGCGCGTTGTTGTTAAGCGTTCTGCTGGCGGCCATCGCCTTCGCGCTCTTGGGCGCGTCAAATTTCGGCGCGGCGTTCGCGCCTGCGCGCGCCGTGTGGGATGCGATCACGACGGCACTCGACGTGGCCTCGCACACCATCTTTGAGACATTGACGGGCCTGACGCTGTTCGTGCGCGCGTTCGGCGGACGCTTCATTGCCGAACCGGGAGCGCCGCAATTGCTCATCTGGTTGCCCCTCGCTTCCGCTCTCTTCCTCCTCCTTCGTTTGATCCTGAACTATCACCGCCAGCGCGCTTCCGAGTAAGCAGAAACTTCTCGCACTCGTAAACTTCCCGCCGTCTCGTCACGTATTACCGTCGCCTGTAGTCCGGGAGGGCAAGGTCTGATCGACGTGACGGCTGCTTTACAACTCACATCTGCGAATATGCTATTACTCATCGCGGCGGCGCTGCGTGCGCTCGCGCTCGGCGGATTGCTGCTGTGTGTGGTGTTCGTCGCTGCCGGCGCACAGTCGCTGGCGGAGGGGACCAGTGCGCCGCTGGGCCGCGGGGCCGTTGAAAGCAACGCCTTAGTGATCGAAGGCGAGAGTCCTGCGGACGTGTTCGGGTTGGGTCGTTCGGTCGTGGTGCGCGGGACGGTGAAGCACGGTGTCGTCGCGTTCGGCGGTGATGTGGTGGTTGAGGGGCGCGTCGAGGGCGATGTGGCGACGTTGGGCGGCTCAATCATTCAACGCGAAGGCTCGTACATCGGTGGTGATGTGTGGGTGGTGGGTGGCGCATACCATCACGGCAAAACCGCGCCGGGCCGCCGACCGGAGAGCGCGACGTTCATGTTCGCCGGTTACGAAGAGGAGTTGCGACGTTTGGCGCGCGAGCCTACGACGCTCTTGACGCCGAGTTTGACGCCGGCAGCATTGGGCTTGCGCGTTCTCTCGATCTTGTTCTGGTTCATCATCTCTCTGGCCTTGACCGCCGCCACGCCCGGCGCGATCAGTCGCGCCGCCGCGCGCTTGCAATTGACGAGTTTGCGCGTCGCCGTGATCGGCCTTGTCGGCGCAGGCGTGATGGGCTTCGGTGTGCCGGCATTGCTGCGCGTGCTGCCGCCGGTCGTCGGCGTCTTCGTTTTCGCGATGGCTTTGCTGCTGCTCTTGGTCGCGTATTTATTTGGTCGCGTGGCAATTCACGCAGCGACGGGGCGTTGGCTGCAACGCCTTCTCTTGTCGGAAAAACATCGTTCGGAATCTGTCGCCCTGCTGCTCGGTGTGGCGTTCTGGACTGTGATCCTGACCTTGCCTTACGTCTGGCTCTTGGCCGTCGGCGCGCTCGTCGTGACCAGCCTCGGACTCGCGCTGACGGCGCGTTACCGACTCGGCTGGAAGCCGCCCGCGAAAGTCTGACGGCTCGTCTGTCGCCCCGCCAATCATTTCCCCTCTCAAAAACTTCCGACGAAGCGTAACCAATCCGTGCCGGCGAGCGTCTAATTTAGTGGCCTCCGAAAAACCACGAAGCATTGGCAACGAACGCGCCGCCGGAACATCAACACAATCTTGTTTCCCCGTGGCGCAACACCTCTGAGAGAAAGAATGATGAAGAAGTTACTACAGACTTTCGCGCTCTTCTTGTGCGGCCTGACGACTATTGGCGTCGCCGCCGTCTCCGGGCAAGCAACCGGCGCGGCGACTCCCTCTGCACAGCAACCGGACGCCGGCATCACGCCGAATCGCGTGATTGGGGATGTGACAGCTATCGATCAGGCGTTGAAGGGCTTGTCGGTTAAGACGACGGGCGGCGAGTCTGTCCTTGTCATGTTCGACGACAAAACCGTTTTCATGCGCGCGCAACCCGGCGCGACTTCGCTGGCGGGCGCGACGAAGATCACTCTGACCGAGATCGCTATTGGCGACCGCGTGCTGGCGTTGGGCAAAGTGGCGGACGACAAAAAATCTGTTCCCGCGCGCCAACTGATCGTGATGACTAAAGCCGACATTGCAAAGAAGCACGAGACTGATCGCGAACAGTGGCGACAGCGCGGCATCGTCGGGCAAGTCACGGCCTTGAACCCGGAGACGAAAGAGATCACGGTCAACGTCCGCACGCGCGAGGGACAAAAGCCGATCATCGTCGCGGCGGGTGACAAAGTGTTGTACCGCCGTTATGCGGCGGACTCCGTGAAGTTCGCCGATGCGAAGCCGGGCGCGTTCGCCGAATTGCAGGTTGGCGATCAACTCCGCGCGTTGGGCGAGCGTAGCGCAGACGGCACGCGCTTCACGCCCGAAGAAATCGTGTCGGGATCATTCCGGCAAGTGCTGGGTGCGGTGGTCTCTCTGAATCCTGCCACCAACGAGATCAAGATGACCGGCGTGCAGGACAAGCAGCCGTTCTCGGTGGTCGTCAACAACGATACGTCGCTCAGGCGTCTGCCGCCGCAACTCGCGATGATGTTGGCGATGCGCGCTGCCGGCGGTGGCAACGGCGGAGCGATGGACAGGCCGGGCGGTGGCAGGCGGCGTCCGTCGGGCGAAGGTCAACCGCCGATGCGTCCTCCCGCTGGCGGTGGTGAGCCGGGCGCACAAGGCGGCGGGCCGCGACGGATGGGCGGTGGGCCGGGCAGCGGTTTCGACGCACAGGAATTACTCGAACGCCTGCCCGCGATGCCGCTCGCAGAGTTGAAGCCCGGCGACATGATCGTGGTTTCCAGCACGAACGGCGCAGACCCTTCGCGCTTGAATGCGATTGCGCTCGTCGCTGGCGTGGACGCGATCATCAACGCGATGGCGCAGCGTCCAGCCGGTGGGCCGAACGCCGGAGCGGGCGCGAATCTCGGACTCCCGGCAGGCATCGACTTCGGCATCGGCCTGCCGTGAGGTAATTTTGCGATTTTTGATTTGCGATTGAGGATTTTACCTTCGTCGCTGTATCACAATAGAAAAAGGGCAAGGGCTGAATTGACTTCACCCTTGCCCTTTTCTTCTTCCTTTGCCCACTTCTTTTTTTGATCAACGGATCATGCGATTTGTGCGGCGGTCATCCAGTGCTAATCATTCAACGCGCGAGACGCCACTTGATACGCGTGTAAGCGATGCGAAAGCCGTGTCGCTCGGCGTTGCGTTGTGAGGCGCTGCCGGGTTGAGCGCCCATCATGGCGAGGTCGCAACCACTTTCGGCGGCATGGCGCAAGCGGCTTTTGAGCAGCGCCAATTGCGCGCCTTGCTTACGAGATTCGGGGACGGTACTGGCCCCGGCTAAGAGCGCCACTCCGCCATTGATGCTCAACACGCCCGTCGCAATCGGCTGCCCGTCGAGTTCCGCCAAAAACGAAAGCATGTTCGGGTTCTTCACGCCGACGCGCGACAGTTCCAACATCAGATCGGCGTACTCGGCAAACTCGCTCCACCCGCGCGCCGCCGTCTGCGCCCATAGCTCATGCTCATCTTCGCGGATCAGCCGCACCTGAATTTTGTTGTCGTGCGCCGCCGCCAGATTAAGTTCACGCCGGATAGGTTTGCACATGACGCTCGTCAGCTCAATCGGCTGATAGCCCCGCTTATTCAGCAGAGCCAGCAACGCGAGGTCGGCGAGCGGGCTGACTTCATGGAACACAGGCGCGCCGCATTCTCGAAAAAAGTTTTCGAGCGCCTCCATCTCGGCGCTCGTGACTTCCTCGAACAGTCCGAGTCCGAATGTCTGCGTGAGCGGCGAGGCTGCGCCGTCGTACAGGGCGTAAGCTCCCGCCACATCGATCCAGCGTGCGCCGCTGGCGGGGAAAAATTTGGCTCTGGTTTCGACGAATCCCGCGTTGCTGCGCGCTTCAGCTCTCTCAAGGCGACGCGATAGCGCCACATCGGAAAAGAGCTTCACTTCTTCGCTCGCGACGGTCATGTCAGCAATGTTATCAACCACGCTAGACGCTCATCAGTTCTTGCTCTTTGGCTTTGGCGGCTTCGTCGATCTTGCTGATGTAGGTGTTGGTCAGCTTTTGGATTTCATCGAGGCCGTCGCGCTCGTTGTCTTCGGAGATGGTTTTGTCTTTGAGCAGTTTCTTGAGGCGCTCGTTGGCGTCGCGGCGAACGCTGCGGACGGCGGTGCGATGATCTTCGGCGATCTCGTGGACTTGCTTGGCAAGTTGGCGGCGGCGTTCTTCGGTGAGGGGCGGGATCGGCACGCGCACTAGCTTGCCATCGTTCGACGGGTTCAAGCCGAGATCGGCAGCGCGGATCGCTTTCTCAATCGCGTTTAGTTGCGTCTGGTCCCACGGCTGCACCGTCAGCATCTGCGGCTCGGGGACGTGAACTGAAGCCATCTGGCTGAGAGGCGTCGGCGTGCCGTAATAATCGACCAACACCGGATCGAGCAGGCCGACCGTCGCCCGCCCCGTCCGCACGCTCGCCAGCTTCTTCCGAAAATCATCGACCGCCGCTTCCATGCGCGGGCGCGTCTCTTTGATGACATCTTTCTCAGACATATCCTTCTCCAAGTGACGAGTGACGAGTGACGAGCAAGAATTTGTCTTTATCTCAGCACTCGTCACTCGTCACTGCTTTTCCATGCATACTTTCGTGCCGACGCCGGCCTCGCCCATCGCAACGCGGGTGATGTTGCCGGGCGTCCGCATGTTGAAGACGATGATCGGCAGCCGGTTGTCCATGCACAGCGAGATGGCCGAAGCGTCCATCACTTTGAGTTGCTGTTCGAGGACTTCCCGATACGTGATGCAATCGTAGCGCGTCGCGGTCGGGTTCGTCACCGGATCGGCGGTGTAGATGCCTTCGACTTTCGTCGCCTTCAAGATCACCTCGGCCTTGATCTCAAGCGCGCGCAACGCCGCCGCCGAATCGGTCGTGAAATACGGATTGCCCGTGCCGCCGGCGAAGATCACGACGCGGCCTTTTTCCAGATGCCGGATGGCGCGGCGGCGGATAAATGGCTCGGCGACTTCCGGGATGTTCAAGGCCGAGAGGATGCGCGTATAGACGCCGACTTTTTCGAGCGCGTCTTGCAAGACGCAAGCGTTCATCACAGTGGCAAGCATTCCGATATAATCGGCGGTCGAGCGATCCATTTTGCCCGCGCTCTTGGAAACTCCGCGAAAAATGTTGCCGCCGCCGACGACGATTGCCGTCTCGACGCCGCGATCATGCACGTCCCTGATCTCTCCGGCGACGGCGCGTGCGACTTCAACATCGACGCCATAATTCTGCGCGCCCATCAAGGCTTCGCCCGACAACTTCAACAGTATCCGGCGATAGACAGGGACGGTCTCCGCGGCTTGCGCTTCAGCTTGTGCCATCTTCCATCTCGCGTGATTAGTGACTCGTGAGCGGGTCTTCCTGCTCGTCACTTGTCACTCATCACTTATCACTGTTTTATTGATTACCGGCCAGCGCGGCCACTTCGCCGCCGAAATCATCGTCGCGTTTCGCCAAGCCTTCGCCCATTTTGTAGCGCGCGAAGCGGCGGACGGTAATGCGCTCGCCGGTGCTGGCGATCTTATCGGTCAGCAGATCGTTGATCGTCTTCGCCGGGTCTTTGACGAACGGCTGATCGAGCAGCACGGCCTCTTCGTAGTACTTGTGCAAGCGGCCTTCGACGATCTTATCGATCACTTGGTCGGGTTTGTTCGCGTTCTTCGGATCATTCTGAGCCTGCGCGCGCGCGATCTCGCGTTCTTTGTCGAGCGTGTCAGTCGGCACTTCCTCGCGCGTCACGTAACGCGGCTCGGCAGCGGCGATGTGCATCGCCACGTCTTTGATGAGTTGCTGAAACTCTTCGGTGCGCGCGACGAAATCTGTCTCACAATTGACTTCGACGAGGACGCCGACCTTGCCCCCCATGTGAATGTAAGAGCCGACCGCGCCCTCGGCAGCGATGCGTCCTTCTTTCTTCTTCGCCGATGCGAGGCCGCGCTTCCGCAAAATTTCAATCGCCTGCTCTTCGTTGCCGTCCGCTTCGTTCAGCGCGTTCTTGCACTCCATCATCCCCGCGCCCGTCTTCTCCCGCAGCGCCTTGACTGCTGCCGCCGTAATCTCCGCCATGTCTATAAATCTCCTCAAGAAAAGAATTCAGGAGCCAGAAGTCAGAAGTCAGAATAAAGATTCGCTTTTCTATTCTGACTTCTGGCTCCTGAATTCTGGATTCTGTGAAAAAGCGCAGCCCGGCGGTGAAGTCCGCTTCGAGAGCTGCGCTCGCCGAAATTCTAAATGAGCAGTCTAGGATCAGTCTTACATCTTTGCTGAAAACTGAAAACTGACTACTGCTTACTTTTTAACTTGCGACGCCGACAGTCTCCGCGTCCTTGCTCTGCTCCGGAGAAGTAGAGCCGGGCATCTGCGCTTCGCCGCCGCCGGTCGCGCCGGCTACCGGCGCGCCGGCTCCGGCCTGTGCGTGATCGCCGATGCTGTCGGGTTGCTGGCCGGTCTTGCCGAAACCTTGATTGCCGGGCGAAGACATTTGAATCTCAGGCGTGACGGCTGTTGCCTCCGCTGGCGCTGCCGGCTGCGCGGTCTCGGTCGGAGTCGTCGCCGGCACGCTGGCAGTCTCGGTCGCTTCTTCGTCAGCGCCTTTGGATTGCATCTGCTGGCCTTCGATCACCGCATCGGCGATGCGCGAGGCGAAGAGGCGGACGGCGCGCAGCGCATCGTCGTTGCCGGGAATCACATAATCCACGCCGTCAGGCGAGCAGTTGGTATCCACGACGGCAATGACCGGAATGCCGAGCCGGTTCGCTTCTTGGACGGCGATCTCTTCTTTTCGCACATCGATGATAAAGATCGCGTCGGGCAGGCGCGTCATGTTCTTGATGCCGGAGAGATTTTTCTCCAGCGTCTCGCGCTCGCGGTCGAGCTTGATGCGCTCTTTCTTCGTCAACATCTCGTAGCGCCCGTCGGTCTGCATCGATTCGAGATCGCGCATCCGCTTGATCGACTTCTGCACGGTCTGAAAGTTAGTGAGCAAGCCACCGAGCCAGCGTTGATTGATATAAAACTGATTGGCGCGCGTCGCCTCTTCGCGAATCGCGTCCTGCGCTTGCCGCTTCGTGCCGACGAAGAGCAGGTTGCGCCCGCGATCCTCGCCCATCAAATTCGTGACGTACCCGATAGCGTCGCGGAACATGCGCTGCGTTTTTTGGAGATCGATAATGTTAATGCCGTTGCGCTCGCCGAAAATGTAATCCTTCATTTTCGGGTTCCAGCGCCGGACTTGGTGGCCGAAGTGAACGCCGGCCTCCAAGAGTTCTTTCATCGTAACGGATGCCAAAAGGAAACCTCCTCAGTTGATTGGTTTATGTACTCGCCGTGTCCGTCGCGACTCTCTCACAGAGAAAGCAACCAACCCGGACATGGCAATGGGATTGCAGATTTCGGATTGCGGAATGCGGATTAAAAGCAACTGCCTTCCAATCCGCATTCCGCAATCCCAAATCCGCAATTGAATTAGCGTTTCGAGAACTGGAAGCGCTTGCGCGCGCCCTTCTGTCCGTACTTCTTGCGCTCTTTGATGCGCGGATCGCGGGTGACGAGTCCAGCCCCCTTCAGGGTCGGGCGCAGGTCGGCGTTGAATTCCATCAGGGCGCGGGTAATACCGTGCCGCACCGCACCGGCTTGACCGGCGGGGCCGCCGCCCGCGACATTAACGAGAATATCAAATTTGTTCGCCGTCTCGGTCAATTGCAACGGTTGGCGGATCACCATGCGGAGCGCCTGATTGGGAAAATACTGATCGAAAGGCTTGCGGTTGATCTGAATCTCGCCCGTACCGGGCCGCAGATAGACGCGCGCCGTCGAAGTCTTGCGCCGTCCCGTTCCGTAATACTGAATCTCAGCCACGATTTTTTAATCCTTCAAGAAACTAGGGAATGGAAGTTAGTGTTGCTTATTTGTTGCCGCCGGCGTCGATGGTGAGCGGTTGCGGTTGCTGGGCCGTATGCGGGTGATTGGCGTCAGCGTAAACCTTGAGCTTCTTCGCCATCGCCTTGCCCAACTTCGTCTTTGGCAACATGCCTTTGACCGCCGACTCGATCACGCGCTCCGGGTGCTTGGCGAATTGATCCTTAGCGGCAATCTCGCGCAGGCCGCCCGGATAGAGCGTGTGATGGCGGTAAAATTTCTGCACATTCTTCGCGCCGGTGAAGACCGCTTGGCGGGCGTTGATCACGATAACATGATCGCCCATATCCATGAACGGCGTCCACTTCGGGTTATTCTTACCGCTCAACATGCGGGCGATCTCCGTCGCCAAACGACCGACCGTCTGCCCCGCCGCATCCACGACGTACCACTTGCGATTTTCAGCAAGGCCCTGCCCGCTGGGAAAGTAGGTTGACATAGATAACTCTCTCTGATTTTAGCGTCTGAAACGCGAACGAGTAGAATACTGAACGGTTTCAAAAGTTGTCAAGCTAGTGGCGTCCCCGGGCGCGCAATGGCAGTAAGTTAAGAACATCGGCGGCGGATGGGGTGGCAGTTGATCCTGCGAACAATGTAGAGAATCCAAACAAGGCGAAACAGCGGTATTCAAACATGGCGGATTCAACTTTGAAGTGCAACTCCGCAACTACGGCTCATCGCAGGGGTAAGATCGTTTGATTGTTTTGTAAGCTCCACTGCGTGCAACAATTATGCCCCCGACGAGAGACGCTAACAG
>Ga0136614_10000985_pt1 | contig 15891 bp, 16 predicted proteins | sample AntDrymUQ2792106_2_FD_106643 | JGI IMG/M metagenome (GOLD analysis project Ga0136614, IMG submission 106643) | Polar desert sand microbial communities from Dry Valleys, Antarctica - metaG UQ279 (21.06) | ecosystem: Environmental > Terrestrial > Soil > Desert | place: Antarctica: Dry Valley... | reverse complement strand
CCGGGCGAGGGGGCGTTGAGCACGTGCACGATCCGGTCGTCGCCGGCGAACAGGAAGTCGTCCACCAGCGAGCCGTCGCGGCGCACCGCCTGCGCGCGCACTCCGGCGCCGGCCGGCTCGAGGTCGCAGGCCCGCACGTCGGGCAGCATCCGCCGAAGCTCAGCGGCCATCGCCCGGCGGGACAGCGAGCGGGTCATCTCGCCGAGGCCGTAGCGCCAGTGCTTGCGGGCGAGCCGCACCATGCCCGGGTATGCCAGCGTGCCCGCGAGCTCGCGCGGCCGCACGGTGCCCCACGAGTACCCCTCGCGAGCCAGTGCGAGCACGGCGTTCGGACCGACGTGCACCTGGCCGTCTATGCCGCGGGTCGCGTGCACGCCCAGAAACGGGAAGGCCGGGTCCGGCACCGGGTACACCAGCCCGCGGACCAGCTCGTCGGCCGGCGTCCGCAGCCCGGCGTACTCGCCGCGGAACGGCACGATCCGTACGCCCGGATCGATCCCGCTGCGCCTGGCCAGCTCGTCGCTGCGCAGGCCGGCGCAGGCTACGACCTGGGTGGCGAGCACGTCACCAACCTCGGTGCGTACGACGACGTCGCGGCGGCGGCGGACCAACGTCGTGACCGCAGAGCCGAGCCGGATGTCGGCACCCTCCTTGGCCAGCAGCTGGCCGAACCGCTCGGCCACCAGGCCGAAGTCGCAGACCCCGGTGCGCGGCACGTGCAGCGCCGCGAGCGCATGCACCCGCGGCTCGTGCCGGCGCACCTCGAGCGGGTTGAGCCGGTGCACGGTCACGCCGTTGGCCTCGCCACGTCGCGCCAGCTCGGCGAGCCGGGGCAGCTCGGCCGGGTCGGTCGCCACGACGAGCTTGCCGGTGACGGCGTGCGGCAGGTCGTGCTCGCGGCAGAACGCCCCCGTCTCCGCACACCCCGCCACGGCCAGCCGCGCCTTCAGCCCGCCAGGGGCGTAGTACAGGCCGGAGTGGATGACGTTGGAGTTGCGGCGGCTCTGGTGGCTGGCCAGCCGGCTCTCCCGCTCCAGCACCGCCACCGTGCGGCCGGTGCGCTGCACGGCCATCGCGGTGCCCAGCCCGACGATCCCGCCGCCGACGACCACGACGTCGTAGCGGGGCGTAGCAGGCAGGGCAGGGGGCAGCCCGGGCGGAGCGACGTTCACGACTCCAGCGCTCCGGCCGTCACCACTTCGAGCAGCTCGCCGGCCTCGTCGGCCAGCAGCACAGCGGCGTCCGCGCCGAGGTCACCCACCGCGGACAGCGACTTCCGGTCGGGCACCGGACCCGAGCCGACCACCGCCGCGGCCTCGAGTCCCTGCGCACCGCTGCCGACGGCCGCGGCCACCGCGGCCTGCAGCGCCGTCAGCCGCAGCGACGGCAGCTCCACCGTCGACGCGGTGTAGGTCCGGCCGTCGGTGTCGCGCACGGCCGCGCCTTCGCTGGCCCCGGTGCGGGAACGCGCGGCGCGGGCGAGCACCACGAGCTTGGCGTCCTCGGGGTCGAGATCGTCGGCCTCAGGCGCGGACAACGTTGCCTCCCTCACTGGGTTGGTCAGCCTCCACGATCGGCGTGACGAGCACGGAGGTGATCCGCATCCGACCGCGCTGATCCTTGCCCCCCTCGGCGTGCAGCCGCAGCCCGGCCACCTCGCACTCGGCGCCCGGCAGCGGAACCCGCCCCAACCGCTGGGCCAGCAACCCGCCGACCGTGTCCACGTCCGCGTCGTCGAGGTCGACGGCGAACAGCTCGGCGAGGTCGTCCACCGGTAGCCGGGCGGCCACCCGGACCCGGTGCTCGTCCACCCGCTGCACCGGCGGGACCTCCTCGGAGTCGTACTCGTCGGTGATCTCCCCGACTATCTCCTCCAGGATGTCCTCGATCGTGACGACGCCCGCGGTTCCGCCGTACTCGTCGACGACGATGGCCATGTGGTTGCGCGAGCGCTGCATCTCGCGAAGCAGCTCGTGGATCCGCTTGGAGTCCGGCACGAACGACGCGTCGCGCTTCACCTCGCCGACGTTGACGTCGTCCGCAGCCGCGACGAGGTCCTTGAGGTAGGCCACCCCGACCACGTCGTCCACGCTCTCCCCCACGACCGGCATCCGGGAGTAGCCGCTGCGTAGCGCCAGCTTGAGGGCAGCGGCGACGGTTTTGTCCTGACCCACCCAGATCACGTCGGTGCGCGGCACCATCACCTCGCGGGCCGTCGTGTCACCCAGCTCGAACACCGAGTGGATCATCTGCCGCTCGTCCTCGTCGACGACGCCGCGGGTGCTGGCCTCGTCCACCAGCTCGCGCAGCTCGACCTCCGAGGAGAACGGTCCCTCCCGGAATCCACGGCCGGGGGTGATCGCGTTACCGACCAGGATCAGCAGCTTGCTCAGCGGCCCCAGCAGCCAGGCCAGGCCGCGCACCGGCGCGGCGAGCAGCAGCCCGACGCTGTAGGGGTGCTGGCGACCGATGGTGCGCGGCCCGACGCCGATCAGCACGTAGCTGACCACCACCATCGCCACGCCGGCACTGAGCGCGCCGAGCCACGGGGGGTCGATCAGCTGCACCGCCGCCAGCGTCAGCAGCACCGTCCCGGCCGCCTCACACGTCAGCCGCAGCAACAGCAGCAGGTTGACGTAACGGGGGCGGTCGGCCATCACCTTGGCCAGGTGCTTCGAGCCGGGCCGACCGCCCCGCACGAGCGCCTCCACCCGCGCGCGGGAGACCGTGCTCAATGAGGCGTCCGCGGCGGCGAGCAGCCCGGCGAGCGGCACGAGCAGCGCCGCGAGCACGATGAGCCAGGTTGTCCCAGCGTCCATCTCGCTCAGCTGCCCGGCTCGGGACTCGGACGAGCGGCGGAGCTGTCGGTGCCGGCGGCGGGCCGGTCGTCCAGCCCTACGGTGCCCAACAGCTGCTCATCGGCCTGCCGCTGCGCCCGGTCGGCAAGCGCGTCCGCGCGGGCCTGGCGCCAGCCGGTGAGCAGCTCGTGCTGCAGCGCGAACATCTCCCGTTCGGCCGCCGGCTCGCCGTGGTCGTAACCGAGCAGGTGCAGCACTCCGTGCACGGTGAGCAGGTGTAACTCGTCGGACAGCGCATGCCCGACCGACTTGGCCTGGTCACGGGCGAATGCGGGGCACAGCACGACATCGCCGAGCAGCGCCGGCGACGGGTGCGGCGAGTCGGGCCTGCGGGTGCCGTCGAGCACGTCGGCGCCGTCTGCGGGGTCGTCCATCGGGAAGGCCATCACGTCGGTCGGCCCCGGCTCCTCCAGCCACCGCTGGTGCAGCTCGGCCATCTCGTCCAGCCCGACGAGCATCACTGACAGCTCGGCCAGCGGGCTGACCTGCAGCGCGCCAAGGGTGTACCGCGCGACGGACACGATCAGCGACTCGTCGACCGCGACGCCGGACTCGTTGGAGATCTCGATGCTCATGGCTGCTCAGCGCCCCGCCTAACGTCTGCGGCGGCGGGCCTGCTGCGGCCCGGTCCGTGGTGCCTGCGAGATCGGCCCCACGTTGTTGCGCGCGTCCCACCGGCCGTACGCGTCGACGATGTCCGAGACCAACCGGTGACGGACCACGTCGGTGCTGGTCAGCTCGATGAAGTCGACGTCCTCGACCCCGTCGAGGATGTCCTGCACGACCTGCAACCCGGACCGCACACCGCCGGGAAGGTCGATCTGGGTGACGTCGCCGGTGACCACGATCCGCGAGCCGAACCCGAGCCGGGTGAGGAACATCTTCATCTGCTCGGGCGTGGTGTTCTGCGCCTCGTCCAGCACGATGAACGCGTCGTTGAGGGTCCGGCCACGCATGTAGGCCAGCGGCGCGACCTCGATCGTGCCGGCCTCGGTCAGCTTGGCGACCGTCTCGGCGTCGATCATGTCGTGCAGCGCGTCGTAGAGCGGCCGCAGGTACGGGTCGATCTTCTCGTAGAGCGTGCCGGGAAGGAACCCGAGCCGTTCCCCCGCCTCGACCGCAGGGCGGGTCAGGATGATCCGGTTGACCATCTTGGCCTGCAGCGCCTGCACGGCCTTGGCCATCGCCAGGTAGGTCTTCCCGGTACCGGCCGGCCCGATGCTGAAGACGATCGTGTGCTTGTCGATCGCGTCGACGTAGCGCTTCTGGTTGAGCGTCTTGGGCCTGATGGTGCGGCCGCGGCGGGACAGGATGTCCAGGCTCAGCACCTCGGCGGGCGACTCCCCGGCCACCGTCGGCGCGCCGTTGGTGTCGTCGTCGGCCAGCATCTGCGCCGTGCGACGCACCGCGTCGGGTCCGAGGTGCTGGCCGCGCTCGGCGAGCGTCACCAGCTCGGTGAACACTCGCTCGGCGAACGCCACCTCGGCCGGCTCGCCGGTCAGGGTGAGCTCGTTGCCTCGCACGTGGACGTCAGCCGACAGCAGATCCTCTGCGGCACGGAGGTTCTCGTCGCGGGAGCCGAGCAAGGCGAGCAGCGCGGCATCCGGCACCGACATTCGGGACTGGACGACGTCCGGTTCACTACCGGTCACGTGGTGTGCTGGCCTGCTTTCTGCATTCCTCGACAGCCTCTTCGCGCGCGGATCGAATGGTATCGAATGGCGGGCGGGTGGTGCATCGACCCAGCGTCGAGCTGGCCCACTTCACTCATCCGAGTAGCCGAAGTACCGCGTCGCGGCAGCGCGCCCATGCCTGGCTCGCCGGGTCGATGGGCGCGAAGTGGTCCGTGCCGGGCAACCGGTCCAGCTCCGTGACGTCGCCGGCGGCCGATGCGGCGCTGACGTACCGCTCGCTCTGCGCGATCGGCACGATCCGGTCGGCGCTGCCGTGCACGCAGACCACGCGCACGCCATGCGGCACCAGCGCGGCCGGCGACCCCATGGCGTAGCGCTCCGGGACCTCGTCGGGCCGCCCGCCGAGCAGCTCGGGGACCACCGAGCCACCGACGCGGGTCAGGGCGGCGGCCACGAGGTCGAGCACGCCGGCCTGGCTGACCACACCGTGCAGCCGCACCACGCCACCGCCGCCGATCTCGGGCGGCAGCTTGGGTCGGGCCGCCAGCCAGGTGGCGAGGTGGCCGCCTGCGGAGTGCCCGACGCTGACGACCCTGGCGAGGTCGAGCCGACCACCGGCCGCCCGCTGGCCGGCGTCGGCGAGCGTGTCCAGCGCGGCGGCCACGTCCTGGAAGGTGGCCGGCCACCCGCCACCACCACCCAGCCGCCGGTACTCGACGTTCCAGGCGGCCAGCCCCGCGTTGGCCAGATCGGCGGCCAACGGCCGGCCCAGCTCCAGCCCGTAGCTCTGCATCCAGAACCCGCCGTGCAGCACCATGACAACCCCGCGCACCGGGCCGTCACCGGCTGGCAGCCAGAGCTCGCCGAACTGGCTCGGGTGCTCGCCGTAGGTCAGCCGTATCGGCTCGGGCACGCCCGGGGCTCGACTCGGCACCCTGCTCGATTCCATGCCGGTCGAGGCCGCACAGCCGGTGACGCCGAGTGCGACCAGCGAGCCGAGGGCGGCCCGGCGGGTGAGCTGCATGTGGCGATCATGGCAGCCCGGCGCGGAGTCGCAGCTGTCGCGAGGCGATGCCGCTGCCCGGGGATGCCGCGCCGCGAGCGGGCGTGGGGGGACGTCCGTCGCGGCGCGGCGCCGCCGGGCCGAGGGGGACTGACCGGCGGCCCCCACGGGTGCAAGCACCCGCAGCCTGTGTGTCCAACGAAGGTTAGTCGCCGAGGTCAGGCGTGGGCCAGTACTGTCGGCGATCCCGCAAACACGTGTTTGACGGCACGCCACGGCGCCGTCGTACGCCCGTTCGAACCGAGCCCGTGACCACCTCTAGCCTGCCGCCATGGCCCTACGGGACAAGCTGCGCACACGCAGCCAGCCATTTCTGCAACCGGGTGAGCAGATCCGCCATGTCGTCTGGTGCCAGACCGGCGCCACGCCGTGGCTCGTGATCCTGGCCGGCGCCGCCGCGGGCCTTGTCAGTGTGCTGTTCGGCCTGATATTCGGGCTTCTCGCCGGAGCGCTGGCCGGTGCGCTCGTCGTTGTGCTGTTCTTCGACTACCGGGTCATCTGTGTCACGGATCGGGCGCTCGTCGTGCTGCGATGCAGCCGCTGGTACCCCATGCCCCGCAGCGGCTTGGCCCGGCTACCTCGTCAGACCCTGTTCGGCCAGCTGAACGGGATCTGGGCGCCGACCGAGATCGGCGGCGAGCGGATCTACATCCATCGTCGGTTTCACCGTGACGCCGCTGCGGCCGACGCCGAGGTCGCGGGGTACGGCCACGGATCGCCGGCCGCCAGCACGCCGGTCAGCGCGATCCCACCGGGGTGGTACCCCGACCCGGCCCAGCCGGGCCGCCAGCGCTGGTACGACGGCGCGGCCTGGACCGAGCACGTCCAGTGAAGTCAGTCTCTACAGGTCCCAGGTTGGGGTGTTTCCGGGATGCCTGCTGGGAGGCAGCGTGTCTGACGAATCCGTCGGCAACGGAGCGTCCAGCGCCCACGGCATTGGCGAGCTCACAGGACTGGTGCTGGACTTCGGCGGCGTCCTCACCACCTCGTTCGAGAGTGCGCTCCGGTCCTACTGCGTACGCGACGGGCTGGCTCCCGACGCCTTGGACCGGGTGTTCTCGCTCGACACTGGTGCCAAAGGAGCACTGGTGGACTTGGAGTGCGGAAAGATCAGCCAGGCTGATTTCGTGGCGCAGATCGCTCCTGCACTGGGCGTCGAACCCGACGGTCTCCTGCAGCGCATGGTGGCTGACCTGCACCTGGAACCCGTCGTCGCGTCCGCTGCAGCGAGCCTACGGCGGCAAGGCATCCGCGTCGGGGTGCTGTCCAATTCCTGGGGCAGCAGGCCGTTCGATCCGTACAGGCCATTCAAGCTCGACGAGCGGTTCGACGCCGTCGTTATTTCCGATCAGGTCCGGCTGCGTAAGCCTGATCCAGCGATCTTCCTACTGATGGCCCAGCGGCTTGGAGTCGCGGTTTCGGAATGCGTCTTTGTGGACGATGTCGAGCGGTATCTCGAACCGGCGCGCGCCCTCGGGATGATGGCCATCCACGCCACCGACCCGGCTCGTACGGCGGACGAGCTGGAGCGGCTCTTCGGGTTGAGCTGCCGGTAACGCCAGACGGCTCGGCGTGTACTCACCCCGACCAACGGGCGGTCAGCACTCCGAGGGCGCCGAGCGCCACCACCGCCGCGGTCGAGGCACGCAGCACATCGGGCCCGAGTCGCACGCTCACCGCACCCACGCCGCACAGCTCGGCCAGCTCCGCCTCGGTGATCCCGCCCTCCGGACCGACCACGAGCAGCAGCTCGCCGTCGGCCGGCAGTGGCGCTGTGGCCAGCGGTGACTCGGCAGCCTCGTGCAGCACGAGCGCCCCGGCCGCGGCCTCGACCCGCTTCGCCAGCCCGGCGGTGTCCACCGCATCGCCGACCTCGGGCACCCAGGCCCGGCGCGTCTGCTTCGCGGCCTCCCGTGCGGTGGACCGCCAGCGCTGCAACGCCCGAGCGCCTCGCGCGCCGCCGTCCCACTGCGCCACGCAGCGCGACGCCCGCCAGGGCAGCACCGCGTCGACGCCGGCCTCGGTCGCCAGCTCGACCGCCAGCTCGCCGCGGTCGCCCTTCACCAGGGCCTGCGCGAGCACGACCCGCGGCTGCGGGGGTGGCAGCTGCTGGCGGGCGGTGACCAGGGCGGTCAGGCGGTCGCCGCCGACGCTGCTGACCTCGGCGATGGCCCGGCCACCGCGGCCGTCGCCCAGCAGCACGACCTCGCCAGCCCGGATCCGCCGCACGGTGGCCGCGTGCCGTCCCTCCGCGCCTTCCAGCTCGGCCACACCACCGACCGGTGGGAGCTCGTCGAGCAGGTACAGCGGCGGGGTGCTCACGTACGGTCGGCGGCCGGGTTCAGCGGCCGCCGCGGGTGCGCAGCCGGGAGAACAGGCCACCGTTGCGGGCGCTGGCCGACTGCCCCGGCTGCTCCTCGCCACGCAGCTCGGCGAGCTGGCGCAGCAGCTCCGTCTGTTGGGGGTCGAGCTTCGTCGGCACGACCACGTCGACGTGCACCATCAGGTCGCCGTAGCCGTCGACCCGTCCGGTCGAGCGCAGCCGGGGCATGCCCTTGCCGCGCAGCGTGCGGACCGTGCCGGCCTGGGTGCCCGGCTCGATCTGGAGCTCCTCGGTGCCGTCCAGCGTCGGCAGCGGCAACGTCGTACCCAGCGCGGCGGCGGTCATCGGCAGCCGCACGGTGCAGTGCAGGTCCACGCCGTCGCGGGTGAACATGTCGTGGGTGAGCTCCTCGACCTCGACGTACAGGTCGCCCGCCGCGCCGCCGCCCGAGCCGACCTCGCCCTGCCCGGCCAGCCGCACCCGCATCCCGTCTGCCACGCCCGGCGGGATCTTCACCGTCACCGACCGGCGGGCGCGGACCCGACCGTCGCCGCCGCACTGCCGGCACGGGTCGGGGATGACCTCGCCGAAGCCGCGGCAGCTCGGGCACGGGCGGCTCGTCACGACCTGGCCGAGGAACGAGCGCTGGACGCTCTGCACCTCGCCGCGCCCGCCGCAGATATCGCATTCGTGCGGCGAGCTGCCGGGGGCGCAGCCGGAGCCGGAGCAGTCGGTGCACACCAGGGCGGTGTCGACGGTCAGCTCGCGGGTGATGCCGGTGGCGCACTCGTCGAGGGTGAGCTGCATACGGATCAGGGCGTCGGCGCCGGGCTGCACCCGGCTGCGCGGGCCTCGTGCGGCCGCAGCGGCAGAGCCGCCGAAGAACGCGTCCATGATGTCGCCGAAGCCGAAGGCGCTGAACGGGTCACCGCCGCGCTGGCCGGCCGCGGCGCCGTTGTCCAGCGGGTCGCCGCCGAGGTCGACGATCCGTCGCTTCTCCGGATCGCTGAGCACCTCGTAGGCGTCGCGGACGTCCTGGAAGCGACCCTGCGCCGCCTCGTCGGTGTTGACGTCGGGATGCAGCTCTCTCGCGAGCCTGCGGTAGGCCCGCTTGATCTCCTCGGCGCCGGCGTCCCGTCCGACTCCGAGGATGCCGTAGTAGTCCCGTGCCACCCTCGTGTCCCTCATGTCCTCACGTTCAATCGAGCTAGCGGCTGGTCGCGGTCGTCACTCGTCATTGTCCGGTCGTCATTGTCCGGACAGGATCTCGCCGACGTAACAGGCCACGGCCTGCACGGCGGCGATGTTGCTCGGGTAGTCCATCCTCGTCGGCCCGAGCACGCCCATTCCGCCGAGAACCTTAAGCGGCGAGCCGTAGGCGATCGACACCACGGATGTGGAGCGCATCTGCTCCGCCTCGTTCTCCTCGCCGATGCGGATCGTCACCGTCGCCGGATCCTGGGCCGCGGCCAGCAGCTTCAGCACGACGACCTGCTCCTCCAGCGCCTCGAGAACCTGCCGCAGCGAGCCGGGGAAGTCGGCGGTGTTGCGGGTCAGGTTGGCCGTGCCGCCCAGGACGAGGCGCTCCTCGGGGTGCTCGACCAGCGTGTCGATCAGCACCGCCGACAAGGTCGTCACCACGTCGCGCAGCTCGCCGGGAGCGGAGTCGGGCAGCTCGGCCACCCGCGCCGACGCCTCGGCGAGCCGGTGGCCGATCAGGGCACTGTTGAGCATGCTGCGCAACCGCGCGACGGTGTCCTCAGTGAGCATCTCGCCAAGGTCGACCATCCGCTGGTCGACCCTGCCGCCGTCGGTGATCAAGACAATCATCAGCCGGGCCGGGGTCAGCGCCACCAGCTCCACGTGCCGGACCGTCGACCGGCTCAGGGTCGGGTACTGCACGACGGCGACCTGGCGAGTGAGCTGGGCGAGCAGCCGCACGCTGCGGCGCAGCACGTCATCGAGGTCCAGCGCGCCGCCGAGGAAGTTCTCGATGGCCCGCCGTTCCGCCTCCGACAGCGGCTTGATCTCGCTGAGGCGGTCCACGAACAGCCGGTAACCCTTGTCGGTCGGGATGCGGCCGGCGCTGGTGTGCGGCTGGGCGATGTAGCCGTCCTCCTCGAGCACCGCCATGTCGTTGCGGACGGTCGCGCTGGACACGCCGAGGTTGTGCCGGTCGACGATCGACTTGGAGCCGACCGGCTCCTGGGTGGAGACGTAGTCGGCGACGATGGCACGCAGCACCGCAAAGCGCCGCTCGTCCGCGTTCACCTGGCCGTCCCTTCGCTCCGGTCGAGCCCAGTCTAGGCGCGCGTGACCGCTGCCGGCCGGATCCCGACGGGCGTCGCGGATCAAGGGTTCATCCCGGTGGTTGGTTAGGCTTGCCTGAGCGTATGGTGGGGGGCCCCCGGTGCCCCGTACCCCGGCCAGAGTGAGGGCGATGAGCCAGGCTGTGAAGCCAGCAGACCAGCAGGACGAGCGCGATTCGAGCGCCCTTGCTGACACGCTGCGCCGGCTCGACCCGCTGGTTCCCCGTCAGGATGTGCGCCACGGGCGTCCGACCGAGGCGCAGTGGACCAACCTCGGCGCGCTGGTCGACGAGGGCCTGCTTGTCGACGTCCTCGAGCGGCTGGCCGATCACTTCCAGGCGGGTTCGGGCCTATTCACCGAACGCCCTGGCTCCCCGATGGCCGCCCACGCGCTGATCGCCCGCGCCGCGCTGCCTGCCGCCGCGCTCGGGGCCGCCGTGTTCGGGTTGCGGAGGCTGCCGTTGCCCCGGCTCGGCGACCTCGCTGTCCGCTGGCCCGACGGCGGCGCGCGGGTGGATGCCGTCGCCATCGCCGACGCCGAGCTGCTCGTCCTCCCGAACGACGAGCTGGCCGGCCGGGACGGCGTGCGCGTCGTGCCCGATCTGCAGGCCATGCACAAGGAGCTGCTGGCCGGCGTCTACGACATCTACCGCCCGCTGGTGGAGCTGACCAGCAGGCTGGGCCACCGCGGGCTTCGGGCGCTGTGGCAGGTGGTCTCCGACCGCGTCGCCACCGGGCACGTCCGGGCCGGCAGGGTGCTCGGCCGGCAGGCCATGGCCAAGGCGGAGGTCGAACAGCTGATGGCCAGTGCGGATAAGCCGCTGCTGCAGCAACCGGTGTGGCTCGACGTCGAACACGACGGCGTCGAGCACGTCTTCAAGCAGCTGTCCGTGTGCTGCCTGGCCTACAAGACGCCCGTGCGCCCCGAGGCCTACTGCGCCACCTGCCCGCTGCTCGGGCCTGGTGAGTCGGTGGAGCTGTTGCGCAGCCGGATGACCACCTCGGCCTGAGCCGGCGCCTCAGCCCCAGCCGAGCAGGTCGCGGATCACGACGTTGGCCAGCAACCGCCCGCGCCTGGTCAACACCGCCCGTCCGTCCCGCACCGCAGCCGTGTCCAGCAACCCATCCTGGGCGGCCCGCGCCGCAGCCAGCCGACCGACCGCGCCCAGCTCGTCCAGCTCCACCCCGTCCGAGCACCGGGTCTGCAACATCACCCGCTCGGCGTGGCGCTGCTCGGGCGACAGCTCCTCCCGGCCCTCCGCCGGCGAGTGGCCGTCCGCGAGCAGGCTGGCGTAGCGCGCGGGGTGCCGGACGTTCCACCAGCGCACTCCGTTCACATGCGAGTGCGCGCCGGGACCGGCCCCCCACCAGTCGCCGTCACCCCAGTATCCGAGGTTGTGCCGGCACCACGCTGCGGGCGAGCTGGCCCAGTTGGACACCTCGTACCAGTGCAGCCCCCCGGCACTGAGCACCTCGTCGATCAGCTCGTAGCGCTGCGCCGCGACGTCGTCCACCGGCGCGGCCAGCTCGCCGCGGGCGACCCGCCGGGCCAGCGCGGTGCCGTCCTCGACGATCAGGGCGTAGGCCGAGACATGGTCGACGCCCGCGCCGAGGACCGCGTCCAACGACGCCCGCAGGTCGGCGTCGGTCTCCCCCGGCGTGCCGTAGATCAGGTCGAGGTTGACGTGCTCGAAGCCGGCGGCTCTCGCCTCGGCCGCGGCGGCCACCGCCCGGCCGGGGGTGTGCCTGCGGTCGAGCACCGCGAGCACGTGCGGCGCGGCGGACTGCATGCCCAGCGACACCCTCGTGTAGCCGGCGTCGGCCAGCGCCGCGAAGAACTCCGGTGAGGTCGACTCGGGGTTCGCCTCGGTGCTGACTTCGGCCCCGGGCGCCAAGTTGAAGGTGCCGCGGACGAGGTCGAGCACCCCCGCGAGGCCGTCGCCGCCGAGCAGCGACGGCGTACCGCCACCGACGAAGACGGTGTCGGCCGTGGGCGGGGTGCCCAGCACGTGCGCGGCCAGCTCCAGCTCGGTCCGCAGCGCCTCGCGCCAGCCTGGGATCGACGCGCCGGAGCCGGCCAGCTCGCTGGCGGTGTAGGTGTTGAAGTCGCAGTAGCCGCACCGCGCGGCGCAGAACGGCACGTGCACGTAGACGCCGAACGGCCGCCGGCCGAGATCGTCCAGGCACCCCGCCGGCAGCTCACTGGTGTGCGGCGCGACGGCGCCGGCGGGCACAGCAGAGGGCACCAGACCAGTGTTGCAGCGCGGCGCGGAATCAGCCGCTCGTGTCCGCAGGGGACTAGGATGAAGTCAACGGGGTCGCGCAGGCATCGCCCCCAAGTTGGACGGCCTCACCGTCCATGTTGCCGCTTTGCTCCGCTGCCGGGTCGGCACCTCGGCGGCACAGCCGTAGGGAGAAACGCACATGACGTGGGCCAGGCACGCGAGCACCACCAGCAAGGACCCGGACCGCTTCGCAGTCGTCCAGGCGGCCTACAAGCTCACGTGCGAGGCGCAGGGCCGCCGGGCCGCGCTCGTGGTCGCCGGCCACTCGGCCAACGCCACCGACTGTGCCGAGCTGCTGGCGATGCTCGGCCTCGACACCGTCAGCCGGACCCCCGCGCCCGAGTAGCGCCCCACCCATGCTGTGGCCTTCGTCCCAGCATGTGAATCACTCTGGCCACCAGGCGGGCGGGCACGCATACTCGGTGCGTGCCCGCGCTGACGATCCGTCGCCACGTTGATTACATGCGCGTCTCCAGCGCGCTGTGCCGGCGTTCGGGCTGACCCGCCGCCGTATTCGTCTTCTTGACCGACACCGGCGCCGGGAGCGCCGGACGGCGGTCCCCTCCTGAGCGGACCTCTGTTGTCGCGGCGTGTCCACCCGCCGCGCCCCTGGAGGAACCGCCATGTCACCACCACCACCCACCGCCGCCAAGCGCAAGCGGGGCGAGGGTCAGTGGAAGCTCGGACACCGCGAGCCGCTGACGCCCAACGAGCGCGCCAAGCGCGACGACGACGGCCTCAACGTCCGCGAGCGCATCGAGACGATCTACGCCAAGGGCGGCTTCGCGTCCATCGACCCCGGTGATCTCCGTGGGCGTTTCCGCTGGTACGGCCTCTACACCCAGCGCAAGCCCGGCATCGACGGCGGCCGGACGGCGGTGCTGGAGCCCGAGGAGCTCGACGACGAGTACTTCATGCTGCGGGTCCGCATCGACGGCGGCGCGCTGAGCACCGAGCAGCTGCGGGTGGTCGGCGAGATCTCCCAGACCTACGCCCGCGACACCGCCGACATCACCGACCGGCAGAACGTGCAGTACCACTGGATCCGGATCGAGGACATGCCCGCGGTGTGGGCGGCGCTGGAGGGAGTGGGGCTGTCCACCACCGAGGCATGCGGCGACACTCCGCGGGTCATCCTCGGCTCGCCGGTCGCCGGAGTTTCGGCGGACGAGATCATCGACGCCACCGCGGCCATCCACGACATCACCAGCCGCTACGTCGGCGACAAGGCGTTCTCCAACCTGCCTCGGAAGTTCAAGTCGGCCATCTCCGGCACGCAGGACGTGGCACACGAGACCAACGACATCTCCTTCGTCGGCGTGGTTCACCCCGAGCACGGGCCTGGTCTGGACCTGTGGGTCGGCGGCGGGCTGTCCACCAACCCGAAGATCGCCCAGCGACTGGGTGTCTGGGTGCCGCTGCACGAGGTCGCCGAGGTGTGGGCCGGCGTGATCTCGGTGTTCCGCGACTACGGCTACCGGCGGCTGCGGCACCGCGCGCGGATCAAGTTCCTGGTCGCGGACTGGGGGCCCGAGCGGTTCCGCGAGGTGCTGGAGACCGAGTACCTGGGACGGCGGCTCATCGACGGACCTGCGCCGGAGGCTCCCGAGGCGCCGATCGACCACATCGGCGTGCATCGCCAGCTCGACGGCCGCAACTACGTGGGCGTCGCGCCGGTGGCCGGCCGGGTCACCGGCTCGGTCCTGATCGCCGTCGCCAAGGCCGCCGAGAAGGCCGGCTCGCAGCGGGTGCGCACCACCGCCCAGCAGAAGCTGGTGATCCTCGACGTGCCCGACGCCGACGTCGAGTCGCTGGTCACCGAGCTGGCCGGTCTCGGGCTGCAGGCGGAGCCCACGCCGTGGCGGCGCGCGACGATGGCCTGCACCGGCATCGAGTTCTGCAAGCTCGCCATCGTCGAGACCAAGGAGCGGGCGATCCGGCTGGTCACCGAGTTGGAGGATCGGCTGGCCGACGTGCAGGCCCAGCTGGACACCCCGGTGTCGATCCACCTCAACGGCTGCCCGAACTCGTGCGCCCGCATCCAGGTTGCCGACATCGGCCTGAAGGGCCAGATCGTCACCGACGCGGACGGCAACCAGGTCGAGGGCTTCCAGGTGCACCTCGGCGGTGGGCTCGGGCTCGACGCCGGCTTCGGACGCAAGCTACGCGGGCTGAAGGTCAGCTCCGCGGAGCTCGGCGACTACGTCGACCGGGTCGTGCGCCGCTTCGTCAAGGCCCGCGAGCCCGGTGAGCGCTTCGCGCAGTGGATCCTCCGCGCCGAGGAGGACGATCTTCGATGAGCGGGTCCGGCGGTTCCGGGGAGCGGGCCGTGCCGTTCTACTGCCCGTACTGCGGCGACGAGGACCTCCGCCCGGCCGAGGAACCGCAGGGCGCGTGGTGGTGCGCCGCCTGCCTGCGGACCTTCGCGCTCAAGCTGGTCGGCATCGGGGTGCTGTCGTGAGCACCACGCTGACCCAGCGCGCGATCGCCGAAGCCGGCGCCACCGAGCTCGGCCCCGACGCCACCGCCGAGCAGGTGCTGGCCTGGACCGCGGCGACGTTCGGCGACAACTGGGTCGTCGCGTCGAACATGCAGGACGCCGCGCTGATCGACCTGGCCGCGCGCGCCCGACCCGGGGTGGACGTGCTGTTCCTGGAGACCGGGTATCACTTCGCCGAGACGATCGGCACCCGCGACGCGGCCGCGGTGATGTACGACATCCGGATCGTCGACGCGCTGCCCGAGCAGACCGTCGCCGAGCAGGACGCTGCAGAAGGCGGGGACCTGTTCGCCCGCGAGCCGGACCGCTGCTGCCAGCTGCGCAAGGTGCTGCCGCTGCAGCGCGCGCTGGCGCGTTACAGCGCGTGGGTCACCGGCGTCCGCCGCGTCGAGGCCCTGACCAGGGCGAACACGCCGATGATCACCTACGACGAACGGCACGACCTGGTGAAGGTCAACCCGCTCGCGGCGTGGACCGACGAGGACTTAGACACCTACATCGCCGAACACGGGGTGCTTGTCAACCCGCTCGTGGACGCCGGCTACCCATCGATCGGTTGCGCGCCGTGCACGGCGAAGCCGGCGCCGGGCGCCGACCCCCGCTCCGGCCGCTGGGCCGGCAGGGCAAAGACCGAATGCGGGCTGCACGGATGACCGCCGCCCCGCCCACGACGGCGACTGCGCTCGACGCCCTGGGCGTGCTCGAGTCCGAGGCCATCCACGTCTTCCGGGAGGTAGCCGGCGAGTTCGACCGGCCGGTCATCCTGTTCTCCGGGGGCAAGGACTCCACGCTGTTGGTGCACCTCGCGGTGAAGGCGTTCGCGCCCGCACCGGTGCCCTTCGGGCTGCTGCACGTCGACACCGGGCACAACTACCCCGAGGTGATCGACTTCCGCGACGAGCTGGTCCAGCGGCTCGGG
>Ga0136614_10000984_pt1 | contig 15891 bp, 10 predicted proteins | sample AntDrymUQ2792106_2_FD_106643 | JGI IMG/M metagenome (GOLD analysis project Ga0136614, IMG submission 106643) | Polar desert sand microbial communities from Dry Valleys, Antarctica - metaG UQ279 (21.06) | ecosystem: Environmental > Terrestrial > Soil > Desert | place: Antarctica: Dry Valley... | reverse complement strand
CATCTGCTCCTCACCGCGGACGAGCGGGAGGCTGCCGAGTTCGCAGGCCGGCTGGAGGAGCTGAACCGCGAGCGGCAGGCCGTCGAGGATCGGATCGTCCGCGAGGCGGTGGCGCAGGTCGAGGCCTGGCCGGAGAGCCGCCAACGCCGTCGCGGCTACGTCGTCGCCGACGCCGGCTGGCACGAGGGTGTGATCGGGATCGTGGCGTCCCGCCTCGTCGAGCGTTTCCACCGGCCGGTCGTGCTCCTCGCGGGAACCGACGGAGACTGGAAGGGCTCGGGCCGCTCGATCCCGTCCTTCGACCTTCACGCCGCCCTCGGTTCCTGCTCGGAGCATCTGTCCCGCTTCGGCGGCCACCGCGCGGCTGCCGGACTCTCGATCGACCCGGCGCGAGTCGGTGCTTTCGCGGAAGCCTTCGGCGAAGCGGTCGACGCGGAGCTACCGGCGGAGGAGCTCGAGCCGAAGCTGGCGGTGGATGCGGTCGTCTCGGGTGAGGAGCTGACCCTCGAGCTCTCCCAGGAGCTCGGCCACCTCGCGCCGTTCGGGCTCGGAAACCCCGGCGTCACGCTGCTCCTGCCCTCGTGCGACCTCTCCGAGGTTGCGCAGACGTCCGATGGCAAGCATCTTCGCTTCCGGGTCCGGCACGCCAACCGTCCGGCCGGGAGCGCGATTGCGTTCGGCCTGGGAAGGCACGCCGAAAGCGCAAGGCGCGTCGTTTCCCACGACGTGCTATTTCGGCTCGAGGAAAACCGCTGGAACGGAACCGTGGCGCCGCAGCTCGTCGTCCGCCGGCTGCTGGAGACGCCAGAGCGCTACGACAGTTTGCGCGAGTGGCTCGCCGGCGAGTTCCGAAAGGCCCAGGGAGAGCGCGACGCGACTGCGCAGGCGATCTTCGAGGACCTGGCGATCCAGCCGGGCGGCCCTCGCCGAGCGCTGCTCGAATCCGACGCCTTCCGGACGCTGCTGACCGAGGAGCCGGCTCCAGTGGCGGAGGCGGCCTAGAGCCCCCGACTAGGCTCGACCGACGGACAGGCGGTGGCTCCTGCGCGGGCGCCAGGGCGCCTCGCGGCGCGCCTCGGAATCCAATCCGGCGAGGAGGCGGGCGAGAGCCAGGGTCCGGCGTTTCTGACGAAGGCGAAGACGCACAGACTGGGCCTTTCGCCCTGAAGCGGTCAGTTCCTACCCGGGGAGTACCATTTGACCATGACATTGATCGAGGCTCCGGAACGCCATCCCGACCTCATCAACGAGCTGATCGCGGAGGTCGGCGAGTACAACCCGGACCTCGATCGGGACCTGATCGCCCGAGCCTTCCGCTATGCGGCCGCCGCCCATGAGGGCCAACACCGCCGCTCGGGTGAGGACTTCATCCACCATCCGTACGCGGTCGCGCGGATCTGCGCCGAGCTCCACCTCGACGACGAGACGGTCGCCGCGGCTCTCCTCCATGACGTGGTCGAGGACACGGACATCACGCTGGACGACGTCCGCTCGGAGTTCGGCGACGAGATCGCGCAGCTCGTCGACGGTGTCACCAAGCTGACGCGCGTTCATTTCCAGAGCCGCGAGCAGGCTCAGGCGGAGAACTACCGGAAGATGGTTCTGGCGATGGCGGAGGACCTTCGCGTCATCTTCATCAAGCTCGCCGACCGCCTGCACAACCTGCGGACGATCGAGTACCTCGGCAAACAGAAACAGATTCAGAAGGCGCGCGAAGCCCTCGAGGTCTACGCGCCCCTCGCGCACCGCCTCGGGATCCACACGATGAAGTGGGAGCTCGAAGACCTCGCCTTCGAGGCGCTCCACCCGCGGAAGTACACCGAGATCAAGGCGATGGTCAACGAGCGCCGTGCCGACCGGGAGGAACATGTCCGCGAGGCCGCCTACGTGCTTCAGCGGGAACTCGACAAGGTGGACATCCCCGCCGACATCTCCGGACGCGCGAAGCACTTCTACTCCATCTACGACAAGATGGCCAAGAAGGGCAAGGAGTTCAACGAGATCTACGACCTCACCGCGATGCGCGTCATCGTCGAGCGCTCAGCGGAGGAGGGAACGCGAGATTGCTACGGCGCCCTGGGCCTGATCCATTCGCTCTGGAAGCCGATGCCGGGCCGCTTCAAGGACCACATCGCGATGCCGAAGCTGAACGGCTACCGCGCCCTGCACACGACGGTCATCGGCCCCCAGGGCCGGCCGCTCGAGATCCAGGTCCGGACGGAAGAGATGCACGAGACCGCCGAGCTCGGAGTCGCAGCCCACTGGCTGTACAAGCGCGGCGGAAAGGGACGCCAGCCGGACGAGCGCTGGGTCGCCTGGGTGCGCAACCTCCGCGAATGGAACGACGAGACCGATCCACGCGAGTACAAGAAGTCGATGCTCGGCGACCTGTTCGTCGACGAGGTCTACGTCTACACGCCGAAGGGGGAGGTCAAGATGCTTCCCGCGGGGTCGACGCCGATCGACTTCGCCTACGCCGTGCACACCGACGTCGGCCACAAGACGGCGGGCGCACGGGTGAACGGCCGGATCGTTCCGTTGCACTACGCCTTGCAGAGCGGCGACTTCGTCGAGGTTCTGACGACGAAGGTCGGGCGCGGCCCCTCGCGCGACTGGCTGACGCTCGCGAAGTCGTCCCGGGCGCGCAACAAGATCCGCCAGTGGTTCACACGCGAGACGCGGGAGGAGACCGAGCAGAAGGGGCGCGAGGCTCTCGAGCAGGCTCTGAAGGCGCAGAAGCTTCCCTATCGCAAGATCGCCGGCTCGGCCGTGCTCGCGCAGGTGATCCGCGAAGCAGGCTTCAAGAAGGCCGAGGACTTCTACCTCGCCCTCGGCTCCGGGAAGCTGGCCTCCGGCCAGATCGTCAACAAGGTCATCCAGCGCCTCAAGACGACCGAGGTTGCCGAGGAAGAGGCGGTCCCGCTCAGGCCGACCCGCTCCGCAGAGACCGTCGGAAGCGATGCGCTCGGGATCAACGTCGAGGGGATCAAGGACGTGCTCGTCCGGCTGGCCAAGTGCTGCACTCCTGTGCCGAGTGATCAGATCGTCGGCTACATCTCGCTCGGCAAGGGGATCACGATCCACCGGGACGACTGCCCGAACGTCAAGGCGCTGCGCCGTAACCCCGAGCGCTTCACGACGGTCAACTGGGACGGGGGCTCGACGAAGAGCTTCCGCGTCCAGATCGCGGTCGACGCCTGGGACCGGCCGCGGCTGCTCGAAGACGTCGCTCGGACCTTCGCCGAGCACGGCTCGAACATCGTCTCCTACGGCGGAACCGTGGAAGACCAGCTCGCAAAGAACTGGTACACGGCAGAGGTCGGCGACGTGAAGGCGCTCCGAGGTCTCCTCGGCTCGCTGCGAAACGTCGATTCCGTCTTCGACGCGTACCGCGTCACGCCAAGCTGATCCTCGTTCGAGGGGTTTGGCGACCCCGAACGAGGGATCGAGTGTCCGCAAAAGGCCTGCTAATCGCGGAAGTCACCCTTCCGGGGGACGATCCCTCGATCGGGAGGGGTACCTCGATCGAAGGATAGACGCCGGAGCCGTTCCGGCTACAACGAGTGCAGGGAGAGGGCAGCTGCGGCGCCCATCCGCTTCGGTGGATGGGCGCGCGGCCTACGAGGTCTCGAGAGAGAGCCGCTGAGTCAGGGGGCGCCGCCTAGAGTTTCGAGGGCGGCGCCCTCAAACTTCTGGATTCGGTCTCGGTACCACGAGGGAATCTCGCAGGCCTTGCGCTCGTCGAGGTCGACCAGGACGAGCGTCTGCTTCGCCGTGACCATCAGGACGTCGTCGTCGACCCGGTAGGCGGCGAACTCGTAAGTCACGCTCGTGCGACCGATCCGCGAGATCCGAATGAAGACCTCGATCAGGTCGTCGAACTTCGCAGGCGCCGTGTACTCGATCGTCGAGGCCCGCATGACGAACTGGCGCTCCTCGTCCGCCCTTGTCCGGAGCATGTCGAGCTGCCGGTGGTACTCGACCCGGGCAGTGTCGAAGTACGGCATGTAGCGCCCGTAGTAGACGATGCCCTGGGCGTCGGTGTCCGAGAAGCCGACTCGCGTCAGCGCCGAGAACCTGAACGGTGATTTCCGGTCGGTGGGCCGGCCGGCGTGCGTCACACGAGGTAGCTTCGCAGACGGACAGGCAGTAGGATCGCGCCGTCAGCGATAAGGGGGAGAGCGATGCGACGATTGCTCCATGTCTTTGTGCCGTTCCTGCTCGCTGCCTTGGCGTTCCCGCTCGCAGCTGCCGCAGACCACGGGAATGCCGACGAGGCGAGCCCTAACATGCTTCACGTCGCGAACCTGCCGCCGCCGCCCCAGTTTCTCGTGTGCGACCGGGGCTCGACGGCGTGCAACAACTCGGATCTCGCCTTCTGGAAGGCGGGGGGCGTGAAGGGTGGCTTCACCGACATTCTTGCGCAAGGCAACTACGAGGGCTTCCGGCTCGTCGACGTCTCGAAGCCGGAGGCCCCGACGAACATCTCGGTCGTCGAATGCCGGACGAACCAGGGCGACGTGTCGTTCTACCAGGCGAGAAACCGCCTGCTCCTGATCCAGTCGATCGAGGAGCCGGTCTCGACGCCCGAGTGCGCGACCGCGCTCGAGCATCCGATCGTTCCCGGCACGAACCCGCTCACCGGGCTACCAGGAAGGTTCCGCCTCAAGGGCCACGAGGGCCTGCGGATCTTCGACGTCACCAACCCGGCTGCGCCGAGGCTCGTCACGATGGTGCGGACCCGCTGCGGCTCGCATACGCACACGACAATCCGTGACGACCGAAACCAGCGCGCGATCGTCTATGTGTCCTCCTATCCGAGCGGCAGCCGCGTCACGAGGCGTGAGGACCTCGCCGTGCTGCCGGAGCAGCCGAACTGCCTGCCGGATCACAACAGGATCTCGATCGTCGAGATCCCCGATCGTGCCCCGGAGGCGGCCACCGTGCTGAAGGAGCAGCCGCTCGACGCGGACACGGCCGTCTGGACGGCGACCGGCAGCGGCGGGAGCCCGGTTCGCGGGTGCCACGACATCACCGTCTACGAGTTCTCGAACTCGAAGAAGGTGGCGGGCGGCGCCTGCCTCAGCGAGGGTCAGCTGTGGGACGTCTCCGATCCCGCGAATCCGACGACGGTCGTTCCCGGCCGGCACACGCACATCCGCAACCCGTTCATCGACGGGCCGACGCCGCCGCAACGCGGCCTGTTCCACACGGCGTCGTTCACGTGGGACGGGGAGATCGTCGCCTTCACCGACGAGTGGGGCGGCGGCGGCCGCCACGGCTGTGACGGCCCGCAGGACACGCGCGGGAACGTGTGGTTCTACAAGAACGTCCCGCCGGGCGTCGACGCGCCGCTCTACGGCCGCTTCATCACGCCGCGGCCGCAGCCGGCGCACGAGGGATGCACGATGCACAACGGCAACGTGATCCCGACGAACGAGGCGTACATCGGCGTCTCGTCCGCGTACCAGGCGGGCACGTCGGTGTTCGATTTCTCCGGAGTCCAGGACCTGCCGGAGATCTTCCTCCCGTTCGTCGCTCCGGCGACCCTGACTCCGCCGCCGTTCGTCGGTCGCGAGGTCGCCTTCTACGACGCGAAGGCGGACGGAAAGGGCATCGACGACACGTGGTCGAGCTACTGGCACAACGACTACGTGTACGCCTCGAGTGGCCTCCCGTCGCCGCCGCCGGCACCTCCGGCCGTGTGCTGCGTGCGGCCTGGCAACCGCGGCCTGGACGTCTACATGCTCGTCGGTCGTCACGGCCGGCTTTCACCGGAGGTGACGGATCCGACGGCCCCGAACGCTCAGCAGTACCGCGCGCGGAAGTTCAGGTACCAGAACCCGCAGACGCAGGAGGTCTTCCAGAACCTCGGCCGCTAGCGCGGCCCCGGCGTCAGTGAGAGGGCGGCGCGACGCCGCCCTCTCACTACGCTCTCGCGCATGGTGGACACAAAAACGCCGGCCGCGCTCGCCTCGGTCGTCGCCGTGCTGTCCGCGGGATGCGTACACGCCGGAGACGGCGAGCAATCCGCGCCGCGGAGAGGGCCAATCGTTGCGCCCGTGACGTTGGCGGAGCGCGGGACCTCGGAGGCGGCCTACGTCGTCGACGATCGTTTGTTTCGGCCCGGCGGCGACGGTCCTGTCAAGCTCGCCGGGGCCGTCAACGCGAACCTCGGCGCGAGCCTCGCCCCGGTTGCCGTTCAGGACCCGGCAGGGACGGCGGTCGTCTACACGTCCTGGCGCGGGCGGCGACCGGTGCTGCGGCTGCGAGACGAGCGCACCGGAATCGACTCGGTGCTCGAAGAAGGAGCCCACTCCGCAGCCTGGGATCGCGCCGGCAGGCTCGCGTACTTCAAGGCGGCGCGTCCCGACTTCGGCGACCCGCGGCGGTATCTGGGGCACGTCGTCGTTCGAACGTCCCGTGCGCGACCGTCCCGCGCGTGGACTCCTCGCGCGGGACGGTACGTCGTCGCAGGTTGGGCGCGCGGGACGGTCGTCGCTTACCGTCTCGGCACCGGCTTCCCCGACCTCGTCGTGCTCGACAGACCCGGCCGTGAGCGGGTGCTCGCGCGCGGCAGCGCTCTCGTCGCTCTCAGTCCCGACGGCGCGCGGGCGTTCGTCAGCCAGTACGGAGTCACGCCGCCGCTCGTGCGCGTGCTCGATGTCGCCTCGGGAGGCGAGGTCGCGCGGCTGCACGTGGACCGACGGGCCGCCGCGTACGTGGTCGAATCCGGCTCGTGGATGGGCGAGCGCGTCTTTGCCACGTCGCCGACGGGCATCGTCGTCTTCCGGGTTGCGGCGACCGGAATCGCCGTCGAACGCGTCCTCCGCACGGAACACCAGTTCCCGGGAGGAGTCGGCGAGACGCGCGCGGTCGGCGAGGGCGGCCGCGTTGTCGCATTGGGGGAGCTCCCGTCGCAGCCGCGCGAGGCCATCCCGCGCGCTGCGCTCGTCGAATGCGACGTCGAGAAGTTTCGCTGCGTCCGCGTCGCGGTCGCGAGCTCGGCCGCGCCTCCGCGACCGATCTACAACCCGAGCCGGCCCTAGCGAAAAATCATGGCTGTCTGGCTGCATCCCGGTTAGTGTCCGCGTAACCATCGGAGAAGGGGGAGAGCATGAGACCTACCGTTCGGCTATCGACCTTCGTGTTAGCGCTCGCGGTGCTCGCATTCCCCGTCACGGCCTCGGCCGACCACGGAAATGCGGACGACGCAAGCCCGAACATGCTCCACGTCGCCAATCTCCCGCCGCCGCCTCAGTTCCTGGTCGGTCCGCCGAACGAGACGCGGGTGAACTCCGACCTCGCCTTCCACGGCGCCGGAAAGACTCGTAGCAGGCACCACGACCTGCTCGCGCAGGGGAACTACGACGGGTTCCGTCTCGTCGACATCTCGGATCCGTCCGACCCCGTCGAGGTTGCCGTCGTCGAGTGCCGCGCGAACCAGGGCGACCTCTCGTTCTACGAGGCGAAGGACCGGCTGCTGCTGATCCAGTCGATCGAGATCGCCCAGACGACCTCCGACTGCGCCACGGCCCGTGACCAACCGATCGCACCCGGGATCCATCCGATCACGGGGCTGCCGGGGAACTTCTTCGTGCCGGGCTTCGAGGGACTGCGGATCTTCGACGTCACCAACCCGGAGGCTCCGGTGCACATCGCGTCGGTTCCGACCGCCTGCGGGTCGCACACGCACACGACGATCCGGGACGAGCGCAACCAGCAGGGAGTCGTGTACGTCTCGTCCTACCCGACTGGTGCCAGCGTGACGCCCGGGAACGCCGACTTCGGCGGCCCGCGCTGCGTCCCGCCGCACGCGAAGATCTCGATCGTGATCATCCCCGACGACTCGCCCGCGACCCCGATCGTGAAGGAGCATCCGCTTCATCCGGACACGCTGCCCTTCCGCGGGACGCTCGCGTCGGGCGGCACCGGCGCGCAGGCCTGTCACGACATCACCGCCTACTACGAGACACAGAGCGCGAATGCGGAACAGAACTTCCAGCCGCCCAACCCCAAGTTCCACGTCGCCGGCGCGGCATGCCTCGAGGAGGGCCAGCTGTGGGACATCACCGATCCCGCCAACCCCACGACGCTGGGCGCACACTCGCACATCCGCAACCCCTTCATCAGCGCGCAGAACGGGCTCTTCCACACCGCGTCATTCTCGAACGACGGTGAGGTCGTCCTCTTCACGGACGAATTTGCGGGCGGCGGTGGCTCGGGGTGCAAGGGGCCGCAGGACACGCGCGGCAACGTCTGGTTCCACAAGAACGTACCGCCGGGAACGGAGCCTGTGCCGGTGTACGGGCGTTACATGATCCCGCGGCCGCAGCCGCTGCCGGAGATCTGCTCGCTTCACAACGGCAACGTGATCACGACGAGCGACGAGGCCGACGGCGATTTCGGCGTCTCGTCCATGTACCAGGGCGGGACGACCGTCTTCGACTTCACCGGGATCGGGCAGCTCCCGGAGCGCGTGCTTCCACCGAGCCTTCCGGCCGCGGCGCCGCCGCTCGTCGCGCGAGAGGTCGCCTACTTCGACGCGAAGAACGACCCGCCCCCGCCCGTCGGCATCGACGACGTGTGGTCCACGTACTGGTACAACGACTTCATCTACGCGAGCAGCGGGCGCGTCCAGGCCAGGCGGCCGGGCAACCGCGGTCTCGACGTCTACATGCTCGTCGGCAAGAACGGCCGGCTGGTCGACCGAGGCACGGGTCTACCGACGGTCACGACGCCACAGGACGCGAACCGCCCGAGCGTTCAGCAGTTCAAAGGCCGCAAGGTCCGGTACATGAATCCCCAGACGCAGGACACGTTCCACAACGCCTCGCACGGGCAGTAGCGCACAAAGACGTGTGTCGCGCGAGAGGGCGGTCGTGAGACCGCCCTCTCCGCCTCTCAGGCCCGGATGACGCCGAGAACTGCGTCCCGCTTCTGCTCCATCAGCTCCTCGGATCGGGCCTCCAGGTTCAGCCGCAGCAGGGGTTCGGTGTTCGACGGCCGTACGTTGAAGTGCCAGTCCTCTCCGCTGATGGAGATCCCATCGAGGTGGGAGACCTCCCCTTGGCGGCCGAAGTGCGCCTCGAGATCTTTGAGCTTCGCGGCGACGTCCGGGACCGGCGTGTTCAGTTCCCCGGTGATGAAGTAGCGGTCGCGGAAAGGCTGCAGGATCTCCGAGAGCTTCTGTCCACGCTTCGACACCAGCTCGAGCATGAGCAGGAAGGGGACGACGCCCGAGTCGGCCTGGCTGAAGTCCCGGAAGTAGTAGTGGCCCGAGACCTCGCCACCGAAGACAGCGCCCTCCTCGCGCATCCGGTGCTTGATGTACGCGTGGCCGACGCGGTTGATCAGCGGAACGCCGCCGGCGCGCTCGATCGTCTCGCGGACGGCCCAGCTGGCCCGGACGTCGTAGATGATCTTGGCGCCGGGGTTCTTTTCTAGGACTAACTCGGCGAGCAGCGCGGTGATGAAGTCGCCGGGGACGAACTCGCCCGTGTCGTCGACGAAGAAGCAGCGATCGGCGTCGCCGTCGAACGCCACGCCGAAGTCGGCTGCCTCGGCCGCCGTTCGCTCGATGATGAACTCGCGGTTCTCGGGGAGAAGCGGATTCGGCTCGTGGTTCGGGAAGGTGCCGTCCGGCTCGAAGTAGTAGCGGACGGCCTCGATCGGAAGCCGCTGGAGGACGGGCGGGAGCATGACGCCGGCCATCCCGTTCGCCGCGTCGACGACGACCCGCAGCGGCTTGATGGCGGACAGGTCGACGAAGGACAGGACGCGGTCGACGTACGCCGGCCAGATGTCGTAGTCCTCGACCTGTCCCGGTGCCTGTCCCTCGGACGTGTCTCCAAGGGCGAGCGCTCGGTCGCGAATATCCAGAAGCCCCGACTCGCCCCCCACCGGAAGCGCCCCCTGCCGGACGATCTTCATCCCCGTGTACTCCTTGGGGTTGTGCGAGGCGGTGACTGCGATTCCGCCGTCGAGCTCGAGCTCGCCCACCGCGAAATACAGCATCTCGGTGCCGACGAGCCCGAGGTCGAGCACGTGGGCACCCGCCTCGGAGGCGCCGCGGATCAGGGAGGCGGCCATCGCCGGCGACGAGAGGCGCATGTCGCGCCCGACGGCGATGCGCTTCGGTTCGAATTGCTCCACGTATGCGCGTCCGATCGCATAAGCGCCGTCCTCGTTGAGCTCGGAGGGGTGGAGGCCGCGAACGTCGTACGCCTTGAAGACCTTGGGATCGAGCACGGCCCGATGCTACGGAACCACGGCCCGGTCCGAGGCGTAGAGCCAGCACGAGACGCACCGCCCCGCTCGTCTGCGCCGCGGGGGCGCCCGCCGAAATGTCCCGTCGCGGTCGCAGCGCCGCTCAGGGCGGCCGCGAACCGGTCGGAGGGCGCGACTGGATCGGTCAAGTGACGAGCGGGTGGTCGGTAGGCGCTACCCGTGGCAGGGCTGCGGGTACGACAGGCCGGGAGCCGCAGTTGTGAAGCACGGTGGGCAGATCCCGTGTGTCCGCTCAGGGAGAGAAGGAGCCCGGGATCCGTCAGACCACTCGCTGCTCCCAGAGCGTGTGGCGCCGCACCATGCGCACTTCACCACCCAGGGCTTGGCCGTCTCATCTGTCGCCGTCTGCTGTAGTGCGTCTCCCGATTGCGTCACATTCCGATCGTCGCACCCCCGGGCTTCGCCGGATACCCCTCGATTGGTGGGACCTGGCAGACGCCGCGGGCGGGAGTTTCTGTCCGGTCGCGTTCGTTCTTACACTTGAGGCATGGAGCGCAAGCTCGCGACAGTCCTGTTCGTCGACCTCGTGGGGTCGACAGCGCTCGTCTCCGGCATCGATCCGGAGGTGGCGCGGCGACGCGTGCAGCAGTATTTCGACAAGGTCTCCCACTGCGTCGTGACGCACGGCGGGATCGTCGAGAAGTTCGCCGGCGACGCCGTCATGGCCGCTTTCGGTATCCCCCAGTCGCACGAGGACGACGCCGAGCGCGCGGTTCGCGCCGCGCTCGGGATCCTCGACGGCGTCCGCGAGCTCGGCCTCGAGGCTCGGATCGGCATCGAATCCGGCGAGGTGGTCTTCGATGCCCGCGAGTCGACCTTCGCGACCGGGGAGGCAGTGAACATCGCGGCTCGTCTCCAGCAGTCCGCGCCCGTGAACGCGATCATCATCGGACCGGGAGCCCACAGGCTCACGTTGGGGCGCTTCGAGCTCGAGGACGAGGGGCCCGTCGAGATTCGCGGCCGCAAGGACCCGGTCTGGGCCTGGCGCGTGATCTGCGTCACCGGCGGCCGTTCGCAGGCTTCCACCCGCCGTGCGCCACTCGTCGGCCGCGACGCAGAGCTGGAGCTGCTCGAGAACACCTACGAGCGCGCCGTCCGCGACCGCCGGGCGCATCTCTTCACGATCTACGGCGAGCCTGGGGTCGGGAAGAGCCGTCTTGCCTCGGAGTTCGTCGGTGGGCTCGAGGCGGCGACCGTGCTCTTCGGGCGCGCGTTGCCGTACGGCGAAGGCGTGACGTACTCGGCCTTGGCCGACATGGTCAAGGTCGCCGCCGGCATCTCCGACGACGACCCCCTCGATGACGCACTCGAGAAGCTTCGGGAGTGCTGCCCCGACGAGGCGGTCGCCGACCTGCTCGCCCTCGCCTCCGGCGTGCTCGAGGCCGTCAAGAGCGAGCGCAACCAACAGGAGATCGCCTGGGCCGCACGCGAGTGGGCCGAGAAGCTGGCAGAACCGCAGCCGCTCGTGCTGCTTTTCGAGGACATCCACTGGGCGGAGGACGCGCTGCTCGAGCTCGTGGAGCACATGGCCACCTGGGTGCGCAACGTTCCGATTCTGCTCGTGTGCCTCGCGCGGCCAGAGCTTCTCGACCTCAGGCCGGGCTGGGGAGGAGGGCGTGTTCGCGCCACCTCGATCGAGCTCGAGCCGCTCGGGAGAGCGGACAGCGAGGCGCTGGTTGACGCGCTCGACGGGCAGCTCTCGGCCGCGGCGCGCGAGGCGCTGCTGGCGAAGACGGAGGGCAACCCGCTCTTCGTCGAGGAGACGATCCGCATGCTCCTCGAGGGCGACGGTGTCGCCGGCGGAGTCGAACGCATTCCGGACACGCTCCAGGCGCTGATCGCTGCGCGGATCGACCAGCTCCCTTCGGGCGAGAAGGAGGTCCTCCAGGGCGCGTCCGTCATGGGCAGGATCTTCTGGAAGGGCGCCCTCGGCCAGCTCGTCCTCGAGGGGACCGAGATCGATCCGCTGCTCGACGACCTGGAGCTGCGCGAGTTCGTGCTCGCCGAGCCTCGCTCGACGATCACCGGCGAGCAGGCGTTCAAGTTCAAGCACGTGCTGATCCGCGAGGTCGCGTACGGCGGGCTGTCGAAAGCCGCCCGGGCCGGCTACCACCGCCGGTTCGCAGAGTGGCTCGCAGAGCGGGTAGGCGAGGAGCTCCTGGAGGTTCGCGCCTACCACCTCGACCAGGCCACCGGGTTGATGGCAGAGCTCGATGGCGCCCCTCCCGAGGACCTTGCGGTCGAAGCCGCGGCGGCACTGGAGGAAGCCGGACGCAGAGCCCTGGCCCGTGAGACGAATGCGACGGCCAGGAAGCTCCTGATCCGCGCCGTCGAGCTCGAGCCAACCCTGGAGCGCCGCTTCCAGGCCGCGCGCGCCGCCTGGCGGATGAGCGACTTCCCGGTCGTCTCCGGTGAGATGGAGGAAGTTTTGAAGGGCGCTCGCGAACAGGGCGAGCGCGACCTGGAGGCGCGCGCGCTCACCGCGCTCGCCGAGGTCACACTGCTCCGGGAGGCCGACGTCAGCCGGGCCGAGGAGCTCGCACGCCAAGCGCTCGAGGTCGCGCAACAGGACGAGAGTCGCATCGACGCGCTGAAGATGCTGGAGACCGTGGCCTGGTGGCGGGGACAGCTGAGCGAATCCGAAGGCTACGCGGAGGAGCAGCTCGAGATCGCCCGCAGGCTGGGGCGGCAGGATCTGGAGAGCGAGGCGCTCCTCTCGCTGGCCGGGATCTACACGTCGAGGCGCGAGGATCAGCGTGCCGAACCGTTGATCGAACTAGCGCTTGCGCTCGCCGACTCGAGCGGGTCGCTGACCACGAGGGCGCACGCGTTCATGCAGTCAGGGGAGCTCCACGCCTGGCGTCGGCGGTACGACGAGGCACTTGCGGAGTACGCAAAGGCCCGAGACCTCTACGCCGAGGTCGGCGCCGCCACTCATCTCGCCCGGACGATGCTGCGTACTGCGGTGATCGTCCGGAAGACCGACGTCCTCGAGGCTGAGAAGCTCGCACGCGAGGCGATCCGGATCCTCAAGCCGCTGGAAGACCGTGGAACCCTGTGCGAGGTGCAGCGTCTACTCGCCGAGCTCCTGCTCGACCAGGGCAAAGTGGACGAGGCCGAGGTCTACGCGCTGCGAGCGATCGAAACCGTCGGCCCGCAGGACGTCAGCTCTCAGGCGTCGACCAAGAAATCCCTTGCGCTCATTCGGGCACACCAGGGCCGAGATGAAGAAGCCGAGTTGCTTCTGCGCGAGTCGATCGAGATCCTCGAGCGCAGTGAGTACTCGCGCTTCCTCTCCGATCCGCTGAAGGCGATGATTCAGTTCCTCGAGGAACGCGAGCGCTTCGAGGAAGTCGTCGTCTTCAAGGAGCGCCTCGCAGAGCTCCGAGCGGGATCCGTTTCCGCGGAGGAAGAGGAAGAGAGCGCAGCCAAGATCGCCTGATGTGACTCCTCGCCGGGCGATTCGCTGATCACCGTCGCCGGCCGGTCGAATCGGGCAAGCGCCTGGCCGAGCGGCTCGGCTCGCAACGTCCCTTCGCCGTAGGGCAAGTGGTTCTTCTCGTTCCGATTCGCATACGCGATGTCGGAGAAATGGATATGGAACGGCGCGCCGGCCTCGAGGAGCTCGTCTGCCGGACCCAGGATCGCTGCGAAGTCGCCGGTGGCCAAGAACGCTCCGTCCGTCACGGCGTGGAGGTGCGCGAAGTCGAGGACGGGGCGAACCCAGCCACCCAGGCGTGCCGAGATGCCGAAGACGTCTTCGGCCGTCCCGATCTCCCGTACTCGGCCCATGATCTCGACGCCGAACGGCACGGCCCGTCCCTTGCTCTCGAGCCGCTCCCTCAGCTCGGCGAGCTGCTCGACCACCGAATCGAGCGCGTCTTCGCGCGACCGCCCGAGCAGAAAGCCCGGATGGAAGACGACGAGCTCGGCGCCGCAGGCGGCGGCGATGCCGGCCGAATGGTCGAGCATCCCGACCGCCATGCGCTGCTTCTTGTCCCGCTCGACGTGCCCCATGAAGCCGGCGATCGGAGCGTGAACCGACAGGACGATGCCGGCGTCGCGGGCCAGCTCCCCGAGTCGCTCGGCCCACGGGTAGTCCATCCAGAACTTGCCCTCGAAGTCGATCTCGCAGGCGCTGTAACCCCGCTCCTGGAGGAGCGCCACCGCTTCCTCAGGCGATTCGCGCGAAGGAATTCGCGCCGGCCCGAAACGCAGCTCGCTCACGGCTTGACCGTACCCGAGCGTAGGACGCTGGGTGCCGTCCGACGCTCTTCCTACCCTGATTCGCATGTCCAAAGGCCCCTCCAGAATCGATTTGCTCGAACTCGATATCGACCTCCGCCTCACCGACCTCTGGCGAGAGGCCGGCGACGTCGCCGAGTGGAACCTGGAGATCGTCGCCGCCTTCATGCGCGCCGCCTACGGAAAGGGCTACTGCGACGCCCTGACCGAGGACTCGCCCGGGAGCCTGTGCGAGGAGCACGGTTATCGCATCCCCGACAGGCGTCGGCCCGCACCGATGCGCGAAGGCTGACCCGAACCACCGGCCGAGAGCCTCTGTCTAGACTCTCGGCGTGGCCCGGCGCAGCAGCCCAGCCCGCCTCGTCATCGCCCTCTCAGTCGCGGCGATGCTGGCCGTCTTCCTGCTCTACACGTCGATCGCGGGCGGGACGCCGCAGCTGCGTCCCAGCCAGCTGAAGGGCCGCACCGCAGAGGTCTCGATCGTCGGCAAGGTTGTGGCTCCCGTCGAGCGGAGCGGGCGCACCATCCGCTTCCGGATCAGGGACGTTGAAGGCGCCTCGGCCATCCGGCTGCCGGTTACCTACACCGGCTCTGTGCCTGACCTCTTCAAGACGGGTCGAGACATCTCCCTGAAGGGAAGTCTGCAGGGCGGCGTCTTCGTCGGCACTCCGGGGACGCTCGTCACGAAGTGCCCCTCGAAGTACACGGCTAAGAAAGACTCGTAATGCCCGAGCTGGGGCGGGCAGCGCTCATCGTCTGCCTCGCGCTGGCGCTGTACGCCGTCGTCGGGGGCGCGTTCGCAGCCGTCCAGGGCCGCCGCCGCCTCGCCGAGTCGGCGGAGAACGCGGTTCTCGCGTCGTTCGGCGCGGCGCTCGTCGCTGCCGCGGTTCTCCTCGCAGCCCTCGTGCAGAACGACTTCGGCTTCGTCTACGTCGCCGACCACACGAGCCGCGAGCTCCCCCTCGGCTACACGATCTCCGCTTTCTGGGGCGGCCAGGAAGGCTCGCTTCTTCTCTGGCTGCTCATCCTCACCGGCTTCTCCGCAGCCGCCGTCCTCTTCGCCAGGCGCTCTGCGCGCAGCCTGCTCGCCTGGTCCGTGCCGATCCTCGGCGGCGTCACGGTCTTCTTTTCGTTCCTGCTCGTCGCAGTCTCGACGCCGTTCGCGACGCAGGCTGCACCGGCCGACGGAGCCGGGCTGAATCCCAGCCTTCAGAACCCGTACATGCTCGCGCACCCGCCGATGCTCTATCTCGGCTTCGTGGGGCTGACGATCCCGTTCGCGTTTGCGATGGGCGCGCTGGCGGCCCGCCGGAGCGACGAGCTCTGGATCGTCGTCACCCGACGCTGGACGCTCGT
>Ga0136614_10000982_pt1 | contig 15893 bp, 16 predicted proteins | sample AntDrymUQ2792106_2_FD_106643 | JGI IMG/M metagenome (GOLD analysis project Ga0136614, IMG submission 106643) | Polar desert sand microbial communities from Dry Valleys, Antarctica - metaG UQ279 (21.06) | ecosystem: Environmental > Terrestrial > Soil > Desert | place: Antarctica: Dry Valley... | reverse complement strand
GGGCGGTCGGCGTACTCCCGTCCTGGCCGGGATGACGGCCCTGTCGGCGCTGGCCCTCGGCGTCCCCGCCGCCAGCCTGGCGTTCTGGCTGGTGATCGGCCGGTCCGGGGAGATGGACGTGCCCGAGATCTTCACCGCCGCCGCCACGTCGGCCGGGCTGGCCGCCGGCGGCGCCGTCGTCACGACCGTCCTCGCGTTGCCGGTCGGCCTGCTTGCCGCGCGGCACGCCGGCTGGTTTCCGCGGCTGATGGAACGGGCGGCGTACGTCGGGCACGCGGTTCCCGGCGTGGTCGTTGGGCTGTCGCTGGTTTTCTTCGCTGTGAACTACGCCTTCGGTCTGTACCAGAGCGTGCCGCTCGTCCTCTTCGCGTACGCCGTGCTGTTCCTGCCGCTGGCGGTCGCCGGGGTGCACGCCTCGGCGGCTCAGTCCCCGCCGGCGCTGGAGGAGGTGGCCCGGTCGCTGGGCAGCCCGCCCCGGCAGGTGCTGCGTCGGGTGACCCTGCCGTTGGCCGCGCCCGGGATCGCGGCCGCGGCGGTGCTGGTCTTCATCACATGCATCAAGGAGCTGACCGCCACGCTGATGCTCCAGCCCACCGGCACGAGCACGCTGGCCACCGAACTCTGGACGCAGACCTCCGTTCGGGCGTACGCAGCGGCGGCACCGTACGCTGCCCTGCTGGTGCTGCTCTCGGCAGTACCGGCGTACCTGCTCGGCCGGCGCAGTCACCGATGGGGGGTCAGGCATGAGTGAGCTCGTCGTCCAGGCACTCCGGAAGTCCTTCGGCCCTACTGAGGTCCTGGCCGGCATTGATCTGACAGTTCCGTCCGGGTCGCTGGCCGCCGTCCTGGGGCCTTCCGGCTGCGGCAAGACGACGCTGCTGCGGATCGTTGCCGGCTTCGAGCGCCCGGACGACGGCGCGGTCGAGCTCGCTGGACGCACCGTGGCCAGCCGGTCGGTCGACCTGCCGCCGGAGAAGCGCCGGATCGGCATCGTGCCGCAGGAGGGCGCGCTGTTCCCGCACCTGTCGGTCGATCGCAATGTCGGCTACGGGTTGCGCCGCGGTGCCGACCGCGGCCGGGTCGCGGAGGTGCTGGAACTCGTCGGTCTGGCCGGCTACGGCGACCGGATGCCGCACGAGCTGTCCGGCGGGCAGCAGCAGCGGGTCGCCGTCGCCCGGGCGCTCGCACCGCGGCCGTCGCTGATCCTGCTCGACGAGCCGTTCAGTTCGCTCGACACGGGCCTGCGCGCCGAGGTCCGCGCGGACGTCCGCGCCGCGCTGAGCGCCGACGGGGCCACCGCCGTCCTTGTCACGCATGACCAGGAGGAGGCGCTGTCCACCGCCGACCTCGTCGCGGTCATGCGAGCCGGCCGGATGGTGCAGGCCGCCTCGCCCCGCGGGCTCTACCTGGCGCCAGCCGACCTCGGTGTCGCGAACTTCGTGGGGGACACCGTGCTGCTGGACGGCACGCTGTCCGGCCGGTGCGCCGTCACCGCCCTGGGCGCGCTCGCGGTGCGGGCGCCGATGCCGGCGGGTAGCGCGGTGCGCGTCGTCGTGCGCCCCGAGCAGCTCGTGCTGACCGCGGACGGCGACGGCGTATCGGCGCGGGTGCGCGACCAGGTCTTCTTCGGCCACGACGCGCTGGTCCACCTCGAACTCAGCGATGGTGCGGTGGTCACCGCGCGCAGCCTGGACGCGGCGTGGGCGCAGCCCGGGCTCGACGTCCGCCTCGCCGTACGGGGGGAAGTGACCTGCTTCTCGTCTCAATAGTCTGGGCGCGACAGCGGTCGGCGAGGCGGAGGGCAGCGTGGACGAGATCATGGTTCGCCGGGCCGCTGATGGCTGAGGACATCGACGCTGCCTGGGGCGATCCCAAGCTGGCCAACATCCTGTACCACGACTGGGAAGCGGCCGGCTACGACGAGAAGTGGTCCATCTCCTACGACGAGCGCTGCATCGGTTACGCCCGCGACCGCTTCGTCACGATCGCCGGCGACGAGGGATGGCCGTACGCCGACGCGGTGGAAATTGGTTCAGGGACCGGATTCTTCCTACTCAATCTGATGCAGGCCGGGGTGGTCACCCGGGGGCGGCTGACCGACATCAGTCCCGGAATGGTCGAGGCGGCTGTCCGCAACGCCGCGCGGCTGGGACTCGACGTGGACGGTCGGGTGGCCGATGCGGAGTCCCTGCCGTACGCCGACGACTCGATGGACCTCGTGGTGGGACACGCCGTGCTCCACCACGTTCCCGACGTCGAGCCTGCCCTGCGCGAGGTGCTGCGGGTGCTCAAGCCGGGTGGGCGGTTCGTCCTCGCGGGCGAGCCGACGCGCTATGGCGACGTCGTCGCGCGAAGGCTGTCGCGGCTGACCTGGTGGTCGGTGACCCGGGTGACCCGGCTGCCGGTGCTGTCGTCGTGGCGGCGGCCGCAGCGCGAACTGGACGAGTCCTCGGCCGCCGCTGCTCTGGAGACGGTTGTCGACCTTCACACGTTCGCACCCGCGCGCCTTCGCCGGCTGGCGCACGCCGCCGGCGCGGTGGACGTGGTGGTGCGGACGGAGGAGTTGACGGCGGGATGGTTCGGCTGGCCGGTCCGCACGTTCGAATGCGCCGTACCGGCCGGAAAACTCGGTTTGGGCTGGGCGATGTTCGCTTACCGGACCTGGCAGCGACTGTCCACAGTGGACTCCAAGGTCTTCTCGCGGTTCGTCCCGGAGGGGCTGTTCTACAACGCGTTGCTCACCGGCGTGAAGCCGGCACCCGCCGCCCCGCTCCAATAGTGACTTTGCCCATACATGGTCGGGCAGGAAGCGACATGTCCAGGTTCAGCGGGGCAGCGCCACGAGCCCAGTCAGCAGGGCCAGTCGCTCGTCGCCGGTGAGGGCGTCGTACGGCGGGGCGGCGAGCCGGTTCGTCTCCGCTTCTATCTCCTCGCGCCGGGCTCCGGCCGGCAGCGCCTGCATGGTGGCGGCGGTCAGCCCTGCCGCGGACCAGGCTGCGGCGTGGGCGTCCGCACGGTGGTAGCGCAGCGCCGCCAGCCGGTTGAACAGCAGCAGCGCGGGACCGGCGCCCGGTGGCTCGTACGGCGGGGTGGTCGCGGCGACGGCGTCGCCACCGGTGTCGGCGCCGGCCAGCAGAACCTGGTTCGTCAGCTCGGCGAGTGTTGGCAGGCTGCCCGCACGGGATGACCAGGCCTCCGTGGCGACCCGGTTGTGCAACGGGAACAGCTCAGCGTAGAACTCCCGGCTGCGGTCGGTGAGGTGCAGCCAGTCCGGGGAGATCCTGAGTGTCCCGACTGCTGACTGCAAAGCCAGCCAGGCGTCGAGCTCGGCGGGATCGACGTACCGACTCATCGCGCGTAGTCCATCGTGACTCACCGAGCGCACCGGAAGCGCCAGCCGCAGCTCGATCAGGAAACCGACCTGAGCCAGGCCCAAGCGCTGGATCAGCGCCTGGCCCGGCTCCCGGCTGGCGATGTGGACCGCGATGACGAGCCGGTCGATCACCGGGGCGATCTCGGCAGCGAGCCGGGTCGCCCCTGTGCCAGCTCCCATCCAGCCCTGGTGACCGCTAGTCGTCCGGGCTCTCGACGTCAGCGGAACTGCTGACGACGTTGAAGGATTCGTCGAGTTGCACATCGACGGAGTTGCCGTTGTCCAGGGTGACTTCGACTTCGTAGTAGCTCTCCTCGTCGCCGACTTCCGTGCCTGTCACGCGCCCGCCACCGGTGCTTTCCAGGGCGGCGGTCGAGGCACGCTCCAGGTCCGTGCCGGTGATCGCCACATCCGGGCCGCCGTCCTCCGATCCGCCGGCGGCGACCGCGACTCCGGTCCCGGTGGCGGCGGTAGCGGCGAGAGCGCCGGCCACGATGCCGGCCTTGGTTCGTGTTCGCATGATCGGACTCCTTACGCTCGGGTCAGGGTAACGCCGCAAGCGTCGTTGACGGACGCTGAAACGACCCTGAACGCCGATGAGGTCGGAGCGAAGGAGGCGCTGCTGATGTCCAGCGTGGTACTGCTGATCGGGACCCGCACGGGTCTGCGGCTGGATCCAGGCGTCGATCCTCCCGGATCGCTTCCCTGCGTCTTTCCGCTGCTCGCCGACGAGGACCGGTAGGCACCGAGGGCCGGTGCACGGCGCCGAACTGCGGGTGATCCCGGCTGTCTCCGGCGGCTGATCAATGTCCGATGTGACTGCCGAGTGGCCGGGGTGGGGGGTTGGCCGCGCGGCGCTGCTTGCGGATGGCGTGTCGGGTGCCGAGCACGCCGGCGCCGTACCAGCCGAAGAGACCGACCGCCGCAACGGCCGGCAAGAGGGCCAGCGACGTGAACAGCCAGTCGAGGGCGTCGGCGGAATCCGCGCGCGTCCTCGGAGTCGCGACCCGTCGCAGGATGGCGAGGGCCGACAGGCTGAGGACGAGGCCGGCCAGCGCGCCGAACAGCGGCCCGGATCGGGAGCCGAGGACGTAGGCAGGTTCGGGAAAACGCCCACCCAACAAGACCGTGGCCAGTAGCGCGACCATGCCCACCATCAAGACGGCGGCGAGCACCACCGGCCCGGGTCGGCCGCCGGCGGCAGCGCCGAGCGCGGTCAGCGACACCCCCAGCGAGGCGACAGCAACCATCCGGCGGGCCACCCGGCCGCTGTCCTCGATCGGCGGGGCGTAGCGCGTGATCGCGTTCTGCCGCGCCGCCACTCGGCAGGTCTCGTACGGCGCCCGCAGACCCAGCGTCCGCGCCAGGACGCTCTTGCGCAGCCGCAGTTCGGGGGGCGGCTCGAGTCCGCCCAGCCGGTTGGCGAGCATGGTGCGCAGCACCCCGCGGGAGCGGCTGGTGGTGGCTGCGCGGGCGGAGTCCCACGGCCCGAGGTCCCGCCACAGCTCGACGGTCTGCGCGGACACCCGCTCGCACTGTCCGCGGTAACGCAGCAGGGTGTCGGAGTCGGCGACGGAGTCGATCCGGATCCGCTTGGTCGGCAGCTGGTCGGTCGCAGCGATCCGGCGCAGCGCCTCGCCGGCCTGCGCGGCGCTGATCCGGCGTTCGTAGGACAGCGCCCCCCGATGCAGGTCGTCGACTAGCAGTTGGTCGGTGAGCAGCTGGCGCAGTTCGGGCTGTCTGATCTCCGGCGAGATCTGGATGACCCCCTGCCTGACGGCTGCCAGCCGCTCGTCCGGCGTGATACCGGGCATCGGGAAGCGGCCGCCGGTGACCGCGAAGTGCAGCGTGACGCCGAGCGCCCAGACGTCCCCTGCCGGGCGGCGCTTGATCTCCGTGGCCGGGTCGGCGTGCTGCGCCCTGGCCTCCTCCGGAGCGGTGTAGCTCAACGTCCCCGGCGCGGACAGCACGTACGAGCCCTCCATCGGCCGGGTCAGCCCGAAGTCGCCGAGCTTCCACACGCCGTCGACGAGCATGATGTTGTCCGGCTTGACGTCCCCGTGCGCCGTCTGCAGGTCGTGCAGCTGGGCCAGCCCGTCCGCGATCCCGGCCAGCGCCTCGCACATCGCGGTGGGAACTGCCCACCGGCCGTCGTCGGGCAGCGGGTCGCCCCGGCGCACGGCGAGGACGTACTCGCGGAGGTTGAGCGAGGCCCACGGCATGACGATGAGTACGCCGCCGACGTACGGCCCGGTGTTGATCTGGCGGGCGATCGTCGACGACATCAGATGCGGGTGGCCGAGGGTCAGCGAACTCATCGCGGCGACCTCGTGCACCACCTGGTCCTGCCGTCCGTGCGCGGACTGGGGCAGCAGCACCTTGAGCGCCACGTCCCGTCCCGACAGCGCGTCCGGGTCGCTGGCACGGTAGACGTGGGCGTTGATCCCGGCGTTCACCCGGGCGGTGATGGTCCAGATCTGCAGGCTGTCACCGGCCTCGAGCGCGAACCCGCTCGGCGCGTGCTCGGGGAGGGTGTAGGACCCGAACACCTCGGTTGCCGCCGGCGCGTGGGCATACCCGCGTTCGGTGCTCACCGTCGCCTCCCTCCACCACCGTCGCCGCCGGTCTCGGCCGGGCCTTCTCCGGTCAACCTGGCCTTCCAACGGTAACGCCACTCGCGGGCCTGCTCGGGGATCCGCTGCAGATGCGCCGGGGTGACCAGGCCGTGTCCGATGAGGGCAGCGGCCAGCATGCCGAGGCTCACCGGCCGCTCGGTGAACACCCGCGCGTCGAGCATTTTCTGCTTCAAGGCCTTGAGGTCGGTGACGACGTACCGTTCGAGTTCCGCCAACGTCGCGGCGCTGGCCGCCATGCCGGTGAGGGTGGCGACCTCGGCCCCGATCTCGGCGGCAGCGGGCAACCGGCGCAACCGCAGCGGATCGCGCAGCCATGGACCGCACAGCAGCACGGCGGTGAGGAAGTACTGCGCGTCCTCCGCCAGCACGACGCCGGCGCCGGGCCGGGTGGGTTCACCGGTCAGCGGCGGCAGGTCCCGGCGTACCGCGGGGTCCGGGGCGGGTACGGCGGTGCAACTGACCACGAGTGGACGTTCCTGGTGCACCATCGTGGCCGTCCCGACGGTGACGGTCGTGCGGTCGGCGATCCATCTGCCACCCGGCCGCAGCGGGATCAGCGAACCCTCCAGCGTGTCCACAAACAACGGGTTCACCGCGGAGACGTTCGTCAGGTGCCAGCCTGCCTCCTGCGCCTCGATCAGACCGTGGTGGCGGGACAGGTGAACGTCGCCGCCGAGCAGCAGGTCGGCCCCGCCACCGGGTCGCCCGAAGATCAACGACTGCCCGGCGGTCAGCGTCTGCTGCTGACCGTCCGATGACCGCACGACGACGCGGTTCATCCAGAGGGCCGTACGACGAGCGCCGTCGCGTCGTCGGTTCCGCCCGCTGTGACCGCGGCCTGCACGAGCCGGCGCGCGGTCACGTCGGGGTCCGGATCGGCCAGCAGGATGTCCGTCATCTGCGCATCGGTGAGCACGCCGTGCACGCCGTCGGTGCTCAGCAGCACCGCATCGTTCGCGACCAGCCGGTGTCGCGTGACGTCCGCCGTGGCACCGGCCGGGTTGCCGAGATAGCGGCGCAGGTGATTGGCGGTACGCCGGGCCAGCGGCGAGTCCGGCTCGGCCGCGCCGACCGCGACCAGGTGCGCGGCGACGGTGTGGTCGGTGGTGAGCCCGAGCAGGACGCCGTCGTGCAGCAGGTGGCAGCGGGAGTCACCGAGGTTGACGATGAGCAGGTCCTCGGCGTCGGCCACCACGGCGCACAGCGTCGTCGCGCCGGTCACGGCGCCATCGGCGGCGAACTCGGCCACCAGCCGCTCCTGCACCGCCGCGACCACGGTGGCCACTGCCGGCTCGTCGCGCACCGCCGTACCGGCGAGCAGGCCGGCGAACTGATCGACCGCCAGCCAGGCGGCCTCGCCACCCCGGCGGGTGGACCCCATCCCGTCGGCGAGCACGACGATGCCGTCGGCCGGCAACGCGACAAAGGCATCCATGTTCGTGTCGCGCCGCGCGCCGAGGAGGGTGTGGGTGCCGACGAGCCAGCGCACGGCAGGGGACGGTGGAGTCATTGCACCTCACGCAGTGGTGGCCGGGTCTCGGCTTCACGGTACGACGGCTGGTAGGTCCAGGACGGGCCCAACGTCCCGATCTGCACCGTGTCGTGCGGGCGCAGCAGGACCGGCTGACGCACCGCGGTGCCGTTGACTCGGGTTCCGTGCCGGCTCCCGAGGTCCTCCAGCCGGCAGCCGGCCGGTGTGGGGATGATTCGCAGGTGCCGCCGCGACGCCGAGGGGTACTCGACCGTGACGTGGCAGTCGGTCGAGCGGCCAACGACGACGGCATGTCCGGCCACGACGATGTCGGGCTCGCCGTCCGCCGTACTCAGCCGGTGTTCCCGGACCGGTGCGGAAGTCTCGGCCGCTGTGGGTTCCGGCCGGAGGTCCACCCGCCCGCCGACAGCCATCAGGGCAGGTGGCGAGGTCCGGGTGGCCTCTGGAGTCACTTGTGTCGGTTCGGGTGGCGCCTGCGGTCGCGCTGTGTCAGCCGGGCCGACGGTGAGCGTGGGCTCCCGGGAGCCGGCGGAATCCTCCAGGGTCTTGTCCGGGTGGGTCGACCCCGGCGGAGGCAGCGTCGCGGAGATGACCTCCGGGCGGCCCTCGGCGACCGTCTCACTGGACTGGACGAGGACCCGTGGCGCGCCGGCGTGCAGCCACTGCTTCTCGCGGGCGGTGCGCAGCAGGCTGGCGCCGACGGCCTCCTGCACGGTGTCGAGCAGCGGCTCAACGACGGCGTACTCGTCCGCGCTGACGCCGACCAAAAAGGCCCGGGGAAGGACGGCCTTCTGACCGAATGGCAGCAGGACGCGCTGCCGGCGACAGACCCGCGCGATCCGCTTCGTCACCACCCGGACGGTCGGCCGGGGTGCGGGCACGAGTGCTCGGTAGCAGTCGTACGCCGTGTCCGCGAGGCTTGACCGGTCGGGCAGCCAGCGACGGGCGACGAGAAGTCCGGTCGCGACGATCACCAGAACGAAGACCCAGGGGCTCATAGCCCTCAAGACAGCATGCCGGCTCGTTCTGGGGCACCTCCCGTGGAGGGGGTGCCTGGCTCCGCGAGGTCGGCAGGGCGGTCGTCCACGGGCATGCATCACTAGGGTCGCGGGGTGACCGCCCGCGATCCGCGTCAGGCTCGGTTTCTCACCGTGGCCTCGCTGCGTTGGGTGATCCGGCATCGCGCCTGGACGCCGTTCTATCTCTTGCGGTACTGGCGTTTCCTCGTCTTCCGGCTGCGCAACCCGCAGATCGTCACCGAGGGCTTGGTGTTCCTCGGGCGTCGGGTCGAGGTGTACGCCCGACCGGGCCATGGCCGGCTGATCCTTGGTCGGTGGGTGCACATCGGTGACGCCAGCTCGATCCGCTGCCACGAGGGCACCATGCGGATCGGGGACAAGTGCGTTTTCGGACGGCACAACACCGTCAACTGTTACCTGGACATCGAGATCGGCGCGGCCACCCTCGTCGCGGACTGGGTCTACATCTGCGACTTCGACCACATCACGGAGGACATCACCAGACCGATCAAGGACCAGGGCATCGTCAAGAGCCCGGTCCGCATCGGCCCGGACGTGTGGCTAGGGGTGAAGTCCTCGGTGTTGCGTGGCGCGCAGATCGGGCGCGGAGCCGTCGTGGCCGCGCACGCCGTCGTCACCAAACCGATCCCGGCGTTTGCCGTCGCGGTGGGCGTTCCGGCTCGGGCGGTGCGCGACCGGGTCGTGGAGTCCGAGGCGAACACTGCGCGCCGGCTCGCGCTCGCCGACATCGCCCGCAAGACCACGGCTGCGGCTCGTCGGGCGACGGGACCGGAGTGAGTCACGGCGCGCGCCAGGTGTCGTCTGGCTCGGTGGACTCGGTCCAGGGCACTCACTACTTCCGCCGCCTGGGCGGACGCCGTGTACTGCCTGTCGATTCTGGCCCGCCCCAGCGGCTGCAGGCTCGGATGGCGCCGTGGTCGGTGACCTGGGGGCATCCTCCAGCTCGCCGATGCCCGAGGCCGCCAGCGGCGCTGCGTCCTGCTGACCGAGAGTCTGAAAGCGATGAGTCGATAATGGGAGCCGATCATTCTGTAGAAGTTCCCGCGCCTCGACTCACCGAGCGCCTCCACCTCCAGCCGAGCGGTTTACAGAACGCTGCTTACCTGTGCCGTGTACATCAGGACCTGGGAATCGCGCAGTGGTGCGCCGGCGCGTGGAGGGAACTGTGGCCCGTGACAGCGCGGCCGCGATGGACCAAGGATGGCCCACGACGGTGTCAGCAAGTGGCTGGCGTACCACCGTGCCAACGGGGAACTCATCGGCCGCGGCGGTCTCTCCGGGAGCACTGTGGACGGCCGGGACTGCCTAGAGATCGGATGGGCGGTGCGACAGCAATTCTGGGGCCGGGGGTACGCAACCGAGATAGGGCAGGCCGGGCCTAGCTACGCCTTCGAGGTGCTCGCTGCTCAAGAAGTGCTGTCGTACACCGAGATCCACAACCGTCAATCCAGGGCGGTGATGGAGGGACGCGGGATGCACCACGAACGCGACATCACCCCGCCGGGTCTGGTCGCGGGCCTTCACGGCATCCAGGATGCGGCGCCGTTCGCGCTCTGCGCCGTGCCGCGGTCGGCCACGTCACAAGACGTCTCCGATCTGAGGCCGATCCTCGGTGGCGGTCAATAACCCTCAGCCGATCCGCAAGTCGATCCGCGATGGGACAGGTTGGACCGACGGCATGGTGCGGATCGGCCTCAGAGAGACGACGCAGCTCGTCGCCGTCGACACCGGCATCTCGCAGAATCCGGCCATTGTGCCGCGCTTGAACTCGCGATGAAGCGGCACGACCAGCGAGACGGTGCGATCCGGGTGCTTGAGGCGGACGTGGCTGCCACGCTGACGCACCGACACCCATCCGAGCTTGCCGAGCGCTGACACGAGCTGCGCACCGGAGACGACCGGGGGGCGCCCGCTCAAGCCGTTAGCGGCAGCCTGCGTCGGACTATCCCCCGTGGCAGGGATCGGCCTTCCTCGCGCAGCCCCTCCACGTAGAGTGCCAGTGCCTCTTCGGCGTTTGCGGCGGCCTCCTCGAGGCTGTCGCCCTGGGTGTGCAGCCCTGGCAACTCCGGCGCATACGCGTGGTAGCCGCCGTCAACCTGCGGCTCGAAGACGAACTCCACGTCGCCAGCGGGCTCCATGGTGCTGATGGTATCGGCTGCGACGCCCAGCTTCTCTGCTGCCCTGGCTGGTGGCCTCGGCCTCGAGGGAGGTCACGGCGCACGCCACAGCAGGGTGCCGGGGTGAAACTGGCTCCAGGCGAACCAGAACGACTGGCTGGTCGGCAACTCGGGGCCACTCGCGAGGACGGCGATCAGCCCACCGGCATCGAGCCGGACCTCGACCCCGGCCAGGGTGACCGGCTGCCCGGCCGCCAGTTCGGCCTTGGCCTCGGCCACCGCAAAGGCGACGGCTACGCCGGTCGGGGTGACCACGCCCACCACCGGCTCCTGGACCGGCAGCCGATCATCACGCTGCCCGATCGGGAAGATCGGACCGTTGTCGTCGCGCCCACCGAGCGGGTCGGCTTCGTAGTCCCGTCCAGTGCCCGGGTCGGCGGCCAGGATCGTCGTCTCCGGATGGGCATGCCGCCACTCGGCCCAGGTGGTGGTGACCACGGAGAAGCGCTCCAGCTCGATCGACTTCTCCGCAAGCGGCCCGGTGAGCGCCTGCCCGCTGAACTGATCGAGCAGCGACTCGGTGCGGGCGTCGTACATCAGTTTGTTCGAGCGCTGGAGCAGCCCCGACGTGCGCAGCTCGAGGGTGCCTACGCCGGCCGGCTGGCGGTCAAGGTAGTAGCCGACGGCTGTCCCGCACAGGGTGCAGTACGGGATCCCGATCCGCCGACCACCGAGCGTGTCATTGGCCAGTTCGTGGACCTCCATGATCCGCCGCGGGTACGCCCTGGCCTGCCCATCGACGACGACGCCGAACACGACATCCTCATCGGGCAGCCACGACCCGTCGTTCGCCGCCAAGGTGGTGGGGTCGACGAGCGCGGCGATGGCGTCTCGGGCCACCCCGCCCCACATCACGTGCCGCCAGTCCAGGGTGGACGCGTCGTCGTCGAAGAAGGGCTCCCAGGCCGGCTCGACGGCGAGGTAGATCTGCCGCTTCCAGTCGAGGTAACCCGGCGGCGCCGGGGTGTCCCAGCGCAGCAGCGCGTCTGCGTAGGCGACCCACGCCACCGTGCTGGGGTCCGTGGGTGCCCGGTAGCCGGTAAGTCTGTCCAGGCCGTCCAGCAGCGGTGGATCCGATTCGAAGTCCAGTTGGAAGCGCAGCAGGTCGACCAGCAACCATGCCAGCCGCGCATCACCGGATCGGCCCACCACCTCGACCGCTGCATCGTCGAGGTCGAGCGGTGCCGCAACGAGCTGATCGAGCGCCTGGGACGCCGTTGGCCGCACCGCTCCGGCTGGTACGGCCGGAGCCGTGGGCAGGACCGCCGGTTCCGATCCGGAAGTGCCGGCCGGTCCGCCGGCGGAGCAGGCGGTTGCACCGAGCAGCACCGCGGCAACGACCGCGGCCGATCGGACCCACCGCATCCTTCGATGCTAAGACCGGGCCGGTCCGCGCCGACCGGTTTGGAGCTTTCGGTTACCTAACCGGCGCCTCGGTGCTGTGGACGAAGTCGGCGATGAGATCCGCGAGCCGCTCGGGCGCGTCCAACGGGACGAAGGTCTTCGACCCGTCGATCCACTCCAGCCGGGAATCCGGGATGTCGCCGGCCAGCCGCCTGGCGTACCGGGGCCGGAAGAAGGGGTCCTTGACGCCCCACGCCAGAAGTACCGGGCGGTCGAAGCTCCGCAACGCGACCGCGGCGCGCATGGTCTCCCGGGTGGTGATGCCGCGCAGGACCTTGCCGACGTCGCGGCGGACGCCGCGGTCGCGCCGGAACGGTGCCGCCCAGCCGTCGTACACCGAGCGGGGGACAGGGGTGGTCGCGAGCAGGCCAACGGCCCGACGGGCCAGGCGCGTTCGCAGGGACCGGGATGCCAGCCACATCGCTCCCGGGATCCGTGGGAGGAGCTGCAGCGGCCGGAAGGCGGGCGGGAGGAAGTTGTTGTAGGCGTCGCAGTTGGTCAGCACGAGCCGCGCCAGCCGTTCCGGGTGGTCGGCCGCGACGAGCTGGCAGATGGCGCCGCCGGTGTCGTTGCCGACCAGGGTGACGCCGGTCAGGTCGAGGGCGTCGAGGAAGTCCGCAACGAGCCGAGCAAGCCCCGCCGGCGAGAGGTCGGCGTCCGGCTGCATCGCCTCGGTATGCGAGCCGAGTGGCAGGTCCGGGACCACTACGCGGAAGTCCTTGGCCAGCAACGATGCCGGCTCTGCCCACAGCGTCCCGTCCACCAGCAGCCCGTGGACAAGCACGACGACGGGGCCGCTGCCGGTGTCGGTGTAGTGGATCGTTCCTTGGGACAACTGCAGCTGTGGCATGCTTCCTCCGGTTCACATACAGTCTGTATCTGACAACGAGCACGCTAACATACCGACTGTATGTCGACAAGGGATGCCCAAGCCGAGCGGACTCGTCGCGATCTGCTGCGGGTGGCGCGCGAGCTGTTCGTCGAACGTGGTTACGCCCGGGTCGGGACCGAGGAGATCGTGGCGCGCGCCGGCCTGACCCGCGGAGCGCTGTATCACCACTTCCCCGACAAGCAGGCCCTGTTCGCGGCGGTCCACGAACAGCTCGAGCAGGAACTCGTCGCGGGCATCGCCGCGACGATCAGCGAGGTGGCCGATCCGGTCGAGCGGCTCGAAGCGGGTATCCGGTCCTTTCTCGATGCGTGCACGGATCGGCAGTGGACCCGGATAACACTGCTGGACGCGCCCACGGTGCTCGGTTGGGCGACCTGGCGGGAGATCGACCAGCGCTACGGTCTCGGCCTGGTCAGTGCCGCGCTGGCCCAGGCCATGGACAGCGGTGCGCTGATCCGCCAGCCGGTGCGGCCACTCGCCCACATCATGATCGGCGCGCTCGGGGAGGCCGCCCTGCTCATCGTCAATGCCGAAGATCCGGATGTGGCCCGCGCGGAGGTCGAGCCGATCCTGATGTTGCTCGTGCGTAGCCTGCGATCATGACCGAGCGGGACAGCGGCAGCCGGCACGGCGGTTACCTCGCCTTGGAGGTCCTGCGGGAGTACGGCGTGCAGGAGATGTTCACCCTCTCCGGCGGGCACGTCTTTCCGCTGTACGACGCCGCGCACAACACCGGACTTCCCATCTACGACGTGCGGCACGAGCAGACCGCGGTATTCGCGGCGGAGGGTGTCGCGAAACTGGCTCGGCGGCTCGGGCTTGCTGTGCTCACCGCGGGTCCTGGTGTGACGAACGGCGTGAGCGCGGTGACGACCGCCCACTTCAACGGCTCGCCGGTGCTGGTGCTCGGGGGACGTGCACCGCAGTGGCGCTGGGGGGCCGGCTCACTGCAGGAGATCGACCACGTCCCGATCCTCGCCTCGATCACCAAGCACGCGGCCACGGTCGGCTCTGCGCAGGCGATCCCGGGCGACGTGGCGCGAGCGGCCGAGGCAGCACTGTCCGGGCATCGCGGCCCAGCGTTCCTGGACTTCCCGATTGACGTGATCTTCGCCGAGGCGGACGCCACCGCTCCCGGGCTCGGTGTGCCGGACCGACCCGAACCGGATCCGTCCGATGTGGACAGTGCCGCGAAGCTGGTGGCCGCATCGGGGCGACCGGTCCTCATCGCCGGCTCCGATGTGTACGCCGACGGCGCCTGGTCCGAACTGGCGGCTGCTGCCGAGGCGCTCCGGCTGCCGGTGTTCGCCAACGGCATGGGCCGCGGCTGCCTGCCGGGCGACCACGAGCTGTCCTATAGCCGGGCCCGGCGGGTCGCCACACAGGGCGCCGACCTCGTCGTGGTCATAGGCACGCCGCTGGACTTCCGGCTGTCCTTCGGGGACTTCGGTGAAGCCGCCGTCGTACACGTCGTCGACAGCCACGAGCAGCGGGCCCGGCACGTGCAGGTGGCATGCTCGCCGGCCGGCGACCTGCGGGCGGTATTGGCGGGACTGGCGGCGTACACCGGCAACCGCGCCGACCACGAGGGCTGGCTGACGACGCTGCGCGAGGCGGAGACGGCCGCGCGGGCCAAGGAGGAGGACGCGCTGCGGTCCGCGGCCGCCCCGATCGCGCCGAGCCGGATCTACGGCGAACTGCGCCGGGTACTCAGCCGGGACGCGGTGGTGATCTGCGACGGCGGGGACTTCGTGTCCTACGCCGGCAAGTACCTCGACTCCTACACGCCCGGCTGCTGGCTGGACCCCGGTCCATACGGCTGCCTCGGGACAGGGCAGGGCTACGCCATGGCCGCCCGGCTCACCCGGCCCGACGCACAGGTCTGCGTGCTGCTGGGCGACGGCGCGGCGGGGTTCTCGCTGATGGATGTCGACAGCCTGGTCCGGCACCGGCTGCCGGTGGTCATGGTGGTCGGCAACAACGGGATCTGGGGGCTGGAGAAGCACCCGATGCGGCGGCTCTACGGCTACGACGTCGCCGCGGACCTCCAGCCGGGACTGCGCTACGACGACGTCGTCCATGCACTTGGCGGTGCGGGCGAGACGGTCACCGAGGCGGCCGACCTGCCGGCAGCGTTGATCCGCGCGTTCGACGCCGGTGTTCCGTATCTGGTCAACGTCCTCACCGACCCTGAGGACGTCTACCCCCGCTCGTCCAGCCTCGCCTGACTCATCGGTTCGCGGTGGGTCCGGTGTAAGGCGTCAGCTTTCGCACCCGACGGTGATCTCGCCGGCAGTGCACGTGTCCTGGCCCGCACCGCCATCGAGGTCATCGGTTCCCGGCCCGCCGGCCAGGAAGTCGTCACCGTTCTGGCCGAGAATGGTGTCGGTCCCCGAACCGCCGTACAGTTTGTCTGCCGCCCCCCGGCCCTCCAGCCGATCCGGCCCTCCACGGCCCTCGAGGCGGTTGCCGAGCCCGTCGCCGATCAAGATGTCGCCGAACGTGGTCCCCATGACGATCTCGATGCCGGCGACGGTGTCTTCTCCGGTGGCCGTGCCGGAGGCTGTTCCGAGGGTGAGGTCGAGCGTCACTCCGCTCTCCGACCAGTCGAGGGCCAGCGTGTCGATGCCGGCGCCACCGTCGATGACGTCGTCGGTGGCCGGCGGGTCGCAGCAGATGTCCTGGATCAGGTCGTCGCCGTCGCCACCCAGCAGCGTGCCGTAGCCGCCCAGGTCGTCGTTGCCGCCACGGCCGGCGATGTAGTCGAGTCCCGTGAAGCCGTTGAAGATGTTGCCGCGGTCGTCGCCGATCAACCGGTCGTCAAATACCGAGCCGGTGATGTTGTCGATGCCCGTCAGCGTGTCCCGCCCCTGACCCAT
>Ga0136614_10000981_pt1 | contig 15896 bp, 12 predicted proteins | sample AntDrymUQ2792106_2_FD_106643 | JGI IMG/M metagenome (GOLD analysis project Ga0136614, IMG submission 106643) | Polar desert sand microbial communities from Dry Valleys, Antarctica - metaG UQ279 (21.06) | ecosystem: Environmental > Terrestrial > Soil > Desert | place: Antarctica: Dry Valley... | reverse complement strand
CCAATGTTCCCGCGTCAACTAACTCTTGAACCATTGCTCTGTAATCTTTATCGTCAAATTCGGCAAAATAGTTTTTGATAAAGTGATATACAATCTGCTTCCTGCTAACTTTACGATTTTTCAATAAGAAAGACAGTAACAGTTTTCGTAATACTTGCCGTCTATTTTCTCGTATTGTCGAAGCAATATCAAACTCTCGAAACATCGGATTGCTGGCGGGAGAATAAGATTCAATAATTAAATCATCTTCTTCCTGACGGAAAAAATTATTCAATAGCTTTACTCCGTCATCATGTCTTGTGCAACAAATCAAATAATATTTAGGAGTTTTTAATTCAGCTTCTCGTATCGGATAAGCTAATACTTTGTAACCGAATTTAGTTAATCGCTTTTGATAGTCTGCAAGTAAAATTTGTTCTCGCTGTTCCGTTGATAAATTAGCTTGTTTGAGTTTCTCAATACAGGACGAACTGCCTAAAGTCGCAATCGCATTGTTAAGCTGTTTTTCTGCTACTGCTCGTTCTGTCTTGAAAGAAAAAGCCGCATCAATAAGCCGTCGCAAGCCATCAACATCAAGGTTAATAATTAACTCTGTCATTTGCTGGCTTCGCGTAAGTATTTGTTCAAGACCGGAAAAGCTGATTCCGGTTGGACCGAAAGGGTCAATGAAAAAAAGAGCGGGTGAATCACCAATTGTTGTTAAGATTTCAGGAATTGCGTCGTTAAATTTTTTATTGAGATTTGTTACTACTCCTTTTTTCTCCCAACTCTGCGTAATATGTCTCAGAGAATTGAAATTCTTTTTATTTGCTTCGACGTTAATTATTTTTAGTGAAATGGGATTATTCCAATTAGCGCATTCATCAGAAAACTGTGCAGTAATTAAAGGTGAGCCAATTTGCTCATCTTCATATTTTGCAGAACCGGCAAATCCATCAATACAGAAAATTTCTCTTCGTCTGACGCGAGATGCCACTTTTGCTGTGAATGGCGGCAAATACTTTCCCAGAACCCGATGTTTCCGTTTTGACCAGGGCTTCAATTTCTTAAAAAATTTCTTTGACATAATTTACCCGTAAACTTTCTTGCCGAGCGCGTAGGAAGTCATCAGCAGAACGAGCGCGACGATTGCCGCAATCGGACTCGGCACGCCGGAGAAATAATGCGCCAGAGCCGCGAGAACGAAGTCGAAGAAAAATCCGGCGTATGCCCATTCTTTTAATGTGTTGGAATATCTTGTCAGAATCGCAACCACGCCCAAGATTTTCGTCACCGGCAGCACGTAAGCGATGTGAGCCGGATAACCTAATTGGTTAAGAAATTTGACGGATTCGCCGAAAGTGAAAATTTCCATCGCTGCCGCCGCGAGCATCAGCAAACAAAAAATACCTGTCACAATCCAATATGCAATCTTCATAAAAGCAAACTCCCGAACTAAAATTAAAAACCTGCGTAACTGTAAATTACAACAAGTTTCTCAAACACGAAAGTTTCATTTATAGTTATTGCTAAAAGATGAATGAAAATAACACGACATTGAAAGTCGAAAATGTTTCCAAACATTACGGCGATTTCACGGCTGTCAGCAATCTTTCATTTGATGTGAAAGCGGGCAGAGTTTTCGGGTTTTTAGGTCCGAACGGCGCAGGGAAAACGACGACGATTCGGATGATTGTTGGCATTACTGCGCCGGACGAAGGCTCAATCGAGCTGTTCGGCGAGAAGGTTTCCAACGAAACGCAAAACCGCATCGGCTATCTGCCGGAAGAGCGCGGGCTTTACAAGAAAATGAAGGTCCAGGACCAACTGCGCTATTTCGCCGCGCTCAAAAACGTCTCGCGGGCGGAAGCCGATAAGCGAATTGATTTCTGGCTGGAACGGATGAAACTTTCGGAATGGAAAATGAAAAAGACGACGGATTTATCGAAAGGAATGTCCCAAAAGATTCAATTCGTCTCGACCGTTCTGCACAATCCCGATTTGCTGATTCTGGACGAGCCGTTTTCGGGACTCGACCCGGTGAACGTCGAATTTTTAATCGAAATCGTCGCTGAACTCAAAGCGCAGGGCAAGACGATTATCTTCTCGACGCATTTGATGGAGACTGCCGAAAGACTTTGCGACGACATAATTTTAATCAACAAATCGCGCAAGGTTATCGGCGGAACGCTGCGCGAAGTGAAGGGAAGTTTCAGCAAAAATTTAATCGCCCTGCGCGCGGTCGGCGGAAGCACGGTTTTAGAAGATAAAAGTTTAGTCGCCAAAATTATCACGCACGCGGACGAAAAAGAAATCGAATTGACGGAAAATACGGACGCCCAAACGTTACTGAAAAGATTAATTGAGAATGGCGCGAGCATTTCAAAATTCGAGCAAATCGAGCCGAGCCTAAATGACATTTTTATCGAAAAAATAACAGAAACAAATGCGTAAATTTCTTGCAGTCGTCAAACACGAATACAAAAAAATCGTTCTGAAATGGTCGTTTATTATCGGCACGTTGTTGTTTCCGATTATCGCGGCGGGCTTTGCGGTTGTGCCGGCGATTATTTTTTCCATCAAAGGTGAGCCGACGCGCATCGTCGTCGTTGACCAGACGGGACGCATCGCGCCGCGTCTGAAGGAAAATTTATCGGCGGAGCGAATGGCGGCGAAAGCCACCCAAGCGATGAAGGATTCGATGAAGAATATTGACGCGCCGACAGATGAAAGAATGAAAAACAGCGCGGAGCAGTTTGTCGAATCGTTCGTTTTCACCGATTACAATGCGGAGGAGAAATCGCTCGAACAAATTCGGCGCGAGCTGAACGGGAAAATTATCGAAAAGGAATACGACGCTTATCTGATAATTCCGAATAATTTTGATGCCGCCGATGCCACGTTTGAGTTTCGTTCGCGCAAGGCGGGCGCGTTTGCCGCCGAAAGAAGTCTAAAAGACGCTTTGAACCAAGCTGTCCGCTCGGAGCGTCTGGCGAAGGCGAACATCAGCGAAGCGCAGCTCAAGGATTTGAGCAAAAACATTGATTTCGACGCGAAAAGCGTGGACGAGCAAGGCGATGAAAAAGATTCGGACAGCGTTTTTATCGCGTCTTTTATAATCGGTTTGATGATTTATATTACGTTGGCGATTTACGGGCAGATGATTTTAGCGGCGGTCGTCGAGGAAAAGGAAACGCGAATCGCCGAGATTCTTTTTTCTTCGGCGAAACCGTTTGAACTGATGATGGGCAAACTTACGGGAGTCGGTCTGGCGGGTTTGACGCAACTGGCGATTTGGGTAACTTCCGCTCTCGTTTTAGTCGGCATCGGCGTAGCGCAAATGAGCGCGGCTGGGATGAACATCTCGATTCCGAACATCTCGCCGTTGATGGTCGTTTTGTTTTTCATTTATTTTCTGCTCGGCTTTTTTATCTATGCTTCGATTTTCGCGCTGATTGGTTCGATGGTGACGACCGTGCAGGAAGGCGGGCAGTTTTCGTTTCCGCCGATTATGCTGCTGCTCGTCGGATTTTATTTCAGCTTCGCCGTTATCCGCGACCCGAATTCACAGCTTTCGTTCTGGGTTTCCATCGCGCCGTTTTTCGCGCCGATTACGATGCCGGTCAGAATCTTGGCGGAAACGCCGCCGGCGTGGGAAATCGCGCTTTCGATTTTCATCAATGCGGCGGCGATTGCCGGTTTGATTTGGCTCGCCTCGCGCGTTTATCGTGTCGGAATGCTGATGTATGGCAAACGGGCGACGATACCGGAAGTTTGGAAATGGATTCGGCAGAGTTGATTTTATTGAGAGGAGTAAGGCAATGGCAAAAAGAAAATGGTGCGATGCTGACCTGGTAAAATTTGTTCCGCTTTCAAGAAGTTGGGGACATTTGCTAAAGAATATGGGCTTTGCCGTAATGTCGGGAAGTAGAAAAAGAATCCAAAAAAGAGTGAGTGAAATTGGACTTGATACTAACCATTTCCCAAAACAAATAAAGGGAAAAATTTGTATTGTTAATATTTGCACCGAAAAGTCCCACGCCTACGGCTATTGTGTTACTCATTACGGATTTTGGAAACGAAACGGCGACCCGACAAAAAGAGTTAAAAATGGTATTCACATCAGTAAGCAAGGATATGTCATAGTGTGGAAATACAACGAACCGCTCGCCCCAAATGTGAAGATACTTGAACATCGGTTTGTAATGGCTAAACATCTTGGGAGACCTTTGAAAAAAGGCGAGCAAGTTCACCATAAAAACGGTAATCGGGCAGATAACAGAATAGAAAACTTGGAACTTTGGACAACTAACCAGCCAACAGGCGGTAGAGTAGAGGATTTAGTTGTTTGGGCTAAAGAGATTTTAAGGTTATACGATGATTTTCAAACAAACTGAGTTTTAGTCTCTAAACGTCAAAAAATTCTTGAATCCGCGCAAGTGAATCGGTTATGCTCGTTCTAGTGTTCATAAATTGTAAGGAGAAGTAAAAAATTATGAAAAAACATATTCTTGGTTTAGCCTTTTTTAGTTTTATCGTCAGCGCGGCGGCGGTTGTTTATGCGGTTTTTAATGTTCCCGAAATAATCTCTGTCGTCGCTCCGCAATATATTCCAACGGAAAGAACAAATTGCAAATTGAAACGGAAAGTAGAGCAATTAAAAGATAATTCACCACTAATTACACAAGCGGTTTATAGTGTAAAAACTAAAAAACTTAGTTGGAAATTGGCTTCATTAGATTCACCTAAAACAACCGCTCTGCACTGGTTTTTGAAGGATGAAAAAGGAGTTCAAAGAATTGATGCTTTTTATGTTAATGAACTGTCCGGCATTGAAGAGGTAAATTCTTATTCTGAACTTGGTAAAATGTTGAGCAAACTTTCTCCCAAGGCAAATTTATATTTAATTGCCGACACGAAACGGGCTTATGTAATTTCAAACGAATTAAAACGACCAATAGAGTTCGATTTGAATAAAGCAATCCCCGTGACGATTAATTACGGCAAATAAGCAGTCTAAAAATAAATCTCAAAATTTTTGCAAGTCTGTTTTTCGGCTTCGTTCTTCTCGAAAAGTTACGAAGTTTAGGAGAAGAACAGACTTTTTAATTTTTTAAAATTCTTTGAGAGGAAAATTTTTATGAAACAGAATTCAGGAATCAAAAATCAGTTGTGGGTTGGTTTGGTTGTTTTTTCGCTTGTTTTTTCGGCTTGCAGTTCGGTGTCGAACGAGAGTGCGAATTCAAACGGCGGGCAGAGGACATCGGAAACAGCAGATGTAGCTTATGAAAACGCGCCGATGAGTTCAAATACGACGGCGATGAATTCGTCCGGCACGATGGTAACGCCGATGATGGAAGCGAAAAGGATGAACGGCGATTTCGACGCGCAAACAAAGGGCGAACGCTATGCGCGGATTGACGAGAATCCGTTTCTTGAAACTTCGCGGGCGCCGCTTTCGACGTTTTCGATTGATGTTGACACGGCTTCTTATTCGAATGTGCGGCGTTATTTGAACGACGGGCAGTTGCCGCCGAAAGACGCGGTGCGGATTGAGGAACTGGTTAATTATTTTGAATACGATTACCCGCAGCCGATTGGCGACGCGCCGTTTTCCGTGAATACGGAAGTGGCGACCGCACCCTGGAATCAAAAACACAAAATTGTTTCCATCGGTTTGCAAGGGAAAAAAGTGTCTATGGAAGATGCGCCGCCTTCAAATCTAGTTTTTCTCGTGGACGTTTCCGGCTCGATGAACACGCCCGACCGTTTGCCGCTTGTTAAGCAAGGGCTGAAATTTCTCGCCAATCAACTTTCGGCGAAAGACCGCGTGGCGATTGTCGTGTATGCCGGAACGAGCGGCTTGGTTTTGAACTCGACGAACAATCGCGGTGAGATTCTTAATGCTATCGAACGACTTGAAGCGGGCGGCTCGACCAACGGCGGGCAGGGAATTCAGCTTGCCTATAAAGTCGCGCTCGACAATTTTATTCAGGGCGGAAACAATCGCGTTGTGCTGGCGACCGATGGCGATTTTAACGTCGGCGTGACGAGCGATAATGAACTTGTGAGCTTAATCGAAGCCAAACGGCGCACGGGAATTTTCCTGTCGGTTTTGGGATTCGGAACGGGCAACACGAACGATTCGATGATGGAAAAACTCGCCGATAAAGGCAACGGCAATTACGCGTATATTGATTCGCAGACCGAAGCCAGAAAAGCGCTCGGCGAGCAGGTCGCGGGAACGCTTTACACGATTGCCAAAGATGTGAAAATTCAGGTGGAATTTAATTCGGCGAAAATTGCGGGTTATCGTCTTATCGGTTATGAAAATCGAATGCTGGCGAATCGTGATTTTAACGACGATAAAAAAGACGCGGGCGAAATTGGCGCGGGTCACAGCGTGACGGCTTTGTATGAAATCGTTCCCGCCGGACAAGCGATTGAAAATGACGGCGTGGATGAACTGCGCTATTCGAAAGTTGAGCCGTCGGATACCAGATTTAATGACGAGCTTTTAACCGTTAAACTGCGCTATAAAGAACCGAATGATTCAAACAGCAAATTACTGACCCAGGGTTTGCTCGACAGAGGAAACTCAATCGAGAATGCAACGGATAATTTGCGGTTTGCGGCGGCAGTCGCGCAGTTCGGGTTGATTTTACGCGATTCGCGTTATAAGGGAAATGCTAACTTTGGCAATGTTTCCAGTCTTGCCCAAAATGCTCTGGGAAGCGATTTGAAAAATTATCGCTATGACTTTTTGAATTTAGTCGGAAAAGCCCAACGATTGAGAGGTTAATAGTTTTCAGAATCAAGGTATAACTAAAAAAGCCGCCTGCCGAAGATTGTTTCCGGTTGGCAGCTTTTTTATTTGTTTTCTGAGACTTTTTATTTATCCGTTTCCGTTTTGATGAGTTCCCGGATGTCTTCGATAATGCCGTCCGGGTCGAACGGTTTAGTATGATATTTTTGAAAACCCGCTTCAAAGGCTTTTTGCTTGTTGTCATTTGATGCGAACGCGCTCAGAGCCATTGCCGGAATATCGCCGCCGCGTTCTTGGGAAAGTTTCCGGATGTGACTCATTAAAGTGTAGCCGTCTTCGTCGGGCATCGCTAAATCCGAGATGATGATATCAGGTAAATTGCCGTTTGCCTGGCGCAGGAAATCCATTGCCTGGATTGAAGATTCGGCGCTTTGCACGTTTGCCCCGCTTTGTTCAAGAAACAATTGTAGAACTTCGCGAGAATCCATATCGTCTTCAACGATTAAAATGTTGATGTCACGTAGCGGTTTGCCTTGCCTTTTAGTAATTCGTTTTTTCGGCTTGCTGGTCGCGCTCGTTTCCGAGCCGCACAACGGCAGAGTAACGGTGAAAGTCGCGCCCTGTCCGATGCCCTCGCTTTCGGCTTCAATTCGACCGTTGTGTTTTTCAGCCAGAATTTTAACGATTGATAAGCCGAGACCTAAACCGGTTTGACTGCGCGGCGTTTTATTGTCACCTTGTTGAAATTGCTGGAAGATGTTCGGCAGCGATTCCGCGCTGATGCCTTGCCCGGTATCTTTGACGGTAATTTTGACTGCCTCTTCGCCGGTCTGCATATTGATTTTAATGCTGCCGCCTTCGGGGGTAAATTTCAGGGCATTAGAAAGAATATTTGTAAAAATTTGCTGCAATCGAATCGAGTCGCCGAACACTTGAACCATTTCCTTGTCGGCGACAAATTCCAAATTTATTTTTCTCGTTTCGGCGGTCGGACGCTGGGCAAAATAAACCGTTTTCAAAATTTCATAAAGATTTATCGGGCGCAGTTCGAGACGCAATTTGCCGGATGAAACACGCGCCGAATCAACCAAATCGTCAATCAGTTTGGCTTGTGAACGCGCGCTTTTTTCAATGGTTTCAAGCGCATTCCGTCTTGTTGTGTCATCAATTGTTTTAGTTAGTAAAATTTTCGACCATCCCAGAATCGCATTCAGCGGCGAGCGGAGTTCGTGTGAGACGACGGCAAGAAAAAAATCTTTGGCGCGATTAGCTTCTTCGGCTTCGTTGCGGGCTTTTTTCTCGCGATCATAAACTTTGGAAAGCTCTTCATTGGCGAGCTTATTATCAGTAATTTTTCGCACCAAACCCATCATATTTTTCGGATTGCCTTCCGCGTCCAGAAATGTCCTGCCGCGAGCAGCAATCCAATGAATATTTCCGTCAGAGTAAATGACGCGATATTCATCGTTATAATCTTTGCCGTTAATTTGCGATTCTTGAAGCGTGGCTTTCACGCGCTCGATGTCTTCTGGGTGAACGATATTTAAGAATGATTTGTAGGTGAAAATGTCGTGCGGCGGAATCTCAAACATCTCGTTACATTTCGGCGTGCAGGAAATTCTGTCTTCCGCTAAATCCCAATACCAAAGACCGACATCCGCACTTTCGGCGGCAAACAAAAGCTGTTCGCTGCGCTCTTTGTGATACTCGATTGCGCGTTCGCGTTCGGTAACTTCCTGCGCGCAGAAAAAGATTTCCTTTCCTGCTTCAAGCGGCTGCAAATAAAACTCGATATTTATAATCTCACCGGCGCCGACGCGGAAATCCAAAAAGATTTTCGAGCTAGAGCCGTTCGCCGCATCTGAGATAGCCTGGTCGAGAAGCTCGGGAATATGTTCGGATGACTGCCAGTAAACAGTTTCGGAAAACTTTTGACCGACGAGCAAATTTGGATCGGTCGCCGTGCGTTCAAAAACTTTTCCTTCGAGGCTCAGAACGGAACCTGCCGCGCTCAGCGTGCCGAAAAAGGCGAACACATTCTCAAAAATAATCCTGGTTTGAGCATTAAGAGTAAATTCCATTTTGTCGCTCCGCAAACTATTTTCGCAAGAATTTTCGGTTTCAACAACCGGAGCGGATTTAATTTGAGACATACGTTAACCACTTGGAATTAATTTTTGATTTTAATTTTTACCTGAAAAAGGTAAAACCTCGACCTGAAAACATAGGTCGAGGTTTCCGACAAAAAAGCGCGCCTTTACAAATGTTGGAGCTGGTCAGACTAAAATATCCAAAAGCTAAACCACTTTTCTGCCTGTTACGAGACGAATAACCAAAACTACCAGTGCCACTACGAGAAGCAAATGGATAAGATTTCCCGCCGTGCTGGTTAATAAACCAAGTAGCCAAAGCACCACCAAAATTACAATAATTGTTTCTAACATAATCACTCTCCTTTTTTCCAAAAATCGTTTTAGAACATCTTGTGAAAATCGTTAATGAAATTATTATGCCAAAAGGTTAAACCTAAGTTTTCTAGCAATTTAAATATTTCTTAAGTTAGCTTTAGATTGTTCGGACAATTTTTAGTATGGATTCAATACAAGAAAATGATTCGACTAACTTATTAGAATGTATAGGGTTTCCCTACAAATTCCAAAACAGATGAAAATACTGCAAATGTCGGAGACCTTAAACCAATAAAAAAGCGCGAATCGCAAAGCACAGACAACTCGTTTCGCGCACTTAAGGATATTTATCGTCCTGCCTTTTTTGAATTTATCCTATTTTGATACAATCTATTTTAGTTTATCCACCCAGAAAATTGACGAGCTAATAATTGATTTGAAAGAATGACAGCTAAAAAAGCATTAATTATTGATGACGACGTATCAACTTTGGAGCTGATGAAATTTCAGTTGGAAGCTGAAGGATTTGAAGTTACTACGGTTGAGCGCGGCGAAGCGGGATTAAAATTCGTTGCGGAAATCGGATTTGACATAATTCTTACTGACCTTAATCTGCCTGATTTTGACGGAATCGAAATGGTTCGCCGCTGCAAGGAAATCTCGCCCGACACGGAAATTATTATGATTACCGGCTTTGGTTCGACCGATAAAACGATTGAAGCGACCAAAGCCGGAGCCTTTCACTATGTCGAAAAGCCGGTCGAGTTTGAAGAGTTATTGCTTTTAATCGAAAAAGCGATTGACCGTAAACGACAGTCGGCGGAAATCAAGGAATTGCGCGGCAAACTTTCTTCGCGCAATTCCTACGAAGGCGTCATCGGCGGCAGCCGTCCGATGCAGGATATTTACGAAGTAATCGAAAGCGTCGCTGAATCGGATGCCAACATTCTTATACTGGGCGAATCGGGAACCGGCAAAGAAGTCATCGCCAATGCCATTCATTATAAAAGTCACCGTTCAAAAAAACCGTTTGTTAAATTAAATTGTTCCGCGCTGCCGAAAGAATTAATCGAATCCGAGCTTTTCGGACATAAAAAAGGCTCGTTCACCGGCGCTATCAGCGACAAGGAAGGCTTTCTCGGTCGCGCGAACGGCGGATCGCTGCTGCTCGATGAAATCGGCGAAATGCCGGTCAGTCTGCAGCCGAAACTGCTGCGCGTTCTTCAGGAGCGAATTTATTACCGCGTCGGCAGCGACAAGCCGCAGGAAGTAGATTTTCGTCTTATTTCCTCGACCAACCGAAGCCCTTTCGATGCTATTCAGGACGGAAGTCTGCGCGAGGATTTATATTACCGTATTAACACCATCGAGATAAAAATTCCGCCGCTTCGTGAAAGAATGGAAGACGTGCCGATGCTCGCCGAACATTTTTTGGAAATTTATGCCGAAAAATACAAACGCGAAAGCTACGAGTTTTCTGAGAGAGCTTATGATCAAATGCTCAATTACAGTTGGCGCGGAAATGTGCGCGAACTCCAGCACGTTATTGAAAGAGCAATTCTGCTTAGCAAAAACGGCAAAATTACCGAATTGAATGTGCCAAAAAATCTCGACAATTCAATTTCCTTTGCCAGCATCGCCAGAACTGAAAATAAAATTAATGCCGATGGTCAAAGTGATTTCGGAAAGCAGGACGGAACCAGCAACGGCAGCGTTTTGCCGAATGGCGAAAACTTATCGGGCGAAGCGTTGTTTGAGGAAATAGGTAAATTTATCGTCGAAAAACTGCCTGATCCGACTAGCGGCTCAGAACAGAACGATGTGTTCAATTCACTGGAAAATGGTGTGGTATTAGCTGCCTTAAAACGCACAAACGGCAACAAACAAGCCGCTGCCAATCTTTTAGGGCTTTACCGTCCGCGACTTTACGGAATGATTAAACGTCACAATATTGACGAAAAACTTTAACGCAAAGTAACTGCTGGAATCCTCACCGAGATACAGGAATTATTTTAACTGTTCAGATTGCGCAAAGTTTAAAGAATTTTCTGCTTTGACTATCTGGCAGGCGTGGTTACGTTAATATCAATTCTCTCTTTCTTCGTCCCGCCGAGAAAACCGCTGTAATACAAAGCCCCGGCGATAATCGCTACGATAATTAACGTCGTAATCGCCCAGATCAAATTGTTCCCGGTATTGTTTTCTTCCGACATAATTTACTGACTCCCTTTTATTTTAGATATATAGGTATAAAAATCTTAACCAAGGCGGCGTTTTGCAAAATTGATGCCATACAAACGGATTTCAAAAACTCGCTAATTTTCTCGAAATAACAAAAAAAACGTGAAATTTAAATAAAATACATAATTTTTATTGCAATGAAATAAGACGTATAAGAGCTTATATGTAAATAAACGATACAAGTTGTGGAAACAAAGAAGTTTCACGAAAATTTGACATTTGACGCATTAACTAATTCAAAAGACAATTTTAGAAATTACTACAAGCGGCATAACTATTGCTCAAGCAATAAAAATAATGTAAGCAATCTTACACACGAAAAATCGGTTTTCGGTGAAGAATTTTTTTATTGTGTCATCATCTTTACAGAAATTCGAAAGAAACGACAAAAGGGCTAAGCTCCCATTTTTGGTGTTGGCAGTTACTATTATCCTAACTCTCGGCATCACTTATATGTTTTATCAGAGCGCGAGAAGCAAAGACTCGATTAGATTCAACAACGAAGTAAACCGGCTTCAACTAACCATCGAAAATAAAATAAATTTATATGTGGCGCTGCTTAAGGGCGGTCGCGGATTTATCGAATCAAATCGCGTGATAACGCGTGAAAATTTCGCCGAATATGTTAAAAGCCTCGACTTAGGAAAAAATTATACGGGCGTTCAGGGAATCGGTTATGCAAAAGTTATCAAAGCAGATGAAAGAATGCTTTTGACGGAAAAAATGAAGTCCGAAGGTTATGAGGATTTTCAAATTTTTCCAGCCGCCGAAAAAGATTCGTACCGCGTAATCGTTTATTTAGAACCGCTTAACGAGCGCAACCGGAAAGCCGTCGGGTTCGATATGTCATCGGAAACAAACCAGCGCGAGGCTTTAGACTGGTCGCGTGATTTGGGCGAAGCGGCGAGCAGCGGCAAGGTAAGTTTGGCGCAGGAAAACGAAATTGACGCGCAGCCGGGATTTTTGATTTATCTGCCGATTTACAAAGACGGCAAGTTACCCGCGTCCGTCGAAGAAAGAACCCGTAACATCACAGGTTATATCTACAGTCCGTTTCACGCTAAAGATTTTTTGAGCGAAGTGCAAAACGAAAAATCCACTTCCGATGTGTTACTGAAAATTTTCGATGGTGAACTAAATGACAATAATTTGCTGGCACAAAATACCGATCTGCAAAACGAAACATTTCAGAATCAACTCGAAGAAAGCTACAGTGCCCAAAGAGAGATAAATGTCGCGGGGCGAAAGTGGATTGTTCAATATACTTCGCTGCCCGCCTTTGCCGCGCAGTCGAGCCTCGGTTGGTCACCGTTGATTTTTATTATCGGGACGCTTTTCAGTTTCGCGCTTTTCGGAATGACTTACTGGGAAACTTCCGCTCGCATCAAACTGCAATCAACCGCCGCTGATTTATTTGAAGCCGAGCAACAGAAACAAGGATTACTTGAAAAAGAACAAGCGGCGCGATTGTCAGCAGAACAGGCGAACAAAACCAAAGACGAATTTATCGCCGTCGTCTCGCATGAACTCAGAACGCCGCTCAACGCAATCGCCGGGTGGACGAGAATCTTAAAAACCGAAGACTTATCGGAAAACACGAAAAAACTGGCTCTGGAAAAAATCGAAAAAAATCTGCGCTCGCAAACGAAACTCGTCGAAGACTTGCTTGAGTATTCTCAAATCGTTTCCGGCACACTCAAATTGGAGGACCGGGAAGTTAATTTTTCGAATGTTTTTGAACATACGTTTTCGGAAATCGAGCCGGTGGCGCAGGAAAAGAGCATCGAACTGGTAAAAGACAATCAACTGAATGGTCATCTAATTCTCGGAGATGAAGATAAAATCAAAATCGTCATCCACAACTTGTTGACCAACGCCGTTAAATTTACGCATTCGGGCGGAAAGGTTGAAACTTCGTTGACGGAAAACGACGGTGCGATCAAAATGATTATCAAAGACAACGGCAGAGGCATCAGCCCGGAATTTCTGCCGCACATCTTTGACTGCTTTACGCAAGCTGATGCTTCGAGTACGCGCAATTCCGGCGGTTTCGGTTTGGGATTGACGATTTCTCATCACATCGTCAAACTGCACAACGGCGAAATTAAAGCCAGCAGCGAAGGGACGGGAAAGGGAACGACTTTCACTGTTAAGGTTCCTTTTACAAAAAAATAAATTAAGATTTTCTTCCAATATTGAAGGCGGCGATCAAGCCGTAAGTCCCCATAAACTTGCCAAAACGGTTTGTGCTCGGAGCATTTATTAAAGTTCGATATTTGTATTGAACTGTTACGTTTTTTATCGAAAAATCAAATAATTACTCAACAAAAATTGCTTTTTTAATCTCCGACAAATAAAACCCTTAAAATAGCGGACACCTAAGCGGCATACATCTTGCAACTAACCACTGAAAAGACTTTCCTGACTCTTCCTGCAAGTCTTACGGAAATTTTTGGAGGATATTATGTTAAGAAAACAATTGTTTAATTTCTTTTCCTTGTTTGTATTCATGGGATTGATTTCAACGACGGCTTTTGTGCAAGCGCAAAGTCGTCCATATCGCGCGACGGACAGGCAAGTTTTGACGACTCTCACGCGAATTGAAACCAATACGGATATACTTAAACAACAGGCAAACAACGCCTTGCGCCGAGCCGTTTTAAGCGGCGACGATAGCGAGGCGACATTTACCGATTACCTTTCAGGTTTTGAAAATGCGGTCGCTAATTTGAATCAAAATTTTGAGTCGCGCCGCTCGACGGTGGCAGATGTCGAAGATGTTATGAATCGAGCCGCGGAGATTAACGATTTCGTTCAGAGAAATCGTCTCAACGCAAATTTTCAGCGAACCTGGACGACAATTCGGACGGATTTAACGACTCTGGCAAAATATTACAATGTCAGCCCGAATTGGAGCAGTATGAATCAGGCTCCGGTCGGCAGTACGACCAATGCCGGCGGCGTTCGTCCGTATCGCGTAACGGACAGTAATGTTCAAACGCTTATCGGACGATTAGAAACGCGAACTGATTTGTATAGACGCGAATTGAATCTGGCGCTCGACCGCAGCACGTTAAACGACAGCAGGAGCGAAAATACAATCGTTAATTACGTTAACGAATTTGAAAAAGCGACTGATAACTTGCGACAGAATTTTACTGCTCGCCGTTCGACTTCGGCTGATGTCGAAGAAGTTTTGAATCGCGCTTATTTTATTGATACTTTTATGCGCGATTATCGTCTGACTGCTACCGCCGAAACTCAGTGGCGGGCGATTCGCACGGATTTGGATACGCTTTCGACATACTATAATGTCACCTGGAACTGGAACCGGCAGTATTCTCCTCCGCAGGAATTTGATACGCGAATAACCGGAACTTATCGTTTGAATATCGGTCAAAGCGACGAGGTAAATGCTGTTGTTGATCGGGCGACAGTGGGCGCGATAACAAATCAGCGTGACCGTCAAAGAAATAATCTGCAACGCCGCTTGTCTTCGCCAGATATGTTAGCGATTGAAAAACGCGGCAATCAAGTCACAATCGCATCCAGTAGCTCGCCGCAAGTTACTTTTAATGCGGATGGTGTGGCGCGAACTGAGACGACTAACAATGGTCGTCCGATTAAAATAACGGCGAATACAAATTACGACGGCATATCTTTAAGTTACGAAGGCGACCGCGCAAACGATTTTTATGTTAATTTCAATCGTTTAAGCAACGGTCAGTTGCGGGTTGTCCGCCGTTTGTATCTCGAAAATAGAAATGAAACCGTAACGGTTGCCAGCATTTATGACAAGGTTGACGAAAGAGCTGATTTTTCAATAATCAACAATAATCAAAATGCAGGAAACAATAGCGGCAATACGGGCAATATAAACGATTTCGTAATTGCCAATAATACGCGAGTAACGGCTGTTTTGAGAACTCCAGTTTCAACGAAAACCAGTCAGAATGGCGACCGTTTTCAGATGGAAATCACATCGCCGTCGCAATATAACGGAGCGGTTATTGAAGGGCGTGTAGCTAAAACCGAACGTTCGGGTCGTGTTTCCGGAAGAGCGAATCTTTCACTGGAATTCGATACAATTCGGTTGCGCAACGGTCAAACGCACCGTTTTGCAGGCGTCGTTGACAGCGTCAGATTAGCTAACGGCGAAAACGTCAGTGTTAATAATGAAGGAACTGTTCGTGATAACAATCAAACGACGAAAACCGTAACTCGTGCCGGAATCGGCGCGGCTCTCGGCGCGTTAATCGGCGCAATCGCCGGCGGCGGACAAGGCGCGGTAATCGGCGCGGGCGTTGGCGCGGGTGCCGGAGCCGGAACGGTTATTTTACAGGGACGTGACGACGTAGAACTAAGTGAAGGTACAGAATTTATGATTACCGCTTCCGCTCCGAACAGCGTCGGCAACAATCGTTAATTTTAATCGAATAAACTAGATAAAGAGGCGGGCTGTTGACAGCCCGCCTCTTTTATTTTGAAATTATACAAACAAT
>Ga0136614_10000980_pt1 | contig 15910 bp, 12 predicted proteins | sample AntDrymUQ2792106_2_FD_106643 | JGI IMG/M metagenome (GOLD analysis project Ga0136614, IMG submission 106643) | Polar desert sand microbial communities from Dry Valleys, Antarctica - metaG UQ279 (21.06) | ecosystem: Environmental > Terrestrial > Soil > Desert | place: Antarctica: Dry Valley... | reverse complement strand
CTCCATCGCTTTGCGATGAGTCCAACTTTTCTATGTATGCTAAGCGATGTCCATCTGTAGCTACCATTCTCGCTCCTTTTTTGCTTACACTAAATTTAGCCCCTGATAGCGTATAACGAGATTCTTCCAACGTTGTAGCAAAAATTGTTCGTTCAATAAACGACTTCAAGACTGCCGCCGAAATTTTTACTGTTGCTAATCCAAAACTGGGAACAGATGGAAAATCATCGCGCGTGATTCCGAAGAGACGGAAATTTGAGCGTTCACATTTTACTGTTACCCAATTGTTTTCCTCTTTTTTGAAATTGATGGTTGCATCTGGAAGGACGCGCACTATTTCATAAAGTTTTCTGGCGTTGATGCACATTGCTCCGGAGGTTACGATGTCCGCTTCCGTTTCACAGCGCAATGTGATGTCAAGGTCGGTGCCGATAAATCTAATTGTGTTCTCACCGAATGATTCAACAAGAATGTTGGAGAGAGCAGGGATTGTGTTCTTTCTTTCTACAACGCCTTGTAGAAAGCCAAGTTCTTTCTGGATTGCATTCTTACTAATGTTGAATTCCATCTTATTACCTCTTCATAGATGATTATGCGACACATGCTTTTATTACTATTACTAAATCAATAATTAAAAATATATACAGTAGTAGTAGTAGGGCCTGTGGAAATGTGGAAAACTTACTTTACTGTTGCAAACAATACGTTTGTTTTCCACAGGGGCTGTGGAAAAAGCTGTGGAAATTACAATTTGTCTGTGGAAATCTGCGATGAATTTCAGGTTTTCCACATTTCCACAAGCCACTAATCGCTCATGGCTGTGGAAATGTGGAAAACTACCACTTAAGTGTTGTGTGCAAAAGACTAAACTCATTGGTTAGGCTGTGGAAATTATTAAGGCTCAAAACGAGCTAACTACTTGCATATATTATCGATAAGATCACTTACGACCCTGTGGAAATTTTGATCCTTAGAAACCAGGGTTCCAATCTTATCGACAGAGTGTATGACAGTCGTGTGATGCTTACCTCCGAACTCACGTCCAATCTCAGGGAAGCTATGTTTTGTAAGCCGCTTACACAGATACATTGCGACCTGTCTTGGAACGGCTATTTGACGTGAGTTATTTTTGGATTTTAAATCTTCTGTATGAAGTTTGTATCTGTTCGCAACGGCTTTCTGTATCTGCTCGATGGTTATTCCGCCATGTTGATCATCCTCAACAATATTACGTATGGCATCTTGAGCTAGCATCTTCGAGATCGGTAGTCCCCGAAGAGAGGAGATAGCCACCAACCTGACAAGCGAGCCTTCCAATTCACGAATGTTACTTTTTACCCGTCCAGCTATAAAAAATGCAACATCATCCGGAAGAACTACACCATCCAAATCAGCTTTACGTTTCAGTATAGCAACCTTTGTCTCAAGGTCGGGCGGTTCCATGTCCGCTATCAATCCCCACTCAAAACGCGAATGTAGCCGCTCCTCAAGAGTGGGAATTTCACGCGGCGGGCAATCCGAGGTAATCACGATCTGTTTTTGTCCATCATATAGCGCGTTGAACGTATGAAAAAACTCTTCCTGAGTGCGTTCCTTCCCCGCCATAAACTGAATGTCATCCATTAGTAGAACATCGATAGATCGATACTTTTCTCTGAATGTCTGAGTTTTGTCATACCGAATGGCGTTGATCAGCTCATTCATAAACTTTTCGGCGGAAATGTACGACAGTCGTAGATACCTATTACGAGCTTTTATTGCATGACCAATGGCGTGTACCAGATGAGTTTTTCCTAATCCCACCCCTCCATAAATATACAGAGGGTTATATGTTTTCCCTGGTGCTTCGGCAACAGCTAGGGCTGCGGCATGGGCAAACTGATTACATGAGCCAACAACGAATGTATTAAATGAACACTTCGGGTTGAGAGAATGTTCGAGTGGTTCTATGTCGACGAATGTTGTTGCCCCAGTAATATTTTTGGGTTCAGTTCTTTCTAATATAGAAATAAGGTCTGAAGTTCTGTTATCAAGAATGAGTTTCGTGACCCCGTGAGAACCAAACACGTCCTCATCTTTGGCTTTTTGGTTAGCGATTGTTTTTAAAGAGCTAAATGACTCTTCTTCAATAGTCCAGTGAATTTTATAATCGAATATCTTTAATTCTTGTAGCGTTGCATCAATCACGTCCAAATAATTAGAGCATACCCAATCCCTCACCACTTGGTTGGGTGCACGTAGAGATAGAGTTTGGGTGTTGCTATCATAATCATCAAATAAAATCGGCCTTATCCAAGTATCAAAACTCTGATGGTTTAAGCGCCTTTCTAGATTGTCTAATATCTCTGTCCACGTCTTATCCTGAATCAATGCACTCATAGTCTTGGACTTTCTTTCAGTTACGAAACAAATTTCACATCAACGGCAATCGGCAACAAATTTTAAACTTGCCATAAATAAAACTGTGAGGTTTGTAATCATTGTGGCTTTGAGTTATTGCGGCATATATTACGCTTGCAAACACTCATCACTATGTGTGAAACAACCAACACAAACCCAGACATACTTATCTCTCCTTATCAGTTTTGACTCGGTTGCTGAACTTCAGTTTAGGGAACGACACAACCATCCCCAAACTTGAAAAAATTGCAGCGTTGCCTGTGTTTTCCACAGGTTTTCCACAGCCTGTGGAAAACCTGTGGAAACTTCAAGTTATGCTTTAAGTGTTTAACTTTCAATCACTTACAAGAAATCTTTGTGGTCAAAACGGGCGCGAGACTAACATAACAATAGAAATCCTGCAAGGAAAATCCACAGGGCTTAATTGGCTGAATTTTGTAATGAAAATGTCGGCGGAATTAGCGATTTATGAACTTGTTCTGACCGGATGTACAAACTTAATTGCTTGGTGCATAAAAGTCAGTCCATTCAAAAGGCGAGCACTTTCAGTAGCAGCGAATGCCGATATGTGGTTAGACCTTTCGCAATAAACCAGTGACTACCGGCTTTCATTTAGGTTGCTTCAGTTTCATTGTTGCTTGACAGATAAAGTCCTCGCAGAATAGTCTTGCACTTTTGATTAAGGAGCGAGTATAGACATGTCAAAGCGGACTTTCCAACCAAACAATCGCCGTCGCGCAAAAACACACGGTTTTCGACTTCGCATGTCGACCAAAAGCGGCCGTCTGGTGATAAAGAGACGCCGTGCAAAAGGGCGTAAGCGTCTTACCCCATCCCATTATTAAACATAAATGTCATCTCTGCGACGGAATCTCAAACTGCCTAATTCAACGCAATTCCGCCTGGCTTACGATTTAGGCAGGCGTTACAATGAACGCTTAGTCACCGTTTTCGTTCGACCCAATGGCATGCTTTATCACCGGATGGGTATCACTGCATCACGTAGACTTGCCCTTCGCGCTGTTGACCGAAATCGTATGAAGCGTTTATTACGCGAGGCATTCCGGTTGAATTATTCCTCGCTTTGTTCGCTCAACAATCAGTACGATTGGGTAATCAATGCGAAGCGTCCACTTCTCGACAGTAAAACCGCAGCAGCGTTATTTGAATTAAATAGAGTTATTACTAAGGTCTTTAATGACGAGAGTAACAGCAGTTTGCGTGATTCGACGAATCAGACGTGAAAAGTACTTTACTTCTATTTTTGCAAATCTATAAGACGGCAGTTTCGCCGCTTTTCCCTCCCTCGTGCCGGTTTGTGCCGACGTGTTCTGAATTTGCGCACGAGGCAATTAGGCGGCATGGTGTGTTGAAAGGAATTTGGGCGACGGTTAAGCGAATTGGCCGCTGCCATCCATTTCATTCCGGTGGCTATGATCCCGTAAAATAATGATCCAGAATGCGCGGAATTTTGGACTACTCCTAAATATTCTTTTTATCTTTACATGGAACAAAAGCGTTTTTTAATTGCCCTAGTGCTTTCAGGCGTTATCCTTTTTGGATGGGATTTTGCTTTACGCCGTTTCTACCCGCCGCAGAGTAATGTCAACGCCCCGGAGCAAGCAAATAGTAACGTTCCTGCTCCTGAGCCGACACAACTAACAAGTGCATCTATCCCAAAAAGTCTTGAGCATGAAAATCTTAATACTGCAATAAATGCTGTTCCACAGCGAGTAGTGATTGTTTCAAGCCCTCTTTACGAAATCAAAATTGACACTCGTGGTGCCATCGCTACCAGTTGGGTAATCAAAAAAAACAAAGATACAGGCCGTCCTATATATTCGATTGCCAGTCGTGGGGATAGTCAAGAACCTCTAGAACTCATTCCTTCTGAGGAAATCCGGCAAAAACAGGGCGTCGCGCCTCTGCTTGTTCTGACCGGGGACAGTAACTTAGATACTGTCCTTGCTTCGAAAAATTACACGATTAATGGCGTTGAGGGTGAGGGTGAAGTTCGCTTAGAAGTGCAGCCTGGCGATGCGCCAATGCGGGTTGAGTTTAAACTGCATGATGATGCAACCGGCCTAGATGTAACTAAGACCTTTAGTTTTACCGCAGATCATTACAGCGTTAGTCTCGGACTTTTGCTTTCCCGCGGTGGTCAACCGCTTCCCAATGTCAAACTTGCTATCGGGCCGAGCATTGGTGATCAGGGCGTTCCGCATTACACCTTTTATTCTGTTGCTCCGGAAGGTGTTGCTTCAGTTGATAGTGAAGTCCACCGATTCCTAGCCGCTTCAATTCATAATAATGAAAATGGCTGGTTTACACCGAAACGCCCAGAAGGAGCGGACCGTCAAATCGTCAACGGCGGTGTTGATTGGGCTGCGGTCGGCGACACTTACTTCGCGATGGCTGCGGTGCTACCGAAGAAGTTTGAAGGACTTGAATTCCGTACTGCTAAGTACGAAAAGGATGTAAATGGAAGCAAAGAGGAGAGATACCTAATAACCGGCTTTGTGCCCGTCCCCTCGGACGGTTCGGCCATTCAATTGTATAGTGGCCCAAAAGATCACTACGTCTTGAACGAGGTCAGTGCTTATCTCACCAAGTCCTCAAACCGCGATGTAGACCTTGACGGCCTCATTGACTATGGTTTATTTAGCACCGTTTCTCGCCCCATCGCCGTCCAAATTCTGAGGCCGATCAAGTATCTTAATAACCTGACGGGTAGCTACGGAATAGCTATCATCATTTTCACAATAATTCTTTATTCTCTTTTCTTTCCGCTGAAGTGGCGCTCATCGAAGTCGATGAAGAAGGCGCAAAAGCTCGCGCCACGGATGAAGGAGATACAAGAAAAAATCAAGGCGTTAAAGCAAAACGATCCTCGCCTCAAAGATTTGCAGATGGAGCAACTGCGTTTGATGAAGGACGGTAACCCTCTCGGCGGGTGCTTACCTTTATTGATACAGATGCCATTTCTGTTCGCTCTTTTCCGGGCCATAACAATTTCAATCGATTTCAGGCAAGCAACGTTCTTATGGATGCCCGATCTTTCCGCGGCCGATCCGCTTCACATTTTGCCCTTCCTGATGGCCGGCTCGATGGTCGTTCTGCAACTTATAACGCCGGCCCCATCTGCTGACCCCCTCCAACGCAAGATGATGGCAGTTGTTCTGCCCGTGATGATGTTGTACATGATGTGGAGTGCACCCGCAGGATTACTGGTCTACTGGTTTGTCGGAAACATTGTCGGGTTTGGGCAGCAAATATTGATAAATAAGTTAGTTAAATCGGAGAGTGATGAAGACCCTCCTAAAACTAAAGCAGAAGTTAAGTCGAACAAGAAGTTGAGTCAAGCGCGAGTTTCACAAGCATAAAATTTCTACTCTACGAAACGAGCTTTTGCCGTTTTGGGTGCAAATTCCGTATGAAAAATACTCGTATGCAGCAACCACATGAGTTTTTGAATGACATCTTCAATGCTTGTAAGTTGGATTTGCGTGCTTCTACCGGGAGCAATTCAGCCCTCAATTTTGTAGATATTGATGGACGCGATGCTCCGCTTTTGCGAGTTGAAGGCGGTGAGCTTTTAGACGCAGTGGAGCACTTGGTTAACCAAGTATTCGCGCGCACTCGGGAAGGTGGCGAGCGCTACGTTTGCGATGTCGATGGGTTCCGCGCGGTGCGAGAAGCGGAGTTGTGTGTGATGGCACGCCATGCCGCTGACCGCGTAAGAGCCTCTGGGGTTCCTTTTACGTTTGGCGCCATGACCGCTAACGAGCGTCGAGTTATTCACCTCGCTCTCGCAAGTGAAGAAGGCCTCGCCACAGAATCAGCGGGTGAAGGCAACGCTCGTAGACTCCGCGTAACCCTCAAATCATCAGTATAAAGATAAGCTTCGCTGGTGACTTTTACCTTACATTTTTGCGAAAACGATAAGGATAGTGTCAATAAACGACACCATCGTAGCCTTAGCTACCCCACCCGGGCGCAGCGGAATAGGCGTTATCCGTTTGAGCGGTCCATCCTCCTTAGAACTCACTCGGTTAATTATCTCAGACGAAAATTTCTCGCCGCAACCGAGGCGAGCCTCTCTTAAAAAAATTCGCGATCCCCAGAATGCTCAAGTAATTGACCAAGCCCTGATTACTTACTTTAAGGCTCCGTACTCTTTCACCGGAGAAGACGTTGTCGAGCTTAGTTGTCATGGCTCACCGACGCTACTGTTGCATGTCATAGATGCTCTTCTTCGTTTTGGCGCACGTGTTGCAGAAGCCGGCGAATTTACTCTGCGAGCGGTTTCCAACGGACAGTTGGATTTAAGCCAAGCCGAAGCAGTTCGTGACTTGATTAATGCGCGAACATTTGCTGCCGTCAGACAGGCTTCGAAGCAGTTAGGTGGTGAGCTGTCACATCGCCTCCAGCCACTCAAAGATGCACTCCTTGGTGTTATTGTTCTCTTAGAATCGTCACTTGAGTTTGTGGAAGACGACCTTCCCTCAAGTGTTATTGACGAAGCGACACAGTGTCTTCTTCAACTCGCGGTTGACTTAAAATATTTAGCTGATACATTTCGCACCGGTCGATTCTTCACAGATGGCTTAAGGGTGACATTGGTGGGTCGCCCGAACGTTGGTAAGTCAAGCCTTTTCAACTGTTTAGTAGCACGAGACAGAGCCATCGTGACTGAAGTGCCGGGTACTACACGGGACAGTTTAAGCGAATTGGTAGACATCGATGGCTTAGTGGTAATGATCACTGACACCGCTGGACTGCATGATTCTAATGATGCCGTCGAACGATTAGGCATAGAAAGGACACGTCGAGCACTTGCAGACGCGGATTTGATTGCTGTCGTGCTCGATGGATCGCAAGATATAGCGGACGAAGACCTTGAGATTATCGCCGAAGTTTCTGATAAGACTCATCTGTTTATCATGAATAAATCAGACCTTCAGCCTTCCCCTTTGAAGCAAAATAACGTCTTACTTGCTAAGACGAATGTAGTTTCGGTTTCCGCGAAAACAGGCTTCGGTATCGATGAGCTTCGCTCTGCTATACTGCAACCGTTTATACACAATGTCCCGATAGATAACGACTTCTTGATCACTGATGCCAGACATTTTGATTTGCTGCAACGCGCGGCGAATGCTATTAGCTCATCGAGTGATCTACTCGCTCAGCGCGCCAGTGAAGAAATATGTCTTGTTGGCCTTCATAACGCTCTGCGCTTTTTAGGCGAAATTACTGGAGAAACAACCTCCGACGACATTTTACTGAGAATCTTTAAAACCTTTTGCATTGGTAAGTAGTCATGAGTTTTGATGAACACTTCGATGTCATCGTGATCGGCGCAGGTCACGCCGGATGTGAGGCCGCATCAGCCGCTGCGAGGATGGGGTCTCAGACTGCTCTGGTTACGCTAAGTTTGGATTTAATTGGGCAGATGTCTTGCAACCCCGCTATCGGCGGTATCGCCAAGGGTAATCTTGTGCGCGAGATCGACGCGTTGGGCGGGATCATGGGCCGTGTCATTGACCGTACTGGAATACAATTCCGTCTCTTGAATCAGTCACGCGGCCCAGCCGTTCAGTCCCCTCGCGCACAGGCTGATAGGGCGCTTTATCGTTCTGAGATGCGTCATACATTAGAAGAAACTACCAATTTGCATTTAAGGCAGGGGCAGGTAGTTAATTTAGTTTTGCATGATAACCGTATTAAGGGTGTGGAGTTTCAGGATGCGCGTCGACTTTCTGCTAAAGCGGTCATTGTTGCGACCGGAACTTTCCTAAACGGATTGATTCATACTGGCCGCAAGACTTATACGGCTGGCAGAGCCGGCGAACCAGCTTCAATCGATCTTGCTGAGAGTCTAAAAGCATTGGGTTTCCACATGGGACGCCTGAAAACCGGAACCCCTCCACGCCTTGATGGGCGGACCATCGAATGGAGTGCCTTCAGTCCACAGCCTCCCGACGAACATCCGGTTCCCTTTTCCTTTTCAACTGAAACGATTGAACAGCCACAACTTAACTGCTTTGTCGGTTATACGACACAAGACGTTCATCAAAAGATTCGCTCAAATATCAGCGAGTCGCCGTTATATTCAGGACAAATAAAAGGTATAGGTCCGCGCTACTGTCCTTCAATAGAAGACAAAGTAGTCAAATTTCCTGATAAAAACCGTCATCAGCTTTTCCTTGAACCGGAAGGTCATGACACAAACGAGGTTTATCTTAACGGCTTTTCAACGTCTTTACCTCCCGACCTGCAGCAAGAACTCGTTCATGGTATTCCCGGTCTTGAATGCACTAGGATCATCAGGCCTGGGTATGCCATTGAGTATGATTTTGCTGATCCGCGAGAGCTTACCCCGTTTCTTCAAACTACGAGATACGAAGGTCTTTTTTTTGCTGGTCAAATTAACGGAACAACCGGTTACGAGGAGGCCGCTTGTCAGGGATTGATCGCAGGAATAAACGCCGCTTTATTTACGCAGAAGCGCCCCGGTTTTCGTCTTGATAGATCAGAGTCATATATTGGTGTGCTGATTGACGATTTGATCAGACACGGAGTTGATGAGCCTTATCGTATGTTTACCTCCAGAGCCGAGCATCGCCTCTCTCTACGATACGATACTGCTGATATTCGTCTTACTTCGTATGGAAAGATGCTGGGCTTGGTTGGTGATTCAACATGGTCTAGATACAACCAGCGTCGAGAGCGCTTAGTTCGTCTAAGGAGTCTCATTGAAAAAATCAGATTTAAGAGATCAGACTCAGAGTATAAAGCTCTGGCTAGTCTGTTAGGTGTTGATTTAGGGGACTCTGTGACTCTCTCTCAAATTTCTCAGAGGCCCGATGTCCGCCCCGACGTTATTGAGCAGTTCCTTCCCTCTGAGTTCGCTCATGACTTTTCATCGAGCGACCTTAAGAGTGTTCTTGCGGACCAGTTATATGCCGGGTACGTGGATGTCCAGCTCAATGCATTGAAGAGAGTCAACACTCATGATACCTTGCCGATTCCATCCGGGTTTCACTATCGAAATGTAGGTGGCTTTTCGCATGAGATGATTGAGAGGCTTGAGCGATGCCGGCCAACGACTTTTGGACAAGCGCGCTCAACCCCAGGCATTACTCAAGCTGCTCTGTCTAACCTATTAGTGGCTTTGAAAACGAAGAATAAAAATGCCGCTTGATTCCGGTGATGTTTCACGTGACACTTTTAAGCGGTATCAGGGATAGGCTTACGCGCTTGAAAAAAACACTTGCTGAAAACAAAGGGTTTAGCGATTTCGCTCAAGTCTGTAAGTTGTGTTGCTGTAAATAATTCGTGCGGAAGCTGTAAACTAAGGAATTATGGCACAAGTAAAAGTAACAGTAACAGACGATGATGGTAGGGTCATCGGGGTTCACGATTACAGTTTAGATTCAGAGTTACATACTCTGAGTAAAATGGAAAGCTCGATTGAGCAACTTCGTCCCCAAATGTTGAGCGATATTACTCGGGATTTGCTGGGGGAAGAGCAAAAGAGTTTCCAAAAAAAACATTGCTTTCCTCCAGAGGGAGTTACGAAGTCAAGATAAAAACAATCAACGGTAGTTTTGATTTTGCGGTCAACCGTTATGAGACGAGCGACGGCCACAGCAATTGGTTGCGCTTGACGGACACAGCTTTGAGCGAGCATCACGAGAGCGAAATGTTGCAACAGTTTTCATTGCGCTATGCGACGATGTTGAGCTATGAGCGGGTGAGTCGCTTAGTGCACGAGCGGTGCGGTAATACCAAGTTGAGTGACCAAAGGATTCATCACCTGGTGCAAGAGAAAGCTGCGGCGATAACAGTCGCGCAAGCGGTCTTGATCCGTGACAGCCAAGCTGAGAGTCGAGAGGTGCAAGCCGTGGCGGTTGATATTTATGACAAGGAATCAGCAGAAGTAATTTGGCTCTCGGATGGAGTTTGTGTGAGCGAGCAAAAAGCTGTGAGAAACAAGCAATCAAAGGATGGGAAAGAGCGGACGACGACTAATATCGCCATGCTGGAGAGAGCGGACGGGAGTTACCAAACGATCATCGCTGGCTGTGCCAGCGAGGCCGTTAGTTTGTATCGAGCAGAGGTGTGGCGTGAATATGGAAGTAAAGCTTCGCAGTTGCCAGTGGTCGCCATCAGCGACGGGGCGCGGAGTATCAAGAAAGAAACGAAGCAAGTATTTGGTGAAGCAGTAACCCACATTCTTGATTGGTATCACTTGGAGGCGAAGGTCTATCAGTTGATGACGCAAATAGCACCGAACAAGAAAGAGAAAGACGATTCCAACGAGTTGCTCATCAACGCCCTCTGGAAAGGCGAAACAGCGAAGGCCATTAAACATCTGCAGGCAATAGAAGCGAAAAACATCACGCAACAAAACGAACTGGTGGGGTATTTGGAGAAGAACAAAGACTACACCATTGATTACGAGAGACGACACAAAGCCAACAAGCTGATCGGAAGTGGTCGCATGGAAAAACAAAACGATGTGATGGTGTCACAAAGACAAAACCGCAAAGGAATGTCGTGGTCAAAGAAAGGCTCGCTGAGCCTCGCATTGGTTACGGCCCATCTCCATTCACAATCCGCTAACCGCACGAATTATTTACAGTAACTAAGTTGTTGGTTCTTTGTTCAACTGCGTAAGTCCTAAGGGAAATAATCTTACTGCACTTTCAACGGTAAGACTGGTCTGGTTTTCGCCTTGCCCTTTCACCTTATCGTAAGCCACCTTGCCTTATGTCGTTTCATATTTATTCTGGATAGGACTTATGCAGTAGAACGAAGAATCAACAACTTACGGGGAGTCGTGTTTCAGCTAAGTCCTTTGTTTTCAACCAGGGTTTATTTCCACTGCGTAAGTCCTACTGAAAAGGCGCTTGACCTTAAGTGTCACGTGAAACGTTACGAAAGCTACGGTTCATAAAAATGGAGACACTATCAAGTCATCTCAAATGTTCCGAGTTTTGTTGAAAGTAAACGGCGCGCTTGAAACATTATGGCTAAGATCATTGCAGTGACTAATCAAAAAGGCGGGGTCGGTAAAACAACCACAGCCATCAACCTAGCCGCCGCTTTGGATATGCTTGGATGTCGAGTGCTACTTGTAGACACCGATCCGCAAGCAAATGCTACTTCTGGTGTTGGGATACAACGGGGAAGCTTTCGCCGAAGCTTATACCACGTGCTCGTCTTAGATGAGGAAATCCGCAGCGTTATACTAAGCGCAAACCCGCCCACCCTTAAGATTGTACCTTCTGAAAAGAACCTGATAGGTGCAGAGGTTGAGCTAATAGAGGCTGAAAAAAGAGAATACAAGTTACAGGAAGCATTGCAGCCGATTGCGGATGATTATGATTTTATCGTGATTGACTGTCCACCTGCGCTGGGTTTGCTGACATTAAATGCTTTGACATCTGCTAATTCACTGCTTGTTCCAATCCAGTGTGAATATTATGCGTTAGAAGGTGTCACAGAACTTTTTGATACTCTTGCTCGGATAAGAAGATCATTAAATCCTGGATTAACAATCGAAGGATTGCTGCTCACGATGTTTGATGAACGGACAAACTTGTCAGCGGCAGTTGCCTCTGATCTACGAGACTTTTATGGGCATCAAGTGCTGGAAAGTGTAATTCCCAGGAACGTTCGTTTGGCAGAAGCGCCGAGCCATGGGAAGCCAATCGTTTTGTACGATGTTCGATCAAGGGGTGCTGAAAGCTATCTTCAGTTAGCAAAGGAGATAATAGCAAATGACAAGAAAAGCTCTCGGTCGGGGGTTGAGCGCTCTGTTATCGGAAACAGCAGTCACAGCGAATGATGACATGCTGGAAATTGATATAAATTTAATTGATCCAAACAGCTTCCAACCACGCACACGATTTGATGAAGCTCGTTTAGATGAACTAGCTCAATCCATACGTTCAAACGGCATAATCCAACCGCTAGTCGTAAGGCGGATGGGGGCGGGTAGGTATCAACTAATTGCTGGGGAACGTAGATGGAGGGCCGCCCAACGAGCCGATTTGCAGCGCGTTCCTGTCGTTGTACGGGATGTGCCAGACGATAAAATACTAGAGTTAGCTTTAATCGAAAACATACAACGTCAAGAGCTAAACGCCATTGAAGAGGCGTTAGCCTACAAGAGGCTAATCGAAACCCTTAACCTCACTCAGGAAATGGTCGCTCAAAGAGTTGGCAGGGACCGGACTTTTATAACTAACTACTTACGGCTCTTACGTTTACCCGAAGATGTGCAGCGTCTTTTGGAGGAAGAAAAGCTTTCAATGGGACATGCCCGCGCATTGCTGGGCGTTGATGATGTTGAAACGCAGAGAGAGCTTGCCAAAAACATCATCAAGCAGAAACTGTCGGTTCGGGAAACAGAGCGGGCGATCAAGCGGATCGTCAATGGTGGGAATATATCAACGCCAACTCAGGTAGCTGCTAAACGCGAAGACCCCAATCTACGCTCCGCTGAGACGAAGTTGCGACGTCGTTTAGGAACTCAAGTTCGTCTATTGCCTAGTCAGACAGGTACGGGTGGGAAAATAGAAATCGAATACTACAGTGAAACCGACCTCCATCGTCTATACCAAATCATCACCGGAGGGCTGAATGATCTGGTTGTAAGCAGTACGTAAATCTTATCATCAAGTATCAGCAGTTCACGAAGTTTTCGGCGACGTTTGAAGCTGAGCATGACGGTTCAAAGCCGCCTTGACGGTTGTGAATACGGGTGCTAGACTCGCAATCTTTTATTTGCGCAAGGGTCTTGTTTATATGTAGTTGAGTCCATTGCTCACATTCGGGTGCGATTTCAAACTGTCATGATTGTCCTAGCCATCGCCGAAAATTTCATTCAACTGATACCGGACGGCACCGTTTTCCTTCATATCGGTATTATTTTAGTGATGGTGTTTTTGCTGAATAGGACGTTGTTCAAGCCCATCAGCCGGGTACTTGAAGAACGCGAGCGGCGCACTCTGGGACAAACCGGCAAGGCACAAGAAACCTTACGCAGTGTCGAAGAGGGGCTAACGCGGTACGAGCGCACTTTGCGCGAAGCGCGAACGGATGGATACCGTCTGCTTGAGCGCGAACGAGCCGAGGCAATGCTCGTTCGGCAGAGCAAAGTTGAAAGCGTGCGCAATGATGCTGCAAAATTGATCGAGGATCAGAAAAGAGCACTACGTGTGCAGACGGAAGATGCGCGCGAACTGATTGAACAAGATGCTCGCCGGATAGCCGCGACTGTGAGCGCACAAATTCTGGGTCGTACGTTGAATGACACGTCTGCGATTTAGTAAGAATTCCGTAAATTTCTACATGCCGTCATTTCTTATTACAACACTAACTGTCGTGCTTGCGCCGGACGCGGGTGGCGACGCAGCGATCAACTATCTACCGTCGATAGAGACAGTGGCAAAGCTCGTAAATCTTTTTATCTTTGTCGGGTTAATGACTTACATTCTCCGGCGTCCGATAGGCGACGCGCTTCGCTCGCGCCGCGAAGGTATCCGACAAGAATTAATGCGTGCGCAGGAAGAGCGTAACGCCGCGCTTGCCAAACTCGAAGAGGTGAACGCGCGATTGGAACACCTCGATGCAGAGGTGGTGGCGGTGCGCGCGCACGCTCAAAAAGAGGCTGTTGAGGAACGCACTCGTATCGAACTCGCGACGGAAGACGACATGCGAAAGCTTCGTGAGCAGGCCCAGCGTGAGATTGAGACGACGGGGAAGGCCGCGCGACAGGAACTGCGTCGTTACGCGGCCGAGCAAAGCGTGCGTTTGGCCGAAGCGATGATCCGCCGAGATCTGCGCCCGGAAGATGACGCGCGTTTGGTGAACGATTACGTTAGTGACTTGGGGGTAATGAATCGTTGAGCATTCAGACAATGGCCCGTCGCTATGCCTCGGCATTGGCTGATGTGGTGACGAAGAATGGGGAGGCGCGCGAAGTACAAACGGAGTTAACTGCATGGGGCGAGATGATGCAGGCGAATCCCCAACTCTTGGAAGTGCTGCGTAACCCGACCATTCCCTACGAGCAGAAACGGCGCGTCATCAACTCCCTTATCGAGCGCTCACGGGTCCGTCCGACGACGGCCAACTTTCTGCAAGTCCTTCTACAGAATCAGCGACTCGCTGACTTAACTGAAATCAATAAAAACTTTGCTCAGGAACTCGACCGGCGGTCGGGCACGGTGTCGGCGCAGGTGACGACGGCGCGCCCCATTTCACCGTCCGAGCAGCAGACTTTACACGCCACGCTGGCTGAGTTGACGCGGAGTAATGTGCGTCTTCAATTCGCTGTCGATGAAGAGTTGATCGGCGGAGTTGTGACGCGCGTCGGGTCGACCGTTTACGACGGGTCTGTGCGCAATCAATTGCAGCAGGTCAAAAGCCAGATGGCGGGCGAAAAGCATTGACGAGAGATTGGATTTGATTGCTGGCTGAATAAGCAGCGGTAATTAAGACACACCGGAGCAAATGATAAAAGGTAATAAATATGGAACCGATTAGAGCCAACGAGATCAGTGACATCATTCGCCAGCAGATTGAGAGCTTTGAGACGGGCGTGACAATTACCGAGGTCGGAACGGTGCTCAAAGTCGGCGACGGAATCGCCGAAGTGCATGGCCTTGAAAAGGTGATGGCCGGCGAATTGTTGGAGTTCCCGCACGATGTTCGCGGACTGGCCCTGAATCTTGAAGAGGACAAAGTCGGCACGGTGCTGTTCGGCGATTTCCAAACTATCAAGGAAGGCGACACAGTAAAGCGCACCAAGCGAATTATGGAACTGCCGGTTGGCGACGCAATGATCGGTCGCGTCGTGAACGCGCTCGGCTTGCCACTTGATGATCACGGTCCAATCATCACCGACAACTTCAATCCGCTCGAACGCATCGCGCCCGGAGTGGTCGACCGCCAGCCAGTGAAAGAACCTTTGCAGACGGGGTTAAAGGCCATCGACGCGATGGTGCCAATTGGCCGTGGACAGCGCGAGTTGATTATCGGCGACCGTCAAACGGGTAAGACCGCGGTCGCCCTTGACGCGATTCTCAATCAAAAGGGCGGAGACGTGATTTGCATCTACGTCGCCATCGGGCAGAAGGCATCGACGGTGGCGCAGGTCGTCAAGACGCTGCAGGACAACGACGCGATGAGTTACTCCATTGTCGTCAACGCTTCGGCTTCTGACCCGGCGGCGATGCAATACCTGGCACCGTACGCGGGGGCCGCGATTGGAGAGTATTTCCGCGACACCGGGCGTCACGTGCTGACGATTTACGACGACTTGTCGAAGCACGCAGCGGCGTACCGTGAAATTTCCCTGTTGCTGCGCCGACCGCCGGGGCGCGAGGCGTATCCGGGCGATGTGTTCTACCTTCACTCGCGCCTGCTGGAGCGCGCCGCGAAATTGTCGGAATTAAAAGGCGGAGGTTCGCTGACTTCGCTGCCGGTGATTGAG
>Ga0136614_10000979_pt1 | contig 15916 bp, 15 predicted proteins | sample AntDrymUQ2792106_2_FD_106643 | JGI IMG/M metagenome (GOLD analysis project Ga0136614, IMG submission 106643) | Polar desert sand microbial communities from Dry Valleys, Antarctica - metaG UQ279 (21.06) | ecosystem: Environmental > Terrestrial > Soil > Desert | place: Antarctica: Dry Valley... | reverse complement strand
TCATTCATCATTTCGCATTTATCATTCATCATTTCCTTTGTGTCTCTGTGATTCAATCACTTGTCACAATGTCGTGTGCGTTGATTTAGATTGACACCCGACGCTGACGTGCAGGATGTGGCTAAAGAGCCTCGCTTGCGACGCCGCGCGCGCGGGTGTTAGACTTTCGCCTTTGAAAAACAGCGCTGCTCCCGGCGCGATATTCTGAGAGGCACATCAATTCAAGTGGCTGGCAAAGAGCGGGCGTTATTATCGGCAGTAAGCAAGATCGGGATTCTCCTTGCCATCGCCATCGCCTTCGTCGTTGGCCTGTTCGGGACTATCGTTCTCTCGCTTCGTAGCCCGGAAGTGCAAGTGCCGGACGTGATCGGCAAGCGCTATTTCGAGGCCGAGAGCTTGCTGGAAAATTCCGAGTTGCACGTCCGCCGCCGTGCGACGCGCTTTAGCAATGCCGTCGATTCGGACACCGTCTTGGATCAGACGCCGCGCCCCGGCGATGTGGTCAAAGCCGGGCAGACCGTCGCGGTCGTCGTCAGTCGAAAAGAAGCGAAAGAGGGTGAGACCTCCGTCAGCCCGACCAACGCTAACGCCCCGCAAAATCAAAATGCGGGCAATCAGAACGAAAACAAACCGGCGGCAAACGACAACAAGAACGCCAACGACAACCGTTCGAGCCGCAACAAGAATACTAATAAGAACAGCAACGCGAACAAGAACGCCAACGCGAATAAAAATTCCAACATCGCGGCCAACTCGAACCTGAATTCAAACGTCGCACCAAACATCAACGTTTCCGGGAATCGCAACCAAAACGATGGGAACACTAACGCTGCTAACGCGAACGCCGGAAATCAAAACAGCAATCACAACGCGAACGCCACGCGCAACAGCAATCGCGAACCCGACGCCGCAAACGACAACCGCGCGGGCCAGAACGCCAACAACGCGCGTAACCGAAACGCCAACAACCGCCCGGCGGCGAACGCCGGAAACAGCAACAACTCGAACCGACGCACGAACACGAACGGGCCGCCGGCCCGTAATCGCAATAACGACTGAGGTTTTTTAACGAATTACACGACGCCTCGCTGCTCACAACGTTCGCCAGCGCGCAGGTCACGGATCGAGGCGCGACGGTCAAGAAAATTATGAAGGTTGAGATTGCCCCTTCGATTTTGTCGGCTGATTTCACACGGCTCGGCGAGGACATCAAGGCCGTCGAGCGTGGCGGCGCGACCGTCATCCATTGCGATGTGATGGACGGGCATTTCGTGCCGAATCTGACCATCGGCCTGCCGGTCGTAAAATCCCTCAAGCGCGCAACCCAACTACCGCTCGATACGCATCTAATGATTTCCGAGCCGGGCCGGTACGCAGAACAATTTGTTGAGGCCGGGGCCAGTATGGTTTCCGTCCACGTTGAGATCGACCCACATTTGAATCGCACGCTCGACGCGATTCGCAAAAAGGGAGCCAAAGCCGGCATCGCTATCAACCCGGCGACCCCGCTCAGTTCCTTGGAAGAAGCGCTCCCCTTTGCCGATTTCGTGTTGTTGATGTCGGTCAATCCCGGCTTCGGCGGACAAAAATTTATCCCGACATCGCTTGATAAAGTGCGCCGCCTGCGCCGCATGATCGAAGAGCGCGGCCTGCCGACCCGCATTGAGATCGACGGCGGTATCGACCGCACGAACATTGCCGAAATTACTGCGGCGGGCGCGGAAATCATCGTCGCCGGCACCGCAGTCTTCGGCGAAGGCGACCCCGCACAAGGCGTGCGCGAGTTACTTGAAGCAACGATTCAACCGCAGTGATAAGTGACGAGTGACGAGATAAGGCAGATTCTTTCTCGTCACTCGTCACTCGTCACTGCTTTTCGGAGGTTTAGATTGATGCGTTTTCGTTATCTCAATTTGATCGCCGTCTTTGTGTGCGCGGTCTTTTTGGCAACGCCGTCGGCGGCGGTCTTCGGCGTGCAGGCGCAGCAGCAAGGGCAGCCGCGCGCCGCGCAGAGCGAGGGAACGCCCACGCAGCGTTTGGAAGTGTTGCGCCAACGACTCGAAGGCCAGCGGCGCACGCTTAACAGCACGCTCGCCGGTTTGAACACCGGCGATGATAAAGAGAAGAAAGATAACAAATCTTCTTCCGCAGAAGACGCCGCGACGCGATTGCGCGGGCTGGAGAAAGAGATCGGCTCGTTGCTCTCGGAAGTACTCGACCTGCGCGGCAAAGCGGATCGCGCAGAGAAGTTTGAAGCGAGCGACATCGATAAACTTGAGAGCGCGGCTGTTGATCTCAACGGGCGCATCGATACGGCTCTGCTGGCGACGGCGGGCGAGCGGCGCACGGCTGCGGTAGGAACGCCGGTGAAGAAAAAGAAGACCGGGTTCTTCGGCAGACTGTTGGGGCGCGGCGGGGACGACGAGTTCGACGAGTTGATCAGCAATGTCGGGCCGGGACGCGACCGCGCGTTGTTCGCCGAAGCCTCGCGCCAAGCCTGCAAGTCGAATTATGAAGGTGCGCGCATCCTGTTCAACCTCATCATCTCCACCTATCCCGATTCGCCGTATTTGCCGCACGCCAAACTCGCCATCGCGGATACTTTCTATCTGGAAGGAACGACGAGCGCCTTGATTCAAGCGGCGGCGGCCTATCAAGAGTGGCTGACGTTTTTCCCGACTGATCCATTGGCGGATGAAGCGATGCTCAAGGTCGCCGAATCCGAGATGCGAAAGATGGGCTTGTCGGATCGCGACACGACGCCGGCACGCAAGGCCGAGCAGCGCATCAAGGCTGCTTTACAACAGTTCCCGGACACGTCCCTCCGGCCTGACTTTGAAGTGCGCTTGCGCGAAGTGCAAGAGTTGCTCGCAATGCACTCTTTCCAAGTCGGTAACTTTTATCTCGACCGCTGGCAACGCGGCGTCGCCTCGAACCCGAAGGGCGCGCAGTCGCGTTATCGTGAAGTGATCGAGAAGTACCCGAACTTCTCGCGCCGGGATGCGGCGCTCTACGACTTAGCCGTGACTTACATCGCCGAAGAAGAGCCGGATGAAGCCGCGAAGCACTTGACGGAGATCGTCCGCTTCTTCCCGAATGGTGATTATGCTGAGAAGGCGAAAGAACAGTTGGAAGTGATCGGCGCACCCGTCCCTGAGCCAGACGCTGAAGCCTTGAAGCGGTTGCCGCCGGAGCGTCCGTCGATGACCAGTCGCTTGCTGACGCAAATCGTCGGCACCACGCCCACGACCATTGATAAGAACGGCGTGTTAATCAACAAAGACTGCGACAAAGGGCCGGCGCTGATCGATTTGGCGCTTCAGAACAACGGCCAATTGCCGGTGACGACGCCGACCGCGCCGGTCTCTTCGCGTCGCATTCCGCCCGCGCGCAGTGCGGCCACAACTGAGCCGGCACAACCTAAATCCAACGACGGCGTGCAGCCACAGCCGACGCGGCCCGGCCCGCCCGCCACCGGCAACAATCCGACCGTGCCTCCACCAAGCGACGCCAAGCCGTAAGGTTGAAGGCCAAAGGCAAGACGCAAAAGGCAAAAGTGAGGACAGAGAAGCTGTCCGCGCTTTTGCCTTTTATCTTTGCCAACTTTCTTGATTCACAAGTGGGTGTTAGAATTTTTTTCGCTCTCCGAACAATTCGCTCGTCGGCGTTGCGCGGTCTGAGACAACTGAAAAAGTGTGCGTGTGAAAATGGTAAATGTTGCCGCCAATGAATTGGACAGTCGTTATCGCATCGCCTTGCTGGCGGTCGTCGGAATGCTCGCTCTGACCACGCTACTGATCGTGTTGGCTTACACAGACGTTTTGCCGACGCTGCCCGGCAGCCTCAATAGCGCGGTCAACCGCGGTGTGATCTGGATCACGATTCTCTTCTTCGGGCTTGGTGTAGTAGCGTTGCGGCGGACTTCATTCGCCGCCATGCGCCTACGCGACATCGCCGCCGTCAAGGGCGTCTCGGAACTGCTCGCCACGCTGCAAAAAACGACGATCTTGGTCGCGCTGATCGGCGGCGTGATTTCCGTCCTTGGTTATATTTTAAGCGCGATGACCAATGATGTGACGAACATGCGGAACGCCGGGATCATCGCGCTCGCCGTGCTGTTCTATGGCTTTCCGCGCCGCTCCGCATGGCAGCGCGTCGTGCAAGCCACGCAGCCGCAAGCGCCGCCCCCTCCGGCAGACAATCTCCCTTCTTCCTCCACGTCGCCCGCGAAAGGAACAACCGCGTGAACTCTTTGGCCCGCCTCGCGGCGCACGTCAAGTGGACGGCTGGCGCTTGTCTCTTCGTCTCTCTGCTCGCGGCGTTTTCCCACGCCCAAACAGAGCCGTCGCGCCCCGCCCCCACGCAGCCACCGCCTTCTGCGACACCGGCGGCGGGCGGAACAGTCTCTGCCAAACCCGCGCCTCCGCGGGCTACGCCGACGCCGCTCTCTTCGCGCGAGCAACGCGCGAAGGCTTACGCGAAATTGCTGGAGGGCCAGCGTTATCTGAGCAGCGCACGCGGCTCCGGCGGTTTGACGCGCGAGGGTCTGCGCCTCGCGCAAGAGGCGTTCAAACAGGCCGCCGAACTTGATCCGACGTTGGCCGAAGCGCAGACCGCTCTGGCCGAGATTCAATTCTTTTTTCTCGAAGACCTCGAAGAAGCGCAACGCCTCGCCGTCGCCGCTACGCGGATCGATCCGAACAACTTCGGCGCACACCGTCTGCTCTCGCGTGTCCTCTCGCTGAAAGCCGGACTGGATGAAAGCCGCCTTGATCGCAAAGCAGCGGAGAGCGCGATTGCGGAATTGAAAGAAGTCGTGCGGCTCGATGACAACGATGCCGAAGCCCACGCGCTTTTGGGCGAGTTTTATTTATTGACTGGGAAAACAGATGCAGCCATCGATTCCTTCAAGCGTTGGGCTTCCGCGCCATCCGTCGTCGATACGCGCTTCTACGAAGTGATCACGCAGGGACGGGAACTGTCTCCCGCCTCGGCGCAGGCGCGGCTGGCCGAAATGTTGTTGCGCCAAGGCCGCTCCGCCGAAGCGCTCGCCGCCATTCGCCACGCCCTCGCCATTAACCCGGAGAGTCAGAATTATTTCGCTACCCTCGCACAGATCATCGAGGCTGGCGGGGAAGATCAGAGCGCCATTGCGGAGTTGCGCCGGATGGTCGAGGCGAACCCGGCGAATTTGCCGGCGATTAGTTTACTGGCGCGCGTGCAGTCCCGCGCCGGTCGCGTTGATGAAGCGGCAGCGACGCTTCGCACAGGCATTAACCGCCGTGCGAACACCGACAAAGAGCAACGCCAATTAGTCGATCAACTCGCGGAAATCTACAGCGACGCGCTCCGCTTCGACGACGCCATCGCTGCATACGAAAGCACGCTCAAAGCGAGCGGCGGCGGCAATACTTTGTTGACCGCCGACAGCGACAAAGAGTTGGCCGCGTGGGCGCTCGGACGCATCATCGACTTGCAGAGACAAGCCGAGCGATACAAGGATGCGCTCGCGACGGTTGAACGGACGCGCCGGCTGTTAGGCGCTGACGAACCGGCAGCTGACGAACAAGCTATCGAAATTTTGCGCGAGCAGGGCAAACGTCAAGAAGCCTTGCAAGCCATTCAACAAGCGCGCACGAAGCATCCGAACGAGCCAACTTTTCGCCGTCTTGAGGCTACGACGCTCGCCGAGTTGGGCCGCGTCGATGAGGCCGCCGCGTTGTTGCGCGGGCAGTTGAACGGGCGAGTCGAATCTGATTACGTCACTTATCTTTCATTGATCCAACTCCTGCTCGATGCAGGGCGGGGCAGCGAAGCCGTCGAGTCAGCGCGCAAGCTGCTCGAAATTACCCCGCCGGGCCAGCCGCAGTTGATGGCGCAATCGCTGATCATGCTCTCGTCGGCGCAGGAGCGGGCGGGCGATCCGAAAGGCGCGGAAGAGTCGCTCCGCAAAGTGCTGGCATCCGATCCGAACAACGCGACAGTCCTCAACAACCTCGGTTATTTTCTGACCGAGCGCAATGAACGGCTCCCCGAAGCGCTCGACATGATCAAGCGCGCCGTCCGCGCCGAGCCGTCCAATGCTTCTTTCCTCGACAGTCTGGGCTGGGTTTATTTCAAACTCGGACAATTAGACGAAGCCGAGCGTTATCTCAGCGAGGCCGCCCGGCGCAACAACCGTTCGGCCACCATCCATGAACATCTCGGCGATGTTTATCACAGCCGTGGCAAGACAGACCAAGCCCAAAACGCTTGGCGGAAAGCCCTCACTCTCTCCACCGAAACCGCCGAAGCATCCCGCATTAAAGCTAAGTTAAGCAAAAACTCGCGTTAAACAAAGTTAAAAGATTTTGTTGACGATATGCTGTGTGAACGGTACACTGCTACAAGTCTGACTGTTGTGCCGCGTAGTTCAGTCCGACCGCCGAAGCCTCTCCTGTCAGCATAAATTCCAAAGAGGAAGTTTTTAAGAAGCGCGATGAAGCTATCCCTCAATCTACACGGGAAAACCGTGTCCTCATTTTTCATCCTTATTGCGATCTCTGCTCTCAGTTTCGTCGCCAACGGACAGGCCGGCACACGGCCTACAGCGCGGCTCATTACCGCCGTAAATTCGTCGCCCGCGACAGCGACGCGCCCCCGCCCGTTCTCAGCGCTGCGCATCGATTCCGTTTCTGCAAACGCGGAACTGCCATCCGCCGAGTCAGCGCACGCCGCCACACCGACTGACCTCGAACGGCGCGCGTTTGAGTTGATCAACGCCGAGCGGAGGACGAACGGCGACGCACCGTTGGTGTGGGACGCGGCATTGACGCGCGTGGCGCGGATGCACTCTGAAGAGATGGCGCGCATGAAGAGCTTGAGCCATTTCGGAGCGGACGGGCGCGACATGGCCGAACGCGCGCACCTTTTCGGCATCACAGGCTGGCGGGCGTTGGCCGAGAACATCGCTTATAATCAGGGCTACGATGATCCGGCGGGCTTCGCCGTAGAATGCTGGCTCCTTTCGGTCAAGCACCGCGAGAACATCTTACGTTCGGCTTTTACGCACACGGCCATCGGCGTCGCCGAGACCGCCGACGGGCGCATTTATTTCACGCAAGTATTCATCACGCGCTGACGCTTTCGACATCAACAGAGAACAAAGCGGCTGGCGCTCACCGTTCGGAAAGAGAGGTCAGCCGCTTTTCCTTGTCCGCACAAATTCTCACGCTTCCGTCCTTCGCCAAGATCAACCTCTCGCTGCGCGTGCTGGGCCGCCGCGCGGACGGCTATCACGAAATCCAGACTGTTTTTCAAACAGTTTCACTGCACGACCGCCTGACGTTTACAGTTTTGCCGGACGGACAGTTTGCATTGGCTTGCGACGTGGCCGGCATTCCCGTCGATGAGATGAATCTGATCTGGCGTGCCGCCGCCGCTTTGCGCGAGTGGTTCGGCGTGCGTACGGGGACGCGCATCGACTTGCAAAAACGTATCCCGGCGGGCGGCGGACTCGGCGGCGGCTCGTCTAATGCGGCGACGACTTTGCTCGGTCTGTCATGCCTGTGGGGGATTGAGACGAGCCGGGACGAGTTGGCCGAGATCGGCGCGCGTTTGGGCGCTGACGTGCCTTTCTTTCTGACCGGCGGCAGAGCTGTTGGGACGGGACGAGGGACGGAAATTCAGCCGCTCCCGGACAAAGCTGATTTTCATCTTCTGATCGTCACGCCGCCGATCACAGTCGCAACCGCGGAGGCTTACGCGGCGTTGAATGCGCCCGCCTTGACAAAGGCTGGAAGCGTCGTTAATCTGCCCATTTCCCGCGAGAGCTTGAATTTTTCCGATTCGCTCTGTGAGCGCCTGAGCAACGACTTCGAGCCGGTCGTCTTCCGGCTCCACCCGGAGATCGAACGAGCCAGAGACGCGCTCTTGAGCGCGGGTGCACGCGGCGCGCTCCTGTCCGGCAGCGGGGCCAGCGTCTTCGGCATCTTTGACAGTCGAGAGGACAGCGAACAGGCACACGCCGCACTGAGGGCTGAGGCGACAGGCTGGCAAGTTTTTCCTTGCACGACGCTCTCACGCGCCAAATACGTCGCGGCATTCGGCGCGTGCGCGCAACTTTGAAAGCGCGTTCGGCACAGCCGGCGAGAACAAGCGAAATTGGGGCGTCGCCAAGTGGTAAGGCACCGGTCTTTGGAATCGGCATTCGTAGGTTCGAATCCTTCCGCCCCAGCCACACTTTAAGAGTTTCGGGTTTCGAGTTTCGAGTTCAAAGGCAAGACTAGAACTTAACTCGAAACCCGAAACTCGAAACTTTGTATGAGTACTACCGGCGGCATCAAAGTTTTCTCCGGCACGGCGAATCGCGCGCTGACGGAAGAGATTTGTACTCATCTGAACTGTGACATCGGCAGCGCGACTACCGAGCGGTTCTCGGATGGCGAGTTTAATTTTCAGATCACCGAGAACGTGCGCGGCAGCGACATCTTTATCGTGCAGCCGACTTGCCCGCCGACGGACGCGCACCTGATGGAGTTGCTCGTCATGCTCGACGCCTTCCGCCGCTCGTCTGCGGAGCGTGTCACGGCAGTGATTCCCTACTATGGCTATGCGCGCTCGGACAAGAAGGATCGCCCGCGCGTGCCGATTGCCGCGAAGCTCGTCGCGAACTTGATCGGCGCGGCGGGCGCGCACCGCATCCTGACAATGGACTTGCACGCAGCGCAGATTCAGGGCTTCTTTGACATCCCCGTTGATCACCTGTACGCCGCGCCGGTGTTCATCGGTTACTACCAAGCGAATCCGCTGACGAACCTGACGGTCGTCGCGCCGGACACGGGCGGAGCCGAACGCGCACGGGCTTACGCGAAGCGTCTGAATGCGGAATTAGCCCTCTGTGACAAGCGGCGCGAGAGCGCCAACGTGGCAGAGGTGATGAACGTCGTCGGCGATGTGCGTGGTCGCAACTGTCTGGTCGTCGATGACATGTGCGACACAGGCGGCTCGTTGACGAAGGTGGCGAAAGCCTTGAAAGAGGCTGGAGCCGCGAGCATTCACGCTTGTTTCACGCACGCGGTTTTGTCGGGACAGGCTTGTGGGAAACTCAACCGCTCAGACATCGAGCAGGTCGTGACGACGAACACGATCCCACTGAAGAGCCGCGAGTGTGAGTTGGATGGCGTTAAAGTTTTGAGCATCGCGCCGTTGTTGGCGAAAGCGATCAAGTCGATCCACGAGGAGACCAGCGTCTCTTCGCTCTTCGTCTAAAACTTGGTTTGAGGTTTCAAGTTTGAGGTTAGAAGTTGCTCTGACCTCAAACTTCAAACTTCAAACTTCAAACTGGAAACTGAAATCATGGCTGAAAGAGAAGAAATTGTCGTGCGCGCCGAGCGGCGTGAAGGGCGCGGTAAAAACGACGCGCGTCGTTTGCGAGCGAGAGGTTTTGTGCCGTTGACTGTCTATGGTGGGGAAGGTGAGGCCGTTTCCGCCGCCGCGCCGCTCGCGGAATTGGCAGCGATCCTGCGCTCCGAAACCGGGCCTAACACGATCTTCACGATTGACGTGGACGGCATCGGCGCGAGCGAGGTGTTATTCCTCGACCGGCAACTCGATCCCGTGCGCGGTCGTCTGGTTCACGCGGACTTGCGTCGCTTGGTGCGCGGGCAGAAGCTCGAAGTCACCGTTCCCCTGCACCTGATCGGCGAGCCGCTAGGCATCAAGGAAGAGGGCGGCGTTCTCGAACAGGTCGTGCGCGAGATCGATATTCGCGTCAGCCCGCGCGACATTCCTGAGGCGATCAATGTCGATGTCTCGCACCTCGGCGTCCATGATGTGCTGCACGTCTCCGACATTCCGGCGGACGAGAAGATCGAGATTCTCAGCGATCCCGAAACGGTGCTGGCGACCATCGGCATCATCCGCGAAGAAGAGGTCGCGCCAGCACCCGCGACCGAAGAGCCTGCCGCCGAACCCGAAGTGATCGGCAAGGGCAAGAAAGAAGACGAAGAGTGATCGGATTTTTGATTTGCGATTTTTGATTTGCGATTTGAAGACAGCCCGAATCTCAGATTTGAGATTTCAAATTTGAAATCTCAACAAGGTTCAGTCCGTCGATCAAGAATCAAGAATCAAAAATCGCAAATCAATATGCTGATCGTTGGTCTCGGCAATCCGGGCGCGCAGTACGAATGGACGCGCCACAACCTCGGCTTCATGCTCATTGATCTGCTGGCGCGCGAGGCGGGCCGCGAAGTGAAGCGCGAAGAATGCCGCGCGCTCGTCGGGCGGGCTGAGATTGAAGGTCGCACAATTGAGTTGGTCAAGCCGCAGACCTACATGAATTTGAGCGGCGAGGCGGTCGCGTGCTTGCTGCGTAAGAGCGAGGAATTGACGGCGAAAGATGTGATCGTCATCTGCGATGATCTCGCGTTGCCATTCGGCACGATCCGTTTGCGCCCGAAAGGATCGAGCGGCGGCCACAATGGCTTGAAGAGCCTGATCGCGCAACTGAAGACCGAAGAATTTATCCGCCTGCGGATCGGCATCCAACCCGATCACCCGCTGGCCGATGCGAAGCGTTACGTGCTTGAACGTTTCCCGCAAGGCACACGCGCCGAAGTCGAACAAGTTTTACAGCGCAGCGCCGACGCGCTCCGCGCCGTCCTCAGAGATGGCATTGACAAAGCAATGGCAACTTACAATCAGTGATCAGAGGTTAGAGGTCAGAGGTTAGTAAAAAGCATTTGTCTTTCACTAACCTCTAACCTCTGATTCTTTTCCTTCTTGCTTCATCCGCCACGTGATGAGGCTAGACATCCAAAAGGAGGATGCGTTTTGGCTGAGAAGAGAGTTTACGAAGTCGTCTTCATCATCGACACCGAGACCCCGGAAGACGAATCCACGCGACTGATCGAGAATCTGCAACACACAATCACCGAGCAGGGTGGCACGATCACGAAAAGTGAAAGCATGGGGCGGCGCGCGCTGGCCTACCGGATCGGGCGCAAGACTGAAGGCAACTTCATGTTGTTCGAGGTCGAAGGCACGGGCCGCGAGATCGCCGAACTAGAGCGCCGGATGCGCGTCAGCGATGCTGTTGTCCGTTTCCTGACTGTGCGCGTCGATGAGGCTCGGCGTCGCGCCGACAAGCTCAAAGAGCGGCGCGCGCGCAAGGCGAGCAAGCGACCGGCGACGGGTGGCGCGAGAGGCGGCGGCGCGCAACGCGCCGGAGCGGCGACCGCGGTCGCCGCAGCCCCAGAGATTGAGGAGGAGGCGTAAGAGCCATCGGCTCGCGCTTCTCCCGCAGGTTGGACCCATTGCGGCGTGCGGCCTTCGGCCTCTAAATTTTTGACGAGCCGGACGCACCCGCAGCAGCGGAGAGGAAGAAATTATGTCGAGTAACTTTAGAGATGATCGAGATTTCGGGATGGACGACGAGCGCAGCGGGCCGCCCCCCAGTCGCGGCGGCGGCGGCGGGCGCGGCGGGCAAGGCGGTCGGAATCGTTTCCGCCGTCGCAAAGTGTGCCGCTTCTGCTCGGACAAGGTTGATCTGATCGACTTCAAAGACGTGAAGCTCTTGCAGGGCTATGTTCCGGAGCGCAGCAAGATCATGCCGCGCCGCATCTCCGGCTCGTGCGCGATGCACCAACGGATGCTGGCCGAAGCCATCAAGCGCGCGCGCAACATCGCGCTCTTGCCTTTCGCCGCAGACTAAACCGGGAGGAGAAACAGATCATGGCAAACACCAACGTCCTCTTGCGAGAAGACATCGACAACTTGGGCGCGCGCGGCGAGATCGTCAAAGTCAAAGCCGGCTACGCGCGTAACTATCTACTGCCGCGCAAACTCGCCGTCGCTGCGACCGCCGGCAATGTCAAACAGATCGAGGCTGAACGCGCGGCCTTGCTGAAACGCGAAGCGAAAGAGCGCGGGACTGCCGAAGAGCAGGCCGCGCAGATGAAGTCGTTGTCACTCAACTTCGAGCGCAAAGTCGGCGAACACGGCATCCTCTACGGCTCGGTCACGTCGATGGACATCGCTGAAGCCTTGCTCGCGCAAGGCTATGAGATCGACCGTCGCCGCATCACTCTGCGCGAGCCGATTAAGGAGACCGGCGAGTTCAGCGTCGGCATCAAACTGCACCGCGATGTCACTATCGAAGTGCCGGTCATCGTCACGGGAGAAGGCGGCGCGCAAACTGCGACGCCGGCGGCTGAGAGTGTGGCTGAAGAGATGACTGCCGCGACCGGAGACGAAGAGGCGGACGGAGCAGCGAGCGAATAAAACTCAAGCACAGCGCGGGTGCGGCAACTCTCTGTTGTCCGCGCCCGTATCGCTGTTGTATAGTGCGCGGCTGTTAGGCGCGCCGATCATTTTTCTGCCGCCAGTCAGAATGATCGACGCCGCTTGACAGCCGTTTTTTACTCTTCAATTTCAACCGCGAAAGCTCCCGATGTCCAGAAACTTCGCCGGCGATTCCAACCGCGAGCAGATGATCGAACGCCCGCTGCCGCACAGCGCGGAGAGCGAGCGCGCCATCCTCGGCGCGATCATCCTCGATAACGGCCTTGTCAATCAGGCCATCGAACTCCTCAAGCCCGAAGATTTTTACGTCCGCGCGCACCAACTCGTCTTCCGCGCCATGCTCTCGATGAGCGAGCGCGGCGCGGAGATCAATCCGATCCTGCTCGGCGAAGAACTCCGGCGCGACGGCGCGCTCGAACAAGTCGGCGGCATCGCCGTCATCTCTGAGTTGACCTACGGCCTGCCGCACTTCACCAACATCGCGCATTACGCGAAGATGGTGAAGGGCAAGTCGATGCTCCGGCAGTTAGTCAAAGTGGCGAACAAGATCACGAGCGAAGCCCTCGAAGAAGAGGACGAGCCGGAGATGATCCTCGATCATGCCGAACAGATGATCTTCGCCCTCGCCGACGAGCGCGCCCGGCAAGGATTCTCACACATCAAACCCGTCGCCGAACAGATTCTCGACAAAGTTCAAGAACTCGGCGGGCGCAACGTCACGCTCACGGGATTGACCACCGGCTTTAACGAACTCGACTCGATAACTTCGGGCCTCCAGCCCTCGGATTTGATCATCGTGGCGGCTAGACCGTCAATGGGAAAGACTGCATTGTGCTTGACGCTCGCGCAGAATGCTGCCTTGGACCCCAAAGCGCAGGCCGTCGTCGGGGTCTTTTCGTTAGAGATGTCGAAAGAGTCTCTGGTAATGCGGATGCTCTGCTCGGAAGGGCGGGTGGACGCGCACCGCTTCCGCGCGGGCTTTCTGTCGCGCGACGAATGGGCGCGGCTGGCGGGCGCGCTCGGCAGTCTGGCCGAAGCCAGAATCTTTATTGATGACACGCCCGGCATCTCAGTGTTGGAGATGCGCGCCAAAGCTAGACGCTTGGCGGCGGAGCAGAAGCAACTCGATCTGATCATCGTCGATTACCTGCAACTGATGTCCGGTTCGTCGCGCCGCGTCGAGTCGCGGCAACAGGAAGTCTCGCAAATCTCGCGCGAGCTGAAGGGGCTGGCGAAGGAATTGAACGTCCCGCTCGTCGCCCTCTCGCAACTCTCTCGCGCGCCCGAATCACGCACCGATCACCGTCCGCAGCTAAGTGATCTGCGTGAGTCGGGCTCACTGGAGCAAGACGCCGACGTCGTCGCGTTCATCTATCGCGAAGAGCAGTACAATCGAACAGAAGAGAACGAGGGACAGGCGGATATTCTGATCGCGAAGCAGCGCAACGGGCCGACGGGTTCGGTAAAGTTGGCGTTCCTGAAAGAGTTCACCCGCTTCGAGAACATCTGGCGCGAGTAATGCGCGCCCTGAGATAAGAAGATGGGCGTGATCAATGACAAGTCTCCGCGAAATACGATGAAATCTCTATCGCGGAGGGCAGCGTGTCCTCTGACTTAACCTTCATCACCAATGAAGACGGGCGCAGTCTGCGCGAACGCTTCTCCGCACTGTCAGACAAAAACAATCCCGGCTCATGTTAATTAAAGAAAATGATGGATAACGAAATTAAGAAAACTCTTTGGGCGACGGCTGACAAACTTCGCTCAAATATGGATGCCGCGGAATACAAGCACATTGTTCTTGGCTTAATTTTCCTCAAATACGTTTCGGATTCTTTCGCCGAACATCGTGCCAACTTAGAAAAGCGATTCGCTGATCCTAACGATGACTATTTCATCGAAGACGCAGAGTTTCGCCAATCAGACCTTGAAGAGCGAGACTATTACACGGAAGCAAATGTTTTTTGGGTGCCGGAATCGGCACGTTGGGAAAAGATTCGAGAACAGGCGAAACAACCGACCATCGGAAAAATCATTGATGACGCACTGGTAGAAATTGAAAGCGAAAATCCACGCTTGAAAGGGATTCTCGATAAACGTTTTGCCCGGACACAGCTTGAACCCGGCAAACTTGGTGAGTTGGTTGATGAGATTTCCAAAATTGGTTTTGGCGGCAACGGGAATAAAGCAAAAGACCTTTTAGGCAAAGTTTATGAGTATTTCTTAGGACAGTTTGCGAACGCTGAAGGCAAGAAGGGCGGTCAGTTTTATACTCCGGCATCGGTTGTAAAGGTTTTAGTTGACGTTCTCGCGCCGCATAAAGGCAAAGTTTATGACCCTTGTTGCGGTTCGGGCGGAATGTTTGTGCAGTCTGAAAAGTTTATGGAATCGCACGGCGGACGTTCTGGCGATATTTCCATTTACGGACAGGAAAGCAACCCGACGACATGGCGACTGGTGGCGATGAATCTTGCGATTCGCGGAATGGATTTCAATTTAGGCAAAGAACCCGCCGACACTTTCTTACGCAACCAACATCCCGACCTTCGCGCCGATTACATCATGGCGAACCCGCCGTTTAATATCTCCGACTGGTGGAACGCACAACTTGAAGGCGATCCACGTTGGGAGTTTGGAACGCCGCCGCAAGGGAACGCAAATTACGCTTGGCTTCAGCATATTTACTATCACCTCAGCCCACGCGGACGCGCCGGAGTTGTTCTAGCGAACGGCTCGATGTCTTCGGCACAGAATAACGAAGGCACGATTCGCCGCGAGATGATCGAGCAAGACGCAATCGAATGTATGGTTGCTTTGCCTTCTCAGTTGTTTTTCAACACGCAAATTCCGGCGTGCTTGTGGTTTTTGAATAAAGATAAAAAGGCGCACGGGCGCGATTGCACCGGCGAGATTCTTTTTATTGATGCGCGGAAACTTGGCAGACTTGAAAACCGCGTCAATCGCTTTTTTGACGATTCGGATATTCAAAAGATTGCCGGGACATATCACGCTTGGAAACAGACGGGCGAGACAGAGAAACCATACGAAGATGTTCTAGGCTTTTGTAAATCCGCAGACCTCGCAGAAGTAGCTTCACACGATTACATTCTAACGCCCGGTCGTTATGTCGGCGCGGAAACTATTGACGATGACGACGAACTTTTTACAGAAAAAATGTCTAGTCTGACTAAAGCACTTGCCGCGCAATTTGAAGATAGTGCCAAACTAGAAATGGATATTAAGCAAAATCTAGCGAGCATTGGATTTGAGATTGAACTCGAAACTACCAATTGAAAAACTAAAAAAATGGAGAATTGGAAACCAAAAAAAATGTTTGAGATTTGCGAGGTAAATCCAGAAACCAGAAATAGAAACTGGCTTCATAGTGAAATTGAATACATAGATATTTCGTCGGTTGGAACGGGACAGTTTATCGAATCTCCAAAAAGACTTTCACTTGAACACGCACCAAGTCGAGCGCAACGAATTGTGAGGAAAGGCGATATTATAGAGCGGTTTCATAATCAGTGTACAGGGTAGCCGCAATGAACAAACCACGCCCGCACGTCCGCTTCCGTGATCTGGCGCAGCGCCTCCTTGAGTGCCGCCTCCAACGCCTCGCGCGTGCGCG
>Ga0136614_10000978_pt1 | contig 15917 bp, 13 predicted proteins | sample AntDrymUQ2792106_2_FD_106643 | JGI IMG/M metagenome (GOLD analysis project Ga0136614, IMG submission 106643) | Polar desert sand microbial communities from Dry Valleys, Antarctica - metaG UQ279 (21.06) | ecosystem: Environmental > Terrestrial > Soil > Desert | place: Antarctica: Dry Valley... | reverse complement strand
GTTTCTGACGTGCGCGACGATATGCTTGCGACCAGCAACCGGCGGTCCGCTGTGCCCCGCCGGCATGGGTTGCCGCCGGTCTTAGGCTCCGCGACGCGCGTGCTTATCCTCGGGAGCTTTCCAAGCGAAGCCTCGCTCGCAGCGGCTCAGTACTATGCGCATCCGCGCAACCACTTCTGGCCGATCCTGGCCGCCGTTCTCGGCGAGCCTCTAGTCGCAATGCGCTACGCCAAGCGTCTCGCAACTCTAAAAAGTCATCGCGTTGGCGTATGGGATACGATCGTTGCGTGTGAGCGTCCGGGCAGTCTCGACGCGGATATTCGCAACGCGCTGCGCGGCGACATCGCCGTCGTGCGCCGGCGTGCGCCGCTCACCCATCTCGTGTGCTTCAACGGCCAGACTGCGGCGCGTGCCCGGTCCTGTTGGGACGCTGCGGGTTACGCAACGCTTGCGCTCCCCTCGACGAGCCCGGCGTACACCCGCCCATTGGCAGAAAAACTAGAAGCGTGGCAAGCAATCGGAACCATCCTGCGCGCGTGATCCGCAGCCCCAGCCAACCACTATGGAGTTTGTCATGAAGGTCACGATAAGTTGCGGTCTCTTTGCCAGCACCTGGCTCGCGGCCTTTGCGCATGCGCAATCGCTTGCGCCAGACATCGTAGTCACCAAGACAATCAACGTGCCGGTCGCTGTTGTCTGGAACGCGTGGACGACAGCCGAGGGCATCGAGAGCTTCTTCGCGCCCAAGGCGGCCAAAGTCGAGGCTAGACCCGGCGGCGCGTTCGAGCTGTGGTTCGCCCCCGACGCTCCCGCCGGCTCGCGCGGGTGCGACGGCTGTCTCGTCCACAGCGTCAAGCCGATCGAGCAGCTGGTCGTCGAATGGAATGCTCCGCCGACGATACCCACGATTCGTCCGTTGCGCACGCTGCTCTACCTCGATTTCAAGGCGCTCGGCGCCGATCGCACCGAGCTGACGTTACGTAATTTCGGATACGGCGAAGGCTAGGAATGGGCGAAATCGCGCGCCTATTTTCAGAATATTTGGCCCGTGGTCATGGATAACCTCGAGCGCAAACTGCGCAAGCCGTGATGCGGCCTTTCATTCTCTTGGCCTTCCTTTTCGTAACCGCGTCCGCCATCGCGGCTTGCTTGCATGCATGCAAGGTCGTTCGCGAAACCTGCAGCCGCGGCGGGCCTTAAAGTCGCTGCGACGAAGTTTTTGCAAACGATACTTGCGACGTTATGGCTTACCGCGACCTCCGCGATTTTCTGGCGCAACTCGAGGCGCGCGGAGAGCTGCGACGCATCAAGCAAGCGGTCGATCCCAAGCTCGAGATGACTGCCCTCGCCGATCGCGTCCTGCGCGCAGGCGGACCCGCACTGCTGTTCGAGCAGCCCAAAGGCGGGCACCGCGTCAGAAGCGGAAACTTGATTCCCGTCTTGTGCAATCTCTTCGGCACACCGCAAAGAGTTGCGCTCGCGATGGGCGCCGAGGGTGACGATTGGCGCGGCAGCCTGCGCGAAGTTGGCAAGCTCCTCGCATTCTTGAAGGAGCCAGACCCGCCGAAGAGCTTGAAGGACGCGTGGCAGAACACCCGACCGGTGTTCATGAAGGTGCTCGACATGGCGCCCAAGGAGCGGTCGTCGGCGCCCTGTCAGGAAATCGTCTGGGAAGGCGCCGACGTCGACCTCGCGCGCTTGCCGATCCAGACGTGCTGGCCCGGTGATGCCGGGCCTCTGATTACGTGGGGCTTGACCGTCACGCGAGGTCCACACAAGAAGCGGCAGAATTTGGGCATCTATCGCCAGCAGGTCATCGCGCGCAACAAGGTGATCGTGCGCTGGCTGGCGCAACGGGGGGGCGCGCTCGATTTTCGGGAGCATGCGCAAACGCATCCGGGATCGCCGTTTCCGATCACAGTGGCCTTGGGTGCCGATCCCGCGACGATTCTCGCAGCGGTGACGCCGGTGCCGGATTCTCTATCCGAGTATCAATTCGCCGGCCTGCTGCGCGGCGCGCGCACGGAAATCGCCAAGTGCCTGACGCACGATCTGCAAGTGCCGGCGGCGGCGGAGATCGTGCTCGAAGGCCACATCAATCCGGATGCGGGCGATCCCACCGGTTACGAAAGCGCGCTGGAAGGGCCGTTCGGCGATCACACCGGCTACTACAACGAGGCCGAGCGCTTCCCCGTCTTCACGGTCGAGCGCATCACGTTGCGCCGCGATCCGATCTATCACTCGACCTACACCGGCAAGCCGCCCGACGAACCGGCGATCCTTGGCGTCGCGCTCAATGAAGTGTTCGTGCCTCTCTTGCAAAAGCAATTTCCCGAGATCGTCGACTTCTATCTGCCTCCCGAGGGCTGCTCGTACCGTCTCGCCGTCGTCTCGCTGAAGAAGCAGTATCCGGGACACGCCAAGCGCGTGATGTTCGGCGTGTGGAGCTTCCTGCGCCAGTTCATGTACACGAAATTCATCATCGTGACCGACGACGACATCGACATTCGCGAATGGCGCGAAGTGATTTGGGCGGTGACGACGCGCGTGGATCCCGCCCGCGATACCTTGGTCGCGGAATCCACGCCGATTGACTACCTAGACTTTGCCTCTCCGATCGCGGGTTTAGGCAGCAAGATGGGAATCGACGCCACCAACAAATGGCCGGGCGAGACGACGCGGGCGTGGGGCCGGCCGATTGCGATGGATCCAGACATCAAGGCCAAGATGGACGCCTTGTATCGAGAACTCGATCTGTAGCACCTACCTTGACTCCGAGCGCTTACCAGCGGCTATTGCTGCGTTGGATCAGAATTCCAATGGCCACACCCAACGCAGCCGCAACGGCGATCGCAACGCCCATCGATTGCCAAGGATGGTCGCGGACGTAGTCGTCGGTATAGCGCGCCGCCGCCTTCGCACGATCGATGGCCTCGTCCTCCAACTCGCCTAATTTTTGCTTCGCAGACAGCAACCGAGCTTCGACTTGCGAGCGCAGGTCGCGAGCCGTATCGCCGCTTTCCCGGCCCGCCTTCTGCAGTAGGTCTTCGGCTTCGGTCAACACGTTCGAAAAATCGTCGACCAGCCTGTCGCGCGTGTAACGGGGATTCATGATGAGCCTCCTTGACGGGAAAAAGCGCGGGATAGTAAGCCGCAGATACGCAAATGAGTGCGCCAGTCAATACGTCAGCGTGTCAACGGTGCGCCCAACAACGGCCGGCGCGGTGAAGCCATTATAGCGATGGTCGCGCGCCGGGACCCACCCCCGCGTCGGTGCGGCCCTTCGCTTGATCGACGCGGGGTTGTAGACTATACCTCGGTGCGGCTCGATGGTTCTGGAATCGCCGGATGACCGATCTGCTGATCCGTATCTTTGCACCCCACGGCGACCCTCCGCAGGGCGCCTCGCCGCAAGCGCTTGAGTGTCGCGTCGAGGCGACCCTCGACGAGCTCGAGAATTTCGCGGGCGAGGCGACGTTCGATCCGCAAGAGTTCCTAAAGGTCGAGGCCGATGCGATCGCCTACGGCCGGCACCTGCGTGACACCATGCTCGCCTCCCCTGGACTGCAGCGGGCCTACCTGAAGGCGGCCGCGCGGAGTCCCGTCCGCATACGCCTGCTCGTGGAGGCTCCGGCCGTCGCGGCCCTGCGCTGGGAGCGGTTGCTGCTCGACTCGGAGGAGGAGGATCGGCCAGCGGCGACGCTGCCGCAAACGCCGTTTTCGCGGTTCTATCAACTGGAAGAGCTGCCACCGCCGGTGAGCGAGGTGCCGCGGCTGCTCCTCGCCATCGCGAACCCTGAATTGCGAAGCCTTACGCCCATCGACGTCGAGGACGAGGTGGATAACCTCCTCGACGTCTTGAAGCCGCTGCTCGACGACGGCAACCTGCGGCTTACGATCATGCCGGGTCGGACCCGCCTTTCCGACCAGATGACCGAGCGCCTCCGTGCCGAATCCGGTTGCACGGTCGTCACCGGGCCGACGACGCTCGACGCGCTGTCCCGGGAACTGCCCGCGGTCCACGGCCTGCACCTCATCGCGCACGGCAACCTGTCCCAGGGCAAAGCCGTCCTCTCGCTCGAAAAGGGCGATGGGTCGCTTGCGGTGGCGGAGGAAGACGAGCTCCGCGTTAGGCTGAATCAGCCCCGCCTGCGCCTCGCATTCCTTCACTCATGCAAGGGATCGCACGGGAATGCCGGGCTCGGGCCGCGGCTTGTCGCGTTAGGGGTCCCGACGGTCATTGCCATGCAGGATTTCATGCCCATGGTCGATGCGCGGCGCTTCGCCGCTGCCTTCTACACGACACTCATTCGCGAAGGCGCGGCGGACATCGCGGCGAATGCGGGCCGGCAGGCGCTGTTCCGGAGTCGCAGCGCAAATTGGTCGATCCCGGCGCTCTTCTGCCGTCTCAAGGATGCCCGCGTCTGGAACCCGGATCCGGTGCGGGTCGCCGTCCAAGCACTTGCCAAGCAGTACCTATCGTTTCAGAGCGTCCGGCAGCCCTTTCCACTCGACGCAGTTTTCACAAGCGGTGGTCTCGGCGGGCTCTCGGGCGGCACCGAGTTTGCGCTCGGGCCGAAGCTCGAATTGATGAATGGTTCCCGCAAGGCGCTTGCGCAGTCCAAGGAGGTGCCCAGGCCCTACGTCCTGCTCCTCGGTCCCCGCGGGCGCGCGAAGACGACACACCTGCAATGCCTGTACGCCGAGGCCGCGCTGCGAAACCCGGACGAAGGCGCGCAGCTTCCCTTGCTGTTGAGCCTCGCCGACTGCGTGCCCGAACACGGCGCCCCCGACGCGACGATCGCGTGGGCCGTGATCGCAGCGTTCAAGCGGGCAGGGGTTGCGGTTGAGAATCTCGATCCCGAAGTGCTCAGGGAAGCCATGAGCCACCGGCCATTCTTGTTTCTTGTCGATGGCGACGACGACATTGGCGGGCCGGTGCGCACCGACGCCCTCGAGGTGCTCACGAGTTTTCAGGTGGGTTCGCAGCAGGAGCATTCGATTCTGCTGACCGCGGACGATTCGACGTTTGATCCAGCCGCGCCGTATCCCAAATGCGCGGTGGCGTTGATCGTGCAGCCGATGGCGCCCGATCGCGTGAGCGTGTACTTAAGGAACCTGGGGGGCGCGTGCGCGGCGCTCGAAAACGACCTGCAGACAACGCGGCTGTTCGACCTCGCGGGCGTCCCCTGGCTCCTCGGGCGGCTCATCAACAACGCCAAGCAGGATACGCGCATCAAATCGCGGTCGGACATTCTCGAACGATTCGTTCGCGAAGCGCTCGCCCGGCTTGAAGGCTCCGCGGGCGTGCGCAATCGCGCAGAGCAGGTTCTGGGGCGAATGGCTTGGCGCATGCAAACCGCTCGCCAAATCCATCTGACCGACGCCGAGGTCTACGCCATCATGGCCGACGTCCGTGGCAATCGTGATTTCCAGTTGCAGCAGTTCTTGGAGGAAATATTAAAGAAGAGCGGTCTCCTTGAGTGGAGCGGCACGGAGGGCGTGCGCTTTGCCTATCTTTGGGTGCAGCGATACTACTGCGCCAAATACTTGAGCTCTTTGCCCGAGCGTGAAAGCATGCGGTACTTGGAGGACATCACGGCGACCCTCGGCCGCCTGAACCGCGTGCGATGGTGGGAGGACACCCTAGTGGTGCTCGCGGGGCTCTCCAAGGCTCCCGGACCTCTACTCAAGAAGATCCTGGCCGGAAGCCTGCTGACCGAGGGTGAGCAGGTCTTCGTTGCGGCGCGATGCGTGCATGAAGCGCAAGGCGCCAAGCGTGAGGTCGATGCGCATGTGCGCGAGCAGATCGTCGATACGCTCGTCTGGCGCTCTCGCGATGAAAACGTACGCTCGACGGAGGCGCGCAAGAAGGCGATCGAGATGCTGTCGCTCTTAAAAGAGCTACGCGTCATCCCGCATCTCATCTCGCTCGCAATGCATAAAGTGCGCCGCACGTGGAAGGGACGCAGGGAGTACGACTACTCCAGCGTGCGGCTAGCCGCCGTGCAGGCGCTCTTCGGAATGCAGGAGGCGACCCTTGACTACGTCGCGAAGGATTCGAAGCTTGCCGGTAACCAGCCGATCCAGCGCTTGTTGCAGGCGTGGCTTCGCCGCGACGTCGTGGAGCTCGGCGCGCAAGTGGCCGCGCAAGATCCGGAGGTGTCGGCGGTTGCGGCCTTCGCGCTCGGCACACTGGCGAAGGATGAAACGGTCAGAGCGGCCTGCTTTGAGCCCTTGCTCCAAGCGTTCCGCGACCATGTGCCCGAATCGGGAAACGACGACGTCTTGTGGGCTATCACCGATACCCTGACGCTGCTCGATCCGGTGAGAGTAACGGCGGACGCGATCGTGCCTCTGCTGGAGCACGCACAGGAGCGCCGGGCGCCCTACATCGCCTACCTTGTAGGCCGGCTCGGCATCGCGGCACTCGACGGTCCGGAGGTCGACTTCCTGCGCCGGAGTCTGCGCTCGGATGATGAGGATCTTGCGGGTCGCGCGCTGCGCTCGTACGCCGCGCTGCTCGCTCTGCAAGGGCCGTCCGCGTCCGGAGGCGAGCTCGAGAAACTGCGCGACTTGTGCCATCAGATTGTGAGAAATGAGTTCGACGACGCAGCCAAGGAACTGATCGAGAGCCCGATCTCAACCGCGGGTCGGCTACGACAACAGCTGCAACACCAAGCCTTCGAGGCGCTTCGCGATATCGGGAACGAGCAGTCGATCGAAGTGTTACGCGAAGTTCGCCAACGCGACTACGACGCACCAAGCTACGAAGCGGACGGGACGAGCGCCGCGCGATCTCACATTTTGAACGGCCAGCTCAGCTTCGACGTGGCCGAGCAGATTTACTGGCGGTTAAGCGGCGGGCTCGCAATGGAAACCTAGGCGCCCTCACCCTGACCCTCTCCCGCACGCGGGAGAGGGAGCCTCGAAGCGATGCCTACTATTAACACGCTAGCAAAAGACGGAGGTACCCATGCCCTTCAGGACCATTCCCAATACCAACGTTACCTATGCGCTCATCGCCTTCGACGCCGACGGTCGCGAGCGCACCGACGACCCGCAAGGCGTCGACGGCAAGATGAGCGCCCGCATCCTCCAGGATGCGGCGGCGAATCCGCCGAGTCACGTGTTTTTCTATAGCCATGGGTGGAAAGGCGACGTACCCGCCGCGATCGACCAATACAACCGGTGGATCAAGGCGATGACCGATCTTTCCGCGGATGTCGCCGCAATGGGCGCCGACTTCAAGCCCCTGTGGATTGGTTTGCATTGGCCGAGTCTTCCGTTCGGGGATGACGAGCTTGGCGACAATGCGTTCGCCGCGCTGCCGGTGACGTCCAACGAGTTGCTCGAGCGCTACGTCGCGCGCTTGGGCGGTGATGCCGGCGAAGTGCGCGAGCTGTTGCGGATCATCCTTGCCGAGAACGACTCGAATGCGGGAGCGATGACCCTCCCCGCGCATGTCGCCGACGCGTACCGCCGGCTGGCCGCGGCCATCGGCCGCAAGTCGGGCCCGCCCGGTGGCGCCCCCGATGCGGAGGAAGTCCCGTTCGATCCCGTTCAGGCTTTCGAGGCGGGCAACGAAGGCGGTGCCGCATTCGGGGGATTCGATTTCGGTGGGCTGCTCGGGCCGTTGCGGCAGCTGTCGTTCTGGAAGATGAAAAACCGTGCTCGGACCGTAGGCGAAGGCGGCATGCACGACTTCATCGCGAGCCTGCAGCAGGCGCTTCCCGCGGCGCGGATCCACTTGATGGGGCACAGCTTCGGCTGCATCGTCGTGTCGTCGATTCTCGGCGGACCGAACGGCAAGGCGGCGCTGCCACGCCCGGTGGAATCGCTAGTGCTCGTGCAGGGCGCGCTATCCCTTTGGGGGTACGCCGACAGTATTCCCGACGGCACGGCGCCGGGCTACTTCAACGCCATGGTCAAGCGCGGCGCGGTGCGCGGGCCGATCGTCACGACCTCGTCGATCCATGACACCGCGGTAGGAACGTTTTACCCCCTCGCCGTTCGCCTTTCCGGGCAGGTGGATTTCGAACCCTTGCCCGAATACGGCGGCATCGGCACGCATGGGATCCAGGGTGTCGCCAATCTGGTTATGGGCAAGATGCTCGCGGAAAGCTCCAGCTACGCCTTCACGCCGGGCACGATCCACAATCTCGACAGCGGTGAATTCATCGCGAAGATGGACGGCGCGTCGGGCGCGCATTCGGACATCGCTGGGCCGCAGGTCGCGCATGCGATCTGGGAAGCCGCGCGGGCTTAAAGGGCACGACCATGGCCGATGAGCAGGCGATTCCGCTCGGTCCGGACGACTTTCCGCTGCCGATGGGTGTGGAGGCCGCATCCGGCCAACTCCTTCCCGGTTTTCCGCGCAAGAGTCTCGAGCACATCGACGAAGATCCGCCTGCGGTGCAGGCCCGCGGATCGAGCGACAACACGGACTTCCTCGCGATCTCCGAGGTCGATCCGAACAAGCTCGACGAGGCCGGATGGGGGATTCTTTTTGCGCGCAACGCCGACGCCGCCATTCGCGAAGCGCTGGCGCCCCTCATCGAGCACCGTCGCAAGCAGGTGCCCGACGCGCGCTTGTTCAAAGTCTTTCAGGGGGCGTCCGGATATCAACCCGACGATACGGTGGGGACTTGGCTCGCACGCTTCAACGTCGGCCTCGCCATCGTTGATCCAGCCGCGGGCGTGCCGCTCTATCTGCTGATCGTCGGCAGGCCGACGGCAATACCGTTCGAATTCCAGTACCTGCTCGATGCGTATTGGAGCGTTGGCCGACTGGATTTCGCAACGCCAGCCCAGTATCGGGCATACGCTGAGAGCGTGATCGCCTATGAGACAGCGTCCACGGTGCCACATCGCAAACGAGTGGCCATGTTCAGCGTGAAGAACCCGGGCGATCGGGCGACGGCGCTTCTCATGAATCAAGTCACGCGGCCGCTGATCGAGGGGACCGCGACCATGAAACCGCTGGGAGAGCGGCAGGGTTTTACGCGGCAGGTGTTCGTCGATGACGAAGCGACCAAAGAAAATCTTTTGAGCCTGCTGCGCGGCGAAGCGAGCGGCGGGCCTCCGGCACTGCTCTTTACCGGCTCGCATGGCGTCGCCTTCGACCGCGCGGACGTGGACCAACGCGAAAAGCAGGGCGCGATCCTCTGCGGCAACTGGCCGGGCGGTCCGGTTAAGCCGGCGCACTACTTCGCTGCAGACGACTTGGCGGCGGGCGCCAAAGTCGGCGGGCTTATCCATTTCTTCTTTGCCTGCTATGGGGGCGGTTGCCCTCAGTTCGACAACTACTCCCGCCGTCCCGATGGGAGCTTGAAGGAGATCGCAGCGGAGCCGTTGGTTGCGCGGCTCCCGCAGAACCTACTCGCCAACGGAGCCCTTGCGGTTGTGGCGCACATCGACCGGGCGTGGTCGTACTCGTTCCAGGTGGGGCGGGGCGCGGCTCAGGTGCAGGAATTCCGTGATGTGATGGTGCGCGTCATGAAGGGCGAGCGGATCGGGCAGTGCACCGATCAGTTCAACTTGCGGTGGACCATTCTTGGGTCCGAGTTGACCGAGCTGCAGCGCCAGCAGCAGGCGATTCCGGGTCAGGTGAGCGACGCCATGCTCGCCAACAAGTGGATCGCGCGCGACGACGCCCGTAACTACTTAACCTTAGGCGATCCCGCGGTGCGCCTCCGGATCGAGGACATGACGGCTTAAGCGCACCAACCTCTCCGGCGGTGCTTACCGCGGATTCGCGAAGTTAGCGCACCAGAAGCGCCAACCCGCGCATGATCGCGAGTTCCATCGCCGGCACTACGAACGGCAAGGCGAGCGACAGAGTCGCAAGGCCGGGTTGCGAGTGTCACCGGGAAGCCAACGGCGAAGAGGTTCAACTGCGGCGCCGTCCGCGTCAGCACCCCAAGTGCCAAGTTCGCGAGCAGCATCGCGGCGATCACCGGCAACGCGAGCGTTACGCCCAGCGAGAAGAGCTCACGGCCCGCGAGTACGAGCGTCCGAGCGTCGAATGCGACAACGCCGGCAACACCGTCGAGCGGAAAGCCGCGGAACGAGTCGACGAGTCCGGCGATGAGCATCAGGTGGCCGTTGAGCGAGAGGAACACGAGCATCAGCGTGACGGCGAGAAAGCTGCCGATGATCGGCACCTGGTCCGCGTCGGCATTGATGAACGTCGCGAATGACAGCCCCATCTGCAGGCCGATGAGCTCGCCGGCGCACTGGTGCTGCTCGGCCGCCGCCAGCTATGCGTTCGGCTCCAGCTGCTCATTTACACGGCGGACCGCGGCAACAAGAGCCTCGCCAGTCCTTGCTGCAACTCGCCGCTGCGCGCGGCAAGTTGATGGAGGAGCCCGCGTCCCGCAAACCGGGCTCGGAAAGCGGGTCAAGGAGCTTGCGTTCATCACCGGAATCCTGTCGTTGATGGATGTGCTTCTCGACATGAGTCACGAGGAGATCTTGAAGCATCTGAATCTCCCCCGCCATCAAGGCGGCCCTGCTAGCGAACCGGGGAGATCGGCGACATGCTTTCGCTCACCGAGATGCTTGAGCGCGAGGACCGCACCCAGGTCAGCGAGGCAGTGCTGAAGGTCGACGGCGTCGAGTCCCACGAGCTCATGGACATGCAGCTTGCTGCGTTCGAGTGGGCAAACCAGGTCAGCATGGAAGCGCGGCATTGACGCAACAGCTTGACGCCGGGCGTGCGCGCCCCCATCGTACGAAATACGGGCGCCGGCGCGCGGCGCAATTCGATTGAAGGAATAGGCGATGGCTGATATCCCTGCACTGGAAAACTCTCCGGTGGGTCCCGTCGTGCCCGTCTCGTCGGGCCTGATCGCGTATGTGCTGTTTGCGATCGCCGCCGTCATGACGATTGCATCGTCCGGTTTGCCGTTGATGTTTCCGCTGGTGGGTCTCCTCGGCATCATCGGGGTCATCGTTTGCTATGTGAAACGCGATGACGCGCGCAATACGTGGGTTGCGTCCCACTTCACGTGGCTCATTCGCACGTTCTGGTGGTCGATCTTGTGGAATGTGGTCGGCTGGATTGTTCTACTTATATTGGGCTGGATCCTGGTCGGCATCCCAATCGCGCTCGCCATCTGGGTCATCGCGGGGATTTGGGTGATCTATCGCGTGGTCCGCGGCTACCTCCTGTTCAAGGACAGCCTGCCGATTCCCGGCATTTGACGCGGCCGCGGCTCGCAGACCGCCGCGCGCCGCGCGCGGCGGTGTCCAGTGATTGGCTACCGTTGCAAAGCTGGGTTCCACGCCCGCGCATTGCGGTAGACCCATTGCACGAGGAAGTCGAGTGCCGTTGCGCCGCGTTGCGCGTTGGCATGGTTGATGATCGCCACGACGATCCAGCGCCGACCGTCAGCGTCGATCACGTAGCCCGATAGGGCGCGTACGCCTTCGAGCGAGCCCGTTTTAAGCAGCGCTTGTCCGGCGACGTTGCCGCTCAAAAAACGCCGCGTGAGCGTCCCGTCCACCGCGGCTACGGCGAGCGAGCTTGCGAACTCCTCGCGCACCGCGCTCGTGTCCGCCGCGGCAAGCAGCTGGGCGAGGCCGCCGGCCGTTGCGCGCTCGCGCCTCGATAAGCCCGATCCGTTTTCCAAGACGAGGCCCGGCATGCCGATTTTGCGCGTTGCAAGCCAGCGCCGAGCGGCATCGTTTGCGTGGGCGAGAGTGGCGGGCGGTGAATGGTGCACCGTCGCAAGGGTCAGAAACATCTGGCGCGCCATGACGTTGTTCGACAGCTTGTTGACGTCGCGGACGATCTCGTACAACGGCGCCGAGTGGAGAACGGCGAAAGGCGCGACGGTATGGGACGCCAGTCCATCGCGCACGCCTCCGGCAAACTCCCCTCCGGCGGCGCGAAAATAGCTCGCGAACATCGCCCGGACGTAGTGGGGGTGATCGAGCAGCGCGACGTTCAAATCGCGCTCGCCGCAGCTCGCCGCGTAATGACCCGGGAACCACACTTCCGCCTTGGGGCCCCGGTTCACGAACATGGCGTTAACCGTACCGCGCCAATCTAGGCAGTCGCCGGGACTTGCAAGCGGCGTCGCGTGCAATTCGACTTCGGGCAACGCGGGCTCCATTCGCACTTCGATTGCGTCACCCGCGTTGTTGGCGGCGAAGGCGAACCGGACGCTCTTGAAATTGATGAGTAGCGCGTCTGGCCCGACGTTGTACGGCCGCAACGGGTCATGGTCGAATTCCGCCGGATCGTGCGGCGAGAGTTTGAAGTGCGTGCGATCGAGGATGAGATCGCCGGTGATCCGTTTCAGTCCATGCTGGCGCAGCGTCGCCATGAACGACTGCCATTGCTCGATGGTGATCTTGGGGTCGCCATAACCTTTTAAGATCAAATCGCCGTAGAGCACGCCGTTGATGAGAGGCCCGCTTAAGAACGCCTCGGTCTTCCAGCGGAAGTCGGGCCCCAGGAGCTCGAGCGCCGCGAACGTCGTCACGAGCTTGATGACCGACGCAGGATTCATCGGACGATCGGCATCGTAGGCGAAGAGCGGCTGCTTACGCCCGACCTCCTGCACGACCATTGCCACGCGGTTGAGCGGAATTCCCGCGTCCAGAAAGGCGCGGCCTACGGCGCGCGGCAATTCCGCGTGCGCGTGCGCGGCCAAGACGAAAGCGCAGCATGCACCTGCAAGGGCGCGCATCATGCGCGACCGACGATCTCGAGCGTGCGCTCGGCGAGTAACGCGAACTCATCGTCGGAGACGATATACGGAGGCATGAAGTAGATCGTGTTGTTGATGGGCCGCAGCAGCAGCTCCCGCGCCAGCGCGCTGGTGAAAAACCAGCGGGCGAAGTTCCCGCGTTGCGAATTGACTTCGAAAGCCCAGATCATTCCGCAGTTGCGGAAATTGCGAACGTTCGGGTGCTCGGCAAGCGGCGCCAGGCATTGGCTCAGCGCGCCAGCGCGCCTTCGGTTGACCGCGATGATATCGTCGTCGCGGAAGATATTCAGCACCTCCAGCGCGGCGCGGCACGCAAGCGCATTGCCTGTGTAGGAATGCGAGTGCAGAAAAGCGCGCGCAAGCGCATCGGCATAGAAGGCGGTGTAGATCGCATCGGTGGTCAGTACGCACGAGAGGGGCAAGAACCCGCCGGTCAGTCCCTTGGACAAGCACAAGAAGTCCGGTGCCTTCGCGCCCGTTTGCTCCCAAGCGAAGAGCGTGCCCGTGCGTCCGAAGCCAGTCATGATTTCGTCGGCGATCAGCAGAACGTCGTACTGTGTGCACAGGGCGCGCGCGCGCGCCAGATACGCGGCGTCGTACATCACCATGCCGGAAGCCCCTTGCACCAGCGGCTCGACAATGAATGCAGCGATCGTCGCATGGTCCCGTTGGAGATGTGCCGCGAGCGCGGCGACGGCGGTGTCGGTACCTAAACTTGCACGCGAATCCGGGCAGGGAACCGTCGCGGCGCCCATCAGCAGCGGCGCGTAAGCGTCGCGGAATAGGGTGACATCGGTCACCGCCAGCGCGCCCAGCGTCTCGCCGTGATAGCTGCCGGCCAGACTGACGAATGTCCGCTTTTCACTGCGACCGACGTTGCGCCAGTAATGAACGCTCATCTTGAGCGCGATCTCCGTCGCGGAGGCCCCATCCGACGCATAGAACGCGTGGCCCAGTCCCCCCGGAGCGAGGGCGGCTAATCGCTCGGATAGCTCGACGACCGGGCGATGGGTAAAGCCCGCGAGCATGACATGCTCGAGCTCGCCAAGCTGATACATCACCGCATTGCCGATCCGCGGATTGGCATGACCGAACAGATTGACCCACCACGAGCTCACCGCGTCGAGATAGCGCTGGCCGGCGAAATCGTAGAGCCACGCGCCCGCACCGCGCGCGATCGGCACGAGCGGCAGCGTCTCGTGCGTCTTCATTTGCGTGCACGGATGCCATACGGCCGCGCGGCTGCGCGCGAGCCACTGCGCGTTCGCGTTTGCGTCCATAGCGTTAACAGGCCCTCATCGCAAAATCCAGCAACGGCGTTTCCCCCTCACCCTAATCCTCTCCCCCGCTGGGGGAGAGGGAACGCAAGCTCTCCCCGCTGGGGGAGAGGGAACGCAAGCTCCCTCTCCCGCTTGCGGGAGAGGGTTGGGGTGAGGGGACCAAACGATTTGAGATAGGGTTCTAGCGCAGCAAGCTTTGCATCCGGTTGACCGCTGCAAGCAGCTCGCGTGTGATGCCGGGCTCGCGCACCGAGTGGCCCGCATCGGGCACGATGGTAAGGCGAGCTGTCGGCCACATCCGCGCGAGCGCATCCGCGGTGACGGCCGGGCAGACAATGTCGTAGCGGCCATGGATGATCTCGCACGGCAAATGCTGGATGCGAGCAATGCCGTCGACCAATTGCCCGGGCGCCAAAAACGCCCGGTTGACGAAGTAGTGCGCTTCGATGCGCGCAATCGCCAGCGCCGCCGCGTCGCTTTCGAACTTGCCGAGCGGATCGCTCGCAGGCAGCAGGGTCGAGCACGCTGCTTCATAGTGGTCCCAGGCATGTGCAGCGGGCAAATGCAGTGCCGGGTCGCGGCTCGTTAACCGCCGGTAGTAATGGCCGAGCAAATCGTCCCGTTCGTGCACCGGCAAGAACTCGACGAACGCGCGCCAGGCCTCGGGAAACATGTTTCGCATGCCGTGCATGAACCAATCGATCTCCGCTTCGCTCGCGAGAAAGACGCCGCGCAGCACGAATCCCACAACCCGTCGCGGATAGGCTTGCCCGTATGCGAGCGCGAGGGTCGATCCCCACGATCCGCCGAAAAGCATCCAGCGATCGATGGCAAGATGTTCGCGCAACCGCTCGAGGTCGGCAACCAAATGCTGTGTCGTGTTCTCGCCGATTTCGGCGACTGGCGTCGAGCGACCTGCACCCCGCTGGTCGTAGAGAATGATCTTCCAGAAACGAGGATCGTAGTAACGGCGGTGATGCGGCAGACATCCACCCCCGGGTCCCCCGTGCAAAAACACCACGGGAACGCCTTCAGCGTTGCCGCACGTCTCCCAATACATGGTGTGCGTGCGGTCCAGAGTGATGTGCCCTGAAGCGTAGGGGTCGATCTCGGGAAACAGCGAGGCTTCGCGCGAAAGCGGCCGCGTGACGTCGTTGGCGGGCATTCGCTCACACGCGCTTAAGGCGCGAACGGCTCGCGGAAGCGGTCGTCGACGTCCATCCGGTAGCCATTGGCGAGCCGATTCGTGGCGTTAGCGAGCGCGACCACTGCCAGCAACTCGTGCAACATCTTGGCGGTCATTCCTTTGCCGCGAGCAGCAGCGGTGTGCGAGTGGATGCAGTACTCGCAGTTGTTGGTCACCGAAACCGCGACGTAGATCAATTCTTTGGTGAGCGCGTCGATCTCACCCGGCCCCATGACCTCTTTGGCCGCTGCCCATGTGCGCTCGAGGCTCGCGGGGTCGTTGGCGAGGATCTTCCAGAAGTTGTTGATCCAGTCGACCTTGCGCGTGCTCCGGATGTCGTCGTAGACCGCGCGAACCTCCGGCGATGCAGCGTCGTATTCGATCAGCGGCACCAGGGCCATGGTGACTCCGAAAAGGGCTCTTGGCGAGCGAGTATGCAACAAAAAACGCGCCGCGCTGGACTTAATAGGCCACGATCCGGAAGCCTTCCTTGGCGGCCGCTTCCGCAAGGCGGTTGTCCAGACAGACAAATGGTAGCGTCGCGAAGTTATGCTCCGAAGCGACGATGCCGGCCGCAAGTTGCATGGCATCGGCGGCGCGAAGCGGGTGACTGCGCAACAACCGTAAAGCCGTGAGGAAGCGCGGCGGCCGAGGCCGTTAAGCCGAGGCAAGGCCCGCAGGGCGCGTCGCCGCGCGACCGAGCTTAAGCCCGACAACTCCAAGCAACAC
>Ga0136614_10000977_pt1 | contig 15920 bp, 17 predicted proteins | sample AntDrymUQ2792106_2_FD_106643 | JGI IMG/M metagenome (GOLD analysis project Ga0136614, IMG submission 106643) | Polar desert sand microbial communities from Dry Valleys, Antarctica - metaG UQ279 (21.06) | ecosystem: Environmental > Terrestrial > Soil > Desert | place: Antarctica: Dry Valley... | reverse complement strand
TTGACGTAGTAGTTGCCGGCCCGCAGCGTCGCGACCTGCGCAGCGGTCACCGAGAACGACTGCTGGGGGATCGCTCCGCTCTGCGCTGGAGGCACGTTCAAGAGCCCGAAGACGATGGGTCCGTTGGTGCCTGCCGGCGCCTCGTGAATGTGCGCGCCGGTCGCGTTGGCCTGCAAACTCGAGAAGCTCACGTCGACGGTGATCATCGTCTCGGCGCTGTTCAGCCTGACCGTGGCCGTCCCGGTCGCGCCGCTGGCGTTCGGCGGCACCTCGCTCGCGCCGGTGAGCGTCGTCGTCCGCACCTCGTCGGTGGCCGCCAGCGGGCTGCCGGACGCACCCCCGACCCCGACGGCCATAGCCGCGAGAAGCGCCAGCACTAAGCGGCTCGAGCCTGCCGCCAAGCGCTGAGCACCATCCCGGCGCCTGCGAGCTCGTCGGGCAGCGCGTGCCCGTAGCGACGGAGCACGAGCCCCGCGTCCGAGTGCCCGAGCAGGGCCGCGACGGCGTGTGCTGAGAGGCCTGCGGCCAGGGCGTGCGTTGCGAAGCCGTGGCGTGCGTCGTGCAGGCGCGGGAGCGGTGCCGAGAACCCTGCCGCCTCACACGCTCGCTTGAAGGCGCGGTACGCCGGCACCGGGCTCAGCGCTTCCCCCTGCTTTGAGAACACGAGCGTCCCGTTCGGCGGCCTGCCGGTCGCCAGGCGGTGCCGGAGCAAACGAGCCGTGTCCTCGGGCGGTAGGGGAACGTCCCGGCGGCTCGCTCGTGACTTCGGCTCGAGCTCCGCGTAGGCGCCGCTCGCGTCTCGCACGCGATCGAGGCTCGCCCGCACGCTGACGATTGCGGCGTCCAGGTCGAGCCCATCCGGTCCCCAGCGCAGCGCGAGCAGCTCGCCAAGCCGGAGGCCGGTCCCGAACGCAAGCGAGAGGAACGGGCCCGCGAAGCTCCGGCCGAGTCGCACGTCCTCGAGCTCGGGGGCGTCGAGGATCGCCGCTGCCTCCTCCGGCGTCAGAATCCGCGCCGGCTTCTCTCCCCGTGCATCGACCGGCACGCGGACGCCGGCGCAGGGATTCGAGTCGAGCTCGCCGTAGCGCTGAGCGACGCGCAGGGCGACCCGCAGCGCCGTGAGCGCCTTCCGACCATGCTCGGGCGTTCGTTCCGCGGCAATCTCGTCGACGAGCCGCTGACAGTCGCCGCCGGTGAGCGCGGCCAGGGGTACAGCTCCGATGCGCGGGAGAACGAGGAGCCGGAGCTGTTCTTCGTACTTCCTAACCACGGAGGGCTTGAAGGGGCGCCCGTCGCGTGAGCGGATCGAGCCGTCGAGCATGCCGCGGCAGAGGCGCCTGGAGGCGTCCTCCACCGTCGCGGCCCGCCCCGGCGGCTCCGGTGCCCGCTGCTCCTGCGGGCGAGCCGGCTGCTCCGCCATCCCGTCCGCGGCCTCGTGCGCCTGCGCCTGCCAGGTCAGCGCAGCCCGCAGGGTTGGCAGTGTCGCCGTCTGGATGCGGTCGCCGCGGCGGACCCGGACTTGGTACCGGATCCGGCCCGACGCGTCGCGGCGCTCCCGGATTCCCGGATGCTGAGTCCTAGCCATTGCCGCTCGCCTCCTCTTCGTCGAGATACGGCGGCGTCTTCGCAGCAACGTGCGTCTGCCGCTCAGCCTCAGCGAGGCGCTCGAGGCTCGCGAGACGATCGCGAGCACCTGCCTCCACGTCCGGGATGTACGCCAGCGGTTCGACGGTTGTAGCCATCGAGAACCTCCTCAGAGAGAGGCCCCCGGGCGACATGCGGATTGGCCCCGCCGCGCCCGGAGGCGAGCAGGACGGTACAAGAGAAGTGGAACGGCTCGGGCCAATCGAGCACGGGCCCAGTATGGCCGGCTCGCGCGACGACGGCAACCTCGCGGTTTTGAGAGTTATGCGCGATCGGCTAGCGCTGGGTTCTCTGCGGTTGAGCCAAAAAAAGGAGCCCGCCTCCCCCCACAGCGGCGCCAGGCGGCACCAAGTCGTCAGTCCCACAGCCGTCCCCCGCTCGGCAGCGCCCGGCCTGCAAGGGCCCCTATCGGACGCGCTTCGCGACGCTTCACGCGCTCCAGAACGTAGCGCCGGAGGTCTTCTTCGCGCACTCGGACCAGGCGCCCATCGACGAACGCCGGCAAGGCGCCGTCGTGGACGCGGCGCTTGACGGTCGAGACTGAGCAGCCGAGCCGGCCGGCAGCCTCCTCGAGCTTCAGGAGCTCGGTCACTCGCCCTCCCGGAGCCGCGCCACCGCGTCGACGAGCTCGCGCCGCTCCTCCTCCTCGAGCCCGACGACGAATGCGAGCGTCTCCGGGTCGACGAGATGTTCAACGGCCTGCCGGACTTCGGCCGAGAGCACGTCCGGCGGGAGGCCCAGACGCTCACCGAGCTCTCGCGCAGTGAGGAGCTTCGTCATGCAGTCGCCCCTGTTTCGGCGTCCCAATCCGCCACATCCGCCACATCCGTTTGCCCATGCGGGTTTAAGCCACTTTTTCTATCCGCCACATCGAGGGTTTGTGGCGGATAGAAATCAGCCTGTTTTTGGTTCAACCAAGCCGTTGTGGCGGATGTGGCGTTTTCGGCGGCATTTACCGGCGGGTAGCGCTTCCACGCGTCTACAAACTGGGCAACCTTGTAGCCCTTCGGCGTCGTCCCGTCGGCGAGGCGGACGGTGCCCGATCGAATCCCGAATGGCCGGAGGAGCCCGGCGAGGACGCGGGCCGTGATCGGCTTCCCGTGCCACTCGTGCCAGGGGCCCTCCTCGTCCGCACTGAGCAGCTCGAGCAGCCGTTCGGTCGAGAGCTTGTCAGCGGCACCGCTCTCAAACGCGGCGTGCACGTCCGCGAGCAACCGGACGCCGATTGTCTCGTCCTCCGCCTCGGCCTGTTCGGCGCGAAGTGCCACGAGTGCCCGCCGTGCCCGCTCCGGCCAGGCGCCGCCGGCGAGGTCGGCGATCGCGAGCAGCGGCTCGCAGGCATCCTGCGCCCGGTCGTCGAGCTGCTCGGGCATCTCCGGCCGTGCCGCCGCGAGCTCGTCGAGGGTTTCGTCGGCCCAGTCGGATAGCCGCTCGCGCAGCGGCGTCCCCTCGGCCGTGACGTCGCGGGCTCGGAAGCGCTCCGCCGGCTCGGTCCGCGCCCGCCGCTTCAACCGGATCGGGAGGGAACAGTCCGCGATCGTGTCGGGGAGGTCGCCGATCCCGGCCAAGGCCTTCGGGCAGAAGACGTCGAACTTCTCCACGCGCATCTTCGCGCCCTCGCCGACGCAGCGAATCGCGGGCGTCCCGCGCGTGTAGCCGGCGTTGAGGAGCGCGCGGACGTCCTCGTGGTCACGCGCCTTCGGACCGAAGATCGCGTCGACTTCGTCCATCAAGAGAGTTGGCGCTTCGTCGCCGCCGATCGACCGAAATAATGCCGCCTCCGACACGCCGCCGGTCCGGAGCGGGTTGCGGACGAGCAGCGCCAGAACCTCGAGCAGACGGCTCTTTCCGCTTCGCTTCGTCGGCGACGTGACTGCCAAGTAAGGAGTCGCGTCGGCGGCCTCGACCGCGTGTGTGTGCGCGATCCAGAGTGCGATCGCGACGACGTGCGCGTCGCTCATCACGACGAAGCGGCGCATGAACGCCTCTAGCTCGCCGAGCAGGAGTGAGAGGCTGGTCTCGCTCATCGCCGGGCCCGCCGCAGCTCCTGCCCGCCCGCCATTCGCATCGCCCCGTCGACCTGCCGCTCGACCAGGAGCTGCGCGACCGGCGGCTCGCACCAGGCAAGATTCCACCGTTGGGCTTCGGCCGCGATCGCCTCGCGGTCGGTCTCCCACCGCCGCAGCATGCAGGCGTACCGGAAGATCGACTCGCGGCGCTGGCCGGATCGGATCTTGGCCCCGGGCGTGACTGGCTCGCGCTGCGCCTCCTGGCGTACCCTGCCGGCGCGACGCACGAGCTCCTGGTAGACGGCGAGCGGCAGCTCGGCGATCTCAACCTCGCCCGGGCCGAGTCCGCTCAGGAACTCGTACGTCGTCCCGTTGGGGTGGATCGCCGGTGGGCAGACCAGGTAACGGTTCACGTCCCCCGTGAAGCCCTCCTGCTCGAGTCGGAAGCCGACAAAGGGCAGCCGTTCCGCTCGGGCCGGTGGCCGAAAATAGAGATGGCGTTTGTAGTCGGCCGATGAGCGCACCGTCAGCGTCGCCGGCAGGCTGAGCGCCTGCAGCTCGGCGATGCCCTCGGGCGTGTCGCAGTCGAGCAGGATCAGGTTCGAGGTCCGAGCCGTCACCGCCGGGTTCCGTGTCTGCCCGCGGACGGCGAACAGGCCAGCCGCGAAGCCCGGATCGGCGAGCGGGCGCGTCGTCTGCCAGGCGGCCGTCGCTACGGCCTTCGGATCGCCCCGGCTGGGATCGTTCGTGGCCGTCCAGAGGATCGCGAAGCCCTCACGCCCGTAGAAGGCGCCGAGCCGTTCGAGCAGCGCCCTGCGATCCTCTGAGACCGCGCTCACGCCGTCGCCCCCTCGCGCGCGTCGAGATCATCGAGCAGTCGCCCGAGAATTCCAGGCAGCGCCCGCATCGCACTCGAGCGGCGCAACCAGGCCCGCAGGCGCAGTTCGTCTTCGTAGCTGGCCGCGTCGAGCAGAATCTGGCCCGGCTGCTCGAGCGGTAATCGCACGATCAGCGCCGGTGCCTGGTGTAGAGTCTGAGCGCGAATGCTGTGGGTTGGCGGGCCGCCTTGCCGGGCGGCTTCGTCGTTCACGGGGCTCGCCCCGGTTCCCGGTGTCGGTCGAGGTAGGCCTCGAGGTCGTCCCGGCGAAATCTGAACCGCTTACCGACCCGGAACGGCGTTAGGTCGCCGGCGCGGATGAGGCCGTAGACGAACGAGCGCGAAACCCGGAGGTCGCGGACAACGTCGTTCACCGAGAGGAGCAGGGGTAGGCTCGTCCTGCGCTCTGCGTAGTGTTTTTGCATGCGTGCCAGTGTGCAGGGCTCCTCGCCGCCTCAGCCGTCGCCTGACGCAAGTCGGGAGATCACGCTCGAGATGGCGGAGACGTGCTTTCCGCGCCTGTCACGGGAGCCCCAGGTAGTTGAGGCCTACTTGCTGTGCCGCCCTTTCGCGTGGAACTACGGCATCGCGGAGGCGAATCGAAATCGGCCGCCGGAGCTGCAGTGGGCGCCGGAGGTGACGCCGCCCGTGTCGGCGGCCGACGTCGGCTCGGCTGCGGAGACTGTCCTTTCGGCTGTCCAGACCGAGCTCGCGGCACGGCGGGAGGAGACGATTCACGGATGGCGCAGGTGGGAGCTCTGGCTCGCGCAGGAAACGGCCCTCTTCGCGATCGCTGATTTCGAGACGTTGGCAGGAGCGCGAAGGGTGCAGGCGACCGTGGCGGCAGGTGCTCCCCTGGCGGTCTGTTATGGCGAGCAGGTATGGCGCGTGCCGGAGTCAGTCCGGCAGGGGGTGAGGCACCTTGGTGGCCACCCGCCGGGACCCTGGCGCTGCTTTCCGTATGGCGACGGTTGCGGCGCCGTGATGACCGACTCGCGGCGTGCCGTGAGGAAGCGCTACTGCGCCGATTGTCAGCGTCGGCGTCCGAAGCGACGGCGTGATGAAGCGAACGAGCGGGCGCTGCTCCGCGAGGCTCAAGGGTGGTACTTCGATGAGCGCCGCGGGCTATGGGGTGGGCCGTGCGTGCGGTGCGGAACGTGGTCTTTCGATGACACCGCGAGCGCAAGGCGCTGCGCCCGCTGCCGGTGGTAGCAGGGACACCTACCCCGCTCCCACCCGAGTTCCGTCAGTTCAAAGTCGGCCGTCTCAGATGGACGGGCACCTGTTCGTCGTCGGCGCCTGGGAGAAGCCCGAGCACGAGCACAGCTGGGTCGTCCCCCGCGATGAAGTGAGCGCGGCCGTCGCCAAGGGGATGAAGACCTACAAGGTGCTCGAGCTCGTCTGCGACCTCGGCGTGCCAGCCGGGCGCCGTGAGCGTAGTACGGCGTCCGGCCTACGCATCACCATGTTCGGCGGCAGGGCTGTCCAAGGTAGGGGAGGCTGGAATATGGGGCGCAAACCAAAAGGAGGAGACAAAACGGTGAACGTGGCGGTGCGAGTGCCGCAAGACCTCGTCGCGGCGTTTGAGCATGTGGCCCGGGACGAGGAGCGCACCGTCTCAGCGGAGATCAGGCGGCTCATGCGGCTGCGGGTCGCAGAGAAGGGAGCAGCCGCCTAGGATGCCGTCCGACCGTATATTGTGACGAGGCGCTCAAAGGTACGAGGCTTCCCGGCTTCCTACCCCACCAAGAAGGAGCTGGGAACCATGAAATTTGAGTCTCTTTTTCGCCGTCGGAGTAACTGCCTTCCTCACGATCCCCGCCGCGTTTTCATCGTCAGGGGGTCTTGACTCGCGGGGTGGCCACCACTGTTGGACGAACTGCGGCCAGTCCGGCCTTTACAGGGGCCAGTACCACTGCCACCGAGCACCGTGCAACGCAGCTGACGTGCGCCGTCACCGCCGGCACGGGCACTAGCGCGATGGGGTTTTCATTCCGTAAGTCGTTCAAGCTCGCACCGGGGGTACGGCTCAACGTGGGGAAGCGCAGCGCGGGGATCAGCGCCGGGCCGAGAGGCGCGAAGTTGGGCGCGAACACGCGCGGGCAGAAGCGGGCGTCCGTGGGGGCCAAGGGTTTTCGCTGGACGAAGTTCTTTCGATGAGGCGAGCTCTCGTCCTGATCGTCACGGCGGCGCTCATCGCCGCGATACCAGCGAGCGCGGGCCGCCCCGCGAGGACCGCCGAGACGAAGGGGATTCACGCCGCAGTCGTCCAGTACGTGCGCATCACGGCGCCCACGATCAAGCGGATCAAGTGGTATGCCGCGACGGTCTCGACCGTGGATGCCGCCTGGGCCGTCGGCGGCGCGGACGGCTTCAACCGGGCAGGCGTGGGAGTCGGCTACGCGGCCGCGCTGCTCATCCACACGGCCACGTGCCCATGGCACGTTCTGAACTTCGGGTCGAGCGACCTGGGCTGCGGCGCCCCGATGCGGGTGCGCCGGGACTTGAAACTCGCCTGTTACGAACGCTCGAGCAAGGTCGTCAAGAGCGCCTCAGAACGGTTCCCGGTGTTCTGGAAGACGCCAGGCGAGGCGGTGTACTGCCGGGGCTTGGCCGGCCCAACGACCGGATGATCGGGCAGGCTTGGCGGGTTCTGAGGCGGGACGGGGTGTCCGGGACGCTGCGCGCCGCCAAGCGCCGTGCTGCGCAGCGGCTCCGTCTATTTCAGCACCTGTCGAAGCGCGACCTCGTTCACGGCCGCCGCGTCCTTCGCGTTGACGGGAGCGTGATGGAGATACCCCACGACCAGGCGTGGGCATTCCCTGACGGGACCTACTACGAGCGAAACGTCGAGCATTGGATCCGCCGTGCTCTCAACGCGGTCCCGGATCCTGTCTTCTACGACGTTGGTGCGAACTACGGCTACTACAGCCTCATCGCCGCGCCCCTTGCCGGCGCCGTATACGCGTTCGACCCCGTGTCGACCACGTACACCGTGCTGCAGCGCAACATCGAGCGCAATGGGCTCGCGAACCTCGAGACGCTAAAGCTGGCAATCGGGTCCAAGCCGGAAACGCGCCGAATGACCTTGTACAGCTCGAGCGGCAACAACAGCCTCGTCTTGCCCGCCGAGACATGGGAGCACATCGAGACCCTCGGCTTCGAGGACGTTCCGGTGGAGACGCTGGATGGTCTGGTGGCAGACGAACGGACAAGACCGCCGGACCTCATCAAGATCGACACGGAGGGGGGCGAATTGGACGTGCTTCGTGGCGCTAGTCGCACGCTGGAGTTGCATCGCCCGCTCGTGATCCTCGAGCACAGCGAGACAATTGCGGCTGCCGCCGGCTACACGTTGGATTCGATCCACGACGAGTTCGAGCCGCAGGGCTACACACTGCTTGGCCTCAGCGACCCGTTCATCGATCCGCACGACCTCACATTGCACGCGCTCGAGCGAGGTACTCCAGCCACGGTCGGGACGGTCGTCGCGGTCCCGCCGAAGGAGGTATGGCGTTCGACCTTCGGACTCTCGTGAAACGTAGACGCCCGGCCTGGCCGGCGACACGTAGAGGGCTTTCTTCTCGGGCAGACCCATCCGTCCGAGGTGGCTTGGTGCGTTCGCTGGAGGTCGAGTGAGAGGAGACTCGCCCGGGCGAGGGACATCGACCTTGCGGGGCTACGCTTCGTACGATGAACGGTGAGTTCGCCGAGGAGTGGGTACCCGTCGCGGATGCATTAGCCCGCATCGAATCCTACGAACGCGAGCGTAAGCCGATTGATGGGATGGAGCTTGCGCGGATCACTGCGGAAGAGCGTGTACTTCTCCCGGCGTTCGCTGACTTCTCTGGAACCAACGGCGTGGGAAGCTGGGCGTTCGCACGGCGTCTGCTTGCTGGCGACCTGCCTGAAGAGGCAACGCACGTCAGCTTCACGCCTTAGCCCGTTCAAGGGTCATTCCGGAACACTGGCCCAGCCGGCCGTTGCATGTTCGCTGGGCGTTGGCCGGGGTGATCCGTGAGTCGCGGGCGACCGATGGCACCTGTGTCGGCTGCAGCAGTTAGCCGGTGGCGACGAAGATCCCGGTCGGCCCGGCGGCGAGCGCGGCTTCAGCTTTCCGCAGTCTATGCCGTCTGACCGCCGTTCGCTGCAGCGCGCTTCAGTTTGAGCTGCTTGCACGATCACTCGTTGCCGTGAGCAAACACTCGGGATCGACTCTTGCGGTGCGCTCGTTCGGCGCAGCAGTAAGTGAACTCTCCGTCAACTTAGCTGCCGCTCCTCGGCCGCTCTGCTCCCCTTGCGATCTCTAGGCTCTCGGGGTGGCAACAGCGCGGTGATAGGCGCCACGCCGGTCGGTAGCGCCGGCGGCCGTGCTCCGATGAGCCCACTTGTGGACCGGCACCACTCGATCGTACTGCGCCGTTCGCCCACAGACGACACACGGGTTCGGCTTGGGTGACGGTGACATGGCCAGCAAACCGATAGGCCGCTCAAGATCCTTTTGAGATAGTTACCAAGTCCGAAGTAGGCTCGTTTCCAGGCCCAATCCTGTCCCAGTCGCGGCCCTCAGGGACTCTTTCTGCCCCTCTGTGACTCGCCGGCCAGGGCAGCCGCAGAATGAGAAAAGCCCGCGTTAGCAGGGCTTTTCCGAGGTAGGCGCATACGGGATTCGAACCCGTGCCGCCGCCGTGAGAGGGCGGTGTCCTAGGCCACTAGACGAATGCGCCCGCGGGCGAAAGTGTAGCGACGCTCAGCCGGGCTCCACGACCGCGGGGCCGGGCTCGGCTGCGGCGATGGCCTCCGCGCTGAGCGGCCCGCTGTAGGGATAGCGGTCGCTGAGCAGGAACAGGTAGGCGTTGACCTGGCCGGCGTACCCGAGGGCGTAAGCGCCGGCGTCTCGCAGGCCCTCCGGCATCCGGCCGCGGGCGAGTGAGGCGAACCACCCCAGAAGGCCCGCGACCCCGAGCAGCCCGCCGACCGCGGCGTTGATCAGGAGCGCCGGGAGTCCGAGCAGGATCCGGAACGCCGTCACCAGGCGGTGCTGCGGGCGGAAGGGGTCGAGCTCGAGGTCGATCGGGTAGCTGCCCGCCCGGCCCGTGAAGCCGGGGAACTGGTTGCCGATCAGAAACAGGAAGGCGGTGACGTGCGTCGAGTAGCGGACGAACGCAGCCAGGAATCGCGCAAACGGCCGCGGCGAGCGCCCGATCGCGAGCGTGGCGAACCAGTTCAGGACGGCGACGATCAGCGCCACAACGGCCCAGAGCAAGAGCCAGACGAAGTGCGGGAAGGCGAGCAGGAGGCGGAAGAACACCGTCAGGCGCGAGCGCCGCAGCTCGCCGTCCGAGACGACGAGCCGGGCGGGCGGATCCGGCGGACTCTCGCCCTCGTGGCCCTGCACGCGCCCCAGGTGATGACCCGGGCTCGAGTTCGGGTAGCGGTCGGTGAGGATGAACAGGTAGGCGGAGAGCTGCCCGCTGTAGCCGAGGCTCCACGCGCCGAGGTCTCGGAGGCCGCGTGAGGCACGCCCGCGGGCGAGCGCGGCGAACCAGAGCAGGAACCCGACGGTGAAGAGGATCCCCCCCCGGAAGGAGCCGTAGCTGGTGGGCCCGCCCGCGGCGCCGACGAAGACGAGGCCGATCAGGATCGCCGGGATCGCGAGCAGGAGCCGGAAGCCGACTGTCCACCGGTTCTGCCGCTCGGGCGGGGCGATTTCGAGGTCGACGGGGTACCCCTTGCTCTGGTCCCCGAGGTAGAAGGCCGGGAAGGGGTTCGCGGCGAGGAAGAGGTAGGCCTCGACGTGGGTCAGGTAGCGGAGGTAGCCCGCGAGGAAGCTGTGGATGCCGTCCGGAGTCTGTCCACGGAAGAGCACGACCCACCAGTTGACGAAGCAGAGCACGCCCGCCACGACGCCGAAGAGCGCCGCCCAGAAAAGGTGTGGCAGCGCCAGGAAGAGGCGGAAGCCGACGGTCAGGCGGGAACGCTGCAGATCGTCCGAGACGACGAGGCGGACGGGATGCCCGGGTGAGGGGCCGCCCGCGACGATCGGCGACTGGGCCACGTCCACGGTGCGACCCTAGATCAACCATCCCAGCTCAGGGCTCGGCCAGGCGCTCCTCCGGGCGGACGACACGGCGCCAGCGGAGGGTGCGGAGCATCACGAGGATCGCCGTGAAGCCCAGGAGGAGGTTGGCGGCGACGGTCGCGACGTGCATCCCGACGCTGAAGGTGAGCACCGTGCTGGTCGCGATCTCGTCCCTGTAGATGTAGACGAGGAGCCCCTGGACGGTGCCGACGCCGCCAGGCGTAAACGGGAGCAGGGTCGAGATGCTCTGCACGATCAGGACGATCAGCGCGTTGTGCGCGGTAGCGGGCATGTGGAACGCCTCGAGGAAGAAGTAGACCGAGGCGAAGCGGAAGCTCCAGCTGAGCGCCTGCCAGGAGACGACCCGAGTCACGTAGCGACGCGGGTCGTGGAGGATCGCAAACCCCTGCCGCACCCGCTCCCAAAACGACTGCAGGCGCCGCTCCGCGAGCACGAACGCCGCCGCTATGGCGATCAACGCCAGGCCCGCGATGACGATCGAGGCATTCGGATGCCGCGGGATCCAGCTCCAGTCGATCGTCGGCAGGTCCGGCAGGACGTCGAGGCCCGGGAGGGCGCCGATCGCGAAACCCCAGAGGATCAGACTCCCGGCCAGCACCGAGTCGAACAGGGTCTCCGGCAAGAGGGTCGCACCGAGCGTGGGGTAGGTCGAGCCCTCGACGCGCCGCTTCGCGAGGAAGAGTCTCAGGAGGTCGCCTCCGCGCGCGGGCGTGATCGAGTTGACGCCGACCCCTGCGACGTAGGCCCCGAACAGACCTCGCCGGGGCACGTCCGTCCCCGGGTAGGCGGCCCGGATGATGTGCCGCCACGCGAGCACGCGGACGCCGAGGCGCAGGAAGTGGAGAGCGAGCGCGATCCCGAGCGCCGCCCACCCGATCTCGCCCAGGCTCGAGAGGAAGCGCTCGACGGCGTGGTAGAAGGTCTCCATCCTGCGCGCCTCCTTCGCGACCAAAAAAGCCCTGCTCCCGCAGGGCTTTCATCCAGGCTGCGGGGCTAGGATTCGAACCTAGACTACTCGGTCCAGAGCCGAGCGTCCTACCGTTAGACGACCCCGCAAAGGGGCGGCAATTGTAGCCCAGGGTGGATCGAGCATCGAACTACGTCTCGAGCCGGTACACCGGAACGAGGCTCTTCTCCGCCTCGGTGTCGATATGGGCGATCACCTCGACGTAGGGCTCCAGCCCGGAGCCTCGCAGCTTCGCCTTCAGCAGCCCGTCGACCTGATAGATCCCCGAGGAGTTGTTCATCAGGATCTCGATCCTGATCGGCCGCTCCTGCCCGTCGGTGATCGTGACGTCCTCGATCGCCGCCGCCGACAGCGAGTGGATCGAGACCCGTCCACGCTCGAACGGGATGCGCGAGCGGCCCTGCTCCATGTCGAGCGCGTCCGCAACCCGGACGATCCCGGCCTCGAGCGTCAACGGCTTGCCGTACTCGCGGTGGCTCGTGATCGCCTGGAGGACCTCGGCCGCGATCACGGTGGTGTCCGGCTCCTCGTACAGCTCCCGGAGGAGCTCGCGCACCTTCGGCTCGGCCAGGAAGAGGCTGAAGTCCTCGTGCCCGTCGCGGTGGACGGCCATCCCGATGCAGTGGAGGAGCGCGGCAAGTGTCACCACGACCTCCGCGTCCTCGACAGCCATCCCGTAGTCGCGCACCATCGCCGGCTCGACTCGGTGCTTCGTCAGCTGGCGCAGGAGCTTCAGCGCGACATTCGTGACGATCTGGATGTGCACCCAGGAGTGGTCGTTGATCTCGAGCCGGGCGACCGCGTTCACGTTGGCTACGTGCCACCAGCCCTTCAACTGGCGGTCCGCATTGACGCGCTCGACGATCGTCCGCAGCTTGCGGTTGCCGCGCGTCGGGATGTTGATCCGCATCCGCTCGACCGCCTGGGCGGGAGTGAGGCGGGTCTCGTGCTCTGCCTCCTCCGAGACCGGCTGGTCGATCCGCTGCTCGGTCTCGGGATCGAGCGGGGTCTCGTCCATGACGAAAGAGCCTAGGCGACCTCGGCTGCCCAGTCGCCGTACAGCGACCGGTAGAGGCTGCCGCGGGCCAGCAGCTCGTCGTGGGTCCCCTGCTCGACGATCCGGCCGTGCTCGAGGACGACGATCAGATCGGCGTCGCGGATCGTCGACAGTCGATGCGCGATGATGAACGCGGTCCGGTCGGCGAGAAGGAGTCGCAGCGCCCGCTCGATCTTCCGCTCGGTGCCGATGTCGACCGACGAGGTGGCCTCGTCGAGGATGAGGATCCGCGGGTCGGCGAGCAGGGCGCGGGCGAACGCGACCAGCTGGCGCTGACCGAGCGAGAGCCGCGACCCTCGCTCCTGCAGCTCGGTCTCGTACCCGTCCTCGAGCCGGAGGACGAAGTCGTGAGCACCGACCGTTCGGGCTGCCGACACGACATCTTCCCTCGAGGCATCCGGCCGCCCGAACGCGATGTTCTCGTGGACGGTTCCGGCGAAGAGGAACCCCTCCTGCGGGACGATCCCGAGCTGGCTCCGCAACGAACGCTGGGTCACGTCGCGGAGGTCGATCCCGTCGATCGTGATGCGTCCCTGCCGCGGCTCGTAGAAGCGAGCGAGCAGCTTGGCGAGCGTCGACTTGCCGGCGCCGGTGTGGCCCACGAGCGCCACCGTCGTCCCGGCACGGACGTCGAGGTCGACGCCGTGCAGGACCTCCGGCCCCGCGCCGTAGCCGAAGTGCACCCTCTCGAACCGGACCCGGCCCTTGATCGGAGGCAGGTCCCGTGACCCCGGGCGGTCGCGGATCTCGGGCTCCTCGTCCAGCACGTCCATGATCTTGTCGAGCGCCGCCGTCGCGGCGAGGAACGTGTTGTAGAGCTGCGAGAGCTGCTGTACGGGGTCGAAGAAGTTCGACAGGTAGAGCATGAAGGCGAAGAGCGTGCCGATTGTGAGCGAGCCCCCGAAGTAGAGGTAGCCCCCGTACCCGAGGACGAGCGCGGTGGCCACAGCCGACAGGAAGTCGACGAACGGGAAGTAGAGCCCGCTCGTCACGACCGTCTGGTGGTTCGCGGCGCGGTAGTGGGCGTTGACCTCCTCGAAGTGCCGGCGGTTCGCGGACTCGCGGGTGAAGGCCTGGACGACCCGCATGCCCGCGATGTCCTCCGCCAGAGTGGCCGTCACGAGGCCGAGCCGCTCGCGCACCGCCCTGTAGGCGCGCGAGGAGCGCACGCGGAAAAGCGCCGTGGCGACTGCCATCGCGGGAACGACGCTGAGCGTGGCGAGCGCGAGCCGCCAGTCGAGGAAGAAGAGGATCGCGGCCGAGCCGCCGAGCACGAGCGTCTGCTGGACGAGCGTCGTGACGCCGTCCGTGACCAGTTGGTCGAGAGCGTCGACGTCGTTCGTGAGCCGGCTGATCACGACCCCGGCCCGGTTCCGCTCGTAGAACCCGAGCGAGAGCCGCTGGAGGTGGCGAAAGAGCTTGTTGCGAAGGTCGGCGAGGATCCGCTCGCCGGTCCACCCCGTGAAGTAGGTCTGCGCGTAGCTGGTGACCCAGTTCGCGAGCCCGGCGACGGCGAAGGCGACCACGATCCACGTCAGGTCGTCGAGGTCACCGCCGCGGATGCCGTCGTCGATCGCGAGCTTCGCGAGGTAGGGGGGCGCAAGCGAGGTCAGGGTCGCGGCCAGCAGCGAGCCGATCGCGAGCGCGGTGCGGCCCTTGTAGGGAGCGGCGAGCCGCGCGAGCGTCGAGAGCCGCCTTGCGGTGCGCTGCCACGACCAGTCGGCGACGTTCGCCCCGCGCTGGTCGGACAGGTACGAGCCCGGCTGCCAGACCTTCATCGTCGCCCCGTCTCGGTGGGTACGACGGTCTGCCGGTGGGCCGCTCGGGTTGAGCGGCCGCACCGGCAGAGCCGCCGCGGCCTCTTCGGGGCGGCGTCGCGAGCGAGCGCCTTCACGTCCGCGATCTCCTTGTTGACGCGTCTGGCACGGGAGACCCCACCTCCCCGACCCATGGCGCGAGCCTAATCCGGAAAATCGCCTTCGTGGGTGCCGGTTTCGTGCCGGTTTCGTGCCGGGTCGCGGTCACGAGGCGGCGGCCGCCTCGACGGCCTCGACGACCCGATGTCCCAGCAGGCCGTGCTCGTGGATCTCGCGGTAGACGTCGCTCGCCTCGATCAGATCGGCATGCGTTCCGCGCGCTGCGATTCGGCCCTGGTCGAGCACGACGATCTCGTCCGCCAGCGCGATCGTCGAGAGCCGGTGCGCGATGATCAGCGTCGTCCGGCCGCGCATCGCCTCGCGGAGGCCGAGCCGGATCCGGGCCTCGGTGGTTGCGTCGACCGAGGCGGTCGCATCGTCGAGGATCAGGATCCGCGGATCGACGACCAGCGCTCGCGCGATCGCGAGGCGCTGCCGCTGCCCGCCCGACAGGGTGATTCCGCGTTCGCCGATGACGGTGTCGTAGCCCTGCGGCAGCTCCTCGATGAACTCGCTCGCCTGCGCGAGCCGGGCCGCGTCGGCCACGTCTTCGTCGGTCGCGTCGGGCGCCCCGAAGGCGATGTTCTCGCGCACCGTGGCCGAGAAGAGAAACGAGTCCTGCGAGACGACGCCGATCGCGCGACGCAGCGACGTGAGGCGCGCGTTCCGGACGTCGACCCCGTCGATCGTCACCCGCCCCGCACTGACGTCGTAGAAGCGCGGGACGAGCGCGGTCAGCGCCGTCTTGCCCGAGCCGGTGTGCCCGATCAGCGCGATCGTGCGGCCGGCTCCGACCTCCAGGTCGATCCCCTCGAGCACCGGCCGGCCGGGGGCATACTCGAAGCCGACCTCTTCGAAGCGGATCGCACCGCCGCCAGGGGGGAGCTCGACGGCGTCCGGGCGCTCGGAGATCTCCTCGGGCTCGTCCAGCACCTCGAAGATTCGCTCGCCGGACGCGGTCGCCCGCTGGGCCTGGCCGATCCACATCCCGAGCATGCGCAAGGGCATCACGAGCATCGTCACGAGCACGTTGAACGCCACGAAGTCTCCGATCGAGAGCGTGCCAGCAACGACCATGTGCCCGCCCGCGAACAAGACCCCACCCTGCGCGAGGAGCGGGATGAAGGCGATCAGCGGCACGTAGAACGCCCGCTGGCGGTTCGCCTTGACGGTCTGTGCGAAGACGGCCTCGGAGCGGCGCTCGAACTTCGCCTGCTCCTCGGGCTCCTGGGCGAAGGACTTGACGACGTGGACGCCGACGATGTTCTCCTCCGCGACGGTCGCGACGTCGGCCATCCGTTGCTGGACGTCCCGGAGCGTCGGGTGCGAGATGTGGCTGTAGCGGTA
>Ga0136614_10000976_pt1 | contig 15925 bp, 14 predicted proteins | sample AntDrymUQ2792106_2_FD_106643 | JGI IMG/M metagenome (GOLD analysis project Ga0136614, IMG submission 106643) | Polar desert sand microbial communities from Dry Valleys, Antarctica - metaG UQ279 (21.06) | ecosystem: Environmental > Terrestrial > Soil > Desert | place: Antarctica: Dry Valley... | reverse complement strand
TCAATACCTTTCGCGACCGAGCTGCGAAGATGTGAGGAGCCGTCGATCAGATCGCACTGGTAGATGTAGTAGGGCCGCACCCGGCACATGAGGAGCTTGTGCACGAGAGTGCGCATCGTCTCGAGGTCGTCGTTCACGCCGGCCAGTAACACACTCTGGTTCCCGAGCGGGATGCCGTGGTTGGCCAGCATCTCCAGCGCGGCTTTCACTTCGGTGGTTAGCTCGCGTGGGTGATTCACGTGCACGCTCATCCAAAGCGGATGATGTTTCTGCAGCATCTGGCAAAGCTCACGCGTAATGCGTTGGGGGAGAAAGATCGGGACGCGGGTGCCGATGCGGAGAAATTCCAGATGCGGAATTGCCCGAAGCCGACTCAATATTTTCTCGAGCTTGCCGTCGCTGAAGAGCAGAGCGTCGCCGCCGGAGAGGAGCACATCGCGCACTTCGGTGTGTTCCTCGAGGTAACGGTAAACCTCCTCGAACTCGGTGTGCAATTCCTGCTCCCCTACCCCGCTCACGACCCGGCTGCGCGTACAATAACGGCAGTAGCTTGCGCAACGGTCCGTGACCAGAAAGAGAACACGATCAGGATAGCGATGCACCAGCCCCGGCACCGGCATGTGCGAGTCTTCGCCGCATGGGTCGGACATGTCGTAGGGAGAAGTCCAGCTCTCCTCAACCCGCGGAATGACCTGGCGCCGAATCGGGCAATCAGGATTGTCGCGTTCGATCAGGTTAAAAAAGTGCGGCGTGACAGCGAGCGCAAGCTTCGTCCCGGAGAGAAGGACGCCGTTCCTCTCTTCGTCGGAAAGCTCGAGAAGCTGCTCGAGTTGAGGCAGCGAAGTGACGCGATTCTTCAGTTGCCACTTCCAATCGTTCCATTGCTCCGCCGGGACATCGGGCCAAAAACCCGGCGCATGCGAGACGAACTGCTTTCCATCCATTCTGCCTGTGGCGAGCGCGACCATTTTGCTATTGAAGCGAAAGGTTAAGAGCCTTAACAATCGTGTCAATGCAGGCACTTTTTGGTGCGCGCAGCAGCCCCGGCCCCTTCCGGTCCTGCTCCTATCTTGATCGCGTCGGAAGAGTTTTCGTCTCAAGATCAGGATTAGGATCAAGAGCAGGAGCAGGGGATGTGGCTGGCGACCGCTCGCAACGGCGCTTTGAACACGTATGGTTGCGCCGTGTCCAAGCTTTCAACCATGCGCCTCGCTTCTTTCATAGCGGCTTACCTATTGCTCGCGTCGTCCCTCCGTGCGGCACCACCACTCGGCGAACCCGAAAGCGGTCCTACGCCAAATGTCCCGCCGGAATCGGCCGAGGCCGGCAAGGACGTGGTACACCGGCTAAACAGCGCCTTCACGAAGGTTTTCGAACTCGTCGCCCCGAGCGTGGTCATCATCGAGGTGACAAAGAAAAACGACGCGAGTGAAAACCCGAGTCTCGACGATCTCTTTTTCCAGAATCAGCCCGATGAAAGCCCCCGTCGGGACCCGCCCAGTAAACGGCCCGTGCAAAGCGAAGGCTCGGGGTTCATCGTGCGCGGCGACGGATTTATCTTCACAAACAACCACGTGCTCGAAGGCGCCGAGCGGATCGACGTAAAGCTGAAGGATGGGCGTGAGTTTCAGGCGAAGCTAATTGGCACGGATGACAAGACCGATGTGGCCGTGATCAAGATCGATGCCACCAACCTTCCCGCGGCCCAGATGGGCGACAGCGAGGCGGTGCGGGTGGGGCAATTCGCGTTCGCAATCGGCGCCCCGTTCAAACTGGACTACACCTTCACGTATGGCGTGATCAGCGGCAAAGGCCGGAGCAAACTTTTCGCCACAGGAGGCTATGCGATTTCCGACTACCTGCAGACAGACGCCTCGATCAACCCCGGAAATAGCGGCGGACCCCTGTGCGACATCGATGGAAAAGTCGTCGGCATGAATACCCTCATCAATGGGATGAACCGCGGTCTTGGTTTTGCTATCCCAATCAATCTGGCGAACGACATCGGCCAGCAGCTGATTGCGGGACAAAAGATCATGCGCCCGTGGCTCGGTATCCGGATCGAAACGCTAGGCGACGATGCGTCTATCCGCGATCTCTTCAAAGGGCTGGATAAAGGCGTCGTTGTCCGCACGATCGAGGCAGACGCGCCTGCATATAAGAGCGACCTCCGCCCTTTTGACGTGATCACGCAAGTAGACGGAGCGTCAGTAAGCACCGACACGCAGCTGCAGCGTGAGATTCTGAAGAAGAAGATCGGGCAAAACGTAGACCTGACTGTCTGGCGGAAGGGTCAGACACTGAAGATCCCGATCACTGCGGGAGAACTGCCCGGCGAAATTGGTCGGGCCTCAAACCAGATTCCGCCCTCGCCTCAGAAGCCGGAAGACACGAACAAATTTGGTCTCCAGGTTCAGGATTTAACAAAGGAAGTTGCCGCCCGCTTGAAAATCGACGTTCAGCAGGGCGTGATCGTTACGGACGTAGCCGACAACAGCCTGGCTTCCGCGCAGGGGATCGAACGCGAAGACGTGATTACGGAGGTAGACGCCAAACCGGTCACCAACGTCGCGTCCTTCCGGGAAGCACTCACTAAAACCGACCCTCGCAAGGGCATCCTGCTTTACCTCGATCGCAAAGGCAGCAAGACTTTCGCGGTCCTGAAAGCCGGCGGGTGACGAGCGCTCCGCGCTAATGCGCGATTAACCGCGAGTTCCTGGTGACTTTGACGGGACCGTCGCCGGGCTGCGGATTACGACTATTTCACGACCCCTCTATGTAATAAATCGTGACGCCTTTGTCTTCTTTGCGAGTCATTCACCTTAGGTGACCCCGCGCTGTTCCCCAGGGGCTGGCATTCGGCATACCTGTTGCTAAGGAAACGGAATGCTCCCCCTTACTGCATTTGTCGTCGCTGTTGGATCGGTCTTTGCGAGTGTTCTCTGGGCGTGTCGGGAAGATCTGGCCACTCGCCTTTAATCTCGCCACCCGTCTAGAGGTGCACTTTTTTCCAAGGAATTCTCTCGAGCTGCCGGAGCGTTCGAAACGGTTGAAGTCGGTCCTGCCGCCCGACCAATGCTTTTGTTAGGGATAAGATTCTCGTTCGCATCCGGATCGTGCCGACGGGTTAAAAAGGTCCGGATCCGCACTCGCTGTTCCTCGTTTTATTCGCTGCTGCGCTGCTCTGTTTACTACCGGCTGAGCGGCGGTAGGCTCCCCGCCACCCATGGTGACGGAAGATCAAATCAAAGCGGCGCTTAAGACCGTCAAGTATCCCGGTTTCAGTCGCGACATCGTGTCGTTCGGACTGGTGAAGGGCATTCAAATCGACGATGCGGCAGTTACCGTCCAGTTGGCTCTCGCCACCAACGAGCCCGCTATTCCGCGCGCGATAAAAACGGAGGCGGAGGCTGCGTTGCGAATGGTCCCGGGGATCGCCGAGCCAAAGGTTCTGATTGATATTCACGCGCCGCCCGTCGGTGCGGGCGCGGCGGGTGTTGGGGCCACGCGGATCGAGGGGGTCGAGCACGTCATCGCCGTCGCCAGCGGCAAAGGCGGGGTCGGAAAGTCGACGGTGGCGGCGAATCTGGCGATTGCGCTGGATCAAACGAGCGCGCGCGTCGGCCTCTGCGATTGCGACATCTATGGACCGAGCATCTCGCTCATGTTCGGCATCCGGGAGCGACCGACCGCGACAGAGGAGAACAAGATCATCCCGATCGAGCAGTATAACCTGAAGCTTATGTCGATGGGGTTCCTGCTCGATGACGCGTCGCCCGCCGTCCTGCGCGGGCCGATGGTGACGCGTTATACCCAGCAATTCCTGCGACAGGTGGAATGGGGCAAACTCGATTACCTCGTCCTGGATCTGCCGCCCGGCACTGGCGATATCCAACTCACGATCGTCCAAACCGTAGCGCTGGCCGGCGCGATCATCGTGACGACACCGCAGGAGGTCGCGCTCATCGACGCGCGTAAGGCTTCGACTATGTTCGAGAAGGTCAACGTGCCGGTGCTCGGCCTGATTGAGAACATGAGCTACTTCATTTCTCCTGACACCGGAAAGCGCTACGACATTTTCGGATCAGGCGGCGGCGCGCGTGAAGCGAAACGCCTCCGGGTTCCACTGCTGGGTCAGATCCCGATCGATATCGCGACGCGCGAGTCCGGCGATCGCGGCATGCCGATCACGGCGGAGGCGCCGGATTCCGCCGTGGCCGCGGAGTTCATGAAGATCGCGCGTCATCTACGCGCGACCGTCGGATAGAAACGTTCCGGAGCGGCCGGAGTTGAATAGGGGCGACCGATGCCCAGTCAGATGTCATTGCATCGTTTTGATTGACCTCCTTTAACTTTATGAAAGACAGTCCGGATGTGCCGGCCGCGCGAGAAGAACAGTCGCAGTTCGTGACGAACTCGGTTCTCTACAAAGAATTTCTTGCAGAACGCGAAGAGATCCTGAAACACAAGTGGATCGAAAGCGAAAAAGCTGGCTCGGACATTGGCTTCGAGAAAGCGCTGCTGGATTGGATCGTAAAGCATCGTTCGAATTGGCGCGATCGGCGCATGAAGGAGGTCCGCAGCCGCGCGCAAAGCGCGGGTTCCTGATTTTCCGCGTCCTTTAAGGCGATCCCGCGAGGTCGCCAAGGAAACGCATGACAGTTCCAAAAAACATACCAGCCCCCTCCTCGATCACCAGCACCTCGGTGATGGATGCGGCTGCCATCCGCAGTGCTCTGCGTCGGCTGGCCCACGAGATCATCGAGCGGAATCCTAACCTCAGGCTGGTTGTGCTGGCCGGCATTCCTTCTCGCGGAGTCGAAATCGCCCGCAGGCTCGCCGGGTTTCTGGAGGAGTTTTCCGGAGTTCTCATCGAGACCGGGGTCATCGATGTCTCGATGCACCGCGACGATGTCGGGCAACGCGCCGATTTGCCGATGGTGCAGGCGTCGCAACTTCCGCTGCCGTTGGAAGGCCGCACGGTTATCATTGTAGATGATGTCTTTTACACGGGGCGGACGACACGCGCCGCATTGGATGCGATCGGCACCTTCGGGCGGCCGGCGCGTATCCAACTCGCGACTCTGATCGATCGCGGCCATCGCGAACTGCCAATTCGGGCTGATTACGTTGGCAAAAATCTGCCGACCGCGTCCCGACAGCGCGTCGGTATGCGGCTCGAGAACGTGGATCGCGAACCGGACGCGGTTTAGCTGAACAAGAAATGAATCAAGACACCGATCAACACGAAGAGAATGAGCGCTTCGTTCCGGTCGTCACGTGCGGTTCTGGAACCCTTTCCTACTTTCCGAATCCGTGTTTCATCCGTGTCTATCGGTGGCCGGAAATCTGAATCCATGACCGCAGTGACGCGCTGGAATCGGAAAGACCTGCTCGGCATCCGGGAGCTTTCCGCTGAGGAGATCACCTTCATTCTCGATACCGCCGACGCCTTTAAACAAGTCGGCACTCGCGACGTGAAGAAGGTTCCCGCCTTGCGCGGCAAGACGCTGGTCAATTTTTTCGTCGAGCCCAGTACGCGCACGCGCACTTCGTTCGAGCTCGCAGCCACGCGCTTGAGCGCGGACGTGATCAACATCTCCGCCGCCACTTCCAGCCTGACGAAAGGTGAAACACTCAAGGACACCGCGAAAATTCTGGAGGCAAATCATGCTGATATTATCGTGCTGCGGCATAGCTCGGCCGGGGCGGCGCAGTTTCTCGCTGAGCGCGTGCGCGCCAGCATCATCAACGCCGGCGACGGCGCTCATGAGCATCCGACGCAGGCCCTGCTCGACCTCTACACGATCCGCGCGCGGCGCGGTGCGATCGCTGGACTGCACGTTGCGATCGTGGGCGACATCCTCTTCAGCCGCGTGGCCCGCTCGAACATCTTCGCCCTCCTCAAGTTCGGCGCTCGCGTCACCCTGGTGGGACCGAGCACGCTTGTGCCAAGAGCCTTCGAGCAACTCGGCGTGAGCGTCTCGCATCGCCTGGATGAAGTTTTACCGACGGTTGATGTGGTCAATCTGCTGCGCATCCAGCACGAGCGACAGAGGAAGGAATATTTTCCGAGCATTGGTGAATACATCCGGCTTTTTGGCCTAACGAAAGCTCGGGCGAGGCTCTTGCGGCCGGATTGCCTCATCATGCATCCCGGCCCCATCAATCGCGGTGTGGAAATCGACAGCGATCTGGCCGATGGCGTGCAAAGCGTCATCCTCGATCAGGTGACCAACGGGCTCGCCATCCGCATGGCTGTCCTTTATCTCTGCGGAGGAATCTCAGCGCGATGAAAACGATCATCCGCAACGGCCGCATCATCGATCCAGCCAACCGCCGGGATGAAATCGGCGATCTGATAATTGCCGACGGCGTGATCGGCTCGAGGGTTCCTGAAGCTGAGGATCAGGTCATCGACGCGACCGGTCTGGTCGTCGCGCCGGGACTGATCGACATCCATGTCCATCTGCGGGAGCCCGGTTTCGGTTGGAAGGAAACCATCGAATCCGGCGCTCGCGCCGCCGCCGCCGGCGGGTTCACCACGATTGTCGGCATGCCGAACACGTTGCCCGTCGCCGACAGCCCGAGCACGATTGCGTGGATCAAAGATCGGGCTGCGGAGGGGGCGTGCGTCAACGTTTTACCGACCGGAGCTATCTCGAAAAATCTCGAGGGCGAAGAGCTGGCTCCGATTGGCTCGCTTGTGCAAAGCGGCGTCGTCGCGCTCACGGACGATGGGCACTGCGTGCAAAATAACGAGCTGATGCGTCGTGCGGTCGAGTATGCGCGCATGGTCGGCGTGCCGGTGCTCGATCACTGCCAGGACTACAATCTCGTCGGCAACGGCCTCGTGCATGAGGGCTATTGGAGCACGCTGCTGGGGTTGCCGGGCTGGCCCGCGGCCGGCGAAGAAGCAATCGTCGCGCGCAACATCCTGCTCGCGGAGCTTTGCGATCATCAAATCCACTGCCAGCACGTTAGTACAGCGGGGAGCGTGCGGTTGCTGCGCGAAGCGCGGGCCCGGGGAGTGAAAATCAGCGGCGAGGTTTGCCCACATCACCTCGCGCTGACTGATGAAGCGGTTCAGAACTTTGATACCAACTATAAAATGAATCCGCCGCTGCGCACCGCGTCTCACGTCTCGGCGCTCCTCGCTGGGATTGCAGATGGCACGCTTGATGTCCTGGCGAGCGATCACGCGCCGCACGCGAAGTTCGAGAAGGAGGTGGAGTTCGATCAGGCGCCGTTCGGCATTCTGGGTTTGGAAACGGAGTTGGGTCTGTTCCTGGACCTGCTGGTGCACAAGACGAAAACGATCGAGCTGCCACGTCTCATCGAGATGTTCACCGTCAATCCGGCACGCCTCCTGCAGCTGCAAGCAGGTACGCTTTCTCCAGGAGCATCGGCCGACGTGACGCTGATCGACTCGGATCTGGAGTGGACCTACCGCGTTGGGGAATCAAAAAGCCTTTCCTGCAACACGCCGTTCGACGGATGGAAGCTGAAGGGCCGCGCCGTGCGGACAATCGTCGCCGGGAAAACGGTGTGGGCGTTGTGAAAGATCCCCTCTGGGGAGCACGGGCAGTCTGCCCGTTTGTAACTGCTCCACTCGCGCGCCTCAGCACGCTCGTAAGTTCGCGCTGAGTAGCACTCAGCGCCAGACGGGCTGACAGCCCGTACTCCCCGGCCCGCCCACGCGCACGCGACTTACGCGACCGCGCTCAATTCGCGTAGCCGCCGGAGATGTAACGCTCCAGGTGGTCGAGCGTGGCGCTCTGCACAGAGATGACGTGCTTCACGAGATCGCCGATCGAGATCACACCGCAGAGCTTGCCATCTTCCACCACCGGCAGATGACGAACCCGCTTCTCGGTCATGAAACGGAGGCAGTCATCCACACTTTCTTTCGGATCTACGGTGGTCAGCTGGGTCGACATGATCTCGCGCACCACCGTCTCACGCGAGCGTTTGCCGCGGAGCATGACCTTCCGGGTGTAGTCACGTTCCGAGAGAATCCCGACCAATTGCTTCCCCTGCGTGACGACGAGCGCGCCGATGTTTTTCTCCGCCATCATCGCGATCGCGTCGTAAACCGTGGCGTCCGGTGCAATGGACCAAACTTCGCCCTTCTTCTGATTGAGAATGGCGTCGATGGAGCCGGTGACGTTCATGCGGTAAGCCGGAAGCACGACGACAAAGTTCCAGCAGCTGCAGCGTAGTCTCATCAGAAACGACGGCAAGGGTTCTCTTACTCGGGCATCACTGCGAACCCGCCCCACTCGAAAAGCCGCGTCTTGGGCCCGGAGGGTCAGCCGGCTTTTCTCATACAGAATTCGAATTCGCACTGCTTCGGTCGAGCGGCAGCCAGCTGCGGAGCGCCGAGCGAAAGACGAAGCGCGCGCAGCATCCTGATTCCGCGCTCGAGACGATCTGGGCGGACGGAGTAGGGAACGGGAAGCAACGTGCTGCGGCGGTGGCGATAGGAGCGATATTTCATGCCCGCCATCATGAACCGCAGGGTGGGACACAGGCTGTCTCAGCCCTAAAATTTTCTGCAAAAATTCTTCTCTTGCCCTGCTGCCTCGCCGCCGGTTCAGATGGGTCGTGCCCGCCAGGAATGCGCCTACCCCGCCTCGAAAGACAAAGGGCTCGTCCCGCCCGCCGCTTGAGCGAATGATGCGCATCCACGCCCAAATCAAAGCGGGCGAGTTCCCGAATTGCCGGAAGATCGCGGAGCAAATTGAAGTCTCTTCCAAAACCATCCAGCGTGACATCGACTTCATGCGCGACCGGCTCGGGCTCCCGGTTGAATACGATCCGCTGCGCTTCGGTTTTCATTACACGCAGGAAGTGACGAGCTTCCCGAGCATCGAAGTTTCAGCGGGTGAGATCGCAGCGCTCTTCGTCGCGCAGAAGGCGCTGGCGCAATACCAGGGCACGCCGTTCGAGCGACCCCTGCGTTCTGCGTTCCGCAAACTGACCGACGGATTGAAGGAGCGGGTTTCATTTTCCTGGAGCGAGATGGAGGAGGCGATTTCGTTTCACAGCGCCGGGGCGAGCGTGGCCGATCTGGAACTATTTGAAACCGTGAGCCAGGCGGTGCTGCAGTCGGTCGAGATCGAGTTTGAATACCGGACGCTGAGAAGCAGCCGGTACGAAGCCCGGCGCGTGCGCCCATATCACATCGCGTCACTGGAAAACCAGTGGTACCTTTTCGGCGAAGATTTAAGGCGAGGACAACTCCGCACCTTCGCGCTGCCGCGGATGCGAAAAGCTCGGGCCACGACCGCGCGGTTCGAACGCCCAGCGGACTTTTCGATCGAGGAAGTTCTCAGCGGCAGCTTTGGGGTCTTCTCGGGTAAGGAACGCCACCGCATCCGACTGAAGTTTGATCAGTTCGCGGCGCGGCTCGTGAGCGAACGCACCTGGCACGACTCACAGCGCATCAAGGCCGCGAAAGACGGCTCGATGACGCTTCAACTGGAGCTGGCCGGACTCGAGGAGATCGAGCGCTGGATCTTAAGCTGGGGCAGCCACGTGCGGGTGCTTCAGCCGCTCGAGTTAGCGAGACGGGTGAAGAAGGAAGCCGACGCGGTCATGCGCCTCTACAATTAGAATGCGCTCCTCACTCCTTCATAAAGAAACGTCCGGCCGCCTTTTTCGTTGTCGAGATTACGCCGCTCTCGGTGAACTATTTGCTGACAGGGCGATGAAATAGAGTAACAAGCTCTCCTCTCCTTGGATGCCTCGGCGTTCGCGATGTTTTGATTTTTCGATGGTCCGTGCGGCAGCGAGCTTTTCATCAAGATAATGGCGAAGCGCGAGCGGAGTGACGAAGCCCCAATCGTTGCGCCGGGGGACAATTCGGGGAGGCGGGCACGCGGCGAAGATGCAGAGCAAACGGCGCTTGCTGGTCCTCTCTTTGGCAAGTCTCGGAATCGTCTTCGGCCATATCAGCACCAGCCCGCTTTACTCGATGCGGGAATGCTTCTACGGCCGCACGCGGTCGCGCCGAATTCGATCAACGTGCTCGGCGTTGTCTCACTCATCCTTTCGTCATTGATCCTCGTCATCTCCATCAAATATCTGGTCTTGTCCTCCGAGCCGACAATCGCGGTGAACATCGCCACTTCATTTTTCGATCCTTATGTGGTGCCGATTGCCGTCTAATTTCACTTTGGAGCTCCACCCTCCATGTGCCTGGCAGTTGCAGCTCGCGGTGCATGTGGCCATCCTCACCTCCCTGCGCGGCTGATCGCGCGGAGTCTTCCCATGGCCATCCCCCTTCTTAAGCCCGGGCTGCACCGGCCGCGCAACGTTGATTGGAAGCGCGCCGCGGCTCTCCTCTACGGCGATTGGGGAACCAGCAAAGCGTACGTCATTGGCCTCGCTTTCATCGCGGCGGGCTTCTCCTCTTTCCCCATTATCCTGGCGGTCTGCACGCTCACGGCTGTCGTCGCCTACAACTACACCATCGTTTGCAAACATTTCCCCGATGGCGGTGGCGTGTACTCGGCGGCCCGGCAGCAGAGCCGTTTTCTTGCTTCCACCGGCGCGCTTTTGCTCGTGGCGAATTTCATGGTAACGGCCGCGCTCAGCGGGTGGGCCGCGGTTAGTTATCTCGGCATCTCCCCCCGCTACGCACAGGTCGCCACCATGGTCCTCATCCTCATCGTGGGCCTGATCAATTTCTTTGGACCAAAACACAGCGGGAGCGTTTCGCTCTGGCTCGCGCTCCCCGCCATTTTGGTGGTCCTCGCGATCATCGGCTTCAGCGCCCCACATCTCACCCTCGTTCATCTTGAGCCGCGCAGCGCGGATCTCGGGCACACTTGGGTAGCATTCGTTGGCGTCATTCTCGCGCTCAGCGGCGTCGAAGCAGTCGCCAACATCACCGGGGTGATGAAAGCGGATGCCGGCTCGTCCGTGGATGCGCCGCGAGTCACCCGCACCGCCAACAAAGCCATTATCCCGGTGGCGATCGAGGTTGTGCTCGGCACAGCACTGCTTGGGTGGGCGATGCTTTCGTTGCCAAAGGAATTCTCCGCCGAACTGACCGCGCACAAAGAGGACATGCTCCGCTTCCTCGCAGAACATTACGGCGCTTTGGCTCTGGGCCCAGCACCGGGTCAGATCTTCGGGTTCATCGTCGGCACGGTCTTCGCACTCCTTCTCTTCAGTGCCGTTAACACTGCCGTCGTCGCGCTCATCGGGGTGATCTACATGATGGCGCAGGACGGCGAGATGCCGCGCCAATTGGTGCACTTGAATCGCTACGGCGTCCCGCAAATCCCCCTCTTTGTCGCGGTCGGGATTCCTATTCTGATTCTGGCTGTGACCAAACAATTCGAAGGCCTGGCCGGTCTTTATGCGATCGGCGTGGTCGGGGCGATCGCAGTCAATCTCGGCGCCTGCACCTTCAACATACGTCTCGCTCTCCGCTGGCATGAGCGGATCATCATGGGGCTGACGTTTCTCCTTCTCGCTGCGGTCGAGATGACGATCGCGAAGACCGAACCCGAAGCGCTCTTCTTTGCCATGTGCGTGCTCGGTGTCGGCTACGGCTTGCGCGCCTATTCGCATAAGCTGTCTGGCTTAAAAACGCTCACCGTCACACGTGGCGTGGCGGCAATGGTAACGCCGGACCTTCTCGCCACGCTGGACCCGCGGATGGAAGAAGGCCAAAAGATCATGGTTGCGGCGCGCGGGCTCACGCCGGTGCTCGGTTTTGCGCTCGATGAAGCGCAACTGCGCAAAGCCACGCTCTACGTCCTCTACGTCAAGGAAATCGCGGTCTATTACGGGACCGGGCCTACGCCTGGCCTGGGGAAGACGAAGTGGAAAGACGATCCGGAAGCCAATGCTATTATGTCGCTCGTAATGGCACAAGGGGAAGAACGCGGTGTCTCCGTCCTGCCAGTCTTTGCTGTGAGCGAGGATGCCGCCGCCACCATCCTGGACCTTTCCGCCACGATCGGTGTTGATTACCTGATGATCGGCGCCTCCCAACGTTCCGCTCTCACGCATCTCTTGCGCGGGAGCGTTGTCACGAACGTGGCGGCGCAATTACCTGAAGACATCCGGCTGGTCATCTTCGGTTAACGACAAGAGCGCGGGCCCTCCATCTTGCACCCGCGCCCCGGCCGTCTAAAGCTCTCTCCCCATGTCTGTCCCGAAGATTTTGATCGCAGACCCCATCTCAACCCGAGGCGTAGAAGAATTGTCTGCCGGTGGCGCCGTCGAAGTGCTCGTCAAGCTTGGTCTCCCCGAAGCCGAGCTCATCAAGCTCATCCCCGATTTCAGCGGACTCGTCGTCCGGAGTGAAACAAAAGTTACGGCGGCTGTGTTGCAGGCGGGCACCAGGCTGCGAGTCGTCGGCCGCGCGGGCGTGGGGGTGGATAATGTGGACGTCGAAACCGCGACCCGACGCGGCGTGATCGTGATGAACGCGCCTGGCGGCAACACCGTCTCGACCGCAGAACATGCCTTCTCCCTCCTTCTCTGCGTTGCGCGCAGATTGCCGCAAGCCGACGCGATGGTCCGGAGCGGGAAGTGGATCCGGAAGGAATTTCAAGGGGTCGAACTCTACAACAAGTCGTTAGGCATCATCGGCATGGGCCGCATCGGCAGCGAGCTGAGCCGCCGCGCCATCGCCTTCGGCATGCGTGTCCTGGCCTTTGATCCGTATCTTGCCGCGACGCGCGCCCGGACGTTACAGGTCGAGTTGATCGAGAGTTTGGCGGACCTGCTCGCGCAAGCCGATTTTATCACGCTGCATACTCCGCTCACGCCCGAGACTCATCATCTTCTGAATGCCGAACGCCTCGCGCAAACAAAACGCGGCGTGCGCATCATCAATTGCGCGCGCGGCGGGCTGATCGACGAAGCCGCCCTGGGCGAAGCCTTGCGCAGCGGCCAGGTCGCAGGCGCGGCGCTCGATGTTTTTGAGAATGAACCGCTGCCGCTCGACTCTCCGCTGCGCGATGTGCCGAACCTTGTCCTGACGCCACACCTGGGCGCTTCCACTGCCGAAGCGCAGGAAAGCGTCGGAATTGAAATCGCGCAGTCAATTCGCTCCGCCTTGCTTGATGGAACGATCAGCAACGCGGTCAACATGCCGAACCTCGACGCGAAGACCCTCGCCATCATCGGCCCGCATCTTCTCTTCGGCGAAAAGCTGGGCCGGTTCCTCTCCCAGTTGGGCCCGAATCGCGTCGAACATTTGAACATCAACTACAGCGGCAAGGTGAACGAGGTCGACACGGCCGCGATCACTCGCTCGGTCCTGAAAGGGTTTCTGCAGAAGGCTGGCGGCATTGAAGTGAACGAAGTAAACGCGCCGGCCTACGCGGAGAGTCTTGGCGTAAAGATTACCGAGACCCGCTTGAGCGCGATGGGTGATTACACAGACCTGCTCGAGCTTTCTGTTTCCGCGGAAGGGGAGAGCGCCTCCGTCGCGGGGGCGTTTTTCGGAGTTACGCCGCGAATTGTGAGCGTGAATGGCCGGCCGGTCGAGGCAAGGCCACAGGGTGTCGTTCTGGTTCTCGAGAACACCGATCGCCCCGGTATTGTTGGCCGCATCGGGACGCTTCTCGGTGATCACGGAGTGAACATCGCCACCATGTCCCTGAGTCGAAATGAAGCTGGCGGAACAGCGTTGACGGTCTTGAACCTTGATACCGTCCTGGACGACGAACTGCTCGCCACGATCCGCGGGAGCGAAGACATTAAAGCAGCACAGGTGATCCAATTGTAATCGACGCGGCCAACATGCCCTCGCTGAGCGATTAAGACTTCGAGTTCATTAAACCCCAAATCCCTTCCCACTCATGACAGCACTTCTCTGGACCCTCATCATCGGCGCCGTCATTGGCGTCGTCGCCAAATTCCTTATGCCCGGTCGTGATCCGGGTGGTTGCATCATTACGATCCTGCTCGGTATCGCGGGCGCCTTCCTCGCGGGTTTCCTCGGTCAGGCCATGGGCTGGTATCGGCAAGGGCAACCTGCTGGCTTCATCTTCTCGGTCGTGGGCGCGATGGTCCTGCTCCTGATCTACCGGATGATCTTCGGCAAGAAGACTTAATTCACGCAGGCGAAAGAACGGGAGAGGCGCGCTTTCAAGCCGCCTCTTTTCCTTATCCGAATAGAAATTTGAGCGCGGGTGACCGCGTGAGCTGCGCCCGTTATCGTCGATGAAGCCGCCGTCCAGACTGGCTCTGTTCGGTGCTTTTGCGGCGATTTATATCGTCTGGGGTTCGACCTACCTCGGAATGCTTTTCGCTGTCGAGTCCATCCCGCCGCTGCTTATGGCGGGATCGCGTTATCTGGTCGCCGGTCTGCTCATGTACGGTTTCGCCCGGTGGCAGGGGGCCCGACCCTCGGGCTGGGCGGATTGGCGGACGGCTGCCATCGTCGGCGCCTGCCTTTTGCTCGCTGGAAACGGAGGTGTCGCCATCGCAGTGCAATACGTGGCCAGTGGTTTGGCGGCGGTGATCATCGCAACCGTGCCGATTTACATCGCGCTTCTCGGTTGGCTGAGCGGCTCGGCGCCTCGCCCCACCCCAATGGTCTGGTTGGGCCTTGCCGGCGGGCTTGGGGGCGTCGGGATCCTGCTCGCACCTTCTCTCAATCTAGCTTCGAGCGAACACCCCCATGCGACCGCCGGTATGCTTCTTCTTCTTTTCGCTTCCTTTGCCTGGTCGGCGGGATCGATTTACTCGCAGCACTCGAAAAATGCTTCCTCACCATTCCTTGCAGCGGGCCAGCAGATGCTTTGCGGCGGTGCATTGCTCACCCTCGTCGGGCTGGCGCGTGGCGAATGGTCCCGGTTCGATCCGGAGAAGCTCAGCTGGCTCTCGTTAGGCGCGTGGATCTATCTCGTGGTCATCGGCGCGATCATCGGATTCACCGCTTACATCTGGCTCCTGCGGCATTGCCATCCGGCCAAGGTCGCCACGTATGCCTACGTGAACCCGATCGTCGCGGTCTTCCTCGGGGCCGTCTTTGCCGAAGAGAAGCTCACTCTAGGAACCGTGGCCGCCGCAACTTTGATCATCGGCTCGGTCGCGCTCGTGATTACCGCTGATCAGCGGAAAGCAAAAGCGCTGGCCGTCGCCCCCGCGCTGATCGATTAAACAAAAGACCGGCTACGGGCGCTGTTCTGTGCGCAAGGCCACCATCGCGCTGATGCGGGTGGCGCGCCGCGCCGGCAACAATCTTGCGAGCACGAATGGCGCGATCGTGAAAGCGATGGGATCCGAGTGCGCCGACGTTGGCCGGGGTCGTCCTTATTCACCGTCTTAGGTGTGCTGGCGCTCGGCGTGTGATGCCCTCTCCCAAGGCCGTTGGATTCAACTAATTCGACGCCACACCTGCAACCCGCGGCGGCTGATCCAGGATGGGCGCCAGGCCCTTCGCTTTCAGCGCTTCATTGACGGCGGGAAGATCTTTTGTCGTGAGCTGTTCGAACTCCTTCGTGACGTCATCGAGTTCCCGCTTCAGCGCGTCGATATTCGCGATCTGGTAATCGGCGGGCTTGCCTTCATAACTGAGGATCGCTCCGTAAAGCTGATCGGTATGCTCGCGCAGACGCTCTTCGCCGGTGATGGCGCCGCCTTCCGTCGTCGCCACGATCTGCTTTCGCACCCCGTCGACTTTTCCATCGAGATCCATCAGCGCCTTGTGCAATTCATCGCCCGCCGCCAGGCCGGCGGCAGCTTTTGCGAGAGCACTCCGCAAAGGCACGATGCGATCCATTAACGCGCTTTCAGCACCGAAAAGAGCGTGCACGCGCATCGCCGCGTCGTAGTGCGCTTTCCGATCCGCGGGCGTGAATTTCGCCCGACGGTCCAGCGCAACGGTAAGTTTCGTCTCGGAAACTTTCCCGCCTTTTGTCATCCGTACGGTGTAATCGCCTGGCAC
>Ga0136614_10000975_pt1 | contig 15935 bp, 17 predicted proteins | sample AntDrymUQ2792106_2_FD_106643 | JGI IMG/M metagenome (GOLD analysis project Ga0136614, IMG submission 106643) | Polar desert sand microbial communities from Dry Valleys, Antarctica - metaG UQ279 (21.06) | ecosystem: Environmental > Terrestrial > Soil > Desert | place: Antarctica: Dry Valley... | reverse complement strand
CTCGGAGGAGGCGAGGACGCTCACGATGTCTACTCCCTCGTCCCGGATGATCCCGGTGACCTCGGCCAGGGAGCCGGAGCGGCCCGGGAGGGCAACCTCGAGGCGGCTGCCGGGCTTGTGTGCGCCGACGAGCCGCACGAGCGCCCTCAAAACGTCCGAGGAGGTCACGATGCCTACGAGATCCTCCCCGTCGACTACGGGCAGGCAGCCGATCTTTCTCTCGTACATGGCCATCGCTGCGTCCTCTATCGGATCCTCGGGTCGGGCCGTCGCCACGTCCCGGGCCATCTCGTCGGCGACCCGGATGCGCTCCAGCGCCTCCGCCCGGGCCGGGTCGCCCAGGGCGGGCGTCGCCGCGCGCAGGTCGCGGTCGGAGATTACGCCGACCAGCCGCCCTCCTTGGAGGACCGGCAGGTGCCGGATCCTGTTCCCCCGGCAAAGCGCCAAAGCCTCGGCCGCCGTGGTCTCCGGCGCGACCGTCACGACCTCTTGCGTCATGGAATCCCGAACCAGCAGCATCTCTACCTCTCCCGGACGCCCAGGCGTCCCTCGAACACCACGTCACGCATTATAAGAAGAGCCCCTCCTCCGCGCCGGTCTGGTTGCCGAAGAAGCCAACCCGAACCGACGTCCCGAAAATCCGCCGGGTGTCTGGCGCCCCTGCCCACGGCTCTTGGAAGGACACGCGAGGACACATCACCCTGTCCGCCGATCGTTCCCCTCGACGTCCGCGAAGAGGGTCGGTTTTATCTGCGCGAGGGCAGGGAGGTCGCACTGTTGTAGTATGGGCCTATGCCCGAGTACGTGAACCAGTTCCTTGCCGATAAAGCGACGATGCTCGTGGAGGAGAACTTCACCGGCGTCGAGGCCGAATGGTGGTGGGAGCGGCGCTTGGGAGGCGGCATCGCCGTCTGCCAGGAGCTCGACCCCGTGTCGGTGGCCCGCGAGGTCTCCCAAAAAACCGGTCGCGAGGAGGACGAGGTCCGGCGCGTGGTGGAAGAGGAGCTCGGCCTGGAAGACCCGGAACCCGTCGTCCTGAACTTCGAGATCTCCGGTGACACCGAGGCGTCAGAGGCCGCGAGGATGCTCACCGAACGCTCCGCCACGCCCGAAGGACTCGCCGCGAACCTCTACCGTCGCATCGAGGAAGCCACACGCCGGAAGGCGTAGCGTTCGGCTTTGCCGACCGCGGAGGGCCGTAGCTCTACGTGGCCATGATCCGGGTCCAGCTCATCGACGCGAGCCTAAAACCCTTCTATCCGGGCGAGCCTCTGTGAGGACACGTACTTTGGAGCGGTCGCGGCACCGCGTGAACGATTGTCGGAGCAACATCCCCTTGCCTGCCCGCGCCCGATCTCGGTCAGGTAGATTCGAGGGGATTCCTAAAGCGCAGGCACTACCGGCTCTGCTACCGGCTCCTCTGCCACCGGCTCTGTAACCGACTCCTCTGCCACCGGCGGCTGCTCTTGTGGAGCAACTCCGGCAGCATCTTCGCCCGTTATAAACGAGGCTCCCTGGCCGATGAGGGTGAGGCCGCCGCTCGCGTCCTGTACGTACGCGGTCCCGTCGGGCCGGACGAGGACGGGGGCAGTAGAGCCGTCAGGCAGCGTGATAAAGCCGTTTTCGTCCACCGCGCAGGTGGCGGCGGGATCGTTGTACAGTATCCCGCAACCAACCGTGGCTCCTACCGGAGCGGGAACAGGGGCCGGTTCAGGAGCAGCAGCAGGGACCGGGGCGGGAGCAGGGGCCGGGGCGACGGCAGGGTCGACGCTGGCGTCTCCCGAGTATTGAACGGCCTCCGCATCCTGCACGGGGCTCGCTTCAATGTCGTTGGTGGGGGCCGTCTGGGTCAGGGCCGGCACAGACGCCACCAGTACCAGCGCCAGCACTGCCACTATCAATACAGGCTTGTTCACCTGTTACCTCCTATGAAGTTAACAAAAGCAAACTAATCCTAGCACGGCCAGCCGAAAGTATAAACGGCACTAGCGCGAGGAGATCCATCTTTTCGGTCGTCGGGTTCGGCCTCTCGCGGTGTTGCGTGCCCGTCCTATCCTGCTGAGAGGAGCGGCGGTTGACGCCTAGTAACGCGGCATCGAGGCGTCCACGGACGAGTAGGCGTCGAGCCCGCCCTCGAGGTTGAAGGCGCTTTCGAAGCCGGAGCGGTCCAGGATGCGGGTCACGTAGGCGCTGCGGGCGCCGTGGTGGCAGATGACGACCGTCTCGGCTTGAGGGTCGAGGTCGGGGAGGCGGTCGAAAATCTCCGCCATCGGTATGAGCTTGGAGCCTTCTATCCGGGCGAGGGAGAACTCCCACGGCTCCCGCACGTCGAGCAGGATCGGCTCCTCGCCCCGGTCGAGCTTCTCCTTCAGTTCGCGCGGGTTGACGTTCTTGTAGCCCGGCTCTTGCAAGGGATCTCGTTTTCGTTAGGGCTCGTGGTCGTAGTCGACGACGAGGCGGCCGGTGGTGAGGGCGTCGAGCTTCTCGACCACGGCGCGGTGGTCGGGGTGATCCAGGTACGCCCGCAGGTCGTCGGCGGTCCGCAGGCGGACGAAGAGACCGTGCGTGTAGCCCTTGGCCCGCCCGCTGAAGTCCTTGCCGACTGAGAGGTCCATGACGTCGGGGATGCTGCCCCTCAAGTCCCGGATGCTCGAGAGGAGATCCTCGACGTCCTCCGCCGACGCGTCGTCATTTACCGCGAATAGCACCAGATGGTCTACCAAGTCCTTCTCCCAGGTTTCTGCGCGCGACTAGCGCGGCGGCCTATAAAACCGAGCTTACAAGTCTAGCAGATGGCCACCTCTGACCCCATACTTACCGCTCCCACCTGTAGCGGCGCTCGGACTCGTCTATCTTGTAGTCGTTTATGCTCGCGTCGCGGCGGCGCATGTACCCCTCGTCGTCGAACTCCCAGTGCTCGTTGCCGTGGCTGCGCCACCACTGGCCGTCCTGGTCGTGCGACTCGTACTCGAAGCGCACCGAGATGCGGTTACCCGCGTAACACCACAGCTCCTTCATCAACCGGTAGTCGAGCTCGCGCTCCCACTTGCGCGTCAGGAACGCGACTATCTCGTCGCGTCCCTTGAAGAACTCGTCGCGGTTACGCCACTCGGAATCCACCGTGTAGGCGAGGGACACCTTCTCCGGGTCCCGGGTGTTCCAGGCGTCCTCGGCGGCCTGAACCTTCTGGCGCGCGGATTCCTCGTCGAATGGGGGCACCGGAGCCCTGACCTCCTGACTTCCGCCGCTCTGCTGCATACGTTGGTACTCCTTTCGGCCTCTATGGTCTCAACATCTCGTTCGCTAGAGCAACCAGCTCGTTAGCGCGCTAAGGTGTTTCACGGGGTCTGCTCGAACCTTCGCTCTTGCCACGGTCGAGGAGTCTACGCATGCTATCCGTGAACCGAGCGGAGGACTCTTTGGTCACCTCGATCTGGTTCACGAGGAAGACAAGAGTCTCCCTCACCTCAGCGGCCAATTCTATACACCTTTCGTCCGACTCCTTGTGCAATCCCTCGCTGAGGGTACTGTAGAGCACGGACAGAGGGTTCATACCACCGGGCCGTAGGATTGAGGGCAACAAGTCCTTTACCAGATCGATCTTCTCCTGCGCAACTGTCGTCTTCTTCGTTTTTTCCAAGGCTTCGAGGTACTGCTCTCGCTCCTCACCCGCCATGAGGTACGGTATCCCCTCCAGTAGGTCGTCGATGATTTCCTCGACGATACGGCGGTAGTAGCCGAACGCGCCGATTCCATAGCCCTGTGACTCGCTAACCAGACCCCTCTTGTAGTAGTTCGCCCGCGTTCCTAACGTCTTCTCCAAGGCGCGGTCCATAGCGATCTCCCACGATGGTTCTTGGCCCACCTTCATGATGTAACCCTTCTCTAAATCGAGCCTTACTGCAAAGAACCGGATGAAACGCTGGCATGCGGTGCATCGGTAAAACAGGGACGCAACTGGTATCGTAACCGGCTGTTGCTTGGGGCCACTGCCATAAAACATGATCCACGAAAACGCTTCAGAATAGGTACCCTCCATGTTGAACGTCTGCTCAGAGGAGCAGACGGCGCAGCTCATGTGGATAGCCGGTTTCTCCAGCACAACATCTATCAATCCTGAACTCTTGCTGATGGATGCACCATCTAACCGTGAAGTATCGTACGGAAGGGAGATCTCTATGTCCATTCTCCTGTACAGAGGGTACTCCTCCAAGAACCGACGGTTCGGCATGGTGCCCTCCTTGCGCGATGGGATTTATTCGCAGACGCCCTTGTTTTCAGGGCGGATGGTGATCCTCGTTATACCAGCTCGATCTTCGGCTCCGGGCCCGTGCCGGCGACGATGCGGAGCCGCGTTGCAAACCGGTGGTAGGGGTGGGTGTGATGGCCCCAGCATCGGGACAAAAGACACCTGTTCCTTGACACCGGGTTCCTCGATACTCGCACCTGCTGCGGCAGCAGAGTAACAGCCAAGGTTCTTACCTCTGGAGCCAATATGCCCTCGAGCCGCCTGAGCGAGTCGCCGTAACGTAAAATTCCCGGGCGCTTCGCACGGTCTGCTCTTGGATCCGCTGCCGCAGGTTCCGTTCCCCTTCCGGCACTTCCTCTCCTCTCGCACGACGGCGGTCGCCGCTTCGGGCCGGAGGCTGGGATCGGGGGTTTGTCGCGCGTGTTCTCCGTTTCGTGCTTCTTTCGCCCCGGCGTACCTGTGCCCGAGATACGTGCAACCCGCGTCCGTCGTTGCTGCCCCAGATCCCCAAGCCCCCGATCCCGGTCTCCGGGGCGGGGTGTAACGTCTCGTTCTTATCCTTGTCTAACATACAGAGGCAAACGGGGCAACGCAACAAGAGAGGTAAGGCGGATGAAGAGGAATCGACCGGATCGCACGCGCCACACTCGAGGAGCCCTGGGCAACAGAAACGTTCCGCGCGGAGGTATCGAAATGGTACATAATGGCGATGAGGATGCCCACGCAGACCCGATACGGGTGGGGGCATCCGGACGACTGGAAGGGGAAAACGGAGGGACGCATGACGGTAGATCTGTCATTGTTCAACAATTCGGTGACCACGGTGGTCGGCCACCTCACCAGCTTCTACGGGGAGGAAGCAACGCTCGAGACCTACGTGATCTGCGCGAGGGTCAAGAGCCCAGACGTACCGGGCGGGAGCGCGATCAACTGGGTCGTGAGCCCCGGGAGCGAGCAACTGGCCGGCGGTCTGCTGCGCGAGGTGGTGAAGGCCGTCGAAGGCAACGGGAACGGGAGAGGCCAGTAGTAAGCCTCCTTCTCGACGCCCACTCCGGACACCGAGGGTGAATCCCAGAGATAGGGCGAGCCGGCGCAGGACCCCGGATCGCTGCCCCGCTTGCCCAGCCGCCTGTCGATGGCCGGTCTGTCCTCGCCTCGTTCGGACGGTTTCAACCGGGGGTGTAATCCGGTGAGCATCGGGAATCGGGGCCTGGTCGCGCGCGCCTCCAGGGGCGACGTTGACGCCTTCTCGAAACTGGTCCAGGAGCACTCCGGCATGGTACACCGGGTCGCGCTCCGCGTACTCGGGGCCGAAGATGCCCAGGACGCGAGCCAAGAGGTCTGGATCCGGGTCTGGGCAAACATAAAGAACTTCAGGGGCGAAAGCGCCTTCAGCACCTGGCTTTACAGGATCACGATGAACACCTGCCTGGGAGCCCTGCGGAAAAAGCGAACCCGGGAGGGGCGAGAGCTCGCCGAAGAAATGGCGTACCTTCCGGAGACCCCCGGGGGCGATGCCGACCCCGAGGAAGCGGCTCTCGGCTCGGAGCGCCGGAACGAAATATGGGCGGCCCTCCGCCACGTGCGAGCGGAGCATGGGGCCGCATTGGTCCTCAGGCATATGGAGGGCCTCTCCTACGCAGAGGTAGCCGAGGTGCTCGGCGTCCCGGTCGGGACGGCCAAGGGCTGGGCCAGCAGGGGCCGGGCCGCCATGCTCGTAGCCCTCGCGAAAAAATACCATGGCGGCGCCGGAACGCGGAGTAAGCCGCCGGCAGACGCCGGCGAACCAGGAGGAACGCCGGGAGGCGCTCCAGAAGAAGACCGGAGCGTACGCCGAGGGCAAGCGCGCATATTTCTCTAGAACTGGTGTGCGCCTCGGTAAAGGAGACGCGGCGGGACGCCCTCCTTCGCAAGCTTTTCGGCCTCCACGACTCTATGATGGGGTCATCAGCTAGTACTCTGCCTTCGCCGATTGCGGTCCACATTACCAACGATCCCCGGGCTTCGTCGGGCTTGCCGATCCAGAGTGCAGGTGTCCGAAACTCGGATCTAAACCCGACGACATCCTCGTCTCCGGCGCGATCTACGACGTACGGAGCGGAGAGCTCCGCGAGGTTGCCTAACTATTCCTGGCTCAGCGCCAGCTCCACCTCCGAAGCTCCTCCAGCTAGGCTGTTAAGTTCGCGAACGAGGTTGAGGGTAAAGACGAGTTATTTATCCTGGCTAGGTTCGTCTTCTCCGAGCGCGATCCGCCGCAGTTCCTCCTCCGTGAGACCGCCAAGATCCTTCGGATCCCAGCCGCGCTCGGCCGCCTTGTCGTCCGACAGCGCACCTAGCTTAGCGTATTGTTCGAGAAACAAGTATTCCATGCCTTCGAGTAGCGCCAACGCCGCGCCGTGTGCTTCCGGATCTCCGCTCCTTCGAATACGAGCGTAATCGAGGAAGAACTCGTGCGCCATCTCGTTGCGGCGCTCCCTGAAAGTCTCAAGGTCCTCGTGCAAGCCCTCAGGGGCGCACCCCTGCTCCTCAAGCCGTCTCCTGAGCGGTCCGGCCGCTGTTGTGAGAGTGCGCTCCACGGTCTCCCAGATATCGTCGAAGGCTGCGTCCTCGTCGTCCCCCTGTAGATCGAAGTAGGTCAGCAGCCCCTTGAGCGACAACTCCCAAAGCTGGACGGCGTGCATCGTGGCGCCGTAAGTAGACAGCAGAGTGCGAACGTATTCTTGCTCGAAATCGTCGCGTGTATCTTCCAGCGGGAGGTCTTGGACCTCCGAGGCCACGCCGAGTTTGCGGGCGACGTCACCATGGAGAGCGTTGACGAAATTTCGCCACTCAAGGAAATCCGCTTCCGCTCCTTGGAGTATAGAGATCCGCTCTGCCAGGCTCACCGCGCCCACGTTCCTCTCGAACATGTAGGTTAGCAAGAACTCGTGCGCCAAGTTTTCGCGCCCCGTCAGGAGGTAATTGACGCGCTCTAGCATCTCTTGCGGTGTGTTCCCTACTTCGCCGAGCTGCTCCGCGAGTGGGGTATCCGAATTTCTCAGGTGCCTCTTCATGCGGTTCCATGCGTGCGCAAAGGGAACGTCTTCGGAGAGCTGCGGGTGGATTAACCGTGCGAGCTGCGTCACCGCCAGTTCGAACTGCTGAACACTCGCCATAGTTCTTCCATAATAGGCGAAAACGTCCAAATCCTCTTGCGTCAGCGGCTCATGACTCATCAAGGCACATTATATTTACCTGAAACCCTTACGACCATGTGCGATGTCTAATCCCCTACGACGTGGGGAGCGGAGAGCTCCGCGAGGTCGTCCGAAGCCGACGCTCGACGAGGCCAGAGCGGTAAGGCCAGGCGGGTTGTCTGCCCGGCCTCTTTCTGTGCCTGCGGTCGCTGGCGGGACGTTACGCGCACGATGTTCCGGGGAACAAATGCTATGCGAGTAACTTGACGGGAGGAGGACCCGTGACGACTACGACGCTGGTGATAATCATAATCGTGGCAGCCGTGATCCTGCTTGCCCTGGTAGCGGCTCTGCTGTTCTCGCGCCGGAGCCGGACACGCCGGCGGGAGGAGCAGCGGGAGCGGACGCGCGAGGAGTTCGGGGAGGAGTACGAGCGCACCGCGCAAGAGCGTGGCTCGGAAGAGGAGGCGGAGAAGGAGCTTCGGCAGCGCCGGGGACGCGTGGAGCGACAGGTGTCGCCCCTCTCTGACGAGAGTCGCCAACTCTACGAGGAGCGCATGCGGGAGGTGGAGATAATCTTCGTGGACAACCCCGAGCGCGCCGTCGAGATGGCCGACCGGACTGTCTCGGACCTCCTCGTGGAGCGCAACTTCGTCGCCGACGCAGCCCAGGACGACCGGGAAACGGAGGAGGGCCTGGCCGTTATGTACCCGGAGATCGCCGGCGACTACCGGGAAGCGAGGCGCGCCCGCGCCGACGTCGTCGCCCGCTCCGCTCGTGACCCGGAATCCGGCGAAGGTCCGGACGAGGAGACCACGGAGGACCTGCGGCAGGTCGTCCGCAAGTACCGCGTCGTCTATGAGCGGCTCGCGCGGGATTAGCGCGGCGGGAGACAAACCGTGCTGGGGGAGTAGGGACGAGTTTGGCGGCCCTGGCGGCGGCTCTCTGGGGCTTCTTGGCGGACTTTCGCTGTTGGTTGTGCTCTCGTAGGGCTCTACCTCCGGGTCTCCCGGCGAACGATCGGGCTCGTCATGACGTTCGGGGCGAGGGTTCTCATCTCCTTGGTCGCGTTCGAGCTCGTGCAGGAGGCTTGCCGGGGCCATCGCCGTAGGCGCCCTCATTGACAGGGTCTCAGACAGAGTCGGCGGCTATCGGGATCGGCCCGATCGGAAGTGGTGCGGTGAATCCTAGATGGTGGTCGCCGTGTTCTCGAACAACGTTCCCGAGGCCCTCTTAGAGAGCCGCGGCGCGCCCGCGTGTAGGAGTAGGGCGCCGCGGGTAATCATGTGTGTAGAATGGGATTGTCAGGCAGGGAAACTAGTAAGGGGTGAGCCGTATTGGCAGATAACTTGGTGACCAAGATTTTCAAGGAACATATGCAGAACGGCAACAACGTTGAGCCGGGCGAGGAGGTGGGCATCCAGATAGATCAAACCCTGCTCCAGGATGCTACCGGCACGATGGCCTGCATGCAGTTGGAGCAGATAGGCGTAGGCAGGGTTCAGGTTCCCCTGGCGGTTCAGTACATAGACCACAACGTCATCCAGCTCGACCACAAGAACCCAGACGACCATCTCTTTCTGCAAGGGTTTGCCGCCAAGTACGGCATGTACTACTCCAAGCCTGGCAACGGTATCTGCCACTACGTGCACGTGGAAAGGTTCGCCAAGCCCGGTGCGACCATGGTCGGAGCCGACTCCCATACGACCTCCTCAGGCTCCGTGGGGTCTATCGCCATCGGGGTCGGGGGCCTGGACGTGGCTCTCGTTCTGGCGGGTAGGCCCTTCGAGACGGGGTTCCCGACGGTAATCGGAGTAGAGCTGACGGGCGAATTGCAGGATTGGGTGACGCCGAAGGATGTCATCCTGGAGCTCTTGAGGCGTCGTGGTGTTAGCGGCGCGACCAATAGTATCTTCGAGTTCTATGGGCCGGGAGTAGCGACCATAGACGTAACGGGACGCACTTCCATCTGCAACATGAGCACCGAGACCGGCGCTACCACCGCCATATTCCCCTCCGATGACCGGACGCGCGAGTGGCTCGAGGCCCAGCAGCGCCCCGACGACTTTGTAGAGCTCGGCGCCGACGAGGGCGCGGAATACGACGAGTACGAGCACATAGCGCTCGACGAGCTCGAGCCCATGGTTGCCCAGCCGCACTCGCCGGGCAACGTGGTGCCGGTGAGCGAGGTCGCCGGCACCAAGGTGTACCAGGTCTGCATCGGGAGCTCGGCGAACTCGGGCTTCGAAGATTTAGCGATCGCGGCGGCTGTCCTGAGGGACAAGTCGGTGGCCACGGACCTCGTGATGACCGTGACACCAGGGAGCCGTCAGATCCTGAACTCCATTGCCGAGTCGGGTGTGTACGCGGACCTGGTGCGGGCTGGGGCCCGGATGCTCGAGCCGATATGCGGGCCGTGCGTGGGGATGGGCTATGCGCCGCCATCGGATGCGGTAAGCGTGAGGACGTTCAACAGAAACTTCCCCGGCAGGTCCGGGACGCAATCGGATCAGGTGTACCTGGTGACTCCAACCATCGCGGCGGCGACGGCTCTATACGGTGTGATCACCGACCCGCGCGAGCTTGGTGATTACCCGGACCTCCCCAAGGCGTCGATGTACCCGGCGGTAGACGATGCCCAGATCCTCCCGCCGGCCTCTGAGGACGAGGCAGACAAGATCGAGATACACCGCGGCCCGAACATACACGAGCCGCCCGAGGCCGAGGAGATGCCCGATGATTTTACGGGCACGGTGACCATAGTCCTTCCCGACGACATCTCGACCGGGGATCTCACGCCCGATGGGGTCGAGGTGATGTCGTTCCGCTCGAACGTACCGGAGCTTGCAAAATTCACGTTGCGGCGCTTCGACCCGGAGTTCCCCGAAAAGGCTCAAGAGATGGCGCCGGGCATCATCGTTGGGGGCGAGAACTACGGGCAGGGGTCCAGCCGGGAGCACGCCGCGCTCGCGCCGCTGCACCTCGGGATTAGAGCCGTCATCACCAAGGGATTTGCCCGTATCCACCGGCGAAACCTCGTCGCCCAGGGTATCCTGCCTCTGCTCTTCAAGAACGAGGAGGACTACGATCAGTTCGAGCAGGGCCAGGAGTGGACGCTGCCGGACATCCGTGAGCGCTTGAACAATGGCGACACAGAGGTAACGGCCCAGAGCAACGGTACGGAGATTACGCTCCTGGCGCAGTTTTCGGAACGGGAGCGGAACATGCTAGTCCACGGCGGATTCAGGCGCCAGCTCCGCGAGGAGCAGGAGGAATAGAAACCCGATGCGCCGGGGACCGAGGCCCCCGAAGCGCCCGGGGAGTACGGCAGCGACGAGGAATCAGGCCCCTAATAATCCAACCCCGATGCCGCTTGGCTAATCGGCATCGGCCGTCAGCTTTCGGCTTTTCCCCGATCGCTGGCGGCCGTTGACTGCTGCCCGGCTCTCTCTGGGCGGAGGGCGGCGAGGAAGAGCACGGCTACGCCGAGGACGATGGCGACGTCGGCGGCGTTGAAGACGGGCCACTGCCGGAGGGGCCAGAACTCGAGATCCAGGAAGTCGACGACGTCGCCCGCGATCAGGCGGTCGAGGAGGTTGCCGGCGGCGCCGCCGAGGATGAGACCGCATCCCAGCGCCGTGGTGCGGGCGGGCGGTCCCTGCAGGAGCATCCACAAGACGAACGCGACCGCGACGGCGCTCCCGATCAGCAGCAGCCCGCTCTGTCCGCCGAGCACCCCGAACGCCCCGCCGTCGTTGCGCGTGTACGAGATACGTAGTACGTCCGGGACCGCCGGGATGCTCTCCCCGGGCCGCAACGAAGCCTGGATGAGCCTCTTCGAGAACTGGTCGGCGAGAAAGACCGAGAGGGCGAGCGCGAGGGCGAGGCCGGTGCTCGTGGCGCGGCTCACGGGCCGGCAGTGGTGCTACTCGCCGCCGTGGGAATGCCCGTCGGCGCCGCGGGAATGATCGTCGGGGGCCGCCGAGTCTTCTTCGACCGGGACGCCACGCTGGTTCAGGAGGCCTTTCATCATCTCGATCTCGCCCCGCTGGGAGGCGGCGATGGCCCCGGCGAGGCGCTCGACCTCTGGGCGGTCGGTCTCCTCGAGGACGGCCTCGGCCATCGGCAGAGCGGCCTCGTGGTGGGAGATCATGAGCTGGAGGAAGAGCGTGTCGGCCTCCTCGGGCGATGCTTGCTGGAGATCGTTCAACTCCTCGGGAGACGCCATGCCCGGCATCCGGCCCTCGGTCGGGTGGCCCATCCAGGTCATGGCGGGCTCCCTACCGGTCGCGGGGAGGCCCCAGACGGCGAGCCAGCCCTGCATCTGCCCGATCTGGGCCTGCTGGGTCAGGGCGATGTCGGCAGACATGGTCCGTATCTCCTCGCGCTCGGTTTTGTCGCGCACGATCTCGGCCATCTGGACGGCCTGGGCGTGGTGGACCATCATGTCCCGGGCGAACCCCGCCTCCGCCGAGTCTTCGGCGGGCGCCGCGAGCCCTATCTCCGCCGAACCGTCACCGGGAGAAGCGCCGCTGGAGAGGAGCGAGGCAAGCCCCGCGCCCGCCACAGCGCTCAGGAGGATCGCGCCGACCACGAGAACCGCGGTGAGTACAGGACCCTGAGGGACCCATCCGCGTCGCGAAGAAGCTTCCTTGCGGCGACGTTCGGCGCCGGCGCGTCTCAGAGTTCCTTTCATCTACGCGGCGACGATGTCGCTGGTCCCGCCGGAGCAGGTAGCGCCGGGCTCGGGGGTTTGAGGACCTTTGCGGTAGGAGCTGATGAACCGCTCGAGGTTGGGGTCGTCGGCGCTCTCTAGTCGCAGCTGGGCGCCCCAGGCGGAGGCCACTATCGGCGTGTCTTCCGGCAGGCCCGGGTAGGGGCTCGCGAGCATGCAGTCCTGGCCTTCTACGATCTGCTGGATCGTGTCTATCTGTTCCTGGGGGAGGTCAGGGCTGTAGGTGATCCAAACACCCCCGTGCTCCTGAGTATGCACCGCATTTTCGTTGCGCACCGGTTCCTCGTAAAAGGCGGCGTTCTGCCACACGGGGTTGTGCTCGCCGCCGGCAGGCGGGTCCTGCTCGTAGTCGACGGTGTCCGGGGTGTGATTGTTGACCCCGCTCGCCACCTCGAACTCCTCGACCCCTTCTACCGGCCCCTGCTCCTGGCGCTGGCCGCTGTCGATCCAGACCAGCGCGCCGAAGCCCACGATAAAGGCCAGGACGATCGCACCGATCAAGATTGTGGTCTTGTTCAACCCGCCCCCATCAGCCCTGCTCTTGCCCAACTCGGTACCTCACTTTGCCATCCTCCAGATCCACTGCACGAACAACGGACGCCTCAGAATTAGCACCTTCCGCCTCGCACAGGTTCCTAAATCCTAGCACAAGCGGGATGAGCTACCGAGGGGCAGGACCCGAAAAAATTTCTACCGCCGCGCGAGGTAGAGGACAAGGAGCGTGAGTGCGGGCGCTGCTATCAGCCGTGTCCATTTTTGAAGAGGCGCAGGCCGTTGAGGGTGACGGCTATGGAGGTGCCCATGTCGGCGAGCACGGCGAGCCACAGCGCTACCAAACCGAAGGGAGCGAGCAGGACGAAGAGTCCCTTTATGAGGATCGAGACAGCGACGTTCTGTCGGATGATCCGCTCGGCCGAGCGCGAGAGAAGGACCGCCTCGGCGAGCTTGGGCAGGTCGTCTTGCATGAGGGCGACGTCGGCGGTCTCCAGCGCCACGTCCGTGCCTGCCGCGCCCATGGCGAACCCGACCGAGGAGGCCGCGAGCGCCGGCGCGTCGTTCACGCCGTCGCCGACCATGCCCGCTGAGCCCGTCTTCTCGACTAGATCCCGCACCGCCTCGACCTTCTGTTCGGGGAGGAGCTGCGCCTTGTAGCCGACTCCCAGAGCCTCCGCCGTTCGGCGGGCCGGTGCCTCCGCGTCCCCGGTGAGCATCACGAGCTCCTCCACCCCGGCCGAACGGAGCGCCTCGAGGGTAACCCTGGCGTCCGGGCGTACGGTGTCGGCGAGCCCGAAGACGGCCAGGGGGCCGGCCGCGTCACCGAGGACGACCGGCGTCTCGCCCGCTCGCTCGACCGTTTCGAGCGCTTTCTCCGCCCCGTCGAGGGGCAAGCCCCTCTCGGCGAAGAGGCGGGGGCTGCCGATCAGGTAACGCTTGCCGCCGACCTCGCCCTCGGCGCCCCGGCCGGCGATCGACCGGAAGCTCGTGACCGGCGGGAGATCGGAACCGGCCTCGTAGCCCTCGGTGGCGGCCAGGATCGCGTGCGCCAGGGGGTGCTCCGAGCGCCTTTCGAGGGCCGCCGCGAGCCTTACCGCCTCGGCCTCGCTGAGTCCGCCCAGCGCCACCACGCGCGAGACGGTGGGGCGCCCCTCTGTGAGGGTACCGGTCTTGTCGAAGGCGAGCGCTTTGAGCCGGCCCGCCGCCTCGAGCGCCGCCCCGCCCTTGACCAGGATGCCCCGGCGTGAGGCGGCGCCGATGCCGGAGACTACCGTGACGGGCGTCGAGATCACGAGTGCGCACGGGCAGGCGATGATGAGCAGGGCGAGCGCCCTGTAGAACCACTCCCCGAAGGAAGCCCCGAGCACGGGCGGAACCACGGCTAGCGCGACCGCCGCGCCCACCACCACGGGCGTGTAGACGCGCGAGAAGCGGTCCACGAACTGCTCGGCGGGGGCCTTTTTGGCCTGCGCCTCCTCGACCAGGCGCGCGATTCTCTGCAACGTCGAGTCCTCTGCCTTTCGGGAGACGCGAACCAGCAACCCGCCGGAGCCGTTGAGGCTTCCGGAGAAGACCGTATCGCCAGGACCCTTCTCCACTGGCACGCTCTCACCCGTGACGGGCGCCTCGTTCACCGTGGTCTGGCCATCGACGATCTCCCCGTCGAGGGCCAGACGCTCCCCGGGACGCACCACGACGATCTCCCCGACACCAACCTCGTCTATCGGGACCATGCGCTCGGCGTCATCCCTGCGTACCAGAACCTCGTCGGGGGCGAGCCGCGCCATAGATCGCACGGCGCCGCGCGTGCGATCTATGGCGTAGACCTGCAGGGCGTTGCCGGCGGCGAAGAGGACCACAACCGAGGCGGCCTCCGCCCACTCGCCGATCCCAGCCGCGCCTATAGTGGCCGCGCTCATGAGTACGTTCATATCCAGGTGCCGGGCTCGCAGCCCCGCGAGCGCCGCTCGGAAGATCGGTAACCCCCCGACTAAGATCGCGAGGGCGTAAGCCCCAACGCGCACGACATCCGGCGCACCAACCAGCCCCAACGTGAGGCCGAGCGCGAACAAAAAGGCGGAGGCGAGCGTCAGAAGGGCCCTCGGCGTACGCCAGAACGGCGGTCTGTCCACCTCTTCGGTTCGTCCGACTCCGAAGCCGGCCTCCTCGACGGCTTTCTCGATCTCCTCTACCGTCAGGCCGGGACCGTGCTCCGCGTCGAGCCTCCCCGCGGCGAAGTTGACGACGGCCCGATGCACGCCGGGTAGCTGGGCCACCCGTTTCTCCACAGTCGTGGCACAACTCGCGCAGTCCATCCCCTCGACGCGTACGACGGTGCGCTCGGTCCCATCGACGGGGGATGGGTCGGCGTGCTGCTCTCGGGTGGACGGAGCAACGGACGCGGGGGCGGTATCCTGCCCGATGACCGGGAGCATCTTCTTCGGGCGGCTCACACCTTCGCCTCCGCCGGCTCCGCGTACCCGCCGAGCACCGCGCCGAGAAGCGCGAGTCCCGTCCCTGTCAGCGAATACATAACCATCTTGCCGTCTCGCCTACTGGAGACGAGACCGTGCGAGCGCAAGACGCGCAGGTGGTGCGAGACCAGGTTCTGGGCCCGCCCGGAGATCCAGGCGAGGTCGCACACGCAGAGCTCCCCGCCCTCCCGCAGGGCCACTGCCACCACCAGCCTCGTCGGATCCGAGAGCGCCCGCGCCCGATCCGCGGCCTCCCGCGCGGCCTCCTCAACTGGCAACGCCCCGCGGATACCCTCCGCGCGGGGAGCGTCGATGCAAAGCAGGTCACAACGTTCACTATTCATAGCATCATTCTAACGTATGTTGATACGTTAGCGCAAGCCGAGGAGCCTCCCTGCGGTGGCGGGAGGGTGGTAAGGATGGTCTCCCTTTAGTGCTGCCCTGGCGCCGCCAGGGGCAACGTCGCTGTCGCGCACAAGGCCGGTCTCTGGGTGTTGCTCGTCTTGCTTATTGTGGGTTACGAGATCTTTCGCGGCGCGAGAGGAACCGCAAGCGCGGCCCTTCGGCCGTGTGGTCGCCGACGTGGTCGACCTGGAGGGTGGTGTGCTCGATGCCGTACTCGCGGGCGAGGACCTCTTCGAGGTCGCGCCGCCGAGCGTGGCAGTCCTCGTCGCGGCCGACGAGCACGTGGGCCGCGAGCGCCGGGAAGCCGGAGGTGATGGTCCAGACGTGCAGGTCGTGGACCTCCGATACGCCCGGGACGCCGGCCATGCTTCTGCCGACCTCGCCGGCGTCGATACCGGGAG
>Ga0136614_10000974_pt1 | contig 15936 bp, 11 predicted proteins | sample AntDrymUQ2792106_2_FD_106643 | JGI IMG/M metagenome (GOLD analysis project Ga0136614, IMG submission 106643) | Polar desert sand microbial communities from Dry Valleys, Antarctica - metaG UQ279 (21.06) | ecosystem: Environmental > Terrestrial > Soil > Desert | place: Antarctica: Dry Valley... | reverse complement strand
GGCGCTGGGAGAGGCGCTCACCGGCGATGGCGGCGGGGCTTACGGACCATATCTGGGAGGTGGAAGAGTTGCTCAGCGTAGTGCCACTTCCATCCACCAACACTTGATCGGGAGACTACCCAACGGCGAGACTCTGCATAAATCATCCTCTCTCTGGCCAGACCGTCGCCTACAATCCACCTGGATGCCTAACCCTCAACCCTGCATCTTGTAGGGCTGCACAGAAATGCAATCGGCTGCATAAGCGTTCGCCAGGTACCTCACAGCGTATGTGGATTCATCGTCACTTCACCGTCGACCTGTACACTCCTTAGAGATTCCTTCCCTGGCTCCTTCCGACTTCGACGAACTCCAGGTCCAAGAGGCGCGCGACCTTGCGCAGCGTGCCGGCGTGGCGGCCGACGCCGAGGGCGCAGTGGTGCGTCGGTCCCTGCTCGCACCAGGCGTTCATGAACGCGGCGGGCGGTAGTTTGAACCTGAGCCTGCTGTTGGTGTTACCGATCCTCATCGTCGGTCCTGGCAGCGACTCGCCTTCGGCTGCGAGCATCTTGAGGTTGCCTTCGCGAGTCTGGGTTACGCCGAAGATGGTGACGGGTCCAGTCTTGACGCCGAACTCCACGGAGATGCCGTAGCCGGCTTTGCCGTGGTAGACGCCGAGGCCCCGCAGCACCGGTTTGCTGTCGCTGATGGCGACGTGCCCCGGACCGTCGTGGCCCATGAGGATGAAGCCATCGTCGAAGTCCATGGCGTAGAACTCGGTGAAAGATCCGCCTGCCCCTATAGAGTCAATAACCTTCATGGCGACGGCGTTCTTGAGGTCTCCTTCTCCTGAGGCCGGAATGCCGCGCGCGGTAAGCAAGGAGTTGCCTAGGATGAGACCGGCGCCGAGCCGCTCGTAGATGCTGCCGTTAGTCCCCCTGTAATAGTAGGCGAGGGCGTCGAGGTCGAAGTCCTCGGCGAGGCGGTCGAGGCCGGCGGAGACGCGGGCGGACCACTGGAGATCTTCTTCGTCTACACTCTCGTCTACTTCGAAGGTCTCGTGGGTCTCTTCGAGCCTGGCTGCGACAGCATTTTCCGGAACATCCTCCACGCGGTCGTGCAGATCGTCCATCTCGAGGACCTCGACGTGGAGACCGAGTTGGGCCTGGTGCATGGTGAAGTCCGAGTACATGTCGAGCATCCCAGGGTAGGTGTGGCCGAGGAAGCCGAAGCGGCTGCCGCGAAGTGTTCCTACCGCCGTGGCCGCGAGGCACCACTCTTCTATCTCGGTCCAGGCGTTCTCATCTTCGTGGAGCGTGCCCGAGACGACGTTGAAAGGGATGGCCGCGCGCTCGAAGGCGTTGGAGATCTCTGGCACGCAGCAGGCCGAGCAGTTGGCGAGCCACTCGCCCGTATCCATGTTCTCGTAATCCAGTGAAGAGGTTGGCTGGAGGTTGAGGACGACGACGGGGACACCAGCTCTCTGGACTGCGGGGAGAACCTGCGAGCTCGTCGCGTAGGTGGCGACGTGGCAGAAGATGAGATCCACCCTCTCTTCCGCGAAGAATTCGCCCGCGGCGTGCGCTTTCTGGCCGGTGTCGACGAGGCCGGGAGAGACGACCATTGCCCACTGGCCGATCCGCTCCTCGACGCTCCGCTGGTAGCCTTCCAGCCTCTCTTCGAGTCCGTCGAACTGTTCCCAGTAGGCCTCGAGCCCGATTCCGAAGACCCCGACTTTGGCCCGCCGCTCACGCTCCCCCGTCACCTGTATCATCCTCCTTTCGGATCTATCTCGGGTACGCGTCTTTTACACCGCCGTCGACGTTGAGGACGTTGCCTGTGCTCCTCGAGGAGCGCGTCTCCGAGGCGAAGTGGAGCACGGCCTCGGCGACGTTCTCGGGCAATACGTTCAGCTTCAGGACGTTGCGCTCTCGGTAGTAGTCTTCGAGCTCATCCGGCTGTATACCGTACGCGGCGGCGCGCTGCTCACGCCAGCCTGAATCCCAGATCCTGGACCCCTGCAACACCGCATCGGGGTTGACGGTGTTTACCCTGATGCGCCCGGCCCCCCCTTCCTCGGCCAGGCACCGCGCCAGGTGTAACTCTGCCGCCTTCGCCGATGAGTACGCACTCGCGTTCTTGCCTGCGGCCATTGCGTTCTTGGACGCCACGAAGACGAGGCTTCCGCCAATCCCCTGCTCTCGCATAATGCGGAAGGCCTCGCGCGCGACGAGGAAGTATCCCTTCGCCAGGACCGCGTGGTTCTTGTCCCACATCTCGACGCTCGTCTCCTCGATGGGGGCGCTCGAGGCGAGGCCAGCATTGGAGACGAGGACGTCAACGCCGCCGTACTCGAGGACCGCGCGCCGGAAGGCGCCGACCACCTCGCCCTCATCGGTAACGTCAGCCCTCGCCGGGATGCCGGGTTCAGGGAGGCTCTCTGCGACTTCGCCCGCGCCCGCCTCGTCGAGGTCGCAGACCACGATGCAAGCCCCGCGCGAGGCCAGCGACCTGGCTACGGCGCTGCCTATGCCGCCGGCCCCGCCCGTGACGAAGGCGACCCTACCGGCGAGCTCGTCAGGAGGCGGTGTGAGGGTGAGCTTGTAGAGCTCGAGCGGCCAGTACTCGACGGCGTAGGATTCTTCTTCCGTGAGGGAGACGTAGCCGCCGAGGGCGTTGGCGCCGCGCATGACGTTGATGGCCCTGTAGGCGAAGTCCCTGGAGAGGTTCGCTTCTTTGGCATTGTTCGCTGCGGCGACGAGGCCGAGACCCTCTATAAGGACGATCCTCGGGTTGGGGTCGAACATCTCCTCATCAGCCTCTTCGTGGCGCGAGAAGTACGCCTCGTAATCCTCCCTGTAACGCGCCGCACCCTCGCGGAGCTTCGCTTCGAGCTCATCCGTGCCCTCGTTCTCGGGGTCGAAGTCCACCCACAGGGGTCTGACCTTCGTCCTTACCAGGTGGTCAGGGCAGGCCGCGCCAACCTGGGAGAGACCTCTGGAGTCGCGCCCGCAGACGAAAGCGAGGACGTCTTCTGAGGTGTAGTCGGGACGCAGAATCTTGTGTGACGACTCCTCGAGCCCCGACGAGAGCGCCCCGCGCAGCGCCGGCAGGACTTCGGCGAGCAAGGCTTCTCTCCGATCGAACGCCAGTGGTTCGACCTTTCTTCCGCCGAACGGTTCGCCGGCCCGGCCGGCGACGAACTCGGCGGCCCGGTTTATGGCCTCGATGGTGCGGCCGTAACTCTCCTCGTGGGTCTCCCCCCAGGTTACGAGGCCGTGCTTGGCGAGCAGGACGAACTTCGCGTCAGGGTTGTTCTTTACGGCTTCGCCCACCTGTTTCGAGAGGGTAAAGCCTGGTCTGATGTAGGGGATCCAGACCGCCTCCTCCCCAAAGCATTCGCGCGCGAGATCCTCGCCGCCTTCCGCGCAGCAGATCATGTTGATCGCATCAGGGTGCGTGTGGTCCACCTGCGCGTAAGGCACGAAGGCGTGCAGGAGCGTCTCTATTGAGCCCCTCGGCATGTCAGGCCTGAGCTGGCAACTCGCGAGGTATGCGACCATCTCCTCGTCGCTCATCTCCTCGCGCTCCATGAGCGGCAGGACCTCCTGCAGCTTGAGTCCGGTGAACTGATGCGCCTGTATGGTCGCGAGGTCGCTCCCCGACCCCTTCACCCAGAGGACATCCACCTCCCGCCCGGTGTGGTCCCTCTCTCTAGCCTTGGTCGAGGTGTTGCCGCCCCCGTAGTTGGCGACCGCCCTGTCCCTCCCCAGCAGGTTGGAGCGGTAGGCCAGGGCTTCGAGCTCGGAGAGGCCCTCGGCTCTCCGGGGATCCCACAGGTTCTGCGTCGCTCCCGGTGTTCGAGTCTCCAAGAGTTCCTCCCTTCGGTCGTGTTAGCATTTCAGCTAGTCAGCACGCCGGCTGCGCCGGCTTGTCAGCACTTCAGCATGTCAGCAAGGGGGCCCAACGGGTCGCACCCCTGCAAGAGACTCGTGCAGCGCCGGCAAAGCAACGACCGAACGGCGGAATGCTGAGATGCTGACCGGCTGACAAGCTCTAACTCCATCCGGCCCCGGCGCCCTCCCCGCGCTCCTGTGCCACCTTCTCGGCGTAGCCGCTCTCCTTGAATGCGGCTATCGGGTCGTCGGCGGCACCCAGATCCTCGCGTACCCTGGCGCACAGCGGACGTACGTCCGTGGCGTAGGCGTCGAGCAGGAGGCGGTGGGCGCCGAGCACGTCGCCCGAGTGTCTGGCCTCGGCGAGCGCCGCGCGGTCCACCAGGAGAGCTTTCGCGTAGGCCTCCTGGAGGTTCATGACAGAGAGGATCATCGCTTCTATCTTGGGCTCGATGTTGTGCGTCTGGTCGATCATGTAGTCTATGCGTGTGTCGGATCGCTCTTCGGCCTCGACGAGTTCGACATAGATCAAGAACAGCTCAAACGGGTTGACGCTCCCTACGATGAGGTCGTCGTCGCCATACTTCCTGTTGTTGAAGTGGAATCCCCCGAGACGCCCCTCGTCGAGCAGGAGCGCCACGATGTACTCTATGTTGACCTCCTTGGCGTGGTGCCCGAGGTCGACCAGGACTTCGGCCCTCTCGCCAAGCCTCCGGCAGACGGTGAGGGCCGCGCCCCAGTCCGCTAGGTCCGTGTGGTAGAAGGCCGGCTCGTACGGCTTGTACTCCAGGAGCATCCGCATCCCCTCTGGCATGGCGACGTACACCTCGCCGAGGCACTCGACCATCCGGTGGCGGCGGTCCGTGAAGGAATCCTGGCCCGCGTAGTTGGTGCCGTCGGCGAACCATAAAGAGAGGACGTCAGAGCCGGTCTCTCCGGCTACTTCGACACACTCGAGGAGGTGATCCGTGGCCCTGCGACGCACGCCCGGGTCAGGGTGGCAGACGCTCCCCAGCTTGTAGTCAGGCTCCTGGAAAAGGTTGGGGTTGACGGCCCCGATCCGCAGACCCAGAGATTCCGCGTGATCTTTCAACACGCCGGAGTCGTCGACCCTGTCCCACGGGATGTGGATCGCCACAGAAGGGCACACGCCGGTGAGACCATGGACCTGGGCTGCGTCGGCCAGCTTCTCGAATGGGTCGCGGGGCACGCCCTTCTGTGGGAAGACCGCGAAGCGCGTGCCTGTGTCGCCGTAGCCCCACGAAGGAGTCTCGATCTTCTGTGAGCGCAGGCGTTCCTCTACCGCGTCGACCTCTATCCCGTGGGCGGCTAGTAACTCCGCGAGGACTTCGTAGGCTCGTGGGGCCGTGGATTCCAAGGGCATCCTCCTTTCCCCGAAGCGGATAGCGCTCACCCTGTGGCGAGCGCCATCCGAAACCTTCTAGAAGTCGTACTCGTCGATGTTCTCCTTCGAGAACACCAGCGGTGGTCCCAGGAGAACCTCGTCCTCGGCGAGCATCTTGACCTTGCCGAGGCGGCCGGCCTCGAAGGTGCCGGACTTGGGCATGTTGCCCTCTATCTGGGCGTTCGCCACGTAGACGGCCAGATAACCGAGGTCAACAGGGTTCCAGAGGACGAACTTCTCCACGGCCCCTGAGTTGAGGTACGGTCTCATCTCGCTCGGGGTGGAGAGGCCTGTGACCGCGACCTTGCCCTCAAGGCCGGCCTGCTCGACGGCCTCGGCTGCACCGGGCAGGGCGACGGAGGTTATGCCGAAGACACCCGCCGTGTCTGGGTGTGCCCTGAGGTAGTTCTTGGTTATGTCGATACCGAGCTGGAGGTCCTCCTCACCAGGCTCGACGGAGGCTATGGACATGTCAGGGTACTTCTCCTTCATGCGCTCGCGCATCTCCTTGAGCCAGGCGACCTGGTTGGGGGCGGTGAGCGAGCCGGTGACGACCAGGAACTCACCCTTGCCGTCCGTCTGCTCGGCCATGACGTCCACCACCTCGTAGCCTATCGCCTGGAAGGTGGCCTGGTTGACGAAGATGTCGCGGGCGTCAGGGGCCACGTCCGCGTCCCAGGCGCCTGTGGCGATCCCGGCCTCGCCTGCCTTCTTCATGGCGGGGGCGAGGGCGTTGGGGTCGTTGGCGGCGACCGTGATGGCGCCGCATTGCTGCTGGATGAACTGCTCGATCATCTGCGACTGGAGCGCGGCCTTCGCCTCCGTCGGCCCGTCGTAGACGAGCTCTACGTCCAGCTCCTTGGCCGCCTCCTCGGCCCCCTTCTCCGAGGCGTTGAAGTACGGTATGCCGACCAGCTTGGGCATCATGCACACCTTGGCGGGACCCTCACCGCCTCCTCCTCCGCCCTGCGACGGCGGCTGGCCCACCCCGCACGAGGCGACCACCGCGACGAGTGCTGCGAGCAGGGTCGTCGAGACTACCTTCAGCTTCCGCGCCGAACCGAACATGCTACCTCCTTCTTCCTCAAGGTTTCCTTTCCCGAGAACAGAATTTCCTTCACCCTGGCATGTTCTACTCCTCGCTCTTACGGAAAAACTCGTTCAAGAACACGGCCACGAGGAGCAAGACGCCCAGTATGAAGAGTTGCCAGGTGCTTGGCACGCCGGCCAGGATCAGGCCGTTTTGCAGCGTCGCGATGATGAGGACGCCGAGCACCGTGCCGCCTATCGTCCCCGAGCCCCCGTAGATGCTAGCCCCCCCGAGGACCACGGCGGAGATCACGCCGAGCTCCAGCCCCAGGCCGGTGTCGGCCCTGGCCGTGTAGACCCTCGAGGTGTAGATCACCGCTGCCATCGCCACCAGCAGCCCGGTGCCCGAGTACAGCGCGATCTTGACCCGCCGGATGGGCACGCCTGAGAACCGGGCCGCCTCCTCATTGTTGCCGATGGCGTAGACGTAGCGTCCGAAGCTGGTGCGGGACAGTATTACCCACACCACGGCGACCGCCACGACGAAGAGGATGAGCTGCCCAGGCACAGGCCCCAGGTACGCCTGCCCGAAGTAGGCGAACCAGGCAGGAAAGTCGGAGACGGCGTCGGCGTTCGACAGGCCGTATGCGAGACCCTGGAAGAGGGCGAAGGTGCCGAGAGTGACTACCAGGGGGTGCAGGTCGAGAAACGTGATGAAGACGCTATTGAAGAAGCCAGCGGCCACGCCCACAACGAGGCCGAACAGGATCGCGAGGGGCAGGGGCAGCCCGGCGGCGTAGGAGAACCCGACGGCGACGGAGACCAGGCCAAGGTTCGACCCCACCGATAGGTCTATGCCCCCTGTGATGATGATCAGGGTCATCCCAAGCGCCATGAGGCCGACCTCTACGAAGAAGCGCGAGGTGTTGAGCAGGGTGGTCGGGGACAGGAACAGCGGGTCAAGCAGGGTCATCACAACGACGAGCGCGATCAGCACCCCGAGCAGCACCACCTCGCGGGAGAACCTCAGACGCCTGAGGACCGCCGTGGCCGCGCTCACGCCTTGTCCCCCACCAGCCGCCGGCGCAGCACGTCCGTGGTGATTGCGAGCAGGATAAGTCCCCCGAGCACGGCGTCCTGCCAGATACCTGGCACCCCGAGCAGGACGAGCCCGTTGAGGATCACGCCTATGAGCACAGCCCCCGTCAGGGCGGCCAGCGGCGAGCCCCTCCCGCCTGAGATGCTTGTCCCGCCGATCACGACGGCCGCCACGACCTGCAGCTCCAGGCCCGCGCCCGTGTTGGTCTGCACGGAACCCGCGCGCCCCATGTAGATGACCGAGGCGATGCCGACGAAGACGCCAACCAGCACGAAGGCAAGGAAACGGACGCGGTCTATGGGAAGCCCGGCGAAGCGGGCCGCCCTGCGGTTGCCGCCGACGGCGAAGACGTTGCGGCCCCAGGTCGAGTGTCGGCTGACTAGCTCCATGACCACGAACAGGAGGAGGAGCACGATCACAGGGTAGCCCAGCCCAAACACCTTCCCGATCCCGAGCACGCGGGTCTCGTTCGGGATGCCGGTGATCCAGGTCCCCCCTGTGACCAGCAGGATCACACCCCGCAACGCGTACAGCATCCCAAGCGTCACGATAATGGACGGTATGCGCCCTACCGTCACCAGAAAGCCGTTGACTGCGCCGGCCAGGGCCCCCATCGCGACGCCGGCCAGAAGCGGCAGCAGGAGCCCGCCGGCGCTCGTCGCAACCGCGCCCGCGGCGACCGCGCACAGGCCCAGCATCGAGCCCGTCGAGATGTCGATCTCACCGCACAGGATCACCTGGTTGACGGCCAGCGCGATGACCCCGAGCACGGCCACCGAAGCCAGAATGGACTCCAGGTTGCCGACCTGCAAGAACCTGTCGTTCGCCAGCGTGAACGCCGCGACGAGCACCACCAGGAAGACCAGGGCGGGTGCCTCGGGGCGCCTCAGGAGCCTGCGGAGCGACACGCCGCCAGCGCCGCCCCTTTCTGCCGGCGCCCGTGCTTCACTCATCGACCGAGCCCTCCTCTCGTGGATCTTCCGCGTTCGAGGGATTCCTCCCGCCGGTGGCCGCGGTCATGACGTTCTCCTGGGTAGCCTCCTCGCGCCCGAACTCGCCGCTGATGCGGCCCTCGCGCATTACCAGGATGCGGTCGGCCATGGAGAGAACCTCGTCCAGCTCCGAGGAGATGAGCAGGATGGCCTTGCCCTCCTTCGCCAGGTCGTCCATGAGACGGTAGATCTCCGACTTGGCCCCCACGTCGATACCACGCGTGGGCTCGTCTAGCAGCAGGATGTTGGGCTCGCGCGCCAGCGACTTGGCCACGACGACCTTCTGCTGGTTGCCGCCCGAGAGCCGGCCCGCGGGGTCGGACATCTTCGCCCCCCGGATCGAGAGCTCTTTGGCGAACCTGTCGGCCGTTTGCCGCTCCGAGCGCGGCACGAAGCCGAACCGGGAGATGCGGTCAAGGATGCTCAAAGTAATGTTGTTCTTGATCGAGAACGGCAGGATGAGCCCCTGGGAGCGGCGCTCCTCCGGCACGTAGAATATGCCTCTCTCCATCGCCGCCCGTGGGGAGCGGATGCGAGCCCCCTCACCATCGACGAGGATCTCGCCTGAGTCAGGCGGACGTATCCCGAAGATGGATTGGGCCAGCTCGGTGCGCCCAGCCCCAACGAGCCCGGCCAGGCCAAGGATCTCGCCCCGGCGCAGCGTGAGGTCAACGTCCTCGAACTCCCCGCCACGGGTTAGACCCCGGACCTCCAGGGCGAGCTCGCCGGGGCTGCTCTCGCTGCGGGTAAAGAGCTCGTTCAAGGGACGGCCGACCATCAGGCGGACCAGTTCCTCGGGGTCGAGCTCGGAGGCAGGCGCGGTCTTGATGTGGTGGCCGTCCCGCAGCACGGTTATGCGGTCTGATATCTCGAAGATCTCATCCAGCCGGTGCGAGATGTAGACCACACCCACGTCCCCGGCGGTGAGGTCCTCGATAATACCGAAGAGCTGGCGGACCTCCCGCTCGGTCAACGACGAGGTTGGCTCGTCCATGATCACCGCCCGCGCCTCCCCCACCAGCGCCCGGGCGATCGCCACGATCTGCTGGTTTGCCACCGAGAGCCGCTTTACGGTGGACGTGGCGTCGAGGCTTACGCCCAGAGCGTCCAGCCTCTTGCGCGCCTCCTCTTGCATAGCGTCCCGGTCGAGGCCGCCCCAGCGGGTCCTCGGTCTCTTTCGGCCCACGAAGAGGTTCTCGGCCACCGAGAGCTCGGGGAACAGGTCGAGCTCCTGCGGGATCATGGCGATGCCAGCCGCCTCCGCGTCGCGCGGCGAGGAGAAAGAGACGACCTCGCCACCGACCCACAGCGTTCCCTCGTCGGGAGCGTAGAGGCCGTCCACGATCTTCATGAGCGTGCTCTTGCCTGCGCCGTTCTCCCCTACCAGGGCGTGGACCTCGCCCGGACGCAGCTCGAAGCTCACCCCCTCCACGGCGACCACGCCCCCGAAGCGCTTGGTAACGTCCTCGAGCCTGAAGACGGTAGCCGCTTCGGTCGTCGCGGCTCCTCCGGCGCGGGTCTCGTCGGGCTGCGTCAAGTGCTTGCTCCTTCCCTGTCCAGCTGTGGCGCGGTCTCCATAACGCCTCGCAGCTTCTCGAAAGCCTCCTGCCACCGGTCTTCGCCGCCTCGCGGTTCGTAGTCACGCACCCCCACCGAGCGACGCACGGCCTCTCTTATCTCCTCAAGCGAAGCCAGGTATCCCCGGGCGCAAGCCTGGACCATGAGGTTTCCCAGGGCCGTAGCCTCAACCGGCCCGGTCCTTACCGGACGGCGCGTCGCGTCGGCTGTGAGCCGGCACAGAAGCTCGTTGCGTACCCCTCCGCCGACGACGTGGACCACGCCCACCTCCAGGCCGGTGATCTCCTCGGCCTTCTCCAGAACCCACCTATACTTGAGCGCCAGGCTCTCCAGCACGCACCTCGTTACGGCCCCGGGCTCCTTAGGCCGCTCCTGTCCGGTCGCCTCGCAGAAGCTCCGGATGCGCGAGGGCATGTCGCCAGGCGGGAGGAATACGGGGTGATCCGGGTCGACCAGCACACCGGCTGCCGGGGCCGCCTCAGCGAGGTGGGCAAGCTCTTCGTAAGAGTACTCGCGCCCATCCCTGGCCCAGGTTCTCCTGCACTCCTGCAACAGCCAGAGGCCCATGACGTTCTTCAGGAAGCGCGTCGTGCCCCCGAACCCGCCCTCGTTGGTGAAGTTGGCCCGCAGACCTTCTTCCGTTATGACGGGACCTGGCAACTCCAGGCCGACGAGCGACCAGGTGCCGCTAGAGATGTAGGCGAAGTCCTCGTTGTTCTCGGCAGGTACCGCGACCACAGCCGAAGCGGTGTCGTGGGAGGCGACGGAGGTAACGACCGTCCCTTCCCCCGCCTCCCCTGCGACCCCTGGCAGCAGCCTACCCAGCTCTACTCCGGGGGACCGTATCTCCGGGAACAGGCGGACGGGGATACCCAATCTCTCGAGCAGCCCCCAAGCCCAACCGCCCGTGCTGGCATCGAGGAGCTGGCTCGTGCTCGAGATGGTGAACTCCCCGGCCTTCTCCCCGGTGAGCCAGTAACCGATAAGGTCTGGCATCATCAGCAGGGTCTGGGCGGCCTCCATCAAAGGCGAGTCTTCCAGGGCGATGAGCTGGTTGAGGGTGTTGATCGGCATGAACTGGATGCCTGTCGTACCGTAGATCTCCTCTCTTGACATCCTTTCGAGGGCCCGCTCCTCCGTTCCCTCCGTCCGGGGGTCCCGGTAGTAATAAGGGTTGGAGACGAGGGAGCCGTCCCGGTCCAGGAGGCCGAAGTCCACACCCCAAGAGTCGACGCCCAGGCTATCTACCCGTCCGGCCTCCGCGACGGCCTTTTTCAAGCCTTCCTTGACCTCCGTGAAGATCCGCAAGGCATCCCAGTGCATACCGTCGACGAGCTTCACGGGCACGTTCGGGAAGCGGTGGACCTCCTCGAGGGACATGCGCTCGCCGTCGAAGCGCCCGAGCACGGCGCGCCCGCTCTCCGCCCCCAGATCGAGGGCCAGAAACGCGGCCTCGGCGGCCATCACCGCACCACCGGACGGGCCGTCACCAGGGCGGGCGCCGGGCTCGGGAGGACCGCAGCCCGCGCTCCAGGATCACACGCCCCCCGGAGAGCAGCGGTCGTCCCACCGGTAGTTCTTGTTCGCTTCTCGCCGATCTCCCAATCAACCACGCAGGTTCGTTCTTTAATAACAGATGTCACACGCACACGCAATAGCGTCGAGCCGGTTCTCTGAAGTTCACCGAGCAGGGTCGGACGGTCGAGGACGGCCGCTAGCAGCACGCCCACCGCCGGTTCGAAGATTTGATCCCGACCCTACTCACAGTACGCTCCCGACGAACTCATACTCCCCTGACCCGACCGCGAAGACGGCCGCCCCTTTCTCTTCGCGCAAGAACTCCACTCCTTCCGCCTCTCCTGCAGGCCCGCCGCCCTCGGTGACCCCTGCCCCGTCCGAAGCCGGCACGTAGACGGTAGCCGTGGTGTTGGCGGGGACGGTCGTCTTCAGCCGGAATGCGCCGTCCGAGATCTCCCACTCACTGGAGATAGTGCCGCGGATCGAGTCGTACCTGGCGCGGGCAGAGGTCAGGCCGCCGCCAGGGCGCGGGCGTACGAGGATGCGCTCGTAGCCGGTCCCGCCGGGGTCCTGGTCTATCCCAGCCACGTAACGGTACAGCCACTCGCCCACCGAGCCTAAAGAATAATGGTTGAAGGAGTTCATGTTGGGCGACTGGAAGCCGCTCTCCTGCGTCCAGCCGTCCCAGCGCTCCCAAATCGTGGTCGCCCCGTTCTTTATCATGTACCCCCAGGAGGGGTAGGTCTCGTTGAAGAGCAACCGGTAGGCCACGTCGGCACGCCCGGCTTCCGTCAGGACAGGGCACAGGTAGCCCACCCCGACGAAACCCGTCGAGAGGTGCCAGTCTTCCCTCTCTATGGTCCTCACGAGGTGCTCCGCTGCGGCGAACCTGAGCTCTTCCGGCAGAAGGTCCATGTGTAGTGCGAGGAGGTAGCAGGTCTGAGTGTCGCCCTCGATCCGTCCGTCGGGGGAGACGTAGGCTTTCTCGAAGGCCGCTTTGATGTTCTCGTTTAGGTCCCTGTATTCCCTTGCGTCCTCGTGGCGCCCGATAGCCTCCGCCATCCCTGCCATGAGCCTCGCGTCGTAGGCCCAGTAGGCCGTGGCGAGGAGGTGTTTGGGGGTGTGATCTCCCTTCGGAGATAGCCAGTCGCCATAGTTTTTGCCCATCCTGTTCTTGCGAATGAGGTCGGGGTTGGCTTCGTAGAGATGCTCCATCCAGCGGGCCATGGCGTCATAGTGCCGTCCGACGATGCGCGTATCCCCGTAGGTCCTGTAGACCGTCCATGGCACTATTACGCCTGCGTCACCCCAGGCTGGGGCGCCCCACCTCAGGTCGAGCAAACCTCCCTCCCCTGGCAGGGGGGCGACGTCCGGGAAGGCGCCCTCGGGGGACTGGGCATCCTCCACGTCGACCATCCACTTCTCGAAGAAGGCTGCGACGTCCATGTTGAAGGATGCGGTGCGGACGAAGACCTGCGCATCGCCCGTCCAACCCAGACGCTCGTCGCGCTGGGGGCAGTCCGTCGGCACGCTGAGGAAGTTGCCGCGCTGGCCCCAGATGATGTTCTTCTGGAGCTCGTTGACCATCTGGCTGGAGCACTCGAAGGACCCGCTCGGGGGCGTGGCAGAGGTGACGACGCGACCTGTGATGGCTTCGAGCGGCGGCTCGCCAGGGTAACCTGTGACCTCGACGTAGCGGAAGCCGTGGAACGTGAAGCGAGGCTCGTAGACCTCCTCGCCATTACCCTCGAGGACGTAGTGGTCCGTCGCCCTGGCAGACCTGAGGTTCGTGGTATAGACCGTCCCGTCCGGGTTCAGGGCCTCGGCGTGGCGCAGGGTCACCTGCGTTCCGGGCTCACCCTCCACCCTCAGACGCACCCACCCGACCATGTTCAGGCCCAAGTCGAAGACGTAGACCCCGTTCTCGGGCTCGGTGACGGTCTTCGCCTCTAGCTCCTCGGTGATTCTGACGCCCTCGTCCGGCTGGGCGACGAGCCTGGCGTCCCCTATCTCCTCGGTGTCCACCCCGTACCATTCCGAGTCGTCGAAGCCGGACTCGTCCCAGCCCGGCATCTTTAGGCGGGCGTCGTACGACTCGCCCATGAGGAGGTCGGAGAAGAGGATCGGCCCGGTCGAGCACCTCCACGAGCCGTCGGTCGCGATCCTCTCCCTACTGCCGTCCTCGTACTCGACGTCGAGCTGCGCGAGAAGCTGCGGCCTGGCGCCGTAGAGGGCGCCCCTGCGCTTGGGGTCGAACCCTACGAACCCTGCGAACCAGCCGTCGCCCAGGACGGCGCTAAGGGCGTTCCGGCCCTGCACGAGCAGTTCGGTAACGTCGTAAGTCTGGTACTGGAGGCGCTGGTGGTAGTCCGTCCAGCCGGGGGCGAGCACGTCGTCCCCTACACGGGCGCCGTTCACGGAGAGCTCGTAGACGCCGCGGGCCGTCGCGTAGAGGCGCGCCCTGCGAACCGGGCTCCCCAATTGGAATTCCTTGCGCAGGTACGGGCTCGGGGAGAGGGCCATTCCCAGGTCGTCGTACTCGTCTCCGGATGGAGGTTCGATGTCCCCGGCCTGACCTTGGCCCTGGGAGATCCAGTTGCCCTTCCAGTCTGATCTCTCCAGCAGGCCCGTCTCGAAGACGGCTGGCCCACTGTAGGGTGAAGGGTTCTCCGCCCTGTCCCAGACGCGCACCTTCCACACGCAGCGCGAGCCCGACCGCAGTCCCCCGCCTTCGTACTCGACGCCCACGGAGCGGGCGGACTCGATCCTTCCGCTGTCCCACAGGAGGTTCTCCCCCGCTTCGAGGTCCTCCTCTTCGCCCGCGACCAGGATGCGGTAGGCCGACTGCACCTGGCTCCGCCCCTCAGATTCCAGAGCCCAGCTCAGCCTCGGCGTCCTCTCGTCGATGCCCACGGGGTCGAAGCGATACTCGCACCTCAATCGGCTTGGTTGGATCCCGGCCGCGGTCATCCCCGCTCTCCTTTGTCGCCGTACACGCTCGGCAACCCCATTCGCTAGGTCGTCACCTGTTCGCGGGCCCGGGGGGCGGCGCGTTCAGCCTCGATCTCCTCGAGGGACTTGCCGGCCGTGTCTGGCAGGAACAGGAATCCCACCGTGCCGCTGATAGCGAGGAAGATCGCGAGGAGCAGGGCGACGGGCTTGATGTCGGCCCCTGCCAGCACGGGCACGAAGAAGCTCCATACGCCGAGCACCACCCGCGCCGTGCCGAACGTGATCCCCTGCGCCGTTCCCCTGAGCATGGTCGGGAACAGCTCCTGGCTCCACGTCTTGTAGAAAGGCTCCCCCGCCAGAGCTCCCTCAAGGCCGAAGAGGGTGATGTTTGCGATGGCCACAGGGGTGGTGAACGGGAAGATAAGGAGAAGAACGAACGCGAGGATCTGCATGACGGCCCCGACGCCCCACATGAGGCGGCGGCTCCCGTGGCTGCGGTCGCTGAAAGGCATGAAGATGAGGACGACGGCAGCCAGCGTGAGGACGAAGCTCAGGCAAGACAGGGCGACGCTGGCCGCCTGGCTCTGCGCCCCGAGGGTCCTGAGGATGTAGGGGAAGAAGATGCCATAAGTCCCCGCTGCCAGGCCCCAGAATATGTACACGGTGGCGGTCCACACGAGCGCCGCCGCGTTGGGCCCGCTGAACAGGCCGCGCAGACGGCTCGCGGACAACGGATTGCCCGGCACCGGCGCCTCCTCTGGCTGCCTTTCTGGGTCGGACGTGGCCTCGGCTGGGGCCGCTCCCGACGCGGCGGTCCACCGCGCGGACTCGACCATGCCTTGCCTGAGAATCCAGGTCACTATCGCGACCACGAACAGGTGGGCGAAGACGATCCGGATCCCCAGCAGATCCAAAGAGGACAGCGCGAACGCCAGTACGAAGACGACGATCGGACCGAGGCTATGATGAGGATGCCTAAAGCGTACACGAGTAGATCGTACTGGTAGATGCGCTTGCGGCCCAAGAGATCACCTAGCCGCCCCCCTATGAACGCCCCGATGGCCGCCCCTATGGCGTTCGGGCCGATGGCCGCGAGCAAACCCAGGGCGGAGTTGCTCAGGCCGAGGTACTCCTGCCACAATGCGAGACCGACGCCCAACGCTACGATGGAGCCGACGTCGAGGTACGAGGCCATGCCAGCCAGGATGGTCCAGCGCCACTGCTGGCCCGTAACCCCGCCTTCATCTGGCCTGTTGCCTGCTTGCGTATCAGCCATAACCGGGTCAAGCCCTCCTTGTAACTCGTCGTCTCACCGACGTCCCTTTCCCACTACCAGGCCTTCAAGTCCTACTTTCCTCATACGCTCTGTACGTCCACCCCCGAGGAGATCAGAGCCTCCACGTGCGACCGGCGGGCGTCGGCCGTCACCACCAGGCTCACCTCCGAGACGTGGGCGATGACGCTGAACCCCCTCTGCTCGAACTTCCT
>Ga0136614_10000973_pt1 | contig 15951 bp, 14 predicted proteins | sample AntDrymUQ2792106_2_FD_106643 | JGI IMG/M metagenome (GOLD analysis project Ga0136614, IMG submission 106643) | Polar desert sand microbial communities from Dry Valleys, Antarctica - metaG UQ279 (21.06) | ecosystem: Environmental > Terrestrial > Soil > Desert | place: Antarctica: Dry Valley... | reverse complement strand
GTCATGGCTCTCGGCCACGACCCGCAGACCGCCGAGGAGATGCAGGCGTCTCTGGACGCGCGAGATCACGAAGCGCCGCAACCGCCGGGCGATCCTGGGAATCCTCCTCCCGCGCCTCTTCAGCGTCCACGAGCGCTTCGCGCTCGTGGACGACCGGCTGGTCATGGAGCGCCTCCGCGAGGCCTTCGGGGAGAGCACGTTCGCCGAACGCCCGGATCCCGCTCTACCTGACGGCGACGGACTTCCGATCGGGGAAGCAGGTCGTGTTTTCGACCGGGCCGATCGTGGATGCCGTCCGGGCGTCCATCGCCATCCCCTACGTCTTCCGCCCCTGGCCCGTCGGCGACCGCCTCCTGGTGGACGGCTTTCTCTCCGACCCGATGCCGGTCGGGCGTCGCCGTGAAGAACGGCGCGCACGTGATCGTCACGATGGGCTTCGAGAGCCCGTACCAGCCGCGCGTCACCTCGCTGCTGCGTTTCGCCTTCCAGCTCTCGTCGATAACCTCGAACAACCTCCTGTGCTCCAACTACGCCTTCCACAGCCTGGCGCATCACGGGGAAGTCATTCCGATCATTCCCCGCTTCAAGGAGAGCATCCACCTCTTCGACACGGAGAAGATTCCCTACGTGATCGAGGAAGGCGAGCGCGCCGCGCAAGAGCAGATCCCCTACCTGCGCCAACTCCTCGCGGCGCCTCCCGGCTGACCGCCTCCGCCATGGACAGCGAGCACGGCCGCCTCCTCGTCGTGGACGACAACGAGATGAATCTGCGCCGGGGTTAGGGGTCAACCGTGCATTTTTTGATCCGCCTCCTGATCAACGCCGCCGCGCTCTGGGTCGCGACCCTGATCGTGCCCGGCATCGACACGACCGGCGGCTGGGTCTCGCTCTTCCTCGTGGCGCTCGTCTTCGGGGCGCTCAACGCGACGCTGCGCCCGTTGCTGAAGCTCCTCACGTGTCCCCTCCTCGTCCTCACGCTGGGCTTCTTCACGCTCGTGATCAACGCCCTGATGCTGTGGCTGACGGGCAGACTGTCGGAGCCGCTCGGACTGGGCTTCCACGTCCGGGGCTTCGTGGCGGCGTTCCTCGGGGCGCTCGTGGTGAGCGCCGTTGCGATTCTCCTGTCTCTCATCTTCGAGAAGCCGTCGGACGATTGACGCGCGGTCATTTCGGGGCCGGTTCGCCCGGCCCGCTGAGGAGCTTCCATGCAATGGATCTCGGTCGCGGGCGCCGCCATGGTGCTCACCGCCTACGGCGCCCACCATCTGGGGCGCCTGTCCCGCGAGGACTGGCTCTACCTCGTGTTGAACCTCGTGGGGGCGTCGATCCTCACCGTCTTCGCAGTCCGCGCCCAGGAGGCCGGCCTCGCGATCATGGAGGGGGTCTGGGCGCTGATCAGCCTCGCGGCGATGGTCCGCCGGGCTTCAACGCGCCGCCGCTGACGCCGGGACGGATGCCTCGACGAGGTGGGCGATGCCGTTGGCGTAGTAGGCGAGCATCGGGGTCTCGCCGGGAGCGCCCCGGAAGAGCCCGTCGTCCTCCTGGACGAGGCGCCGCAGCGTCAGCATCCGCAGGCCGACGGTGATGGCGTAGTCCTGGTCGCGCCGCGGCACGTACACGTGGGCCCCGCGCTCCTCGAGCTGCCCCATCAGCCGCAGCACCTCGCCCTTCAGCTCCAGGGCGCTCCAGCCCCGCGCCGGGTTGCGCACGAAGACGGTCGCCACGAGCGCGACGGGCACGACGGGGATCACGGCGGCGATCGCGTGCATGAGCCCGAGCGCGAACCCCTCGACCCGGGCGAACCGCTCCTCCTTTGGAAGCCGTCGGAGGTCGAGGCCGCGCGCGGCGAGATACGCGCGCGCCGAGACCGGCGTCCCGAAGTTCACGCAGGCGTAACCGAAGCGGTGCCACTCGTTGCGCGCCATGAGCCAGAGGTTCTTGACGAGGAACCGCACCGCGTGCAAGAGCGGGCTGCCCTCCGGCCGGCGCGAGGGGTCCTTCTCGGCGAGGAAGCTCCGGTCTTCCAGCGTCCGGTCGTAGTTGATCCCGACAGGCACGAACACGATGTCGCGCTCTCCCGAAGGATCGAAGTCCCGCAGCATGTAGTCGAGGATCCCGAGCTTGGGGGGGCGCAGCTTCCCGTCGCGCGAAAGGCCGCCCTCGGGGAACACGGCCTGGGTCACGCCGGCGCGGGTCGCCATCGCGACATAGCGTTCCAGCACCTTGCGGTAGAGGGCGTCCCGTGAGTTGCGGCGCACGAAGTAGGCCCCCATCGAGCGGATCAGCGTCTGGAGGGGCCAGATGCGCGCCCACTCGCCGACCGCATAGGAGAGGGCGGCCCGCTCCGCGGCGAGGTAGGACACCAGGATGTAGTCCATGTTGCTGCGGTGGTTCATCACGAACACGACGGTCGCGTCGGCCGGGATGCCGGCGAGACCGGGCTCGTCGGCATAACCCAGTCGCACCCGGTAGAGCGTCCGCGCCACGTTGCGGGCGAGCCAGTAGCCGAGCCGGAAGTACACGTAGGCGTTGAAGGCCGGGACGATCTCCCGGGCGTAGCGGCGCACGCGCCCCATGGCGACCTCCCGCGGCTCCTCGTCCGCGCGGCCCTGCTCCTCCGCGGCCTGCAGGACCTGGGGGTCGTAGATGAGGCGGTCGATCAGGACGGCCCGCTTCGTCAGCTTGAAGGGCTGGATGCGGATCTTCAGCCGCGTGTTGAGCTCCTCGACGACCCGGTTGGCGCGCCGTCGGATGACCCAGCGGACGGTCGGGAGGAGGAGGCGGTCGAGGGCCGCCCAGGCGGCGAGGAGGACGAGCACGACGAGGGTCCACAGCGGCAGGGCGACCGCCTGGCTCATGCGGCCGCTCCCGGGTGGGGGGAAGAGCTCGGGGGGAGGCGGAGAGCCGCCCCCCGCGCCGGTGTCACTTCAGAAGTGGTACGAGATCCGCGAGTACACGAACCGCCCGTTCATCCCGAACGGCGAGTTGCGCGGATAGGTGAAGATGCCGTTGAACCCGTCGGCGCTGGTTGGCGTCTGCAGGTCCGGGAAGTTGTCGAAGAGGTTCTGCGCGCCAACCGCGAAGGTGAGCGGCTTGTGCGTGTATGCGAGCTCGAGGTCCGTAACCCACTCTCCCGAGAATTCCTGGTCCTGAGTGGCCGGGTTCGTGAAGCTGCAGTACCTGCCGTAGCGGCTTTGGCGGATCAGAAATCCCAGCCGGTCCTTCTGCCAGTCCGCGCCGAGGCGCAGGTTGTCCTCGGGCTGCCCGCATTCGGTGAGCCGGCGGACGACGCGGTCGAAGAGAGAGATCTGAACCTGGGCAAGCTGCGGCGGGTTGGGGCTCACGCGCGTGATCTCGGTGTCCGCCCTGCTGTATGCCCCAGTGAAGTGGACGCGCCCGGCGGAGCCCACGCCGACGTTGTAGCGGGCGGTCAAATCCACGCCTTCCGTCCGGGTGTCGATAGCGTTGGTGAAGAAACGCCCGCCATTTGCCCCCGGGAAATCTGACAGGAGAGCTTGGACCGCGGACCCGATGAAATTCGAGGAGAGGACGATGCGGTCATCAATGTCGACACGCCAGAAATCAGCGGAAAACTCGAGAGCCGGAATCGGGTTCCAGACAATCCCGGTGCTGTAGTTGACGGACTCCTCCGGTTTCAATGGCCTCGAGCCGAGCCGGAGTGCCTGAGGACTCTCTACGCGGAAGGTCGCCACCTCAAAGGGCGTAAGCACTCCCGCGACCGGAAGGAAGGTCGTCTGCACGCTCGAGAACGTGGATTGTCCCAGTGAAGGAGCACGAAAGCCGGTCGCCGCGGAGGCGCGAAAAACGAGCGGGCGGACGGGCTGGAACCGCAGGGTCAGTTTCCCGTCGCTCGTGTTGCCGAAGTCGCTGTAATCCTCGAAGCGGCCCGCGAGCCCGATCCGCACCGTCCGGAGGATGTCCGCCTCGAAGTCCAGATAGGCGGCATAGCTGTCGCGGTCCACGTCCGCCGCGTTTCCTGGCCGGAAGCCGGGGAAGACCTGGGCGCCATGCTCGGCAAGACCGCCGGCCTGGTTGCGAAAGCCGCCGTCTCTGTAAGAGTCGGGCTCGCCGGCGATCTGCTGATAGTTCTCGCGGCGGTATTCCAGGCCTCCGGCGACGTTCAGCGGCCCCGCCAGGCCGACGTCGAACTCTCGGGTGAGATCTGCGTTGACGAGGACGTGGTTGAACTCGAGGGATCCCGAGTAGAAATTCGTCTTGTTCGGGGGGGTGTTCGGTCCCAGGGACGTATTGAGCGTGTTGGCTATGTTGAAGTCGAAGCGGTTGTGGCCGTACTGCGCCGAAACGTCCCAGAAAAGGTTGTTGGCGGAGACCCCACGGACTCCCGCCGTGCCCGAGTAATCCTCCACCTTGGGCTCGATCAAAGGAAGAAAGCCGAGAGGGTAGATCTGCGGCCAGTTGCGCGGGTCGAGCGCCCGCCGGTAGAAGCCCCCGTGCGAGCCATCGCGGCGGCTCCAGCCGCCGAACCCGTAAAAGGACGCTGTACCGCTGTCATTGATAGGGATGTTGGTATTTGCGAACCCGATGATGTCGCGGGCGTCGGAATCCCCCCAGTGATGGTTCGGCTGCGGGACCGCGTTGTTGCCGGCGTCGCCGAGCACTATCTGATTGCGGGGATCGAAACCGGCCCGGTTGGTCTCTTTTCGGTCACGATACTCAGCGACGAGGTTTAGAGACCCTCGCCCGATTGATGTTCCCCACGTCGCACTCGCGTCGAGGAGGTCGCCATCGGAGTGCGTGGTCGTACCGCCTTTGACGGCCAGCGTCACAGGGTCAACGCCGGACTTCAACACGATATTGATCACACCGGCGATCGCGTCCGATCCGTATTGTGCCGCGGCGCCGTCGCGCAAGATCTCGATCCTCTGGATGAGAGCGGCGGGAATCGCGTTTAAGTCCACGCCGGTCGAGCCTCGGCCGACGGAGTTGTTGGCGTTGACCAAGGCGCTGGTGTGCCGGCGCTTGCCGTTAATCAAAACCAGGAGCTGGTCGGGCCCCAGGTTGCGGAGGGTCGCAGGACGGACGGAGTCGGTGCCGTCGGTGATCGTCGGACGCGGGAAGTTGAAAGAGGGCGTGAGCGCCTGGATGATCTGGTTGGTTTCGGTTGTCCCGGTTGCGCTCTCGATCTGCTCTTCCGTGAACACATCGACCGGGACCGCTTTCTCCGCAGCGGCGCCCATGGCGCGCGATCCGACCGTGACCTCCTGCTGGAAGGAGAAGCCGAGCGCGAAGTCGTGCGTGGCCGCGCCGGGACTCAGCGTGACCGTCGCGACCTTCGACTGGAAGCGGGGCGCGATGACGCGGACCTCCACGGACTGGCCCCGGGCCTGGGCGGCGGGGACGGTGAGTGTGAATCGCCCGCTCGCGTCCGTCTCGGCCGAAAGCCCGAGGTCGGAGATCGTCACGGCGGCCCCGGCGACCGGAGAGCCATCGTCCTCGGAGGTGATGCGTCCCGTGATGACGACGTCGCCGCCCTGAGCCAGTGCCGAGGCGGCGGGCAGGAGCAGCAGGATGCCGAGCGTGATCAGGATCAGGAACCAGGATCTCTTCATCGCCCACCCTCCTCGAAAAAAGTATTTGCGCGAGTTCCTCACGGGAATCTTACGCCCGGCGCGGCGGCCCCCGGTCACGCCACCTTCCCGCGGGCGGCGACCCGCCACTCCGCCTCGATCCTCCCGCCTCGCACGCCGTAGACGACGTCGTGCAGGTTGGAGACGACGCAGGCGTGGTTCGGGAGGACGAACACCCTCTCGCCGACGCGGAACCGCTCGCCGGGCTCGACGGCAATCACCCCGTGCTCCTCCGAGAGCCGCGCGAGCCGGCTGCGACGCCCCATGAGGAAGCCGTGTCCGCCGGGCGTCGGCCGGAGCGCGTCCGAGGAGAGCGTCTTGGACCCGGCGTCCAGGACCGCCCGGTCGGCCGCGGGGACGCTGACCACCGTCGCCAGCACGGTGAGCGCGCAATCGCGCTCCGCACAGACGCCGAGCGAGACCTGGGACGCGTCGTGGTACACATAATTGCCGGGGCGGCACTCGGTGACGCCCGGTGCGGTCATGGCGTGAGGCGCCGAGGGCGTCGATCCGACCGAGACCTCTTCCATCGGAACGCCGGCGTGGCGCACGGCGTCGGCGACGGCGGCGAGCGTTTCCCCCTCCGAGCTTCCGACCGCGGCCACTCCGCCGGGCGTCGACTCCAGGTATGCGTGTCCCGCGTGCGTGAACACCCCGCGCAGCGATACGCCGGGCATCCCGGCGAGGCGCCTGGCTGTTTCCGGCGCCGCCTCCGGCTCGACCCCGACTCGCCGGAATCCCGAGTCGACCTTCAGCAGCACGTCGATCGACCGGCCCGCGGCGTGGAAGGCGCCGGCCACCGCGCGGACACCCTCTTCGCTGTCCGCCCCGATCGCGAGGCGCGCCCGGTCCCCGAGCGCGAGCAGGCGGCGGGCCTTCTCCGCCCCGACGACGGGGTAGGCGAGGAAGATGTCGTCGAAGCCCGCGTCGACGAACACCTCCGCCTCCCCAACTTTCGCCAGAGAGAGGCCGGCCGCTCCCGCGGCGAGCTGCATGCGGCCGATCTCCGGCACCTTGTGAGTCTTGGCGTGAGGTCGCAGGCGGACTCCGGCGGCGCGCGCCCGCCCGGCCATCGTCGCGATGTTGCGCTCCAGCACATCGAGGTCCACGAGGACCGCCGGCGTGTCCAGGTCCTCGACGGGCCTCACGCGGTCGACGCCCGATAGAAGGGGATCACCTTCGCGACGAGGAACGCCGTCTCCGCGACGGCGAGCAGGGCCACGAGCGCGGCGAGCGCGGCATCCCGGCGCGGGCCCGGGCTCCATGCGCGCACGGCGGGGTATCCAACGCCGAGCATGAGGAAGGGGAGTATGGCGAAGAAATAGCGGCCGTGGACGGCGCGAAACTGTCCGTAGATCGCGTGGCCCCGCCACAGGTTCCAGAAGTAGGCCGCGAGGAACACGAGGATGACCCCCTGGGCCGATCGGAGGAGCTCTCGGCTCGTGTCCGACCTCTCGAAGAGAAGCGCCGCGCCGAAGAAGGGGACCGCGAGGAGGAGGGCGTACAGGAGCTGCTTGGCGGCGCCGTGCACGGGCGCACGGAGAGCGGGCGCGAGGGCCGCCGTGAAGGCGGCGATCGGCAGGAGCCGGACGAAGAGGCGCGGGGCGGGGCGGAGAGACCCGACGTCCTTCCAGAGCCAGGCGGCGGCGGCCCCCGCGGCGAGGAGCGCAGCGAAGAGGTAGGCGGCGAGGTATGCGCCCGAGATCTGGAACCAGCGCAGCGTCCCGTTCCCCATCCACCCGATGAGGCCGAGGAAGTTCTTCACGGTGTGGTCGGCCACCGGCTCTACGGCCAGGAGGCGGGCGAGCCTGCCGGGGTGGAAGGACTCCGGAGCGGCGTAGACGAGGGGATGTCCCGCGGTGACGCGGTTGCGCGCCAGCCAGAGCACCGGGACGGCGAGCGCGACGGCGGCGACGAGGAGCCAGCGTCCCGCCTTCGCCCGGGCGGAGGGCGCGCGGAGGTAGCGGGGGAGCAGCGTGAGCAGCGCGGCCGCCACCGGGAGGGCGGTCAGCTTGATGCCGCCGGCGAACGCGAGCGCGGCGCCCGCCCGCATGGCGTCGCTGAAGGAACCCGTGCGGACGAGGCGAACCCACGCGAGCCCCACGAGAGCGCCCCCGAGGGCGAGCAGCGGCTCGTTGTGCGTGCCGGAGGCGAGGTGTCCGTACATCGGGACGAAGGAGACCGCGCCGGCGGCGGCGAGCGCGAACGAAGGGTCCCCGGTCCCCTCCGCGAGGAGGCGGAAGAGCACGATCAGGGCAAGGGTGGCGGCGAGGACGGAGAGGAGGCGAGGGCTCCGCAGGCGTAGTGCTTCGTCGCGCGTCAAGGCGCGGGCGGCGAGGACGAACGGGGCCGCGAGCGCGTGGTACACGGGCGGGTGCTGCGCCACCCAGTTGAAGGGCGGGACCGCGGCTCCCTCCGCGCTCCAGTGCGCGAGGACCTCCGGGGGAAGCGGCGTGCGGCCGTAAACCGGAAGCCCCCTCCCGTCGGCGAGATCCAGCACGTACGCGACGTGTCCGCTCTCGTCCGGTACGTCCCAGAGGGGCGTGACGAAGAACGCGAGCGTCGCCGTCTTGAGGAAGAACAGGAGGGCAATCGCCGCCATCCCGAGGGCGGTGGCGCGGTCCCGCCGCGCGTCGTCACCGGCGGAGCCCGGGCTCGCGTTCGCGCGGGATGACACTCCCGGCAAGAGTAGCTCACGGCCCGTGAGCAGCCTGTAGGATGGCGAGAGGTGGCTCCGCTCCCCAAAAAGGCGTTCCTCCGCGACTACGTTCGCGGCGTCGTGATTTCCCTCTTTCTGGGGCTGGGAATCGCCACCCTGATGTACTTCGCGGCTCCGAAGTTCTTCGGGCTGCGCATCTTCGCGTACGGGACGTTGATCGCTCTGCTGATCTCCTCCTTCTGCATCCTGCTCGAAGCGGCCCTCGAGCCGTGGATTCGAAAGCGCGAACCCGTCGTACAGAAGCTGTCGCGCGCCGCCGTGTACTTCATCGGCGGGAACGCCGGATGGTTCGCCGCGACCTGGATCGCCCGCGAGCTTTCGCTGGTCCATCCGCAGATCTTCTCCTTCGGCCGAAGAATGATGCTCGTCAACGGATCCATCGCGATCGTCATCGGCTTCCTCTTCTACGGGTTCGGCGTGATGCGCGACCGCCTGGCGGAGAACGTCAGCCGGCTGAAGGAGCACGAGTTCGCCGAGAAGGAGCTGGAGACCGCCCGCTCCATCCAGCGGCGGCTTCTGCCGTCTCCGGAGATCGAGGGCGAAGGCTACCGGCTGGCGGCGCGCAACCTGCCCGCCCGCTTCGTGGCCGGCGACTTCTACGACTCGTTCCACCTGGAGGGCGGGATGTACGGCGTCGCGGTGGCCGACGTCGCCGGGAAGGGGATGGGGGCGAGCCTGATCATGGCCTCCGCCAAGGCGAGCCTCCCCCTGATCGCCGCCGGTCGCACCTCCGAAGCGACGCTTCGCGTCCTGAACGACAAGCTGGCGGGAGAGCTCGGCCCCCGCGAGTTCGTGGCGCTCTCGTACGCGCGGTACGACCCCGTGGAGGGAACTCTCGAGCTCTCGAACGCCGGCCTCCCCGATCCATACCTCCTCCGGCACGGAGACGCTCCCTTCGCGCTCAGCGTGCCAGGCCCCCGGCTTCCGCTCGGCTTGCGGCGCGGCGTCGCCTATGAGTCCCTGCGCGTGACGCTGACGCCGGGAGACCGCGTCCTGTTCCTGACGGATGGCCTGCCGGAGGCGACGACGTCCGCCGGCGAGCCGCTCGGCTACGAGGCGCTCGGTCCGCTGCTCCCGGCCGACGGACATGCGCCCGGGAGGTCGCTCGACGAGCTCCTCGCGCGCGTCCGCCGGGCGACGTCCGAGACCCTCGAGGACGACTGGACGGTCCTCCTGCTCGAGCACGGCCGCCTTGCGGCAGCCGCCGCGCCCGCGCTCTCCGCATGAAAGCCGGCGGAGCGGTCGTGATCCTCTCTTTGCTCGCCGGGGGATGCGCCGCGCAAAGGGCGGGCGCCCCGCAACCTTCCCAGGGGACTCCGGAAGCGGTATCGCTGCTCGGCGAGCCGCTGCTCGCGCCCGCGCTCGCCCCGGAGCGCCGGACCGAGCTCGAGGCCCGTCTCGCCGCCGCCCGGGCGGAGTGGGAGAGGGCGCCGGGAGACGCCGACGCGATCATCTGGCTCGGGCGCCGCACTGCCTACCTCGGCCGGTTCCGCGAAGCGATCGACATCTTCGGTGAGGGCATCCGCCGGCACCCGCGGGACGCGAGGCTCTACCGCCACCGCGGCCACAGGTACATCACGGTGCGCCGGTTCGACCTCGCCGAGAGGGATTTCGAGCGCGCCGCGGCGCTCATCGAAGGAGTCGCCGACGAGGTCGAGCCCGACGGGATCCCCAATGCGCGCAACGTCCCGACGAGCACCCTCCAGTCCAACGTCTGGTACCACCTCGGGCTCGCGCGGTACCTGCAGGGGGACTTCGCGGGGGCCCTGGAGGCGTACCGCCACGGGATGGAGGTGTCGGAGAACGACGACACGCGCGTCGCGATGAGCCACTGGCTGTATATGACGCTGCGCCGACTCGGGCGCGACGCGGAGGCAGCCGCCGTCCTTGTCCCGATCCGCGACGCGATGGACATCGTCGAGAACGGGGACTACCACCGCCTGCTCCTGCTGTATCAGGGGAAGCTCCGGACGGACGACCTGGTCCGGGAGTCCGGCGAGGCGGGGTCCGTCGCGAACGCGACGATCGGCTACGGCGTCGGAAACTGGTACCTCTACAACGGACGGCGGGAGGATGCGCTCCGTACATTCAAAAGGGTCCTCTCCGGAGGCCAGTGGCCGGCTTTCGGCCACGTCGCCTCCGAGGCGGACCTGAAACGAATGGGGGGACGCCGGTAACGAGCCACTCGAGAGAGATGACGCGCGCAGCAGGCGCGTCGTCCTCAGTGAAATCCCGAGCAAAGAATCTCCTCGTGACGATTTCGTCGCGGCTCCGCCATCGAGGAAGTTCTAACGGGCGGTCGTTTCCGGCGCCGTTGGAAGTACCGGCTAGAGCCAGCGCACGAGACGTGAGTGGATGAAGCCCCACGCAACCATGCCGAGCAGACGGCGACGACGGGAAGGAAGCCGTATTTCCGTTCGCTCGGCGGAAAGAGGTGGGCGAAGTTCCTCCCATAGACCTCCGACTCGAGTGGGGCTACGGCTTGTCCATGTCAACGGGGACGACTGGCACGTCCCAATGCCCGAGCAGAAGCTCGAATCGCCGCTGCTCCTCGCGCTTGAACGTTTCCTGGTCTTTGAACAGTCTCCTGGCGTCGACCGCGTCGTCGTAGTCGTCGTGTGCCACCGTGGAGTTCGCCCAGACGATCGTGACTCGGTAATCCCAGCGAGAGTCCTCTCCGCCGTGGTAGAAGGGCCTTTCCGTCCTCATCTGGAGGAGCCGTCCGTCCTTCATCTGCTTCTGGAGCAGCGGGTAGTGGTTCTTCTTGTACAGGCGCACGAACTCGTCGGCGGAACCCCACTTCACCTTGTAGTAGTACTCGACTGCGAATGGCTTGGCCTGCGCTCTTGCTTGGGCCGCCTGTGCGTACACTGACGAGTGCCCTGCAAGGGAGAGCGCCAAAGCGAGGAGCACCACCCCGGGTCGGAGAACCCCCGTGTCCAAAGCGAGTTTGTAGTTCAGTGCTTCACCCTCCTTTGAGTCGATGATGATAGTGCCTGAACGCCGAGCGGCAAGCGCATGAGGAGATCGCGCTCAGCGGCGAGCGAGCGCGGCAACGCGAGGGCCCGGGCGAAAGTTGGAGCGCCGAGTCCGATGCAACCTGGGAGACCGCCGCCGGCGAACGCCAGGCCCTCCGTGGACGTCCAAGATGCTAGGAGGACTCGGCGCATGCGACGACTGCCACGGTTCCTGGCCCTCGGCCTCGCGCTCCCGCTTGCCGGCTCCGCGCCTCGCGGCGTCTCCGCGGCTGAGACGGAGCGAGCCCGAGGGGACCTCGTCGGGCTGTGGGCGGCCAAGCGCCGCTTCGGGCCCGAAGTCCGCGGGACTCTCACGATCGAGCGCGACGGCGGCGTGTGGCGGGCGGAGATCGCGGGGCGCATGGCGGCGGCGCGGCGCGATGACGCCCACCTCTCTTTCGAGCTGCCCGACAGGGAGGGGGCCTTCCGGGGAGAGCTGAAAGGCGGCCGGATCCTGGGACACTGGATCCAACCCCGGACGGTCGCCGATGGCTCCCGGTACGCGACTCCGGTCACGCTCGACCAGCGGACGCCAGGTCGCTGGCGCGGCACGGTGGCTCCGCTCGACGACGCGATGACGTTCTACCTCCCGATCGAGCGGCGGCCCGACGGCTCCTTCGGCGCCTTCCTCCGCAATCCCGAGCGCAACGCCGGGCGCTGGCTCAACGTCGAGCGGATCGCCGTCGAGGGCCGCGCCGTAAAGCTGTTCGGGCCGCGTTCCCGGGAGAAGGCGGAGGAGGTGATCGCGGAGGGCGTCTACGACCCCGACAGCGAGATCCTCTCCATCCCCATCCCGAACCGCGGCGGCACGTTCGACTTCCGGCGCGCCTCCGCGTCGGAAGAGGCCGGGTTCTACCCTCGGGGAAAGTCGCCCGCGCGCTATTCCTACCGGCCGCCCCCGGCCGACGACGACGGCTGGCCGGTCGGGACGCTGGAGGAAGCCGGCATCTCGCGCGAGGGGATGACCCGCTTCGTGCAGATGCTGATCGACATGCCGATGGACTCGATTCACGCGTCCGACATCCATGCCGTCCTCATCTCGCGGCACGGCAAGCTGGTCCTGGAGGAGTACTTCCACGGGTTTCATCGCGACGAGCCGCACGAGACGCGCTCCGCGGCGAAGAGCCTGACGGCCGTCCTGACCGGCGCCGCCCTCTTGAAGGAGATGCCGATCGGGCTCACGACATCCGTCTCCGAGGCGATGCATGGCGCGGCGCCGGCGGATCTCGATCCGCGCAAGCGGGCGGTGACGGTGGAGAACCTGCTGACGATGTCCTCGGGATTCGCATGCGACGATGCCGATCCCGACTCGCCCGGCAACGAGGACACGATGCAGGAGCAGACCGCCCAGCCGGACTGGTACCGCTTCACGCTGGACCTGAAGATGGTGCGCGCGCCGGGCGAGAAAGCGGTCTATTGCAGCGCCAACCCCAACCTGCTCGGCGGCGTGCTCGCGCGCGCTACGGGCCGGTGGCTTCCGGATCTGTTCCGCGAGCTGATCGCCGAGCCCATGGCCATCCGTCGGTACGGAATGAACCTGACGCCGACCGGCGACGCCTACATGGGAGGAGGCGTGCGCTTGCGCCCGCGCGACTTCATGAAGGTGGGGCAGATCATCCTGGACGGCGGGCGCTGGCGAGGGCGCCCGATCGTCAGCAGAGAGTTCGCGCGGAAGTCAACGTCGCCGCTGTACGAGCTCCGGGGCATTCACTACGGCTATCTCTGGTGGGTCCAGGAATTCCCCTTCAAGGGGGGGGTGGTCCAGGCGTTCTTCGCGGGTGGCAACGGCGGCCAGGTCGTGATGGGCATACCGAAGCTCGATCTCCTCATCGCCTTCTTCGGCGGCAACTACAGCGATCCCGTGCTCTTCGTGCCGCAACGGGTGTTCGTGCCGGAGCACATCCTGCCGGCGGTGAACTGAGCCGCGAAGGAGCTCACGCCTCCTTGTAGACCCAGGCTCCGACGAGCGCGGCGACGATCGTCTCCACGAGAGTCCAGACCAGCGGGATCGTCATCAGGCTGGCCGGGAAGAGCCCCATGTTCCAGTTCCCGATCGTCCAGAGGAGGTGCGCGAAAAACCAGACGGCCACCCCGGCCTTGACGGCGGTCTGCGCGCCGGGTCCGAAGCGGGGCCGGATCGCTGCGTAGAGCCATATGAGGCCGATCCCCGCCAGGAACCCCCAGATGTTCCAGACGATGATGTTGTTCATCGTCATCGCGCCCGTCTTCCCGAGCGCCTTCATGGCCTCCACCCAGCGTTCCTTCATGACGAACTCGTTGAGCAGCCACTCCGAGATGTTGATGACCAGCCCCGCGGCGAGACCTCCACCGATGACGCGGCCCCAGTTGACCTTGCCCATGCAGTCCTCCTTTCGCCGACGACCGAACCGTTCGAAGAAGTGCGGGTAGTTGCGAACGAGGATATTTCAAAAGGAGCTGCGGTTGACCGTTTTTCGGTTCCGAGATAGCCGTCACGTATCATGACCGTTCCGTCAGTTTCGGAGGGGGGCGGTCGATGCGGCGCTTTCTCATGACTCTTCTGCTCGCCGCGCTCGCCTCACCGAGCCTGCGCGCGGAGTTTCCGGACGGCCCGAGCCCCTGGCCCGGCGTCCGCAAGGCCCGAATCCGGACGCTCCTGCCGGGAGCCATGGAGCGGGCGGGCGTGGACGCGTGGATCGTCATCTGCCGCGAGAACTCCAACGACCCCCTCGCGGCCCACGTCGGCGGCGAAAACGCCGGCGCGCCGGCGGCCATCCTCTTCCTGCGCGAAGCGGGAAAGCTCGCGGCCGTCGCGCTGTCCCCCGAGGGCGAGGCGACGGCGTTGAAGGACGTCGGCCTGCACGACGCCGTCGAGGTCCTCGAGCGGGGCGGCGACCTCTGGGAAGCGGTCGCGCGGCGCCTCAGGCGCGCGAACCCGAGGAAGATCGCGATCAACTCGTCGGGGATGACCGTCGCCGACGGCCTCTCGGCGACGCAGCGGCGCAACCTCGAGCAGGCGCTCGGACCGGAGCTTTCGGGACGGCTCGTTCCTTCGGAAGAGTTGGTCGTCGAGTGGCTCTCCATCAAGCTCCCGGAAGAGATCGAGATCCTCCGCAAGGCGGCCGCGCTGACGGAGAGGCTCGAGCTCGAGGCCTACCGGACGGTCGTGCCGGGCAAGACGCGCGACAGCGACGTGGCGCGGTTCCTCAAGGGGAGGATGCGGGACCTCGGCGTGGAAGACGCGTGGGCGCCGGATCAGAACCCCAACGTCAACTCCGGCATCGATCGCGGGCACTCCCACGCGACGGACAAGGTGATCGCTCCCGGCGACTTCATCCAGATGGACTTCGGGATCAAGGTCTGGGGCACCTGGTGCACGGACGTGCAGCGCTTTGCGTACGTGCTCGCGCCGGGTGAGACGACGCCGCCGGCCGGCGCGCTCGAAAAGTGGGAGAAGGCGCGCAAGGGGAGCCGCGTGGCCCTCGCCGCGATGAAGCCGGGGGTCCGCGGCTTCGACGTGGACAAGGCACAGCGGGACTGGATGCGGGAGGCCGGCTCCGAGTGGGTCATGTGGGGGACGGGCCACCCCGTCGGCTATTGGGCCCACGACGTCGGACCGTCGCTCTCGGGCACCCAGCGCGACCGCCCGCCCTCCGGGGCGACCGTGCGTGTTCTCCGGCCCGGGCAGACGTTCGCCTTCGACGGATTCTTCAGCTGGAAGGTGGGGCCGAAGGCGCCGAGCGGAACGAAGACGATCTCCGTGGAAGAGATGGCGGTCGTGACCGAGAAGGGGGCGGAGTACCTGATTCCGCCTCAGGAGAGCCTGGTCCTGATTCCCTCCGCAGGGACCGGGGCGCCTGGGACGGCGCCTCCGTAGAACGCCGCCCGCTTCCACAACCAGACGCCGATCACCGCCCGCGCGGCCGGCTGGAAGTACGGTCCCATCCACTGAAGGAGCCGGTCGAGCGCGTCGGTGCCCGCGATGGTGCCGGCCAGGCCCGGCAGGCTGAGGGCGAACCAGAGGAGAAAGACCACACTCGGGACTCGGTCCGCTCCGCGGGAGCCGAGGAAGGCGAGGCCGTAACAGAGCGTCCCCAGCAGGAACGCCAGGACGAACAGGAAGAACAGCCCCGAGCCGATTCCCGGAAAGGCCTCGATCGCGGTTCGCATGGTCTGCCGGCTGCCTCGTCTGCCGCATTCACGTAGTTCTCCCGCCACGTGCGGTTCACGGCGAAGATCACGAGGGACGTCCGGAGCAGCTCGGTGAACGCGAAGACGATGAAGCCGAGGAAACCGAGCACGACCGGCGCCGTTCGCTCGCGGACCCGCAGCGCGCCGACGGCGTACATCGCGATGACGACCAGGATGCAGTGCGCGATCACGACCCAGAGGCGGGCGAGGTAGATCGGGTTGCGCCGCAGCTCCAGCTGCTCCTCGAACGTGTCGGCTGCCGCCCAGAGGGAGGGGAGAAGGTGAATGGCAAGCGTCGTGAACGCCGTCAGAACGGCGCAAACGGCGGCGAACCGCAGAAAGCGTGCGGAGGGCATGGCCAGAGACACTATGCGCGCACGAACCTCCGCCAATGCGGGGAAGGACGGATCGAGGCCGGAGCGGGACGGATCCGTGG